>Ga0114129_10018117_pt1 | contig 10031 bp, 12 predicted proteins | sample RhiMetdeltSRZDD1_FD_80071 | JGI IMG/M metagenome (GOLD analysis project Ga0114129, IMG submission 80071) | Populus rhizosphere microbial communities from Tennessee, USA - Rhizosphere MetaG P. deltoides SRZDD1 (version 2) (version 2) | ecosystem: Host-associated > Plants > Roots > Rhizosphere >...
GTCCCCGAGCTGCTCTTGCGCGAAGTGCGTGATGCCGATCGTGGCGACGTCGCCGTCGGCGCGCACCCACTCATGCTCCTTGGAGTACTTGAGATCGTCGGGGACAGTGTTCACGCTTCTTTCACCCTGCTGTACCTCCGGCTCGCTCCGCTCGCCTCCGGCAGTCTTGTCACTTCGTTCCTCGACTGTAAAACGGCGTCTTCACTACCGTAGCGGGAACGTCCTTTCCGCGAATGCGGACCCCGAGTGGCGTGCCGATCTTCGAAAGTGGCGTCGGTACGTAGGCGAGAGCGATGTTCTTCTCCACCGTCGGCCCGTACGTGCCGCTCGTGACTCGGCCGACGACCGCCCCGTCCTGCGTCACCTCGTGGCCATGGCGCGCGACACCGCCCTCGATGACGAGACCGGCGATCTTCCGCTTCGCTCCCTCGGCCTTTCTTGCCGCGATCACATCCCGGCCGGTGAACTCTTTGTCCAGCTTGCACGTCCAGGCGAGGCCGGCCTCGATCGGGTCGGTGGTTTCGTCGATGTCGTTGCCGTAGAGCGAGAAGCGCGCCTCGAGGCGCAGAGTGTCGCGCGCGCCGAGGCCGATTGGCTTGATCCCCTGCGCGCGCCCGGCCGCGAGCAAGCCGTCCCACACCTTGGCCGCGTCGGCGTTGGCGACGAAGACCTCGAAGCCGTCCTCGCCGGTGTATCCAGTTCGGGCCACCGTCGCTCGCGCGCCGGCGGCGCGAGCGTGCGTGACCCCGAACGACGGGAGCGATCGCACGTCGGCGTCCGTCTCCAGCGCAAGGATTTCGGCGGCGCGCGGGCCCTGGATCGCGACAAGAGCCGTCGAGTAGGAGCGATCGTCGAAGGTGACGTCCTCGTGGAGGTGGGCCAGAACGTGGGCGCGGTCCTTCGCGATATTCGCGGCGTTCACGACCATCATGTATTCGCCGTCGCTGATCCGGTACACGATGACGTCGTCGACGATAGTGCCGCGCTCGTTCGTCAGAAGACCGTATCGAGCCTGGCCCACGGCGAGACCGGCGATGTCGCTCGAGACCAGGCGGTCGATCGTGGCGCCGGCGGCGCGCCCCTTGAAGAAGAACTCGCCCATGTGCGACAGGTCGAAGAGGCCGGCGCGTCCGCGTACCGCCCGATGCTCCGCGACGATGCCTTCGTACTGGATCGGCATCTCGTACCCCGCGAACGGCACCATCTTCGCGCCGAGCGCGGCATGCTTGTCGTAGAGCGGGGTGCGCCGCATCGTCGGCGCCTCAGCAGACATCACGCCGCCTCGCCTGCCGCCGCGAGCGCGCGATCGAGTATTTCGCGATACGTATCGAAGGAGAGCAGGCGTCGCGCCTCGTCCGCGGGTACCCAGCGGACCTCGTCGTACTCGTGATCGTGCGCGGATGTGTCGCCCCCGGTGGGCTCCATCAGAAAGAAGTGCACGAACTTGTGCACGCGTTCGCCCGGCGCAGCGAACCAGTAATCGGTCGTCCCGATGTCGCGAAGGATGCGGACCTTGAGACCGGTCTCCTCCTCGACCTCGCGGAGGGCGGTGTCCTCGATCTCCTCACCCTTGTCGGGCGTGCCCTTGGGAAAAACCCAGGTGCCGTCCGCGTAGCGTCCGGTCAGTACGACCTCGCGCGTACCGTCTCGGTCGCGAAGGACGACGCCACCTGCGGCGATGGCGTCGCGGACGCGTGAAGGCCGGCGGGTACGGATCGTCGGCATGGAAGGATCCTCCCGGAACGTGAGGAGTCGAGTTTAGCTAAAGCAAACGGGTGTTGTTGATGACGAGGGCGAAGCTGCAGTGGAGGAACTCGGCAGCACGACGCGAGAGCATCATGCGCGGCAGGAAGATCTCGAAGTACTCCATGATCGGCGAAACCTCGGTGTCGACCGAGAGCTCGAGCGTGATCAGCTTTTCCTTGCGGCTCACCTTTATCTCGGAGGCGGTGACGGCGTAGTTCACTCGGTCGTGGATGTCGAACGAGGTCGACTTCGGGTTTCGCACCCGGCTCCGATGCACGTCGCTCTTGTCGGCGATGATCACCGCGGCGGAGACCGCGCTTACCGGTAGACCGCCCTCGTCCTCCTCGTGATTGGCGACCGCACCCATCATCGTCGCGACCTCTTCGAGCGCGAACCCGAGGTCGATCAGGATGTCTTTCGCGAGCAGCGCCCCGGTCTGCGCGTGCTTCTCTCTCGTCACGACGTTCCCCATGTCGTGCAGGTACGCGGCGACCGCCGCGATCTCGCAGCGACGCGCGTCGTGGCCGAGTGATTTCAGGATGAAGCGTGCGCCGTCCGCCGACGTGTTGGCGTGGCGCTCGCCGTGCTCGGTGTAGCCGATCGCACCGGTCTGCTGGTTGGCGGAGCGGATGAAAACCTTCACGCGCTCGTCGCTCTTGACCACGTCGAGGGTCGGGCCTTCGCGCTTTGCCTCGACGGGCGTCCTCGTCTTGGTCTCGGAGCGGTGGGCTTTCTTCAGCTCGTCCGGAGCGTTGGTGTCGTCGGGACGCGGCGTCTGGATCGCGTCAGTCATCGACGAAACTCTACGACCCGGGTGGTTCCGGCGGCGCTCCGAGTGTCTTTCGGACACCGGCCCAAGTTCCCGTCCGATAGAGCTCCTCAAGGTGTCTGATCCAGGAATCGACCTTCACAGATCCGTGGTCTGGTTCACGCTCGACCATGTTGTCATCGAAGACGTCTCGAGCGATCAGCCTCAACCTTGAGTCTTTGCGTTCCGCCCGTCTCAAGATGAGCAAGCAGCGATGCGGTCCGACCTCTTGCAGAAATACCGAACCGGCGACCCTCGGCACGCCGGGCTCGACCGCGACGGGCGTGAGTGATTTCATCTCGGTGACACTCGGAGCCAGTGGACCAGTCCAGGCCAGCGGCTCAAGGCTGCAGAACGGACCGGACCGACTCGGACTGTGATACACGCGACACACGCCAATTCGCGTCGGTCCCAACTGGACTTCAACCACGCTCCCCGCGGGAAACTCCGGGCGGCGTTGAGGTCGCGGCCCGAGGCGCGACGGAGCAGGAATTGGAGATTCCAGTTGATGACGAAGTCGATCGAGAGCGGCGCGTCGACGGGGAAGCAGACCTCGACCAGCGTCGGCCCAACGCGCGAGATCGGTTTCGGATCGGATGATTGCAAGCGCGCGTTCTCGTGTCTTGCTATCCAAACGCCCATGCTTCCAGGCGATTGAGGCGACCGCGAGGGTCGCTATCGAGGAAGCTTCTTCGTCTCCGCCAAATGACGAGGTAACACGGTGACTCGCCTCAGCAGGCGCGGTACCTAGGCGAACCAGATCAAGCCAGTCGTCCCTGGCATCCAAGGCCGTGTCGTCGGAGAAAACGCCCGGACCCCACGTTCCCAACAGCTAATCCGCGTACGCCTTTTGCAGTCGCTCCGCGACCTGTTGCAGCCAACGGAGCTCGAGGAGACCCGCGCGACAGACGACCATCCCGCGCGTGAATGCGAGCCACGGCTTGAGCGTCCCGCCGAGGAGCCCAAGCCAGGTCGAGCTCGTCGCGTCGACCTTCGGTCCAGGTCCCTTGATGTCAGCGATCTCCGCGCGCAGCTCCCCCGCTCCCGCCTTGAACTCGATCGCGCGGCCGATGTCCGTGAAGCGGAGTAGCGCCCGACCGGCCTTCACATCCTTCAGCGCGTCGCGCACGGTGTCGGTCCGGCTCGCCGCAGTCAGGATGCGCAGGACGAGCTCGGGGACATCGTTCCCCGACCCATCCGTCTTAGCGCGCGTCTTCGCCTCGGCGAGTGCGGCGGAGAGCTCTTCCTTGGTCACGTCAGGCGAGCTTGAGATCGCTGCGCGCCGAGACTGGGATCTCGGTCCCGCGATGGCGGAGCACGAAGAACGCGGCGGCGCCGATCATCGCGCCGTTGTCGGTGCAGAGACCCGGGCGCGGCACCCGGAGCGGATGACCGATACGCCGCGCGATCGCCTCACGGAGCGCGAGGTTCGCGGCGACACCGCCCCCGAGGAGGACGGTCTCGACCGCGTGTTCGGCCGCGGCGCGCGCCGTCTTCTCGGCGAGCATCTCGGTGATCGCCTTCTGGAACGAGGCGGCGACGTCGGCCACGGGAACGTCGCCCTTCCTCTCGAGGTCGCGCACCAGCCGCAGAACGGCTGTCTTGAGGCCGCTGAACGAGAAGTCGAAACGGTCCGCGGGCAGCGCCCGAGGGAGTGGGAACGCGTCAGGGTTCCCATTCTTGGCGATCCGCTCGATCACGGGGCCGCCGGGAAATCCCAGATGCAACAGCCGCGCGACCTTATCGAAGGCCTCGCCGGCCGCGTCGTCGATCGTGCGCCCGAGCGGACGAAAACGGCGGTGCGCCTCCATCAGCACGAGGTCGCTGTGCGCGCCGCTCACCACGAGCACCACCGCGGGGAGCTCGGGCTCGGGTGGCGCTTCGCGCTCGGGGGCCCCTGCCCCCTTGTCCTCGGTCTCATAGAGCCAGTTCGCGTAGACGTGACCCTCGAGGTGGTTCACGCCGACGAATGGGAGCCCCGCCGCGAGCGCGAGACCGCGCGCGTAGTTCGCGCCCACGAGAAGGCAACCGATGAGGCCGGGCCCGACGGTCGCGGCGACCGCGTCGATCTCGGAGAGCTGCCGTCCCGCGTCGCGCAACGCTTTCTCGGTGATAACATCGAGCGTGCGCAGGTGTTCCCGCGCGGCGACCTCCGGGACGATCCCGCCGGTGTCCTGGTGCGCGAGCTGCGACGCGACGATGTTCGAACGGATCCGCCGGCCGTCCTCGACGATCGCGACGCCGGTCTCATCGCACGACGTCTCGATCGCGAGGATCCTCAACCCGTCTCCTGAAGCTCGGCCTTGAGCTTCGCGAGGCGCTCGCGCACTGGACCCTCACGAAGCCGTTCAGTCCACATGATGAGCGCGTCCTCATTGTTGTCCGAGTAATAGCGGCGGCGTACGCCGGCGCGTCGGAACCCGTACTTCTCGTAGAGCTTTTGGGCGGGAAGATTCGATGCGCGGACCTCGAGAGTCAGCCACTCGGCGTTCAACGCGGCCGCGAGCTCGAAGACTCGCACGAGCATCCGCTCGCCGATTCGCCGACGGCGATGGTCCGGATGCACCGCGAACGTGGTGATGTGCGCCTCGTCGACCATGAGCCACAGTCCCGCGTAGCCAACGATGCGACCGCCGTCGCGCGCGACGAGGTATCGCGCGTTCTTGTTCTGCGTCAGCTCGTGACGAAACGCGTTCGCCGGCCACGGGACCGGGAATGACGCGCGCTCCACCTCTTGCACCCCGTCGATGTCGTCGAGGGTCATGTCCTCGATGACTACCGGAAATGTGGCGACCATGCCTCTTGAAACTATCAGGACCGCTTTGGGAGACCGAGCGCGCGCTCGTCCGACGGCGGCGCCGCGAACGGCTGCTCGAAGGAAATGCGGATGGACGGCTGCCGGACGTAAAGCGGCTCGATCTCGTTGATCTTCACCTGGGTGCGCGTCTCGAGCTCGCGCCAGCCGAGTTCCGCGAGGTAGCCTGCTCGGCGGACACGCGACGCGGGCGATGCGAAAAGCGCTTTCGGGCCGAGGAGGTCATGGAGCGCCGCCTCGGTCTCCGCGTCGATCTCGCCGACGAATAGGGTGTGCGTGCCGATTTGCCGGCAGATCTCGTCGAGGGTCGCGACGAGGAAGGGCGAGCGGCGCATCCATTTGCGATTCCGGTCCTGGTAGAAGGCGGCGTAGAACGTGTCGCGTCCTGCGCGCAGCAACGGGCAGGTCCGCTGCTTCGACGGCGCGTGCGGATATGCGAGCACGTCGAGGGTGGAGATGCCCACGAGCGCGGCGCCATTGCCGCGCGCGATCCCCTGCCCCGCGGCGATCGCGACGCGCAGACCGGTGAACGATCCAGGGCCGACCGCGACGGCGACGCGATTGACGGAGGAGAGCGCCGTTCGCGTCGAGAGGAGCGCGCGCTCGATCGCCGGGAAGAGTTCGTCGCCCTGCCTCCGCTGTGCGTGCCAGGTTTCCTCTGCGAGGACATCGCGGCCGTCAAACAGCGCGACCGACGCCCAGTCGGTCGACGTGTCAAGCGCTAATAACACTCGCTCGCAGCCCCTCGATGAGCTCCGCAGAACGTGGCCCCGTCGCGACGACGACGACGCGGCGCTTCGTGTCAGCGATGTGCTCGAGCTTCACCTCGAGCCGATCGTCGGGCAAGAGCGGTCCGGCACGGTCGGGCCACTCGATCACCGTGACTCCGCCGGCGTCGAGGCACTCCTCCCACCCGGTGTTCGCGAGGTCGACGCCCTCGAGGCGATAGAGATCGATGTGAAAGAACGGAAGCCGGCCGCCGCCGTGCTCGCGCATGATGATGAAGGTCGGGCTCGAGATCTCCGCTGCATCGATGCCGAGGCCGATCGCGACACCGCGCGCGAGGACCGTCTTGCCCGTGCCCAGCTCGCCGGAGAGCGCGAACACGTCGTTCGGGCGCGCCGCCCGGCCCAAACGTTCGCCGAGCCGCTCGGTGTGTAAGGATGAGTGGCTCACCAGATCGAGCGATCCGAGCGCTCTCCGTGTATCAGCCACTGGCAACTCCGCGGCGGAACCTGCGACGCTCTAGGAAGAGGCGGATGGTGATTCCGAGGAACGAGCCAAAGAGCGCCGCCCAGATCGCCAGCCACCACTCCTGCGGGACCTGACAAAGAAGCTGCACCCCCGTGGCGCACCCGAGCGCGCCGCCCAAGGGAATGAAGGCGAGTGCGCCGATGAAGGTGCGGCGGCGGCGAAGGGATCGTTGATCAGACTCGAACGCGTCCCGTCGCTTTTCCTCAGAGCGCTTCTCGCGCACCTGGGGCTTCGCCGGACGATGCTCGCCCGGGTCGCGCCGTTCACGGCGCCGTCGACGTCGTGCCACGAGCGGAGGCTAGCGCTCGCGGGGCCCCCGCCCGTCAGGGGCCTACACCCCTGGAACTGGGGTCGCCTGCGGTCGGGCTGAGCTCTTCGTCGCTCGGCGCCGGCTCCTCGTGCTCGCCGCCGCCTTCATCGACGTCGACCTGCGGACGGGCGGGCGCGTAGGCCGCCGGCCCTTCACGTGTCAGGACGACATGGGGTGAGGTCGTCTCGGCCCGACCGATGTCGGCGCTGCTGAAGACGAAGAGCCGCGCCGATGCGGTGTGGATGGCCGCGCGGGCCCCACCGAGCGCGGCAAGCGGCTCGAATACCGCTGGCGGGAGGGCTGCCGACCCGAAGCCCATGAGGCAGAGAACAGTCGGCCGGTCGTCCCGGCTCGGCGACCCCGCCGCGGTCACGGTGTCGCCATAGACGACGCGAAGGCCCGCAGGCGGGACGCCCCCCGCCACGAGTCCGGCGACGCCGCACGCGTGCGCCCGCGTGATGACCTCGGCGGAGATCTGCGCCCCGCCCACGATGATGCGGCCGCCCAGACGCACGTCGATACGAGTCGCCGCGAGATCGGCGTCTGGTCCGTTGACGCCGAGCATGAGCTCGCCGATCGCGTCGGGCCCGAACGCGGCGGCACCCTGAAGGCACCACGCCTCGCCTTCGACCTCCACGATCGCGTCGTCCGACCGCGCGACGACACCGTCCAAGGTCGCGCGGACCGTCCAGCGGTCGACGATGGGAGCGATGTAGAGGTCGCCATCGACTGTGACGTGAAGGAGCCGTCCGTCGATCGGCGCGGTGACGCTTCGGGGGAACCGGCGCCCGACACGCGCGAGCAGCGCTCCAGCGACGACGTCGCTGCCCACACGCACGCGCAGCTCGCGATCGAAATCTGTGGGCGCAAGCCCGAGATGTCGCGCACCGGGCACGCGCAGCGCGCCGGCGAGAGTGGCACCCCCGGCGATGACGTCGCCGGCGCGCACATGGTCGCCCACCGCGGCACGCGTGGTCACGCCAATGGGTAGCGAGTGGTCCGCGCTCCAGCGCTCGCGACGCCACGTCACGTCGAGCTCCTGTCCTCGGCGGTCGCCCGCAGCGCGGCGTGCCACTGAGCCACCGCGGGGATGCGCTCGCCATCGCGCTCGGAAAGTACGAGGGGTCGGCCGCGCGCGTCGATGAGGACGCCCAGCTCGCCCGACCGTCCATGACCGCGCACGCCTGCGCCGTCGACGGCGACCTCGACGTCTGCGCCGATCGTGACGAGCTCGAAGGACCCCGGCACCACCCGTGCCTCGCTCCGGCCGGACGCCTGCACGACCTGTATCTTCGCGGGCTTGCGCGTTACCACCGAGACCACCATCCCAATGCGCTCGGCGCGCCCCTCGTCGGGCTCGCGGAAGACCGTCGAGACCGCGCTCGGCTCAAGGCCATCGACCAAAACGAGAAGGCTTTGTCCCGCCTTCGGGAACGACGCCGCACGGCCCGTGATGAGGATTGATGGCGCGGAGCGCATCGCGGCGACATCGAGCCCGGCGTCGGCCGCGTCGCGCAGCGCGTGCGCGATCGCCTCGCGCGCGAGCGCCATCTCGAGCAGTACCGCGGCCTCAGTCGTCGCGGGAACTTCGGACTGGCGCGTTCGATTGAAGACGCGCTCGAGGAGCGCGGGGGCGTCGATCGGCCAGGGCAACCAGCGGCGGACGTTGTCGAGGCTGGCGCGTACGACGACGTGATCGGCGCCCATCCCCAGTCCGAGAGGGACGAGGTGTGCGGTTTGAATTTGCCCGTCCGGGCGCGCGAAGACGAGCGACGTCGAGCGCTCCGTCACGTCGACGGCAAGGGCGGTGGTCGCGTTCGTCGTCGCAAGCGCGCGCGCGGCGCCCTCGATAAGGGCGTCACGCAGCTCGATGTCGCTGTTCCCGGCGCGACGTAGGTCGCGGAGGATCGCGACGATCTCGGGCGCCGCCGCGAACCGCTCGAACTCGAATGGGCTGGCGTGCGGCCGAAGGACCGCGGCCATGGGCGTATCCACAAGGCCGAAAACCCGAGGCATCGGCCGCTGCGCTCCGCAACCGAGACGGAGCGCCTCGAGCAGCTCGGCGAGAGCCGCCTCGTCCTTGGGTCCGCCCTGTAGCACGACGACGTCGGGCTTCGCCTCGCGCAGGGCCTGCGCCACCTCGACGAAGGACCGTCGGTCGGTCGCCCGAACGCGCGCAACGATTTCAACGCCCGATGCGAGCCCGAGATGAGCGACCAGGCGACGGGATGTCTCTTCGCGGCCATGAAGAAGGGCGACGCGGAGCGATCGCCCGAGCGCGATGCGCGGCTGCTCGACCGGGGCACTGGGCCCGGTCGAGACCGTCATCGCGACGCCGTCGTGCTGCGCGCCGCCTCCTGGACGAAGGCGTCGAACACGCCTTCCACCTCCGGAGACATTCCCTTGTCTTTCCCGATCCGCTCGGGGTGCCACTGCACGGCCACCACCCACCGATGCTCGTCGGACTCGAACGCTTCTATCAGGTCGCCGACTGATGCCGTCGCGCGAAGGGATCGAGCGAGCTCCTTCGAGGTCACCGCCTGATGGTGCCGTGAATTGACAGCGAGTGGCGCGCCGCCGGACGCGGCGGCGAGCTTGGAGCCCGCGTCGATGGTGACGTCGTGGTGAAGTCGGACCGAGTCGAGGTCCTCGGGTTCGTGATGCGCCACGTCCAGAACGAGCCGTCCGCCAAGAGCGACGTTGATGAGCTGGAACCCGCGGCAAATACCCAGGACCGGGATGTCGCGGCGCAAGGCGGCGTCCAGCGCTCCAAACTCCAGCGCGTCTCGCTCGAGATCCGGCTCCTTCGCCAGATGCATCGGATCGGATTCACCGTAGCGAGCCGGTGCGACATCCGGCCCGCCGGCTAGACATAGACCGTCAACGTCGGCGGGAATGCGCCCACCGGGCTCGACCACGATGACCTCGGCCCGTGCGCGCTCCAATGCGGCGACGTAGTTCGCACGGGATGCGAGGGCGCGCGCCGACGTCGGTTTTCCGATCGTGAGGGCGATGCGCGCGCGTCGCTGCACTCTCGTCATGGTATGGAATCACGAAGGCTCGCGCGGTCGATCAGTTCGATCAACACCCCGCCGGAC
>Ga0114129_10018120_pt1 | contig 10030 bp, 6 predicted proteins | sample RhiMetdeltSRZDD1_FD_80071 | JGI IMG/M metagenome (GOLD analysis project Ga0114129, IMG submission 80071) | Populus rhizosphere microbial communities from Tennessee, USA - Rhizosphere MetaG P. deltoides SRZDD1 (version 2) (version 2) | ecosystem: Host-associated > Plants > Roots > Rhizosphere >...
ACTACAGGTTACTTGACGACAGTCAGCGTCACGTCGACCTTCACGATCTCTCCACTCACCTTGTCAGTCGCCGTCGTGAACTGCGAGGTCTGGCCGTCGCGCAGCACCATCGAGTCGCTGGCGCGGAACGAGCGGAACGAGGGATTGCCCGGCGCCGGCTTGTTGTCCGTCGGGTTCGGACCTTCGCCGTAGACCGATGAGTCGTCGATGGTGATTTCGAGCCTGAACCGCCCGTCGTCGAGGATCGGCCAAACGTTGCAGTCGATGCTCGTCCCGACGTCCTGATACTGAACCGGTCCACCCTGCGGCAGGTCCTTCGGCATATTCGCCGCCATCATCATCATCACCGGGACCTTCGCGCCCATCCGAAGCGTCGCCCGCGAGCCGGCGTTGACCGATAGCGTGTACGGCAGGCTGCTGAGTTTCTTCTCGCCCTGAAAGCGCGAGACGAGCACCTGAATCTTCAGGGGCATCGCGGACGCGGCCGGCTTTGCCGCCGGCGGCGGCGCCGGCTTTTCCTGAGTGCGCACGATGACCGACGAGGCCAGCGCGAACGCGAACACGAGCGCGATCGTTTGCGGATGTTTCGTCACGGACGTTCTCCTTCTGTGCCGCTTTGCGTGAGCGGCTCAATGACCAGCGGAGCAATTACGAGGTCGTCAATCGGTTGCAGCGTCATCGGTGCGGGCATCGGATCGTTCAAGAGCGGCGAAAGATCCACGCGGGCATCGCGCACGCTCGCGATGAGGCGCTGCAGCGCCATCGTCTCGCGCGCGTCGAAGAGCGGTTCCGGGGTCCGAGTCGCAGCCGTCCGGCTAACGCCGGACACTAGGGACTGAGTCGCTGGAACGACAGCGGGCACGACGACGGCGGATCCAATCGACCTCGACGTCAGCAGCGGCGCCGTGGCGGGCGGCCGCGTCGACGAAGCCATCCGCACCGCCAGGACGAGGGCTGCTGCCGCCGCCACCGTCGCGACACCCGCGAACAGCCAGCCGAATCCTCGCGACGCCGGCGAGGGCTCTTCGGCGATCCGCGTCCGTACGCGCGCAACGAATTCCGGCGAGGGATTCACCGCCAGCGCCCGCTCGATCTCGCGGTCGAGCGCCGCGTCATTCACTGGGTCCATTGCAACTGCTCCTTCAACCGCTGACGCGCGAGAAACAATCGTGATTTCACGGTGCCCTGCGGCACATCGAGCAGCCGCGCCACTTCCGTCGTGTCGTGCTCCTCGATCCCGGCCAGGACGATGACGATGCGGAGCTTGTCGGGGAGACTGTCGATCGCCGCCCACAAGTGCGCCGCCCGCTCGCGCGCCTTCATCTCCTCCAAGGCCGCAGGGCTGAAGCCCTGCGCCACAGGGGGTTCGGCCGACAGGTGGCGCAGCCCTTCGGGGCTGCGTTCACGCGCCGCGCGCCGCCGGTCGCCGCGCTGACGATCGATCGCAAGGCGCCAGGTCATCCGGACGAGCCAGGCTCGGAACCGCTCGCGGTCTCGAAGCTGGCTGAAACTTCGGTAGGCTTTGACGAACGCCTCTTGCGCGACGTCCTCCGCGTCCTGCCGGTGACGCAGCACGCCATACGCCACCCGAAATGCCAGCGTCGACGATTCCACCAGCCGTGCTTCGAACTCGCGTTCCAGCGCGGCGTCGTTCACCGCGACAATCCCGCCGGCCAGCCGATCCGTCAAGCCATGCATCCGTTCATATGGGCAAGACGCCGCCACGATCCATCTGGTTCACTACAGCCGTCAGCTCTCAGCTCTCGGCTCTGAGGTTGAACGCTGACGGCTGACAGCTGAAAGTGACGTTAGTCAGTGACTTCCGGGATCATGACGGCCTGGGATGGGCGCGATGGAATACGCGGCTCTGACGAGACTGAGTCGGAGGGAGGCGCTCGCGTTTCTCTGAAGCCGGACACTGCGGGCACCGCGCCGTGAAACCGCTCCAGTGAAATGTTCTCGTCGAAGCAGTACCGCGGCAGGATCGCCACGAAAGCACGAAAAATCCAAAGAACTTCGTGATTCCGCGTTTTCGTGGCAGCCGCGAACCGGTCATGCTTCAGCGTGTACGCGCCACTAGTCTTGCGACAGGATGAGGACCGAGTACGGCCCAAGGCCGACACTGGCGCGAAACGGCATGTTGTCCGTGGGACCGTCGCCTGCGAACGTGTCATATCCCGGCTGATTCCCAAAGTCTGAACTGTACCCTTGCCAATCGCTGTTGAAACGCACGCGCCAGCTTCCCGCGCGCGGAAACCCCAACGTGTAGCTGTCGTAGCTGCGGTTGGCAAAGTTCGCCACCACGACGACATCGTCACCCGGCCCGCCATTGGCCCACCGGTGAAACCCCAACACCTTGTCGGCGTTGTTGACGTGATGGACGTTGAGCTGCTGGCCGCTCAGTCCGCGTGTCTGATTGAACCAGTTGCGGCGAAGGCGAATCAGATCGCGGTAAAGCGCGTGGATGCCGGCATAGGTCGTCTGCTTCGTCCAATCCAACGGCACACTGTCCCGAAAGTACTCATCCTCCAGGAATTCCTGTCCCTGAAAAATCATCGGAATGCCTGGAGCGGCAAAGACCATCGCCGCGCCAAGCGTCGAGCGCTTCCGCGAGAACCAACTGCCGGCATCTCCGGGCCAGATCTCCTCCGCGACCCTGGCATGGCCGTTGGCCACCTCGTCGTGCGACTCCGTATAGATGACCCGCCGGGCGGCGTCCGCGTTGTACAGATGCCGGAGGGCCACGCTCACTGCACGCAGGTCGCGGTCGGCGTCGTTGGCGGTGATGATGGCGTCGCGGATCGGGTGCACGAAGCCGGCGTCCCATTGGGAGCCGAACCCGGCGCCGCCCGCACCGGTCTCGCGCGTGATCCAGTCGTTGTTCTGCAGGTCCTCCGCGATCGTGATCTTCCACGGCTGGCGCGCGCGGATTTCGTCGTTAATCCACTGGAGGAGCCTCCAGCCATCCGCGAGATCGTTGGCCGGATCGTCGTTGTTCCCGTTGCGATTGCGAATGTTGATCACGGAATCGAACCGCAACCCGTCCAACCGATATTTATCGAGCCAGAACAGCGCGTTGTCGCGGATGTACCTGCGGACTTCGGGCCGTCCATAGTCGGGGCGCGTGTCGCCCCAGGGTGTGTGGGCGCGACCGTTGTCGTAAAAGTAGATGCCCCCGTTGTGATCGCTGCTGCTCCAACCGTCAAACCGCCAGAGGTCGAGGTCGCCGGGCCCGAAGTGGTTGTAGACCACATCGAGCAACACGGCGATACCGTGTGCGTGCGCCGCCTTGACGAACCGGTGCAGGCCCTGAGGTCCACCGAGCGCCGTTTCGACCGAGAACGGCTGCGCCGGGTTGTAGCCCCACGAGTAATTCATCGGGAATTCGGCCACCGGCATGATTTCGATGGCGTTGATACCGAGATCGGTCAGGTACGCCAGCTTCGGGATGACGTCCTCGAAGGTGCCCGGAGCGCCGGCGGCCGCAGCGAACGTTCCCACGTGCATTTCATAGATCACCAGTTCATTCCAGGGCGGCAACACGAAGTCGTCACCGGTCCAATCAAAATCGGGGTTGTGAATGACCGCGTTGCCGGAGGAATTGACGACTTCGCTGGCGTACGGGTTCCTGTGCCAGATGCCGCTGCCGCCGTCTGGAATGACGAACTGGTACTCGTCGCCGATTTTTGCGCCCGCGACGTCCACCGACCAATAACCGTTGTCCTCGCTAGCAAAGGGACTGGCCGTGGCGCTCCACTGATTGAACGTACCGGCCGCGAAAATGGCCGGGGCAAATGGCGCCCAGACGCGGAACGCCGCACCGCCGGGATAGAGAATCGTGCCCATGCCCGGCCTGGACGAAGGAACCGCTGCAGGAGTCGCACTCTGATCGGCGGCCATCGCTATGTCTTCGACCATAGCAGGTCTGGGCTTTCAGCGCTTGACCTAAGAATTCCATAAGCGTAGCCTCTCGCGCATGATGAGAACTGTCGCTCGCTCGGGTCTCGTCGTCGCGTGCGTCGCGCTGCTCCCCGAGGTGGTGCGCGCTCAAAGCGCCATCGGTGGAATCGTGAAGGATGCGTCAGGCGCGGTGCTGCCGGGCGTCAGCGTCGAGGCGTCGAGCGACGTGCTCATCGAGAAGAGCCGGACCGTCACGACCGACGGCGCCGGCCAGTACAAGATCGTCGACCTGCGTCCGGGCGTGTACATCGTCACGTTTTCCCTCGCAGGTTTCCAGACGATCAAGCGGCAGAACGTCGAACTGCCGACCGATTTCACCGCGACGATCAACGCCGATATGAAGGTCGGCGCGATCGAGGAGTCGGTCACCGTGATGGCGAGCTCGCCCGTCGTCGACGTGCAGAACGCTTCGCACATGCAGGTGCTCAGTCGCGACGTGATGGACGCGATCCCGACGGGCCGTACCATTCAGGGGCTCGGCCAGCTGATCGTCGGCATCAACCTCAGCCTGCCCGATACGGGCGGCGCGCGAGGCATGCAGCAGACCTACATGTCGACGCACGGGCAGTCGGCCGCGAACAACACGGTGATGGTGGACGGCATGATGGTCAATGGGCTGCAGGGCGACGGTGCGGTGCAGACCTATATCAACGACGAGATGAACCAGGAAGTCGCCTACCAGACGAGCGGCATCAGTGCGGAGACGTCAGCGGGCGGCGTCCGCCTGAACATGATTCCGAAGGAGGGCGGCAATCGGTTCAGCGGCTCGTTCAACAGCGCGTACCGGCCTGGTCAGTGGCAGGGCAACAACCTCTCCGATCGGCTCAAGGCGGGCCATCCCGAATTCGTCCCGGCGGTGCTCGGCCTCACCGCCGGCAACGCGACCGACCGCATCATGGACCTCACAGGCGGCGAGGGCGGACCGATCCTGAAGAACAAGCTGTGGTTCTACGTGTCCGGCCGTTACTACTCGGTGAACAACTTCATCGCGCAGACGTTCAACGCCGACGGCAGCCAGGGGCTCGACGATCAGTTCATCAAGAGCATCGTCGGGCGCATCACCTGGCAGGTCAGTCCGCGGAACAAGTTCTCGGTCTACGACGACGAGATCGACAAGTACCGCGGGCACGACATGCAGGCGCTTTTCGATCCAGCCACCGCAGCGACGGTCTGGAACTCTCCGGCGTATCACACGAACCAGGCGAAGTGGACGTCGACGCTCACCAGCAAACTGATGATTGACGCCGGCTTCTCGAGCAACCTGGAGTACTACACGAACGAATACCGCGAAGGCATCGCCAAAGCGCGCGGTACCGCTGACTGGTTCGCGAACGCGTCGCGGTCCGAGCTCGATCTCGGAGGGCGCAAGACGGCCGCGACCGTTCAGCTCGCGATGAACCCGGCTCGCTACAACATTCAGGCGGCGGCGACCTACGTCACTGGTTCCCACAGCATGAAGGTCGGTTTCCAACGCACGTGGGGGACTTTCACGCACAGTTACGACGCCAACGCAGATCTGACGCAGCAGTACCGCAGCAACTCGACGGGTATTCCGTTCAGCGTGCCGAATTCAGTCGTGATCCGGAATACGCCGCTGGTTCTCTTCGGCGAGCGCCTGAACTACGACCTCGGCATCTTCGCGCAGGACTCCTGGACGATGAAGCGGCTCACGCTGAATGCCGGCATCCGCTGGGAAGCGCTGAACGCGAGCGTGATGGAAGGGAACTCGCCGGCGGGCCGGTTCGTGCCCGTGCGGCATTTCGACGGCATCGAGGACGTGCCGAATTGGCGCGACTGGGCGCCCCGGTTCAGCGCCGTCTACGACCTGCGGGGAGACGCGAAGACTGCGCTGAAGTTCTCTCTGAACCGCTACAACCAGCAGCGCTCGACCGGGATCGCTGACAACTACAACGGGCTGGTGTCGGCGACCTCGTCGTCCCTGGCGTGGACCGACCTCAACAGAGACGACATCGCGCAGGGGGCCCGCGGCTGTGTGTATCTGACCGCCGGTTGCGAAATCAATTTCGGGCAGCTCTCGTCGAACTTCGGGACGGCGGCGCTGAACCGGTATGGCAACTTCCCGCGGACGTGGAATCTCGAGAGCGCCGTCGAACTGCAGCACGAGCTGCTGCCGCGGCTGTCGGTGTCGGGGTCCTGGTTCCGGGGCACCTTCCACAACCTGACGGCGACGTACCACACGGAGTGGACGCACGCCGACTACACGCCGATCCAGATCTTCAACCCGATGACCGGCACGCCGACCACCGTCTACAACCGCAGCGCCGCGGCGAACAGCCGCCCGGCCGACAACCTCGACACGTTCGATCCCGATCGGCAGCGCATCTACAACAGCTACTCGCTCGAGTTCAACGCGCGGCCCGGCCGCGGGGCGCGAATTTTCGGCGGGCTGTCAATCGAGCGCGAGCTGAACGTGAACTGCACCAACCCCGACAACCCGAATTCGCTGCGCTTCTGCGACGAGCGCCATCTCGAGGACGGGTTCACGATTCCGTTCCGGAAGAACCTGCGCCTGGCCGGCTCGATTCCCATCAAGTACGGCGTCACGCTGAGCGGATCGCTGCAGAGCAACCGGGGTGTGGCCATCGGCACGACGACGACGGGCAGCGCGAGCTACGCCATCGGCTCAACCACGCGGTATCCGGCCAACTGCCCGTCGCCGTGCCCGGCCGGCGCGCTGGTGATTGGCCCGGCCCTCACAGTGACGACGCTCACGGTGCCGCTGGTGCCGTACCTCGTCAACGTCGCCGATCGGATCAACCAGCTGGATCTCAAGGCGACCAAGACATTCCGTTTCGGGCACGCTGCCATCTCGCCGAGTATCGAGATGTTCAATCTGATCAACCCGGACCAGATCGTCAGCTATGTGTCGACGAGCTACGCGACCTCGTCGTTCTTGCGCCCGAACAGCATCGTGCAGGGACGGATTATCGGGTTGAGTGTGCAGACACGATGGTAACGGGATAGTCGACAGTCTACTGACTACGCCGTTTCGCATCTTCTGCCATCGTCAGATTCTTCTGAGCGTCTGGAAATCCCGGACGCAGCTTCAGCGCGAGCCGGAATTCGGCGATGGCTTCTTCGAGCTTTCCCTGCGACGCGAGCGCGATGCCGAGATTGTTATGCGCCTCGACGAAGTTCGGATTGACCCGCAGCGCGGCGCGCAGGTGCGTGACCGCCCGCTCGAGCTGCCCGGCCTCGAGGAGGGCCCCACCCAGGTCATATTGAATCGCCGCATCGTTGGGCTCGAGCTCCGCGGCTCGCGTCAGCGACGCGATCGCATCGGCTTGCGCGCCTGCCGCTGAAAGTGCGTCGCCGAGGTTGCGATGCGCCTTCGCGGCCGCAGGATCGAGGGTGATGGCCCGCCGGAACTCCACGATCGCCTCATCGGCGTGGCCCGTCGCGGCCAGCGCGATGCCAAGGTTGCTGTGGACCTCCGCCGATGCCGGCTCCGATTGCAGCGCGCGTTGGAACTCTCCGACCGCGGCGGCCGGGTTGCCGGCGTCGAGCAGCAGATTCGCCAGGTTGTAGTGCGCCCCCGCGAAATCGGGCTGCAGCCGCAACGCCTCCTCGTAGGCGTGCACGGCCTCGTCGGGGCGACCTTGCGCCCTGAGCGCCGTTCCGAGGTTGCTATAGGCCGGCGCGTAGTCCGAGCGGAACGCAATCGCGCGGCGATAGTGCGCGGTCGCCTCGTCCAGCCGGCGCTCGCCCTGCAGAGCCACCGCGAGATTGTTTTCCGTCACCGCCTGCATCCACGCTTCGTTCAGCAGCGGCCAGTTCGCAAGAACAGCGGCGATGGCAGCGGGAGCCAGAGTGTGCCAGCGAAGGAGTATGGCAAGGGGCTTGTGTCCTGCGTTCGCAGGCGTGAAGGCCTGCGCCACGCCGGCCGCGGCAAACAGCATCAAGAACGGCACAAGCGGATACCGATACCTCGCGAACACGTAGAAGGCGACGACGCTCGCCGCGTACGCGGACGCCATCGCGTAGAGCGGCCAGAGCCGCGACCGTGACGACCACGTCGCGACGATGCCGAAGCAGGCGAGCGGCACGAGCAGTCCGAAGTGGCCGATGACGCCCAGAAACCGGAGCGGCAGCGACCACTCGGCGTGCGTCGCCTGGCTTTCGGTGTCAACGGCCTCGGCGGCGTTGACGAGCAGGGCGACCTTGCGCGCCATCAGTTTCAGCCACGCGGCCGGCTGCGACGCGATGAAGTCGAGGGCGCGGCCGGTCCAATATCTCGAGACCTCGGCCGGCGTCAGCGTGCGCCCGAGCGCATCCTCGGCGAGCTCCGTCGCGTCCTGCCGCTCGTACTCCGGCGCGCCGCGGCCGAATCGCAGCGACTGGTAGGTACCGTCCGCTCGGGGATTGTTGCCGATGTAGAAGTTCGGGCCCGCTTGCGAGGTCGTCACGTAGAAGCCGCCGCCGACATAGGCGTTGCGGGCCGCAACCGGCGCCAGCACGATCGCGACGCCAGCCAGGAAGATCGCCGTGGCGCGCAGTCGTCGCTCGACTGCGGCCCACACGGCGATGACCATGATGAGAACGATGGCGTTCTCGCGCGTGAGCGCGAGGCCGCCCATCGCGAGCCCGAGCCAGAGAAAAGGCGTTGCTTGCGAGATCAGGCACAGCGCCAGACAGATGAAGAACACGTCGAGCGTCGACTTCTGGAGCAGGCCGTCGAAGAAAATCGCGGGCGCGTACAGCGCGAGCATCAGGCCGGCCACGAACCCGACGCGTGCCGAGAACAGACGCGTTCCCGCGAACGCGAGCAGCACGCAGGACGCGGATCCGATGACGGCCTGAACGATCCGCACGAGGAGCACACCGCGGCCCGCGATCGTGTAGATGACCCCGAGCATGTAGGGATAGAGCGGCGCCTGGTAAAAGACTTCGTGCCCGAGCCAGTCGCCCTGGGCAATTCGCTGTGCCCACTCGTCGTAGCCGTGCGAATCGCCCATCAGGGCCGCAAAGAACGGCGCCGCGCGGATCTGCGAGATGTGCAGCAGCCGCACGACAAGCGCGAGCACGAGAATCGCAACGAGCGCCCATGGCGTTTCGACAAAGTCAGGACGACGCTGAGTCTCGTCGACGCGTCGGAATCCGTTCGTTGGCAACGGCGGTATGCTACTGCACGCATGCTTGTGAGGTCAGTTCTTCAAGCTCTCCACCACGGAGGACACCGGGGACGCGGAGGAGAAATCCGCTGGATCCTTCCTCTGTGTCCTCCGCGTCCTCTGTGGTGGAGAGTGATCGCGGTCGTCGTGCTTGTTCCAGTGCAGGGCTCGTCTCAGACGCCTCTCACCTTCAACAAGGACATCGCGCCGATCATCTGGACGCGCTGCGCGCCCTGTCATCGCCCCGGCGAGATCGGTCCCTTCAACCTGCTGACTTACGACGATGTGCGGCGTCGAGCCACGCAGATTGGCGTGGTGACGGCGAAGGGACTCATGCCTCCCTGGAAACCGGAAAAGGGGACAGGTGACTTTCAAGACGAACGTCGGCTTCTGCCGGGCGAGCTGGAAGCAATCCAGCAGTGGATCGCGGGTGGCGTGCCACAAGGTGACGCTCGCGATCTCGCGCCGCCGCCTGCGTGGCAGAGCGGCTGGCGACTCGGCACACCCGATCTCATCGTCAGCATGCCGGCGCCGTACACCGTGCGGGCCGACGGCGCCGATCTGTTTCGCACGTTCGTGATGCCGATTCCGCTCCCGACGTCGAGGTTCGTGCGCGCGATCGAGTTCCGGCCCGGCAACGCCCGCGTGGTGCATCACGCCAATCTCGGGATCGATCGCACGCGCTCGTCGCGTCAGCTCGATGCACGCGATCCCGAGCCGGGATACGTCGGGGGCATGGTGCAGGACGCGCGCTACCCGGAGGGGCAGATGCTTGGGTGGACGCCTGGCCAGGCGCCGCATCCCTCTCCCGACGGCATGGCATGGCGACTCGAACCGGGGAGCGATCTCGTCGTCCAGCTGCATCTTCAGCCGACAGGCAAGCGCGAGGCGCTCCAGGTGTCGGTCGGCTTCTACTTCACCGAAATGGCGCCGACACG
>Ga0114129_10018121_pt1 | contig 10030 bp, 4 predicted proteins | sample RhiMetdeltSRZDD1_FD_80071 | JGI IMG/M metagenome (GOLD analysis project Ga0114129, IMG submission 80071) | Populus rhizosphere microbial communities from Tennessee, USA - Rhizosphere MetaG P. deltoides SRZDD1 (version 2) (version 2) | ecosystem: Host-associated > Plants > Roots > Rhizosphere >...
ATCGCGATTCAGCCAGGTGCCCCACGCCCTCGCGTTGAACGGCCTGCCCAGAAAATCCTGCACCAGCGCCGCCGCGGGCTTCGATCCGCCGGGCGCGAGCACCTTGTCGCGGAACCGGTGCGCGACTCCGGGCGCGAGCAGGTTGCTCTGATCGAACTGGCTGAAGAGATCCTTCGCGATGACGAGCGACCACATGTACAGGTAGTAAGCCGACGCGTAGCCCGAATTGGCGAAGTGCGTGATCACCATCTGCCTGTGCGTCCCCTCGACGTACGGGAACGGCAGGTACTTCTGCATGCTCTCGCGCAGCAACGCCGTCGAGTCGACGCTCTTCGGATCGCGGTCGTGCAGCGACAGCATCAGCCGCGCCACGTACATCTGCTGCCGGACGCCGGTGGGACCGATCGCTTTGCCGAACTCGCTGGCCCGCTGCATCTGCTTCACGAGCATCTGCGGGATCGGCTCGTTGGTCTCGTAGTGCTTCGCGAAGATGGCCAGCGTCGCCGGGTCCCACATCCATTCCTCGAGCATCTGCGACGACACTTCGCCGAACTCACGCTCCGGCGGGTTGCGCAGCCCGAAGTACTTCACGTTTCGCGAGACGAACGCGTGCACGAGATGACCAAACTCGTGGAAGAAGGTGACCGCCTCGTTGTGCGACAGCAATCCGGGATCGCCGGGCTGCCCGCCCGGCAGGCTGGCGACGAGCACCACTTCCGGCAGCCGATGGCCGGCCACGCCGGCACGGACGTCGTACGTGATGGCGCCGCTGTTCTGTTTGTTCGGCCGCGGATGCGTATCGAGATAGAAGCGGCCGATTGGTTTGCCGTCCTGGAGCATGTCGTACGCTTCCACCGCCGGATGCCAGACGACGGCGTCCTTCGCCGGACGGTACGAGACGCCGAACAGACGGCTCGCGACGTCGAACACGCCCTGGCGCACGCGCTCGTACGGCAAGTACGGACGGAGCAATCGCGTGTCGAAGTCGTAGTGCTCCCGCCGGATCAGCTCCGTGTAGTACACGCTTTCCCACGCGTTGATGACCGTCGCGCCCGGCTCGTCTTGCCGTTTGCGTGTGAGGAGCTCGTCGTTCTCGCGCGCCGTCTTCGGGGCTGATGCAGCGGCCACGCTTTCGATGAAGTCCGACACGGCCTTCACGCTGCCGGCCATGCTCTCCGACATGTCGTAGGCCGCCCAGTTCTCGAACCCGAGCCGATGCGCGAGGTCGGCGCGCAGCGCGAGAATCCGGTTGAGCACCTCGACGTTCGCGGGATACGCGATGTTGGTCCACTCCATGTAGAGACGCTTGCGGACGTCGCCGTTCTTCGCGAAGGTCAACACCGGACGCACATCGCTGTCGCCGGTGGTGATCACGATCGCGCCGCTCGCATCCGGTTTGTGCCGCGCGATGAAGTCGGCCGGCAACCCTTCGAGATCGGCGGCGCTCGCAACGGTGATCTTCCTGGTGTTGGCGCGAATGTTCGCGAGGAATTCCTGCTGGGCGGCGGCGAGATCGCTGCGCAGCTGCTTGATCCGTTCGCGCGTCGGCTGATCGCGATCGACGCCGCGGCTGTGGAAGTCATGGAGCTCGCGCTGCACGTAGTACTTCGTCGGCGCGTCGGCGCGGCTCACGTCGACGGCAGCCAGCGCATCGTAGAGCGCGCGATTCAGGCCGAGGTCTTCCGCCATCGCGCGCGCGCGCCGCGACGCGTCGCTCGCCGCCTGCCGCATCGCCTCGTCGGGATGCACCGCCACGAGCACAATCGCCGGCCCCAGCACGTCGTCCAGCGCGATCTGGATGTCGTCGTACGGCCGCAGCGTGTTCTCGACCGTCCGCGGACCTTTGACGGCGAGCAGGCGATCGACTCTCTGCTGCACCTCCGCGAGCCGCGCGTCCGTTGCCCCTCTGAAGGACGCCGCGTCGCTGATGCCGGCGAAGAACGGAGCGGTGTTGACGTGGTCGATGTTTTTGACGGGGGCCGGCGCCACCTGCACAGCGACGCCGGCGTACAGCAGCATGACGACCGACGCGCACGCGATTCGCAGTTGTTTCATTCCTTACGAGGATAACCCACCCCATCCAATCCCACGCGATAAGATGGTGCCGGCCATGGATCAGGTGCTTGCAGCCGGGAATTCCCGTGCAGTTGTGGAATCGGAGCCGTTCAGCGGTCACCGGTTGGAGCTCGGGGGTCTCATCGCACTCTTCGGTGTCGCCGGCGCGCTCCAGTTCTCGATCGCCGCCGCGCAGATTCTGCTCACGCTCGCCTTGGTCTGCTGGATCGGCCTGATCCTCGTGCGGCACGAACGATTCGAGGCGCCGCAGTTCTTCTGGCCGCTTGCGGCCTACGCCGCGATCACGCTCGTCTCGTCGGCGTTCTCGATCGACCCGCGCGTGAGCGTCATCGATTCGAAGCAGCTCGTGCTCTTCCTGATCGTCCCGCTCGTCTATCGCCTCGCGACCGGATCGCGCGGGCTGACGCTGACGACCGTGGTGCTGTCGGCGGCGGCGGCGGCGGCGCTCTTCGGCATCTTTCAGTACGCGATCCTGCACTACGACGATCTCGGGCGCCGGCCGCAGGGCACGCTCGGCCACTACATGACGTACTCCGGCCTGCTGATGCTCGTCATCGGCGTGGCGCTCGCGCGCGTGCTGTTCGGACGCGGCGAGCGCACGTGGGCCGCGCTCGTCATCCCGGCGCTCGCGGTCGCCGTCGCGCTGACCTTGTCGCGCAACGCGTGGGTCGGCGCCTTGCTGGCCGCGGCGCTGCTGCTGGCGATGAAGGACTTCCGGCTGCTCGCCTTGCTGCCGGTCGTCGCCGCGGCGTTCTTCCTCGTCGCGCCGTCGATCATGATGGCGCGCTTCCACTCGATTTTCGACATGAAGGATCCGACCAACCGCGATCGGCTCGCGATGGTGCGCGAGGGAGCGCACATGATTCGCGACCATCCGCTCACCGGCGTCGGGCCCAACATGGTCATCCGCGTCTACCCGGAGTACCGGGATCCGGACGCGATCGAGAAACTGAATCCGCATCTGCACAACGTGCCGCTGCAGATCGCGGCCGAGCGCGGGCTTCCGGCGCTCGCGATCTGGCTGTGGTTCATCGTCACGCTGACGGGTGACCTCGCCCGATCCTTCCGCGAGGGACAACACCGCTTCCTGGCCGCCGCCGGCCTCGCGGCCGTCGTGGCGATGCTCGCCGCCGGCCTCTTCGAGTACAACTTCGGCGACTCCGAGTTCCTCATGTTGTTCCTGATCATCGTCACGCTGCCGTTTGCCGCGGATCACTCGGCAAACGGAAGTCTGAAGTCTGAAGTCTGAAGCGAAGATCGAAGCGTGAAGCTCGAAGTGAAGCTCGAAGCACGAAGTCTGAGGCGGCTTTTGAAAGCCGAAGGCTTCGAACTTTCACTTCCAGCTTCCAGCTTCCAGCTTCCGCTTCCTGCTGCGATTCTCGAGCTTCCACTTCAGACTTCAGATTTCAGACTTCCGACTTGCTGATGCTCTCCGCTCTTCCCGCCACTCGCGCCAGCGAGCTGATCGATCGCTTCACCGATCTCCCGATCCTCGTCGTCGGCGACGTGATGCTCGATCGCTTCATCGTCGGGCGCGTGACGCGCATCTCTCCGGAGGCGCCGGTGCCCGTCGTACGGTTCGAGTCCGAATACGTCCGGCTCGGGGGCGCGGCGAACGTCGCGCACAACATCGCGGCGCTCGGCGGCCGCGCCACGCTCGTCGGCGTCATCGGCGCCGATCACGCCGGTGTCCGGCTCCGCGAGCAGCTCGCGGTATCCGGCGTCGGCGTCGACGGTCTGGTGGAGGATCCCGGCCGGCCGACGACCGAGAAGGTGCGCGTCGTCACCGAGCGGAATCAGCAGGTCGCGCGCGTCGACTACGAGCGCGACGCCGACGTCGCCGGCGACGTCGAGCGCAGCATCGTCGAGCGGGTAATGGAGCTCGGCGCGCCGGCGAAGACGCTCCTCGTCTCTGACTATTTGAAGGGCACCGTGACGCGACCCATCGTCGAAGCGTTGCTCGACGTCAGTCGTCGCGCGAAAGCTGCAGAGCGTAGCGCGACGGTCTCAGCCAAGCGATCGGTCGTTCCTCTGATCGTCGACCCGAAGATTCCACATCTCGCCTGCTACGCCCACGCGACGCTGATCACGCCGAACCACCACGAGGCGGAGACGGCGACGCATCGGGTCCTTCGGACCGACGAGGATGCGCGCGCCGCCGCGCGCGATTTTCGCGAGCGCGCGCGATGCGACGGCGTCCTCATCACGCGCGGCGAGCACGGCATGTGGTTGTCGACGCCCGACGCCGAAGGCGCGATCCCCGCCATCGCGCGCGAGGTGGCCGACGTCACCGGCGCCGGCGACACCGTCGTCGCCACGCTGGCGCTCGCGCTCGCCGCCGGCGCGACGACGGCGGAAGCTGCGATACTCGCGAATCATGCCGCCGGCATCGTCGTCGGGAAATTCGGCCCCGCGGTCGTCACACCGAAAGAACTGCTCGGATCAATCCAACGCTCGTAGCTGTCACGCGAACGCCTTTTGACCCAACGATCACCCTGAAGTCTGAAGTCTGAAGTCTGAACCGGAGCGGGAAGCGAGAAGTTGGAAGCAAAGATTGAAGCTGGAAGCTCGAAGAGGGTCCGCTTTCAGGCGTGAGTCCAGCTCCGGCGTCACTTTCAGCTTCCAGCTTCACTTCGAGCTTCCAGCTTCCAGCTTCTTTTCAGACTTCAGACTTCAGGCTGATCAGACTTCAGAGTTACTGTGTTGGCACGCGCTGCTTCAGCTCTTCGTACCAGTTCAACACGATCTGCATCTGCGGCGCGGACGCCGACGTGGTGGCGCCGACGCCGGCTCCGATTATGCCGATGGCTTTTCCATTGCGTCCGATATCGTACGGACGCGCGGCTTCGGACGATGTACCGGGTGTGCCTCGTTGCACCGACACCGGAGTGCCGATCGCAAACGTCGGGTTCGTGTTGATGGTGAACGAGCGGAACTGAAACGGTCCCGGCGAAGTAAACAGAGACTTCCCGTCGGCCGACCAGACGGGATGGCTGCCAACTCCAATCTCGTACCTCGTGCCCGTCGGCGGAAACGGCTGCACGTAGGTTCGCGTGCCCATACTCTGGCTGCTGACGGCATACGCCACCCACTTGCCGTCAGGTGAAAAGATCGCACTGGTTCCGAAAGCTGATGTGACATCGCCGAACGGAACTGACTTCTTGTCCGCGATCGTGAACACCCTCAGCGAGACGCGACCGCGGGCTCTGAACGCGCCTGCCAAAGGTGACGGCGGATCGCTGACGGGGGTGGCGCCCAACTCCCGTGACGTGTCATACAGCAGAGACCGACCGTCGGGCGACCACGATTGTGGAACGTCCTCTATGCCTTTATCGGCTTTCGTGACGCGCTCGGCCGCGCCGGTGCCGTCGGCGCGCTGCCGGAAAATTCCGAGGTCGCCCTCGCGATCCGATTGAAACGCCACCATCTGGCCATCCGGTGACCAGACCGCAAAACGATTGCGTCCGACGAGCGTCAGACGACGCGGCGACGTCGTGCCCGACAGATCGTGAATCCAGACGATCGCTTCGTTTCCGGTGTTGCTGTCGAATGCGACGCGAGTGCCGTCGGGTGAGAGACGCGGGTGTTCGTACGGCGCCGGCCGAAGTCTCAACGGTGTCACGCCGCCTTTCAAATCGAGCAGCGCGAGATCGAGCTGACTCGATGCGGCCGCCGCGGGTCCGGGGACGTACACGAGCGATCCCGATTCCGAGACGCTGAGCTGCAGCGCGCTGGTGGTCGATGCGCGCCGGACACCTTCGATCACGGGGACGCCGCCGGTCGCGAGCGCTGGCGATCGCGGGTCGAACGGCGCGGCGAACAACACACCGCCGAGCGCGTACACGAGATGCCCGGACGCGAGATAGCGTCCGTCGGTTCCTGCTTCGACAACGACCGTGCGCCGCCCGTCCTTCAGCGACTGCACCACGATCTGGCCCTTGTCGAATCGATCGGCGCCCGCATCGCGCGGCGCTGCGGTGAACATCAGCGCGTCGCCGTCCTGGAGGCGCTGCGGCGTCGCGATCACCTCGTCCGCGCGCGCCGTAACGATCGTCTCGGGTGCGCCGCCGCCCGGTGCGACGCGAACGATGCGATCGCCCTGCCCGATCAAGATTCCGTCGCGCGTCCAGCTCATGCCGAACGGGCTGACGGACGGGCAGATCGTGATCGCGGCGCCGCCGACGAACGGGATGCGCTTGATGGACGCGTCGTTTGCCGTCCAGAACGCCACCATCTGTCCGTCGGGCGAGAACACCGGATTCAGGACGGCGGTGCCCAAATCGGTTCCCGTGATCGGCTTCGCCTCGGCCTCCCAGATTGCGCGTCCGTACAACCGCTGATTCGCGACGTAGACGAGGCGTGTGCCGTCCGGTGAAATCGCGACGACCACGCGACCGGTGTTCGTGTACTCCTGACCTTCCGGCAGCGTGATCGTGAAGCGCGCGACGGTCGGTCGAGCCCTCGGCTTGATGCGCCAAACGATCGCGCCCGCGACGAGCGCGCCGACCAATGCCGCGGCAACGATCGGCGCGGCGCGTTTCCACAGCGGCCGCTTCGCGACGACGGCCGGTGCGATAGTGGACGCGGCGAGCGGGCTGGCGGCGATCGTCTCGAGCTCCGCGCGCACGTCGCCGATGTGCTGCCAGCGCTGCTTCGGATTTTTCTGCAGACACCGCTTCAAGAGATCGATGAGGCGCGGATTCAGAGCCGGCGGAAGCGTGTTGAGATCCGCATCGCGAATCAGCACCGACGCGAGAATCTCCGGCGCCGTCTCGCCGCGGAACGGCTGACGGCCGCTCAACATCTCGTAGAGCACGACGCCGAACGAGAAGATGTCGCTGCGTCGATCGGCGGGAAGTCCTTTCGCCTGCTCGGGCGACATGTACGCGGCGGTGCCGAGGATGATGCCGGCCTCCGTCGCCATCATGCTCAGCGCCGGCGAGTGCGTGAACCCACCTGCCCCACCTGCCGCACCCGCTCCCGGAGGCTCCATCGCTTTCGCGAGACCGAAGTCGAGAACCTTGACGGTCCCGTCCGCGCGCACCTTGACGTTCGCGGGCTTCAAATCGCGGTGGATGATCCCCTGCTCGTGCGCCGCTTCGAGAGCCTCCGCGATCTGCCGCGCGATCGTCAACGCCTCGTCGAGCGGAATCGGCCCGTGCGCGATGCGTTGTGCAAGGTCTTCACCGTCGACGAGCTCCATGACGAGCGCAGTCGTGCCATCGTTTTGCTCGAAGCCGTAGATGTGCGCGATGTGTGGGTGATTCAGCGACGCCAGCGTCTTCGCTTCGCGCTCGAACCGCGCGAGCCGCTCCGGATCCGACGCAAACGCCTCGGGAAGGATCTTGATCGCAACCTCGCGACCGAGCTTCGTATCGCGCGCGCGATACACCTCGCCCATGCCGCCCGCGCCGAGCGCGGACAGAATTTCGTACGCGCCGAGTCTCTCGCCCGGACTCAGGACCAATGAGGGAGCCGATTATAGCGGCGTCAGCGGCGTGTGCTTCGCTGCGGCTGCACGGCCGCTGCGAGCGCCATCGACGCCCAGGCGGTGCCGGCCGTCGAGATGAATTGATCGCGGCCGTACGGGAAGCCGCTTTCGAAGTACGGCTGCAGCCAGATCGAGCGGGTCTTCACGTGCCACGTTCCGTCGGCGGCCTGCGTGCGCAGCAGATACTCGACGCCGCGACGGTAGACGGCGTCGCTCAACGACGTGGCGCCGGCTTCGTGCAGCGCGAACAGCGCCTGCCCCGTTGCATAGGCATCGGAGTCCATCAGCGGCAATTGATTCCAGCCGCCGTCGGCGCGCTGCCGCGCTGCCAGGTCGCGCGCCGCCGCCTTCGCGCGCTCCGCACGATCGGCCCACGCGAGCGCCAGCGCATGGAACGCGCGATCCTGCGTCGTCTCAGGCCTCGCCTGCTCGAGCCACGCGGCCGCGCGCGCGATGCTCTCGACGGCGTCCGCTTCGTGGCCAGCGGGCGCGTAATGCTTCAGCGCATAGATGGCGAGCGCCGCCGCCTGAAAATCTCCGGCGCTCATCGGCGGCCGGCGGCTCTCGTTCGACGACCAGTTGCCCTGCGGCGTCTGCATCGCCTGAATCACGCGCACGACTGCATCGGTGTAGGCGTTTGCCGGCGCGCCGTTCATGCCGAAGTCGAGCAGCTCCCACGCCACGCTGGTCACGTTGACGATACCGAAATCGATGATGCGCTCGGCCGACGGCCTCCTCGCTGCCTGACGTGCCGGCGTTGCCGAGGGCGGTTTCGTTGCGCTTCGTTCGAACACGCGGATCTGCGCCGCGGTCGAGCAGAAGCTCGGACGCGCGCGGGTCGCCGTCGGACGCGGCAAACATCAACGCGGTTTCACCGGCGCCGTCCCTCGCGTTCACGTCGGCCTTGGCGTCGAGAAGCAGCCGCAGCGCATCCACGTCGCCTCGTGTTGCCGCGGCCATCAGCGGCGTCATCCCGTTGGCGCTGGCGATCGAGGGATCGGCGCCGTGCGCGAGCAGCAGACGCACAATCGGGTGCCCGTTGCCCAGCAACGCGGCCAGATAGAGCGGCGTTCGGCCTTCGACCTGCCTGACGTTGACCGATGCGCCGCGCGCCACGAGCACGCGCACCTTCGATTCATCGTGGATGGCCCAGTGGAGCGGCGTGGAGCCGCGTCGATTCTTCGCGTTGACGTCCGCGCCGAGGTCGAGCAGCAGGAGGAGCACGCATAGGATTCGCTTCATCTGCGCCTCCCTTCGACAAGCTCAGGGCAAGCCGTCCGTCGTTCTAATGTCAGGTGAGACGGCTAAACGAAGATGAAGTTCCGGAACAGAGGTTTCCGGGCTTTCAATGACGGAAGTGTCGTCTGCCCGTGAAGACCATCGCGATCCCGTGCTCGTCGGCGGCGGCGATCACGTCGGCGTCGCGGACCGAGCCACCGGGCTGAACGACCGCGGTCGCGCCGCCATTCGCCACGGCGTCGAGACCGTCGCGAAACGGGAAGAACGCGTCCGATGCCGCAACCGATCCGGCAAGCGAAATGTTCGCGGCCTTCGCTTTCATCGTCGCGACGTTGACCGCATCCACACGGCTCATCTGTCCGGCGCCGATCGCGAGCGTGCGGCGCGCGTCGGTGAAGATCACCGCGTTGGATTTCACGTGCGCGCAGATGCGCCACGCAAAGCGGAGCGCTTCCCACTCTGCGCCGGACGGCTGCCGCTTCGTCACCACGCGAAGCGACTCGGGCAGGCAGCCGGCAGTCCAGGGCCGCACCGCTTCGATCACACGATCGCGTTCCTGCACGAGGACGCCGCCGAGCGCTGAGCGCAGCTCCTCGCTTGCGCGTCCTGGATGATCCGCGCCGACATTGTCGGTGTCGGCCACAACGACGCGCATGTTGGTTTTCTTCGCGAGCACGGTACGCGCCGCATCATCGACGCCCGGCGCCACGATCGCTTCGATGAAGGTCGCGGTGATCGCTTCGGCCACGACCACATCGATCGGACGGTTCAATGCGACGATGCCGCCATAGGCGGCGAGGCTGTCGGCGTCGCGCGCGCGAACATAGGCGTCGGCCGCGTCGGCGCCCGTCGCCGCTCCACACGGATTGGTGTGCTTGACGACGACCGCGGCCGGTTCGCTGAATTCGAGGACGATGCGGGCGGCCGCGTCCAGGTCGAGAAGATTCGTGTACGAGAGCTCTTTGCCTTGGATGATCGCCGGAGTTTCTCCCGCTCGGCTAAAGCCTCGCGCTCCATCTGAGCCTCGCGCTCCGTCTGAGCCTCGCGCTCCATCGGTCAGGGAATACCACGCCGCTTTCTGATGCGGGTTCTCGCCGTACCGGAGATCGCGAATCTTTTCGAGCGAGACTTCGAGGTGATCCGGAGAATCCCCGCGCTCGAATCGATCGCCGTAGATACGGATCGCCGCGAGCGTGCGCGTGATCACGGCGTCGTAGGCGGCCG
>Ga0114129_10018122_pt1 | contig 10030 bp, 7 predicted proteins | sample RhiMetdeltSRZDD1_FD_80071 | JGI IMG/M metagenome (GOLD analysis project Ga0114129, IMG submission 80071) | Populus rhizosphere microbial communities from Tennessee, USA - Rhizosphere MetaG P. deltoides SRZDD1 (version 2) (version 2) | ecosystem: Host-associated > Plants > Roots > Rhizosphere >...
ATAAAAAGTAATCTCTTATCCGGGCATGCGCGTTTCATCAGAAGAGAGGCTATGAAATCGATGCCCATCAAAAGGTCCGGCGAGAGCTCTTGGATCAGCGCCGTCAATTCGGGATGGGGAAAATATGGAGGCGCCTTGAGAATACAATTGTAGACAGAGCGCAATCCTTTAGGGTTGCCAAAATTCTCGCCGAACGCATATCGATAGTAGTCAGCTTCTTGCTCGTCAACGATATTTAAGTAACTCACATCAAAACCGTCTTTGCGCAGGAGCTGAAACAAATGGTAACTCGCGGTATTGGCTCCCCCTTGGCCTGGAATTTCATAGCATCCGATGAGTATCCTTTTGTGCATGGAAGGTTACCTTCCTTTTGATTCCTGACCGCGCCTGCCTCTCGTTATCCCGAGATTGTCAAAAAGCGGTTTAGTCCCAACAGAAACCACGCCGTCCAAAGCCTATCGCCACCGACGTGCCCACAAAGTCAAGATGAAAAGAGACCAAATAAGATCAGGAGAGACCGGACGTCCCGAGAGAAATTCTGACCAAAGCAAACGCGCGTGCGTCGGATTGACACCTAAGTCCTCCAGCAACGGTCCGTCAAAATTCGCAGCAACTTGTTCGCGCAGCCGGCCGTGAAACCAATCAGCCAGAGGCACAGAAAAACCCATCTTGGGACGGTCAAGAAGCTCTCGACTCACCCTTTTGTAAAGAATGCGACGAAGAATCCACTTGCTCTGCCAATCTCTCCATTTCATTACGAGCGGTAGTCTCAAGGCAAATTCGACGACCCGGTGATCCAAGAAAGGCGAGCGTGCTTCGAGGCTGGCGGCCATTGAGGCTCGATCCACCTTGGTGAGAATTTCCTCAGGGAGATATGTCATTAGATCCAGAAGAGGCGCGCGTTCCAAAGGAGAAATGCACCTCAGGCGGCGGCGCATCTCAGAATGCGCGGGACTTTGTGGAACAGAACGAGCCACCATACCCTCAATTTCGAGGGTCGTCCAAGAAGTATGCCAATGAGCGTACTCCTCTAACTCAGTTTCAGTTATTTCTTGAGCCCGATCATCCGCTATGAACTCGGCTTCGGTTCTGGGTATTTGTTGCATGAGTTGAGAAGATTGAAGCAGCGCCATCTTCTTTGCGTAGTTGTGATAGCGATGATAACCAAAGAAAAGTTCGTCCCCCCCGTCACCCGTAAGCGAAACGGTAACGTGCTGCCGGGTTAGTCTCGAGAGAAGAAAGGTAGGAATTGCGGATGAGTCGGCAAATGGCTCATCAAAATAATCGGGAAGGAGATCGATGATCTCCATCATTTGATCGATGCCGCAAGTCTCCTCATAGTGTTCGGTTCCGAGGCTTCTGGCTACGGCTAACGAGTGATCGGCTTCGTTGAATTCGGGGTTCTCGAAGCGAATCGTAAATGTCTTAATCCTTTCCGCGCTTTGCTCCTGCATGAGCGCGACCACCAACGATGAATCGATCCCGCCTGAAAGAAATGCTCCTATCGGCACGTCCGCGATCATCTGACGTCGGACGGAATCCCTCAAAAGAGATTCAAAGGTCCGAATGGCCTCAGCTTCGTCAAGGCTTGTTTGGCGACTTATAGCAATCTTGATCGGATCCCAGTATCGCTCGATCTTCAGTTGGCCGTCTTCGTAGAGAGCATAGTGCGCTGGAGGAAGTTTCTGGACGTGCAGAAAAGCTGTAAAAGGGGCCGGGATATACCAATATCGGAGATACATAGAGATAGCATCCGGGTTTATCTCCCGCGGAAGTTCCGGGTCGGCCAGAAGCGCCTTCAACTCGGAGGCAAAGAAAAATTTTCCGCTGTATTCGGCATAGTACAGAGGCTTTTGTCCCAGGCGGTCGCGCGCTACAAAGAGACGGCGCCGGCTGGAATCCCAAAGCCCGAAGGCGAACATTCCAATCAGACGCTCTAAACAATGAATACCCCAGCGGTCGTAAGCGGCAAGAATGACCTCGGTATCGGTGTTTGACTGGAATTTGTATCCCCAAGCCTCCAGCTCGCGGCGCAAGTCTTGGAAATTGTATATCTCGCCGTTGTACGTAATCCAGAGACGTCCCTCGTCCCAATACATGGGATTATACCCAAGGGGTGAGAGGTCAAGAATCGAAAGCCGACGATGAGCTAACCCTTGTCGCTGATCGTCGGATATCCAAACTCCTGCATTGTCGGGTCCTCGATGCCCAAGAGTTTCGTTCATTGCCGAAAGGCGAGAGCGGTCTAACGGCGAGGTCGAAACGATACCCAAAATTCCACACATTTTCGGACTAAAGCGGTTGTCTGTTAGAGAACGGTTTTGCTAGACGACAGACTGAGAGAGCGGACTCTTTTTGGGTATCTGGGCAAGCGCCTCAACAATTGCCTGCTCAATGGGCGAACAGTCAGATGGATTTTCTCGCTTCAAGTTCATAGGCTCGTACAAGTTAACAAGCTTGACGGCAGCAATGCGAGCGCGATCACGAGTATTTGGGCTACAAGCATGAACCGTCAAGGGGTGCATCAAAAGCACGTCCCCCGCTTGACCGGTAACTTCGATCACGGACAAGTGATCGGTATCGCTTACGGCGCGTCGGGCCAGCTCGGTCTCGGTCATTTCATCAGAGCGGCTTTCGGCGAGGATACGGGCCATGGTGCAATGAGAACCGACGCGTATTGCCGTTCCACCACCACCCGCCTCGATGTCGGTAAATAGTTCGATACCCATTAGACCAAAGCTTGGTGAGTCAAGCCGAGGGTGATCCAGACTAATATCTACGTGCCACCCGTGTTTCGGCGGCGTCCACGGCAGTGTCGCAAAACCGGGGAGCAGGATCGGCCAGTGCCCCACACCCATGGTTGCTTCCCATCGTCCCTGTCCACATAAATCGTCGAGGGTGCCAAGGTAGCGCTGTGTGTGGATCTCAATGAACGGCCGGTTTTCAAAAACCTTGCGGAGCATGAACATAGGACCGGTCCATGTAGACTTGTCGTCCAGGTCTATTTCCAGTTCGGCCCTGAGCAAAAGGATGATGCGGTCAGCGAGCACAGGCGAAAACACTTCGCGAACCACGATGTATCCTTTTTCGATGAACTCGCGGATTTCCTCCTCCGACAACTGTTTCCACTTTGCTGCGGGCGACGTTTCCTTCCGCTGATCCATCATTGAGTTCGCTATTTTTCCTTTCCAAATAGATCTTCTAGAAGATAGGAACTTGTCATCCCGCCATACCGCTCGGTCCATTGCAAGATCTTTTAACAACTGGAAAACTCGTTTGCTCACGCTCAAAGCGCTCGCGGCCGTAAGGGCCTGCCTTTTTGATTTAAAACCGACTTGTTAGGGCAAGAGGTTTTTGTATGTGACCCAGACGGCATTCGTATTCAGTTATCGTCGGTCGATTTACTGGAGCTTATAAGATTTCGTCCAAATTTTAGCCGCGAGATTCGCTCACGCAGGATCACTGTCGCCATTTCGCGCCGTAAATTGTTCAAGTATCACTAAATACCATCTGTCGTCACCTGGAGTACAAAAGCATTTTCCCGGCCAAACGTGTGGCAGACGAGTAGAGCGCTTTTCCGAACCACCAAGGCTCATACGGGAACGCCCTACCCGAACGGTAACGGTCTCTTTACGACGCAAACGAAACTAGACATTTCAGCGGGCGTCGAGTAAGAGGCGATTTAAGCTAAAGGGCGAAGGAAGGTCCAAATTATTCTTTTACGGAGGTCTGATCCAATTTGGCTCATCGAGTCTATTTTACTTCTATGCCCGTTCCAAATTCTACAACGCTTCGTTCTTACTACCTTTTGACCTTTTTGCTTCTTTGCAGCCCTGGTCTTCTTTGCCAAGCTGCCAATCCTTGATGTTCCTCACTACGCCAAAACGGGGTTTTTTGCCGCCCTTTTTCTTTTCCTTTCATCCATGTATTTCGCCCAGTCCGGAATGTTTCTCGCGGGCGTTCCTGTAGCCTCTCTCGGTGTCGCGGCCAATGGGCAACGCCATTTGTCGTATCCCCACGTTTCGAATCCATTAATCGTCAGTGGAGTTTCCCACTAAGTATCACTGTCGTCATTTCGCACCGTTGTATTCTTGCAGAACCAGGTCGGTATCGCCAAATGCCATCTGTTGTCCCTTATGAAGCCAGAGAGTTTTTGAACAGAATTTTTTTACAAATTCGATATCATGACTCGCAAATAAGAATGTCCTACTGTTATTTTTGTAACTTTCAAAGACATCTTCGCATTTCTTTTTGAAATTCCTGTCTCCCGCCGAGAGAGCCTCATCCATAAGAACTATATCCGCCTCGATATGCCTCGTTGTGGAAAAAGCCAAACGTGTTCTCATGCCCGTCGATAAGGTTTTCAACTTCGCTCTTACGAAGTCTTGCAACTCGGCCCATTCAATTATCTCTTGAAAACATTCCTTAATCTTTTTTCTTTCCAGGCCAAATATCGCACCGTATAAATAAATATTTTCCTCAACGCTAAGCTCGTCTATCATTCCTAGACCCAAACCTGCCAAAAAGGTCACGTCCCCTTTTACATAAAGCTCTCCGTTACTCGGTAGATACAAGCCCGCTATGAGTTTTAAAAGACTGCTTTTCCCGGCGCCATTATTGCCAATAAGCCCAACTTTCTCCCCTTTCCTAATCTCAATATTGATATCCTTCAATGCCGCAAAGGTCCGGGAATCGGAATTATTGCCGAGGAGTCTCCCTTTAATCAGCCTATAGAGTGACCCGTAATGCCCGTTTAGGGGGAAGAATTTGCCGAGGTGGCTAATTCTGACTACACAATCAGGGTCAAACGTTTTCTGCAAAGGTTGGTTCCAGTTTCTTGAACATTTTGTAGGCGGCATAAACCAAGCAGCCATTCAACAAGACGAGAACGAGAAAGATTTTCATGTCGAAAAGCTGTCCTTTAATGATAAGCGTGCGCGCAAAATTAATAGAGTGCGTTAAGGGGTTTGCTAATAGTAAATACTTCGCAACACCCCCACCGACGAAGGAAAGTCCGTAAAAGATCGGCGTTATAAAGAAGAGGAGTCTTAGAAAGACTTGATAAACATGCGCAAGGTCTCTCACGTAGATGTATAAGCCTGATAAAAGAAATGAGACCCATAAAATCAACGTCACTTGCAAGGCGAAAACAAAGGGCAGCGCCGCCATAGCGCCGGTCAGTTTTACTCCTGAGAATATAGCAAGAGCGACGCAGATCAGCATCGATAAGACAAAGTCGATCGTATGGGTAAGGATAGAAGCTAGCACCAGCACGTCTTTGGGGAATATGGCATCTCGTGTTAGCGTCTTCATAGAGTATAAGACTTGCATCGAGGCAATCGTGGCGTTGGAAAAGTGCGTATAGTGAACGATGCCAATGAGGAGATAAAGGCCGTAGTGATCAATATCGCCGCTTAATCTCGAGCTAAAAACGGCAAAAAGGAGGCCAACCACAATCAATGGATTGAGAAAGCTCCATAGGAAACCAAAAAAGGTGCTTTGATCCCGAAGTTTAAACTGTGCAAGCGTCATCTCGCGCAATAGATTCAAGTATTTACGGTCTGCCATCTGCATCATAGAGGTCTAATGATCTTTCCGCTTCAATCTCGTTGACCGAATTTTGGTCTCCACCCTGCCTCAGTCGTGACGCTGCGGATTGATTTTTAAAGACCAGATGTTGGTGCGGAAAAGCATCCGACGGTTATGAATCGAGGTACAAAAACCGTATTGAGCCGAAAATCTTTCCAATCTTTTTGCCCGCGTTAAATATGAAAGAGCAAATCGAATGATTGGCTTGTTCTTCGGAGAGGTAACGAATTAGACTTGAGGTGATGTTTACTCTACTAGACCTCTTCCGATTAGACCTCTTCCGATAAAAACTATTTACAAAATCTCGATGTTTCTTTACTGCTAAGACGGAATAAACACCATGCAGAATACCCTCGTTGAAAAGACCTGAATAAGTACTTTCATTACTGTGCCGAACAATTGCTTGGGGTTGGAAAGCCAGTATATAACCTGACTGCACGATGCGATATGATAAATCGACATCCTCGCATCGAATAAAGCTCTCATCAAATAGATCCATTTCCTTCAGAACACATAATCGTGACGTCCAATTCATGGTGATAGCATAGGGAGGCTTATACTCATTGATAGCCTTGTTATGATCATGAATGTGTTCACCAAATCGCTCTATTGCATTGTGCGGCCGTTTAGACAAAATAGTTCCGCCGACAATACCAACAAGGGGATCTTGGAGGGCTGGTATGAGATTAAGCAACCAATCCTGGTCTACAATGCAATCCGAATCGGTAAACGCGACAACTTCACCGTTTGCATTCAAGATCCCCTTATTCCTGGCGGCGGCCGGACCTTTTTTGGCCTCATACAATATCCTTATGTCGTTGCTGTATTGTTTTAGAATCTCCGGGGTTTTGTCTGTTGACGCGTTGTTGACAAAAATGAGTTCCAGATTCTCTTTGGGATAGTTCAAGTCCAGGAGAGAGTCGATGCAATCTCGGACTGTTTCTTGCGCATTATAAACAGGAACAATAACCGAAACATTGGGCAGCTGGGTCATAACAAGATGTATCGAGCGACAGCCAGTTTGAGGATTCTCGCGCAGGTGTCGGGTTACTTGTATTTTTCCCTCCAGACCGGAGGTTGATGAGATCGGAGCGCCATTCCGATCCATTTATCTAAAAGCGATTCGTATAAGCACTGCCGCAGATAACTTGACTCAGCGACTGAAATCGTACGTTCAATGGCGGCGTCATTGACGCGATGTTTTCGCATGATTCTTCTTAACTCTTTTTTGTGAACAGTTAGCGGAACATGGGTCGTTAATCGATAACCGGCGCGATGATCTCTGTACATGTAAAGACACTCTTGGATGGCCATAAATTTAGCCCCATTTTCCGCCATACACCACGGAAAATCGTAGTCATCTGGTCCCACGGAGTTCAAAGACTCGTCCATGCCGCCGAAGGATAAGGCCTTTTCCTTTCGCCAGCAGAGGAGATGTTTGACGGGCGACGAGGCCTTGAAGTCCTCCAGGCTGAAAGACGGCTTGCTCTTATAGACTGAACTGATAGGCCGGTCGTGTTCGTCAACATACCTTCTTGAGGAATGAAAGAAATCAACCTCCGGAAACCCCGCTATGTGGTTGGTCAGTGTAAGCACGGCATCGGCTGACCACATGTCATCCGCCAACAGGATCGCTACAAAGTTCGTTCTGGCGTGTCTCATCCCGGTATTCAGCGCGCCGGCCAGTTTCCGCCCTTCATTTGGAATGATCTCAATGCGTGAATCGGCTAACTCTATCGCCAATAATCTCCTAAAGTGTTCGAAGTCTCCCTTTTCCACGATGATCAATAAGCGCCAGTACGGACAGCTCTGATTCATGACAGACTCAAGAGCTTTTCTTAAGAACACAGGATGATAGTTTTTTAACGGCATGAGTATCGTGACGGCATCGTGATTCATGAGTTTAATTCTAGAAAGATGTGTCCCGCGTAAATTACTATACAGAATGTGCCAGAATAACTTCATTGCTGACTTCGTTCAGCGTCTTTAGCTTTCCGCATTGAACAATCTGCCCGAGAAAGTCTTTATAGTGTGGGAGCCAAAAAGATCCATAACAATCATGCAAACAAAAGGCGACGAAATCACTGTCGTTGATGATGTTTATTGCCTCCCGGCTCCACCTTTCAAAGTCGACCTTTCCTTTGTAGAGGTCGAAATCATCAAACCGGATGGGAATCTTGACGATTCGATTCCCCATGATGGGAGAACTGATTCCGAGGGAATGGGTTGAGCTGGCAAGCCATTCGAAATTATGAAAGCACAGGTTTGCGTCTGTCAGTTCAGCCGTTATTTTTGATTGCGGAGGTCTGTAACCTTTTATCCTGTAATCTATTTCCCTGCAGCTAGGGAGTTGATCGGTATTGATCTTATGGTCATAGGAATGAAAGGCGACGCAGTGACCATCCGCCTCGATGGTTGCTCTTACTTCTTTCATAAGACAACCGAGTACATTGTATGTGGCCTTCACGCCTAGTTCGTTTTCAATCCTGAGCATCTGCCGGAGATTATGTGGAGAGGTCTTGTCAGCTAGCGCCGCAAAATCCGCATCCGTTTCAACGTGTCCGAATCCCCCTTCGATATCGTGACAAACGCAGACTATTTTCCCGTTCTGAAACAATTCTTGTCTAGGTTCGGCAATAACGGCTCTATCCCTATTTTCAGCCACACTCCATGTCCACCAATTTCCTTCCCTCCGCGCAACAAAATTTCGATGAAGGGACCTATCATAGACTCTTTCAAATAGTTCCTTTTGAACTGTCCGCTTGGGATCCGTATTCGTCAGCGCCCAATCGGAAACGGGAGAGTGGATGGTTACGATATCATTTTCGATGGCGAAGTTTAGAATGCTATTCAGCAGTATGTGCGACCAACCTTTGAATCGATTTTCTATTCGTGTCTTGAATTCCCTTCTTCTCGATATTCTCTGAACCAGATCCGAGATATGAACCATAGAATAAAGGCTATCGCCTGCCCGCACGAGATTCGCGCTTGCTACCTGGCCGGATTTACCGAATTGCTGTTGATGCCATACTACATCGTCATCGAAGAATAGCGCCTGCGGAAATTCGTCGATCACCGGGCTATCAGCATAGATTACGATTTCCCACAACTGATCGAGATTGCATTGTCCGCGCATCCAGTTGGCGAGCTTAAATCCATCCGGTCCGCATTTTCGCAGGTAGTAAATTTTATGCGGAAAAAAATGTCTCTTTTTGTAACCTTTTCGAAGGAACTCTTCTGTTCTGTCTTCGGAGATTTGCCTGAAATAGGATACTGTCGGAGAGCCCATTATTTCTCTCCTTAAGGGTGACTTTTCAGCGAGCTTTGGAGACAAGACACTACAATTGGCTAACAAAAATGCGTTCCTATGAGTCGTTCATAAGCCTCAGCTCTCTTGTGCCAGGTGTGGTGTCTCAACATGTAACTGATCGCATCCTTCTTGTGCCATTTCTTATGGGCGGCTTCCGCGATCATTTCGGATATGACTTGATCGTCCGCGTAATCGGCGATTAAGCCGAGGTTGGTTTCTTTGATCAGATAATTATTCGGAATGGGAGCTTCACTCACTACCGGTAATCCTGTCCTAAGGTAATAGTAAATCTTACTGCTTTCATTGTGCTGAACTTTTCCTTGCGCCAATGCTATGCCGACGTCGGCGAAATATTGATAGTCCCATACGCGGCTGTTGTCGATGGGACCCAAATAGGTGACGGAATCCGGATCGAGTTGACTCACGTTTCCGGGTCCTACGAGACAAAGCCTTATTCCGTGCTTTTTTAGTAGACTCCCTAAAGCGTTCAGCCTGTGTTGCCAAATCAAATTGATCTCTTTTTGGGTGTTTACATAGAGATTGCCAATGTAGACCGCAATTTTCTCTGTAAGATCGCTGTATGGATTTCTGCCCGGCGGAGGGATCTCTCTATCCACGCCCGTGGGAACGAACAGTATGTTCGTCTTCTCGCCAAATTCCCGTTTCCACAAGCGTTTACTAGGCTCCGTTAAAATGGTTATGTATTTGGCTTTTTGATCTATTTTTTTCTGAGTTTCAAAGAGTTCCTCTCTTTCTTCATTAAAAAAATGCACCCCTTCCGTCCCATCGTGATTGCCAACCACCGAGCCTAGTTTGCTGATGATGAACGGATGGTTGTCTTGTCCCTCGCTACAAAGCGATTCAAACCCCTCGTGGAAAAGAGTCTTTATGATGTCATACTGGCTCCAGTCGACGCTGCTATAGGGGACATACCTTAGATTAGGAGCCTTCTGAATCAAGCCAGATTTTGCATTGACGATCATGTCAACGTTAAATCCTATGTCCGCCAATGATTCAGAGATCTTTAACCATCTGACCAAACTCATGTCCGATGGAAAGAAATTATTTAATAAATCTCTCCTGTACACAGTGGCGATTCTAATAGATTTTTTCATTTCGTTCATTACTTCC
>Ga0114129_10018124_pt1 | contig 10028 bp, 10 predicted proteins | sample RhiMetdeltSRZDD1_FD_80071 | JGI IMG/M metagenome (GOLD analysis project Ga0114129, IMG submission 80071) | Populus rhizosphere microbial communities from Tennessee, USA - Rhizosphere MetaG P. deltoides SRZDD1 (version 2) (version 2) | ecosystem: Host-associated > Plants > Roots > Rhizosphere >...
GTCCATCGATCGCCATCCAGTTCGTAGATACCAGGGTTGCGTTCACCTTCGGGCGGTCCCGATGTGAAGAGCAGATCGAAAGCCTTTGGTTTGCCCGACGCACGACGCGCGTGAAGCTCGAACGTGCCTTCGTAGGTCGCTCCCATCCCAACGGACACAAACCGATTGCCGGTGATCTCGATCCTGGCGGCATCGAAAGCGGCGGCCTCTGACTTCTCTCCGTCGGTTTCGAGTGAGGTGACTCGCCAGGTGCCTTGCAGTTTGTCGAGATCGGTTGTCATCGAATCCTCGTCGAACGAAACTTGCGCGTGTCATTATCGCGCTGATTCAGCAACGAGAACCGGAACCGTGAACCGTGACGCAGGTTTCTCGATCACCGTGACCAAATGACACCGCAGCTTGCCTGCGGTCGGATCCGCAGGTACACTCAATAGTTCGATGTCGTCGGGCCGCGCCGCGGCCCGGAACCTGTGCAATCTCAGCCTGCGAACCGCGTCAGGGCCGGAAGGCAGCAGCGCTAAGCAGACACTGACATGTGCCGCAGGCCCTTCCGGGTCGCGGTGGGGCCCTTCGATTGCGGATTGCTGATTGCAGATTGCGGATTTCTAATTGGCGATTGCCGATTGTTTCAATTGCTGATTGTGGATTGTTGATTCGTCAAGTTCCAGGATTGCGCGTCGGGCCGAGCTGAAGCGACAATTTCCCTTCGCGATCTGTAACCAGCAATCCCGGTCAATCATCAATCTGCGATCCGCAATACAATCAGCAATCAGCAATCCGTAAATCGGCAATCCGCAATCTGCAGTCTGCAATCTAAAGAGTGTCCAACTACCAGGTGCTGGCTCGCAAGTGGCGCCCTCAACGCTTCGACGAAGTCGTCGGGCAGCGCGGGGTGACGCAGACGCTGCGCAACGCGATCGCCGCGGGGCGCGTCGCGCAGTCGTTCGTGTTCTCCGGTCCTCGAGGTGTCGGCAAGACCACGACCGCCAGAATCCTTGCCCGCGGGCTGAACTGCGAGAAAGGCCCGACCGCGGAGCCCTGCGGCGTCTGCGACGCGTGCGTCGAGATCGCGCAGGGGCGCAATATCGACGTGCTCGAAATCGACGCGGCCACGAACACCCAGGTCGACAAGGTCCGCGAGGTGATCATTGCCGGGCTGGGGATGTCGCCGGTCCGCGACCGCTACAAGATCTTCATCATCGACGAAGTACACCGACTCTCGCAGCAGGCCTTCGATGCGCTGCTCAAGTCGATCGAAGAGCCCCCGCCGCACGTCGTGTTCATGATGGCCACGACGGAGCTCGAAAAAGTACCCGCGACGATTCAATCGAGGTCGCAGGTCTTCGAGCTGAAGATGATCGGAATCGGTCAGATCGTGACGCAGCTGCAGAAGATCGCCGACGCGGAGCAGATCGGGATCGACGACGCCGCGCTGATGCTGATTGCGCGGGTTGGGGACGGAAGCATGCGCGATGCGCAGAGCGCGTTCGATCAGGTCATCGCGTTCGCCGGGCAGAAGGTCACGAGCGAGGACGTGTCGACCGTCCTCGGCCTCGTCCGGCGCGAGCTCCTCATGGACATCGCCGAGGCCGCCGCGGCCGAGAACGCGCCGGCGATGTTCGATCTCGCCGCCAGAGCGATTGAAGCCGGATACGACCTCCGCCTCGTTGTCCGTGAGCTGGCACGATTGACGCGTGACTTGCTCGTCCTGAGAGTCGATGCGTCGCGCGTGAACGATCCCGAGATTGCGGCCGAAGGTGAGCGTGACCGGCTGCAGACACTCGCGACCAGATTCTCCACCGAGGATTTGCTGCGCGCCTTCGAAGTGCTGTCGAAGGCGGAGTTCGACATCCGCGCATCGGTGCAGCCGAGATATCACCTCGAGATGGCGCTGCTGCGATGGATCCATCTGCGAAAGCTGGTGCCGCTCTCGGATCTGATCGAAGGGATGGAGAAGGGAGCGGCGCCAGGTGTTCGAAGCAGTGGCGGCGGATCAGCAGGCGGGGGAAGACCGGCTCCGACTCCGCCGGCGAGGCCGGCATCGAATGCTGGGACGGTCAAGGCCATCGAAGCCCGGCGCGAGGCGTCGAGCCCCGCCGAAGTGCCAACCGGAAACGGCGCGGGCGCTCATCAGCCTGGCGCCGCTCGAGTGGCCGCGCCGCCGGATTTCAAGGACGCTTTCCTCGCAGAGGTCCGGAAAACGAAGAAGTTCTTCTACGGCACCGTCATTGCGCAGGCGCAGCGGATCGACGTCGAATCGGGGAAGATCGTGATGACCTTCGCGCCGCAGCATCGACCGTTGCGGCAGCAGCTCGATCAGTCCCGCCCGGCGCTCGAAGAGATAGCGTCGCAGCTCGCCGGCCGTAAAGTGACGATCGTCGGCGTCGAAGCCGCGCCGCCGCCCTCTGTCCGGACGGACCAGGCCGAGGCCGTCATCGATAGACAGGCCGAATTGCGCCAGCAGGCGCTTGCGGATTCCGGCGTGCAGGCGATGCTCGACGTGTTTTCGACGGAAATCAAGGACGTGGAAGAGATGTAGTGTTTTTCGGGGCCGCCAGCCAAATCGAGGATCGAGCGCATGAACATTCAACAGATGATGAAGCAGGCGCAGCAGATGCAGGAGCGCCTGCAGAAGCAGATGACCGAGACGCGCGTGGAAGCGACTTCCGGCGGCGGGATGGTCACGGTCGTGCTCGACGGCACGAAGCGATTGCACTCGATCAAGATCGATCCGGAAGCCGTCTCGAAAGACGATGTGGAGATGCTGCAGGATCTGATTCTCGCGGCCGTCAACGACGCTCAACGCAAGGTCGACGAGGCGATGCAGAAACAGGTGGGCGGGATGATGGGCGGCCTCAAGGGGCTGTTTTAGCCCTGATGCACCATTCGGGCTTTCGGCTCACGGCTTTCGGCTTTGGGGTCGACGAGAGAATCGCCGCGCATATGTTCGGCCGAGAACTTACACGCCCTGAACGCACCAGCTTCCTGCCCAGTTGCGATTCTTTCCAGGGTGCGCCTAAAGCCGAGAGCCCTGAGCCTAGAGCCGATCACCGATGACTCGGCCCGATCCGCTCAATAAGCTGATCGAGCAGCTGCAACGCCTCCCCGGCATCGGCGCGAAGAGCGCCCAGCGGCTTGCGTTCCACATCCTGAAGACCCCGCGCGAAGAAATCGATCGGCTGTCGGACGCGATGCGCGACGTCAAGGATCGCGTGACGTACTGCTCGGTCTGCAGCAACATCACCGAAACGGATCCCTGTTACTTCTGCACGCACCCGGGCCGCGATCATCGCGTGATTTGCGTCGTCGAGGAACCCGAGAACGTGACAGCGATCGAGAAGACGCGTGACTTCAAAGGGACGTATCACGTGCTCATGGGCGCGCTCTCGCCGTTGCACGGCATCGGCCCGGACGACCTGAAGATCAAAGGCCTGCTCGCGCGTGTCGGCAATGGCGGCGTGGATGAAGTGATTCTGGCCACGAATCCCAACGTGGAGGGAGAGGCGACGGCGATCTACCTCGCGAAGCTGTTGAAGCCGCTCGGCGTGCGCGTGACGCGAATTGCCATGGGCGTGCCCGTAGGCAGCGACCTCGAGTACGCCGACGAGGTCACGATGCACAAGGCGATGGAGGGAAGGAGAGAAGTGTAGCGCGCAGCTTTAGCTGCGCGTACAATTGCGAGTAGCCACGCGGTGCTAAATCACCGCGCTCGGCCTACGCCGCTGCCGTCTGCTGCTCGCGTCCGCCCAGCAGATCCCGCATCTTCAAGAGCAGGCTGATCCAGTAGACATTCGCACCAATCGCCGCGAGCGCGACGATTCCAGGCAGCGCGGCCACGAGCGAGAATGCCAGGATCCCGTACGGCATGGCCGCGCGCGTCGCGACGAACGAGAGCCGCTAGACGATCCGCGACCAGAATGTGGGTTCACTCTTGAAACGAGACCGGGCGATCGTGTGGAACTTCTCGGGCCGGCCGGCGGTAATGCGATTACGTAGGAATATCAGCAGGGCAAACGCGAACAACGTGCCGCCGAGTGCAATCGCTCCCAGCCAGTAGAACACCTCCCAGTGCGTCGGCCGCACGGCGCCGATGCTCAAGCGGTGAAGATCGCGATGTAGTACGAGTAATCCCCCACGGTTTCGATCCAGCAGCCGAGCGCCGATTCCTGATACTTCAATCGGGCGATCTCTCCGTCGCAACCGTCGAGAACGCTGGCGGCCAGCGACAGGAAGCCGGCCAGCACTCCCGTCAAGTACTGTCCGAGGCTGAAGAGCCATGCCGAATAGCACCCGAGCGCCACGAGCGAGACCGAGAGCTGATTGGGTGTGAGCGGCGTACGGATCAGGGCGATGCTGATCGGCACCGAGATGCGCCGGTTGAACCGCACGATCTTCGCATCGGTGTCGTTGTAGCTGCTCCGGCGAATCGTCTGCTCGGTCGCAACGAGATCCTCCGGCGTCAGGATCCGCAGCGCGAGCCTCGCGCGCCCGTGTGCGACGTCTTCGCCGGTCGGGAGCTCTGCCCGCTCGGCGCGGCGTCGCTGAAGTTCGCCGATGACGCGTGTTGCGATCGAATACAAATGCCGCCGTCAGCCTGAGCACGCCGCTCTGCCGCCAGGCGCTTCCCGCGGCAACGTCACAGATCTGACCGCGCGCTGGCGTCAGTGTGCGCGCGGCCGACAACAGCGCGGGCGAGACCACGGTGCCGGCGCCGATTGTCGTGACGGCGTGGTCTCGTTGAGCGGTGCGATTGTGGTCTGCCACTCGGGCTCGGTCATGGCGACGGTGATGTTTCCACCGATCGCGCGCGCCAGCCTCTTCAGGCGTTTTTCTCTGGCTCTCACGGCTGAACTGACGTCTGGCGCCCAGACGATGATCCGCGTGTAACCCGCCCGAAGCGCCGCACGAAGGACCCGTTCGGCAATCGGCAGTCCGGCGAGACGTGCGCACGGTTCGACGGCGACCGCAGCGTCGCGTGGAAAGTAGAACAACGTTGGCCGCGTTCGTGGATGGTGAGCCGTGATTCCGCCGCCTGCAGATCCGCAATGGTCGATGTCGTACCACGACGCATCGCCGATCTCGAACGTGCGCACCAGGCCGCGCACCGCAAGTTGACGGATGCCGCCGCTCAATGTCGTGTCTCTCGATGCTGTCGATACGTCGAGCGCTGCGAACAATGCCGGAGCGCATACGAAGAGACCCGTGTCGAGCGCGTTGCAGGTCTGGAGATTCTTTCCGATCGCAACAATTTGTGAATCGACGGTTCGAACTCTTGTCGCCTCCGCTTCGACGGCTGGCGGAGCCGGCCGAGAGTCAACGGCGAGCACTGATTCGTCGCAGTCGACGTCCGCCTCGAGCAACCGCGTCAGGACGGACGCTTCGAAAAGGTGGTCGCCCATCGACAGCGCGAACCTCGAGTCGACGAATCGGTGTCGCGCGGACAGAACGGATACACCGTTCTCGAGGTGCCAATCAGGATTGAAACTGAACCGCACTTCGACGTCGTCCGGGTCATCGCGCTCGATGAGCGCACGCAATGCACCTGGTAGGCCCAACACCACTTCGAATGATGCGACGCCTGCATCTCGCGCGGTCTGCAGCGTGCGCAGGATGAGTGGCCGTCCGAGCACGGGCTGAAGGAGCTTGGACTGTCTGTTCGCGTTGTGGAATCGATCGCCGTTGCCGGCGGCCAACACGAGTCCTTTACGGACGGCCCTGTGCCGGGCGCGCGAAACTGTTCTCACGACGACCTCGCGTCTGGGGAAAGACCGCAGGAGCGTGATCTTCCGCCGCCCCCGAACATGCGCGTTCATCGTCGCGCAGCTTACCAACAGTCGTCTGGTTCAGTCGCAGTCGATTGAACGCTTGAGTCCTGTAGGTTTGACGCCGATTGCCGCCCCGACGGTTCGAAAGGACCTCGTAGAGGACGACCTTGCACGTTAGATCAGGCATTGATTCGTGCAACCCAGGTGATCTGAGGCTCGTCATGAAAGGCGATTTCCCGTGCGTTTCCAGCTCGCGCTGAGAGGTGCGATCGGGCTGCCTCAATCACGAATGCAACTGCGTGGCCGTTCGAATTACGCCTTGCCAGACGCGCTTAACTCGGCGTCTTCCAGGACTCGGCGAGTCGTCAGCCCGCGCTTGAAGAACAACGCCGTACCCGCCAGCGTCCAACACAGCATTCGCAACCTGCGGACGATACCGACAGTCGTGCCGGGCAGGGCGCCGAGGCCGAGCACTTGAGTCAGCAGCGCCGTTCCAGCTTCGTTGACGCCAATTTGGAGAGGAATGAACTTGAAGACGACGGTGATCAGTCGATTTACGGTTTCCAGGATGAAGGATGTCGTCAGCGTCGGAGGAGTCCCCTGGAGCATCCACAGAGTCACGTGCGCTTCGAGTACGCCAAGCGCATGAAACGTCAGCTCGGCGCCGACGACGGGAACGATGGCCACGCCGCGGCGGCCGACAAAAGTGTAGATTTGTTCCTCGACCGCGCGGGCGCGATCGATTCGCGACAGCCGTCGCTCGGCGTCGCGTGCCTCGTTCCGGATTTCGTCGTCGTTTTGCGCGGCTGATGAGCGTAGCACTGCGCCGAGCACGCGACTGAGAACCGCTGGCTGCCGCCATGAAAGCCACAGCGCGAAGGCAAACAGCGCGCTGATCGCGCCGATCCCGATCACGCTGAACTCACGCAGCTCGGCGGGCAGCTCGAAGCGGAACAACAGCGCGATCAGCCCCGCTGCAATCATCGCGGCTACCGACAGCGTGTAGAGCACGTTCTCGATCGCGAGCGCCGTGAGAGCGGGCGTCAGTGGCACGCGTGCGCGCACGAACGCGGCTTTCGTCGGTTCGCTGACGAGCGGCCCGAGCGGGATGACGTTTCCGAGCGCATCGCCAGCGATGACGGCGCCGAGTGCGTCGCCAAACGGCAACCGATGCGGTGGATCGAGACACAACACCCACGCAATCGCGCGCGCGCCGAACCGAAGGCCACCCAGAGCAACGATGACGAGCAGGCCCCAGCCGATCTGTCGCAGCCCTGACCAGATTTCGGCGGACCCGACGGCGACGATCACCCACACGAGCAGGAGTACACCGGCTGCAGTCGTCAGCGCGCCGACGATCGTCAGCGGACGTCCGCGGCGAAGGGGGTGCCCGGCGCGCGTCGTTTGCGCGCCGGGGCGCCAATCGTGGGTCACTCCGCCATCATATAATCAGCGGTTGTGCTGCCCGCCACGTTCCAGACTCCAGCAGCTGGGATCTTGCTCCTCGGCGGGCTGCTCGCGTGCTTCGGGGGGTATCGGGTCTTCCGAATCGTTCTCGGGATTTACGGGTTCATTCTTGGCGCGCTGCTCGCCAGCTCCGCAATGAGCAGCGATCAGACACTCTGGATGGTCGTCGCGGCGATTCTGGGCGGCATCGCCGGTGCGCTGATTCTCGTGGCCGCATATTTCGTCGGGGTGGCGCTCATTGGTGCAGGCGTCGGTGCGTTCGTCGCGAACGTGATTGGAGCAGCCCTTGGCCGCGAGCCGCTCGTCTTCGTCGTGATCGCGCTCGCGATTCTGGGCGCGCTCGGTGCGCTCGCGCTTCAGCGCTACGTCATCATCGTCGGCACCAGTTTCGGCGGCGCATGGACAACGATCGTCGGTGCACTGGCGCTCAGGGGCAATCGAGTTGCTGCCGAAGCTGCAGCACGCAACGATGTCTGGCTGGCGTATCCCATCAACCCTGCACCGGGCGAACGGTGGATCATCTTCGCGTGGCTGGCGCTCGGGATTATCGGGTTGCTCGTGCAGGTGGGCATCACGGCAAGAGACAGCAAGGGGAAGCGGAAATAAAGGGAAAGGGAAAAGGGAAAAGGGAGAAGGGAAGGCGGTGGGCCCCGCGAGCACTGAAAGAAGACAAGGGGGAAGGGAAAAGGGAAAAGGGAAAAGCAAAACGGCGAAGAGGAAAGGGAGAGCGATTGTGGCTACGTTTTCGCGACACGTCGACGTGGATTGGATCGGATCGGTAACTGAAGGCAAGGGTCAGGTGAACGCCGGAACGGGTGCGTTCTCCCTGCCGGTGACGTTCGCGGCGCGCATCGGCGAGCCGGCGGGGCACACGAGCCCCGAGGAGCTGATCGCCGCAGCGCACGCCGCCTGTTACGCGATGGCGCTGAACGCGACGGTCGGCCGCAAAGGAGGATCCATCGCGCGCACGCGAGTCACGGCAACGGTAATCGCGGACAAGAGCGACGCGGGCATCAAGCTGACGACGTCCAGGTTGTCGGTTGTGGCCGAGGGCCTGCAGGGTTTGGAGAAGGCGCAGTTCGCCGACGTTGCTCGCGAGGCGGAGGGACGCTGCCCGATTTCCAACGCGTTGCGCGGCTCGCTCAGCATCGAGCTGGAAACGGACGTGCGATGAGTTGCTGATCGCGGACGTTGGCGAGGCTTAGCAGTCCGCTGAAAAGACGGCCTGATGGTAAATGGCAGATGGGAGATGGCAAATGCGTAGGGTTTTTCCTATTTCCCATCTTTCATTTTCCATTCAGGATGCGTTTTTCAGCATCCTGTTTGAACGCGCGGTCTGAGACCGAGCCGCAGTCGCCGTACGGACTCAAGGTTCACCATGAACCGGATCTTTCCGTCTTCGAGATACCGCTCTGCCATGCCTCTGTCCTCGACGAATCGTGTCCGCCTGGCTCTGCTGCGTTCCGGCGCCGTGGCCAATCGGAGCCGCACACATCGGGCGCACACGGACTTGTGGCGGGCCTGGGGATCCGTTAGACTGAATGTTCTTCCTTCGCGGCAGTGCGCCTGCTGATCCTCAGTAGCTCAATGGCAGAGCATCCGGCTGTTAACCGGAGGGTTGCTGGTTCGAGTCCAGCCTGAGGAGCCAATCCTGTCAATCATTTGCGACAATCGGTTGTTGCTCGACGATTTCGCTGTGCCCTTTTTTGTGCCCCGTAGTGTCCGAAAACTGTGTCCGGGCGCTTTGTCGTAGACTGCGTGCGTGCTTCCGCTGCACTTGATCCTCGCGGCGTTGTTCGGGTGGCTCGAACGGGAGCAGCGCGACGTCATCGAATTCCTGCGGGAAGAGAACCGCGTACTGAAGACGCAGCTGCGCGGCCGGCGGATGCGGTTGAATGACGACGAACGTCGGCGGCTCGCCGTGATTGGTTACCGCCTCGGCCGTCGGATCCTCGCGGAAGTCGCGACGATCGTCACGCCGGACACGATTCTCCGGTGGCACCGTGAGTTGATTGCGCGAAAGTGGACGAATGCGACGTCCCGGCCTGGGCGACCTGGCCTGCAGTTGGAAATACGCCGTCTCGTGGTCCGGATGGCGACCGACAATCCGAGCTGGGGCTACACGCGGATCCAGGGCGCACTGAAGAATCTCGGCCATCGGGTGGCCCGATCGACGATCGCGAAGACCCTGAAGGAACAGGGCATTCCGCCGAGCCGTGAGCGCCCGATGGCGTGGCGCACGTTCTTGCGTGCCCACTGGCATGCGCTGTTCGCCGCGGATTTCTTCACCACTGAGGTCTGGACCGTGCACGGGTTGGTCACCTACTACACGTTGTTTGTGATCGAACTCCACTCACGTCGGGTCCATCTTCTCGGCTCAACGTCGCATCCGGACGAAGCGTTCGTTCTCCAATCGATGCGCCACTTGACCAACGATGTCGATGGGGTCCTCCGCGGTAGTCGCATATTGATCTGCGATCGCGATCGGAAGTGGAGCGCTGCCGTGGAGGGCCTTCTCGCAACAGCAGGCGTCCGGGTGATTCGAACACCGCTTCTGGCGCCCAATTGCAATGCGCACGCGGAGCGGTTCGTACGCTCGATCAAAGGGGAATGCCTCAATCGCGTCATCCCGCTTGGTGAGCGCCATCTCCGGCGGACGCTCGCCGATTTCGCAGCACACTACCATGGCGAGCGGAATCATCAAGGGCTGGACAACGAACTGATCGATCAGCCGCCCCGGCAGCGCGCCGACGGTCTCGTTCGCCGGCGTGAGCGCGTCGGTGGACTTCTCAGTTA
>Ga0114129_10018126_pt1 | contig 10027 bp, 12 predicted proteins | sample RhiMetdeltSRZDD1_FD_80071 | JGI IMG/M metagenome (GOLD analysis project Ga0114129, IMG submission 80071) | Populus rhizosphere microbial communities from Tennessee, USA - Rhizosphere MetaG P. deltoides SRZDD1 (version 2) (version 2) | ecosystem: Host-associated > Plants > Roots > Rhizosphere >...
TGATTAGCGCGGATATTAGTCTTAGGCTAAGCTTTTGCGATTATTGGAGCAATGGACTCGCCCGCGGCGGGCGGCGATTTGATCGCAGACCACAGATTTCACGATATCCAAATGACAGCCGCCCGGTCACTCCAGCCATGACAGATAGCCGAACGCGAGCAACGACCTGGCACGACATCGTGCTCGCGACCCTGAAAGAAAACGACGTCAGGCTCGTTGTTTACGTGCCGGACCGGGTGTTCACGCCGCTGATCAAAGCTCTGCATGCCGATCTATTCTTTACGACCTTCGCCGCGACCCGTGAAGAAGAGGCGCTCGGCATCGTCAGCGGCGCCTGGATGGGAGGCATGCGCGGCGCTGTTCTCATGCAGACCAGCGGCTTTGGTACGATCCCAAATGCGCTTGCTTCGCTGGTTGTGCCTTGCCAGATCCCCGCGCTTATCTTCGTGTCGGAACGGGGAACGCTGGGCGAGTTCAATCTTGGCCAGGCGTTGGTGTGCAAGACCATGCGGCCAGTGCTCAATTCGCTGGCGGTCGAAAACATAACGATCACCCGCCAGGACGAGCTCGCGTTCAGCATCGACCGCTCGATCAAGCAGGCGGTGGCGACACAGGCGCCGGTCACTTTTATTCTTTCGCCGCTTCTGACAGGCGGCAAGGTATTCGAGGCTTGAGAGCGCCATGACCGCGAAACCAGCCGGTGCTCTGGGTGCGCACAATGCCAAGGTGATGAACCGCTTCGAGTTGACCAAGCGCCTAGTGGCCCATCTCAAGCGCGATGAAGCGGTTGTCGGCGGGATCGGAAATGCCAATTTCGACCTGTGGGCCAGCGGGCAGCGGGCGCAGAATTTTTACATGCTTGGCAGCATGGGTCTTGCGATCCCGATTGCGCTCGGCGTCGCCATCGCACAGCCGCAGCGTCACGTACTCGCGCTCGAGGGCGACGGCTCGCTGCTGATGCAGCTCGGCTGCCTCGCAACCGTTGCCGAGCGCTCACCAAAAAATCTTACCATCGTCGTGTGGGACAACGGCATCTATCAGATCACTGGTTCACAGCCGACGGCGAGTTCGGCTGCCGCCGACCTTGTCGCGATCTCGCGCGCTGCAGGCATCGCAAACAGCTCTTGGGCGGCGGACGAAGCGGATTTCGAGCGGCTAGCGGCATCTGCGCTGAAAGGCGAGGGTCCGAGTCTGATTGCCGCGCGGATCGACAACAAGCCGGCCGTGGCAACCACCGATCGCGATCCGGTACAAATTCGCGAGCGTTTCATGCGTGGGCTGGGGGTAAAAACTAGGTCCAACAGCTGACATTTAGGTGCCAAATGGCCGAGTTTGACGGAATTGTCATTGGGGCAGGTCACAACGGTCTGACACTTGCGGCTTACCTCGCACGAGCCGGCTTGCGTATCGTCGTGCTCGAGCGCAACGACCGCATTGGCGGCGGCTGCAGCACCGACGCGAACATCCTTCCCGGATTCCGGCTCAACCTGCATGCCAATTTCTACATGGGCATGAGCCATTGCCCGCTAATCGAGGACCTCGAGCTTTATCGCTACGGCTTTTCTTATATCGAGCCGCCGGTGCAGCAGGCGGCAGTGTTCCGCGACGGCACCTGCATCACCATCCATAAGGATCTCGACAAGACCTGCGCCTCACTCGCGCGCTTTTCCAAGCAAGATGCAGAGACTTTTCGCGCACTCTGGCACACATATTGTCTCGAGATGCGGCCACTACTTGCCTGCCTGCTCTACAATGCGCCAATGCCGCGCGAGCAGCTTTTTGAGCGACTGAGCGGCACCAAGGCGAAAGAGCTGCTCTCCCACGCTCAGCATGATCTGTTCAGCGTCGTGCGCAAGCATTTCGTCGACGAGCGCATCCGCACGCTGTTTACATCATACATGCACGTCATCACCACCGAGAACGTGATGGGCGCCGGCATCGTATTCCCGGCGATCTTTGCCAACATCGCAAGCTTCACGCTGCCGGTTGGCGGCGCGGTATCGCTGGTGAATGCGCTGACCCGCGTGCTCGACGCCGCCGGCGGGCAGGTGATCACTGGCGCCGATGTGAAGCAGATTGTTACCAGGCAGGGGCGCGCGACCGGAGTCAAGCTGGCCGACGGACGCGCGATCGACGCGAAGAAATTCATCGCCAGCGCCATCGATTTCCCGACGACGGTGCAGATGGCCGGAGAGGAATTGTTCCCGGAGCCGGTTCGCGAAAAGGCAAAAACCTGGCACTGGGGCAACCACAGCCTGGTGACCCTGCACCTCGCGCTTAAAAATCCGCCAGCATACCGGGCAGCGGCTTTCGATCCCGACGCGTCGCGCGCCTACAACATTTTCTTTGGCATGGACGACATTAAGGACGTGGCGAGCTGCTTCGACGATTGCGCGGCGAAGAAATTCCCCAGGGTGCTGATGGGCAATGGCGCCTGCAACAGCCTGTTCGATCCGACCTATGCGCCCCCTGGCAAGCATTCCGCATTCTGGTGGCCGTTCGCGCCTTACTCGGTCGACGGTTCGCCGGAGGAATGGGAGCGCAACCGGTCCGACTACACGCAGCGCGTTCTCGGCTACTGGCGGATCTACGCCTCGAATCTCGAGGGTGACAACCTACTCGGCACCTATTTGTTCACCCCGCTCGACGTGGAACGCCTGAACCGAAACATGCGTCAGGGCGCAGTGCGCATGGGCGCCTACGTGCCGAACCAGCTCGGCGTCAACAGGCCGCATCCGCTTATGCTCGGCTCGCGCACACCAGTGCAGGGGCTCTATTTGTGCGGTTCCTCATCGGGCAATGGCGGCGGCGTCAACGGTGCAGCCGGTTACATCGCCGCAAATGCGATTGCCGACGACCTGAAGCTCAAGCGCGCCTGGCGGCCCATGCCCGCACCGGAGTGGAGGGATTCACCGCGCAGTGCTGCCGAATAAGTCTTACCCATCCCGTTGGGTAGAACGATGGTCGATTCACTTCAGCGTCACCGTGTCGAAATTCGCCGGCATAATGATTTCCAGTAGTTCACAATCGTCGGAATAGCCCCGCACAGTGTGCTTGATTTTCGGCGGCTGGATCCAGCACGAGCCGGCTTGGAACGTGTGCACGCCCTGGCCCTCGAACTCGCTGGTGAAAGAGCCCTTGAGCACGTAGATCATCTGAAACTCGACATCGTGGTAATGCTCGATCGCGACCTCTTTCTCGTCGAACGGCTTGGTCATGCGAATCACGTGCGCCTGCACCATGCCGCTGGTCGCGGGCGCGATGCCGAGATCGCGATAGGCGGAGTAGGGGCGCAAGCCGTGGTCGAAGTCATCCTCCCGATGATGGCTGACAGTGAAGCGTTGCGGCTTGCGGGCGCGCGATGTCGATATGTGATGCGCACGTTTCGCGGATCTAGCGGCGGCGATCTTCGTGCTGCGCTTTTTCGCTTTTGCCCTGGTTGCTTGTCCCTTGCGTTTTGCTTTCGCCATGACAGGCCTCCTTGCCATCTGACGAACGAACCTACTCCGCAGCCTCCGCCACGCCGCCGTGCGCCTTCGACCAGCCAGCCGGGTCGTGAATGAATTTCTCCACCTCGGCCAGCATTTTCGGTTCGAATTTTCCGCTCGTTTTGGCGACCGCCAGCACGTCCTTCCAGGTGGTGAGCGCATGAAGCGTCACGCCGAGGTCGCCAAGGATTTTCCTACTCTGCGGATAAATGTCGTAAAAGAAAATTACGAAGCAGTGGTCGCACTTGCCCCCCGCTTCCCGCAGCGCGTTGATGAAGTTGACCTTGCTCTTGCCATCGGTGGCGAGATCTTCCACCAGCAAGACGCGCTGTCCGGGGATCAGTTGCCCTTCGATCTGGGCGCCGCGGCCGAAACCCTTCGCTTTCTTGCGCACGTATTGCATTGGCAGGTAAAGGCGGTCGGCCACCCAAGCCGCGAACGGAATCCCGGCGGTCTCGCCCCCGGCCACCGCGTCGATTTTGCCGCGGCCGATGTCGCGCTCGATCGCATTGACCGCAAAATCCATCAAGGTCGAGCGAACATCCGGAAACGACATCAGCCAGCGGGAGTCGTTGTACACCGGACTTGCCCAGCCGCTCGTGAAAATGAACGGCTTGTCGCTCATAAACCTCACTGCCCCGGTGTCGAGATACATTCTCGCCGTCAGCTCGGCTATGGTTTTTCTGTCGAGAAAGTGTGTTGCAGACATAGATGCGATCCGCAGACTTTCCGGGGCTCAGTCAAAGCACAAAAAGTCTCACGCCACCATGCCGCCGTGATGCGACAATTCACAAGCAAGATCAAGCAGTGCTTCGTCTCCGCCTGCCCAGCCTATAAAAGAGAGGCCAACAGGGCATCCGTCGATCGTGCCAGCTGGAATGCTCATTTGCGGCAAGCCGGAGACGCCCGACGTACAGGTCAACCGCATCACCCGCACGCGGAATTCCTCCAGCTCTGCTCCCGAAATTTCAGTATCGGGTGCAATGCCCGGTGCCGTCATGCAACCGATTTTGCCCGCGCGTCGAGATACCAGTCGAGAATTTTAGCGCCATCCCAGCTCACCACGCCTTCGTGGGCGAGGATCTCCGCGAACGTTCGCTCCACATGTCCGATGCGATGCGGCACGCCGGAGAGATAGGGATGGCAGGCCATGGCCATGACTTTCGGCCGCTCGGCCGACTCAGCGTACAGGGTCTTGAAATGATCGAGCGCGCGGGCGTGCCATTGATCGGACGGAAGGTGCTGCAAGGCCATCATAACAATGTCGTGAATCTCGAAATTGTAGGGGAGGGCCACGACCGGCTTGTGGCTGGTCTTCAATGTGACGGGCTCGTCGTCGAGCACCCAGTCGCCGATGTATTCGACGCCGGCTTCCGAAAGGTAATCGAGGGTATCGAAGGTCTGGGTCAGCCCAGGACCGAACCAGCCGCGCGGCCGCTTGCCGGAGAATTTCTCGATCACGTCCATCGACTTCATGATAACCGCGCGCTGGTCGTCGAGCTTGTGCATCGGGACCTGATCGTAACCATGCGCATTGAGCTCCCAGCCGCTGTCGATGCAGGCCTTCACCACGACAGGATAAGTTTCGCAAACGCGGGCATTAAGCGTGACGGTTGGCGTGATGCCGAGTTTCAGCATCATCTTGCGCAGCCGCCAGAAGCCGACGCGCATGCCGTATTCATGCCAACTCCAGTTCGGATGGTCGGGCAGCATCGGCTGGCCCTGCGGTGGCGAGATCACCATGCGCGCCATCGGGCGCGCCATGTCCCATTCCTCGAGCGCGAGCACTGGCCAGACCACCAGCCGCACACCTTTTGGCAATTTTAATAATGGCCGGCCTTCGATTGGCGAATAGGCCAGTCGCTCACGTGGATGCATAGGCATGATGTTACGCTGGCTTCGGCCCGACCTTCATATACCAATCCGCGATCTGCGACCCCGTCCAGAACAGTACGTCGCGCTTCTTGCGGATCTTCTCGTAGATCTTGCGGAAATATTTCGCCCGATGCGGCGCGCCCATGATGTAGGGATGCACCGAAATCGCCATCACCCGCGCCGAGCCCTTCGCGTCTTTGTAGATCTGCTCGAACTGGTCCATTGCCCGCTCGTAGAACTCGCTCGCTTTGTGGTGCTGAATCAGCATCATGGCGACGTCGTTACATTCCTGCGTGTAGGGAATGTTGAGGATGGGCTTCCCGCGCGTCTTCATCCACACCGGCTGATCGTCGAGCACCCAGTCGGCGACGTAGTCGTAGCCTTCCTCGGCCAGGATGTCAGGCGTCTCCCAGGTTTCGGTGAGGCCGGGCCCGAGCCAGCCGCGCGGCCGCTTTCCCGTGGCTTTCTCAATCACCTCCGCGCTCTTACGGATGTCGGCGCGCTCGTTCTCGACCTTTTGCATGTTGCGCTGGGTAAAGCCGTGGCCGATAAATTCCCAGTTGCGCTCGACGCAGGTCTCGACGATGTCCGGATAGGATTGCACCGCGACGCCATTGATGTTCATCACGCCGGGAATCTTGAAATCGTCATAGACCTGCAGTAGGCGCCAGAAGCCGACGCGATTGCCGTATTCGTGCCAGCACCAGTTCGGGATATCGGGCATCGGTGAGCCGCCGGCGGGCGGCGTAAGCACCGTGCGAGGCATGGTCTGTGTTGGATCCCATTCTTCGACATTGGTGATTGTCCACACCACCATGCGCGCGCCTTTCGGCAACTTCAGCGGTTTACGCGACGGAATCGCGGAATAGGCGAGGCGGTCGTTTGGTAGCATGCCGACGCTGGGCTTGGGGAAATTCATACGCGGCGTTCCTCGTATTATGATTGGCTGGTAGTTTTGCAGGTGGCTCGATTATTGTACAGGCCATGAAGCTTGCTCTTATTGCACTACAACCGGGGAGAACCTCGGGCGCAATTTCGAATTGGGACCACGCTGCGTCAAGCCGTGAGCTATGAACAACAATTCGTCAGCCGAATACGGAGCATGGAATCCGGGTTTGGAGTCCCGGTTGCCGCGCGAGTATTTACCGCTCTCGACGATATTCCGCAGCGAGAACGTTTCCACCAGCATCGCAAAAGCGCATGAATTGAGCGACTACTGCGGGCTGCCGGTGCACGAGCTTGTCGCCTTTCGGGCCGATCGCCTGATCGTTCATGAATTGCTGATTCACGTGATGACCGGCCTGGCCGTCCCCGATGGCCGTGATGATGAGGACCTGGGCAGAAACTTCCGCAAGATCGCCGCAACCATCCTTGATCGATTTATCACGCCCCATCGCGCGGAGTTGGCGCGCGTCTTCGAGCAGGTCAGGCACAAGGCTTCTGTCGTCATCGAGCGCGAGCTCGCGAATGCCTTTGCCGAAACGAGGACGCCAGTCGGCACCGATCAAACAGGCGAGTGGCGTCGCCTGTTATTTGGCAGGTCAAGAAAGCCAGCGCCGAAGCTGGCGGAAACAGTGGCGGAACGCGATCAGCGCATCCTGTCCCAATGGTCGAAAAAATCGCAAAACACTAAATACCGTCTGGAGCAGGTCTGTTCCGCAGCTTTATATGAAGTCGCAACAGCAGTCATAAGCAGACAGGGGCGCCTGTCCGGTGACCACGCATTGCTGTCGGAGCTGGCCGTCATACTGGTTTGCAACGACTATGGCAGCAAAGTCATCGGGGACGCCATCCTCCCATTTGTCCAGGAAGCAGTTGCGAGCGAAAGCTACCGTGCGTTGCCGCCGCACAAAAAGCCGGTCGTTATGAACGTCAAGGGCGCATCAGCCTCCGGCAAGAGCACGATGCGGCCGCTGCAGAAGATCCTGGCGGGAAAACTCAATCTACCCTGGGATGAGTTCGCGCTGATCAGCCCGGACATTTGGCGAAAGTTTCTCCTCGATTATGGATCACTCGGCGCCGCTTACAAATATGCCGGCACCCTGTCGGGACACGAAATTGAAATCATCGACAAGAAGCTGGACCGCAGGATGGCTGACCGTGCTGCCAGAGGAGAAATGCCGCACCTGCTGATCGACCGTTTTCGCTTTGACAGCTTTGTGCCCAATCTCGAAGAGGGGTCGAGCAAGTTGCTGACCCGCTTTGGCGACCTTGTCTATATGTTCTTCATGATCACGCCGCCGGAAATGACCGTCGAGCGTGCCTGGACTCGCGGGCTCAGGGTCGGCCGGTACAAGGCGGTTGAAGATCTTTTGGCTCACAATGTCGAAGCCTATGCCGGGATGCCTGAACTGTTTTTTACCTGGGCATTGATAGCCGGCAAGCGGGTCCACTACGAGTTTGTCGACAACAGTGTCGCGGAAGGTCGCCCCCCGCGGACAGCGGCATTTGGTTGGAACGGAGAAATTACCATCCTCGATATCAAAAGAATGATTGACATCGAGCGATTCAGGAAAATCAATATTCATGCGCAGAGCGCTGACGATGTCTACGCCAACAAGGACCTTTCGCCGGAAAGCAACGTTGACTTTCTGAAGCGCTGCGCGCGCTGGATTCCGATCATCAATTTTGCCGATTATGAAACCGGCCTGGTCTATGCGCGGCTGCAACGCGGCACGTGGACATGGCGCGATGACAAACGATTTAACGAAGCGCTTAAAGATCCCGACGCCAGGGCCGGGCTGCTGGCAGTCGCCCGCAACGTCTACACGGCTGCCGGCACCGAACCGAAGAACGCCGACGTGGCGACAGAGAGAATGCACACTCTGGGAACCTGGGGCGGGGCAGCGGACACGGGTAAGCCGGCGCCCCGTCAGACAATGTATGCGCCTTAATTAGTTATCCAGAATCTTATTAAAGCCATCGCGGGCTACGCGGCAGCCTCGACTTTGGCGATGCTGCGGTACCAGTCGAGCATCTGCTCGCCGTTCCAGTGCAGCACGCCCTCGTGCTTGTTCACGTAGTCGTAGATCTGCTCGAGATACTTGATCCGGTGCGGCTGCCCGCTGATGTAGGGATGGATTGCCAGCGCGCAGAACTTGGCGCGCCTCGCGCTCTCGGCATAAAGCCGGTCGAACTGGTCGATGGTGCGCTTGAGCAGATAGTCGCTCTCGTGATGCTGGATCAGCATCATCGGAATGTCGTTGAGCTCAACCGAATAGGGCAGGGTGACGAGCGGTCCCTTGGCGGTGCGGATCACGGTCGGCTCATCGTCGTACACCCAGTCGCCGATATATTTCACGCCCGCGGCCGCGAGCAGCTCGGGGGTGTCGAGCGTCTGCGTGAGACCCGGCCCGAGCCAGCCCACAGGCTTCTTACCGGTGAACTTCGTCAGGATATCCATGGTCCGCTTGATCATGCCGGCCTGATCGGTCTCCTTGTGAATCGGACCCTGCTCATAGGCATGGCCCATGAATTCCCAACCGGCGTTGCGCGCCTCTTCGGCGACGCGCGGATAGTCCTCGCAGATGCGGGCATTGGCGGCGAGCGTCGGCCTGATGCCGAGACGCTTGAATAGCTCGAAGAAGCGCCAGCAGCCGACCCGCATGCCGTATTCGTGGAAGGTCCAATGCAGGACGTCCGGCATCAGCTGCACGCCGGTCGGCGCCGGGAGGAGCTGGCGCGCCATCGGCTTGCCGATGTCCCAGACCTCGTAATTCACGATGGTCCAGAACACGATGCGGGCGTTGCCCGGCAACTTGAGTGGCGGGCGATCCACGATCGCGGAGTATTCGGCACGTTCGCGGGGGATCATCGGGTCGGCCATGCAGGAAATCCTTTTGATAATGGGTACTTTCTCACGCCGCTGCAGCTATGTGCAACCCGATGCAACGTATCGAAAAGCATTGCGGGAACGAACGGGTTTGGTGGCAATATCCGCTGCATTCACGCTGTTGCCGCCACGCGCAAACCGACCAGCCGCTCGAGCGTGGCCGTGTCTTTCAGCAACTGGGAGGATAGCGCGCGGTGCGCCACGGCGCCGCGCTCCAGCACAATCGCCTCGGCCGTCATCTCCAGCGCGATATCGGTGTGCTGCTCGACCAGGATGATGGCGATGCGGCGGTCGGACAGCATCGTCTTCATCGCCGCGATGAGCTCATCGACGATCACAGGCGCGAGGCCTTCGAACGGCTCGTCCAGCAGCATCAGTGCCGGATTGGTCATTAACGCGCGCGCGATCGCGAGCATCTGCTGCTCGCCTCCGGACAGCTGGTTGCCCATGTTGCGGCGGCGTTCGGCGAGGCGCGGAAAGAGTGCAAAGATCGCATCGACATCCCAGGCGCCTGGCCGCGCCACGCCAGCCGGCCGGCACGCATTTGCGTGTAGCCCATGATGGTCAACAGCAGCGTCGACTTGCCGACGCCATTGCGGCCGAGCACGGCCAGGCTGCCATTCTCGGGCAGGTCGAGCGAAATGCCGTGCAGCACGACGGCGTCGCCATAGCCGGCGGTCACGTTCTCGAGCCTGAGCAGTGAATCAGCCATGCTTGCGCTTGCCCAGGTAAACTTCGCGGACTCCCGGATCGGCGGCGATCTCGGCCGGCGAACCTTCAGTGAAGATCGCTCCTCCAACCAGCACGATGATATGACTTGCGAAGCGGAACA
>Ga0114129_10018128_pt1 | contig 10027 bp, 10 predicted proteins | sample RhiMetdeltSRZDD1_FD_80071 | JGI IMG/M metagenome (GOLD analysis project Ga0114129, IMG submission 80071) | Populus rhizosphere microbial communities from Tennessee, USA - Rhizosphere MetaG P. deltoides SRZDD1 (version 2) (version 2) | ecosystem: Host-associated > Plants > Roots > Rhizosphere >...
AGTGCCTGAGGACCGCATCCGGGTCAACCCCTGTGCTATTGGGGGCGACTTTGGCGGCAAAGCCGGCGCCATGGACGTGCCGCTCGCCTATGCGCTGGCCCAGCGGGTCGGCCGGCCGGTGAAGATGATCATGAACTACGTCGAGGAGCTCATGGCGGGCAACCCCAGGCATCCCGCGGTCATCACCATCAAGACCGGGGTGAAACAGGATGGCCAGCTGTGGGCCCGGCACACCCGGGTGGTCTACAATGGGGGAGCCTACGGGGGGTTTCGAGGCGCGCTGACGCTGAGCGGTGGCCGCCAGGCCGGTGGCGGCCCCTATCGCATCCCCCATTTTCGGATCGACAACTACATGATGTACACCAACAATATCCCGTGCGGGTCATATCGGGCCCCGGGCGAGCCCCAGGCGGTGTTTGCCGTGGAGTCGCACACCGATATGATTGCGCGGGCGATGGGGATCGATCCATATGCGTTCCGTCTCAAGAATGTCGTGCAGGAGGGCGAGGTCTCGGGCACCGGCCAGTTGTTCCGTCACGTGCGGGGTGCGGAGACGTTGCGGAGAGCGGCCGAGGCCGCTGGCTGGGAGACCCCCAAGCCCGGACCAGGTTTTGGCCGGGGCATCGCTCTGGGACAGCGGCCGCAAGGCCGGGCCGTCTCCATTGCCAGAGTCGCGCTCGACGCCCAGGGCTGCGTCACCCTCTCGTCGTCCGTGCCCGACACTGGGGTGGGCTTCTATTCGGTAGGGCGGCAGGTGGTCGCAGAAGACCTGGGCCTCACCGCGGAGGCGGTGGGCATGACCCGTCTGGACACGGACGCGGTCCCCTTTGAAACGGGGGCGGGCGCCGGCACCAGTGTGGGGGCAGCCCATGCCGCGCTGGGAGCGGCCCAGGACGTGCGGCAACAGCTCGCCCATCTGGCGGCGGAATTCTATGTCTGGCCGCAGGAACGCATCGTGTTCAGGCACGGCCGCGTCTTCGTGGAAGATGCCCCGGAGCGCGGTGTCTCGTTCCAAGCGTTGGCGGCGCGCGCTGTCGCCACTCTCGGCCATCCCGTCGTCGGGGAGATGACCACCACGGCCGAGGAGCCGGAGGTGACGGCCTACTGTGCACAGGTGGCCGAGGTGGAGGTCGACCCGGAAACCGGTCAAGTCGTGGTGCACCGGCTGGTCACGGCCCATGACGTGGGCACCATTATCAATCCGCTGGACCATCAGGGCCAGATCGACGGCGCGGTCATGCAGGGACTCGGGTATGCCCTGATGGAAGAGCTGCACGCGGACGAGGGGCGCATCGCCACCCTCAGTCTGGGTGAGGCAAAGATCCCGACGATGCAGGACATCCCCACCCTGATCACGGTGCTGGTGGAGTCCCCAGGCGGCGAGGGCCCCTTTCAGGGAAAAGCGATCGGCGAAAACCCCATTTCCCCGGTGGCCCCCGCCATTGCCAACGCCGTCTATGACGCCGTGGGGGTGCGCATCCAGGATTTGCCCATCACGGCAGAAAAGGTGCTCAGCGCTCGCCATCCCTAGCGGGTGTTTACGGCGCACTGCAGTGCAAAACCTCATAAGTCTCACAACCACAAGGGATTGATAGTTCCATGGATGTATTACCGTACTAATGGGTATTAAAGTTGCAGTTTTGACCACGTATACTGGACATAAACGGGTGTATGTATTCCCTACCAGTATGCCCAGTCTCATTACCAAGTGGAAAAAAGGCAGACCGTATCTCTCCTGGGTCCGCTCCGCCCGTGTCAAGGGCCAATTGCGCATGGTCGAGCAGCTCTATCTGGGCGTAGAGTCAAAATACTCGAATGTTCCTTAGCGTCCGCGGTGATGTATAAGCAAGCTTTTCCTCCGATACCGCTGGACTCCGTGGCCATGCTGAGTGTCGCATCATAGCGATAGGGTGTCGAACTCGAAGTTGGCTTCAGGATCAGTCGTATGGCTTCTCGACCTGTAATCCCTCAATGGGTGTGAAGTGCTGGAGATTCCGCGTCGTCGGCCGGAGGTTGTGTATCAAGGCTGTCGCGGCGATCAGGGCATCGGCAAGGCGGGTCTGGTAGTGCCGTCGAATCTCCCCCCCGCGCCACGCAATGGCATAATCAAGGTCAATGAGCGTAAACAGGGCCAGTAAGTGCTAGACCTTGGTCTCTTCTGCCTCTTGCCGCATTTGTCCCGCCGCCAGTTCCGCGACAGTGATGATCGAGAGGTAGCCTTGCACCTCCCCTGCCTCAAAGCGTTTGAGGTACTGACGGGCTGGCTCATACCCACGTAAGTGATCAATCAGAATATCACTATCGAGGAGGACCTTATCCATTGGACAGCTGCTCGGTGAGGCGCGTATCCCACTCGTCACGCAGGGTATCGACATACGTGGGTCCAGGCGGGAGGTCGGCCCACAGGCCAAAGCTGTCGTCGACCGGACTGCCAGCCTGTTTTTCAAGAATGACGCGGTGCGCCTCGATCGTAAGAACAACTGCATCGCCTTGTTTTAACCCGAGGCATGCTCCCACGTCCTCCGGCAACTGGATATGGGCAGGGTCCTCAATTTTCAACACACGCATACGCGTCTCCTTCTTCACCGGATGTCTTTGCGATGTGGAAGCTAGGCTCCGTCCCTAGGTTCATGCCGCATCGTAGTCGTAGTATTTCAGCAGCCCACCCAGCCGTTCACGGCACTGCATCGGGCCTGTACGCTCTGTATCGTGGCTAAGCGTAGGAAAGAGCAGCATGTTGCCCTTGCCTTGATGATTCCGCTCATGATGAAAATGCTCCACGTATTGGGTCAGCGCATGGCGAAGTGATGCTTCCCCCAACAGGAGCATCCGTGAGAGGCATTCCTCTTTGATTGATCGTATCCACCGTTCCGCGTAGGCGTTCAAATTCGGCGACCGCGGCGGCAGAGGCACCCGCTTCACCCCGGCCACGTCAAGAATCTGTTGAAAGGCAGGGCAGTATTTCCCGTCTCGGTCATGGATGAGGTACTGCCCGGGAGACAGGCAGCCCCACTCTTCCATAGTCACGTTGCGGGTGATCTGCGTCATCCACTGGGCATTGGGATGCGGTGTCACACCGGCAATATGGACCTGCCGGCTGCCCAGATAGAGGAAAAACAAGACGTAGTACGTCACCAGCCCACCGAGCGTCCAGACCTCGGTGGTAAAGAAGTCGGTCGCCATGAGGACGTCCATATGTGTGCGGATAAACTCCTTCCACGTCGTGGTGGTCTTCCGGTCGGGAGCCGGTGCAATGCCATGGCGCTTGAGGACATTGCCCACCGTCTGATCACTGACCCTCAAGCCTAGGTTGGCCAGGGCTCCGGCGATCCGGTCATAGCCCCAGGAGCGATTTTCCTGGGCTATGCGGATAATCAACGCTTCCAGCTCTTCGTCGATTTTGGGACGGCCTGGAGACTGGCGCTGCTGAGAGCTGTCAAACTTCCGTGCGACCAGTTTGCGATGCCAGGCGAGGATGGTGTCGGGCGTGACGACGCTGGCGACCTCTGCGAGGGCCTGCTTGCCGAGTTTCTTCCCAATCTGAGCCAAGGTCGTACGCTCATCATCACTCAGCCGGACACACCCCGAGATCTGCCGGCGGAGGATGCGATTCTCTGTCACGAGGTACTCGTTCCGTAGCAGGAGTTCTTGGTCCACTGATCCTGTAATGTACGCGAGCAATCGCTTCCAGTCCATGGTCGCTCCACCTCAGCTTGGTAGGTCTGTCTTGATGGGGAGTATGGGTCATCGCATGGTGGAATGCAAGGCAGGGAGCGCGGGCAGGCGGGTTCGTAACTACCTACAGAAAGGTGAGTTCGAATAATTTGACCAAGCGCCAATTCAAAACGCCATGTGGAAAAAGCGGGATACACCCGAATTGCTGGCCCTGTCTGGTACCGCGTTGACCCCCTATGACCCGCACACTATAATGGGGTGTACTATCAGAGTGGCGAGAAAGTCCGGCAAAGGCCAGTGTGCACATCACTGCGTGGGGCCGAGTGTGTGCGGGAAAAGGACCCCTTATCCCTGCGAACGATCAGGAGGCAGAATCGTGGAACCAGTCATCAGAAATTACCGGAGTGTCTATCAACCGGGTGGGGCGGCGGCGCGGCTGATCTCTCTGGACGACAACCCCGCAACCTGTACGATGACATACTCGGTGATCGAGCCCGGCAAGACCAGTGCGCACCACATCCATCCCTGGGAGCATGAAGTCTATATACTCGAAGGCTCCGGGGTGCTGGTCTGTGATGGGAAAGAGTACCCGATCAGGGAAGGAGACGGCATGTTCATCCCCGGGAACACAGACCATTACACTCTGAACAACCACAGCAGGGGGGTAATCCGGCGCATCGAGGTCAACCCTCTCATCGCGTCGCAGACCGGCGGCGCCAGAAACCAGGGGGGCACGGGCACGGGCCAGCCTCCCGTCATACGCAACTACTGGGATCTCGACATGCGAGTCGGGCACGTGCTCCTCAGTGGCAAAGACGGCGTTCCCACCTATGTCATGCTGTACAACGGGGCCATGGCCCCAGGCGCGATCAGCCACTCCGACACTGGCGGTCACACCCATCGCTGGGACCATGTGGTCTACGTGTTGCAGGGGGCGGGGACCCTGGTGTGCGAGGGGAAGCGCTATACCGTGTCGGAAGGGGATGGGGTGCTGGTGCCCCCGAATGTGCACCACCAGTGGAGGAACGAGACCCAGGCTCCGATGCTGCGGGTGACCTTCAACGCGGTGGTTTCGGAGGCCCACGAGGGGTAAGATTTCCCACATTCCACCGAGCCCGGAAGGAGTCACCATGCAGGCACAGAACGGTATCTCACGCCGACACATTTTGAGGACGGCTATGGCGGTAGGCGGCCTGGCCATGGCTGGTGGCGTCCGTGGCGTGCGGGCCCAAGCGGCTAAGAAGATCGAGCAACTCGCTCCGGAACTGGACAAGATCATCTCCCCAGCAGAACCCATCCAGGAGTTGGCCGATGGCTTCGGTGGCCCTCAAGGGCCAGCCGAAGGACCGGTCTGGTGGAAGGACGGCGGCTACCTGCTGTTCAGTGACATTCATAACAACCGGCGCATGAAGTACACGCCTGGCCAGGGCGTGTCCGTGTTCCAGGAGCCGACGAACCGCGCCAATGGGCTGACCCGCGACCTGCAGGGCCGCTTGCTCGCCTGCGAGCATGATAGCCGACGCGTCACCCGGCAAGAACTTGACGGGAGCCTCACCGTGCTCGCCAACAGCTTCCAGGGACGGCGGCTCAACCGGCCCAATGATGTGGTGGTGAAGTCCGACGGCTGCATCTATTTCACCGATCCCTGGACCAATCCTGCCCCTCCCGAGCAGTGGGATCTGACTTTTTCCGGTGTATACCGCCTCACGCCCGACCTGGGGACCTTCACCCTGCTCATCGACAACTTTATCATACCCAACGGCCTGGCCTTCTCCCCGGATGAAAGTGTGCTCTATATTAACGACTCCCGGCGCGGCCACATCCGAGCCTTTGACCTGCTACCCAACGGCACCCTCGCGAAGCAGACTGACCGCGTCTTCGCTGAGTTGCGGGGTAACGAGCCCGGTGTGCCCGATGGCATGAAGGTGGATACGGCAGGCAACGTCTATTGTGGCGGATCAGGAGGAATATGGATCCTGGATCCGCAGGGCAAAAAGCTGGGCCGCATCATGCACGGGGCACCCGCTACCACCAACATCGCCTTTGGCGGCAACGACTGGAAAACGTTGTACTTCACCAGCCGGACCCATCTGGGCGCGGTGAACGTGCAGATTCCTGGCCTGCCCGTGCCGATCCAAATCCAGAAAAAATAGCGCTCGTATGCGACCTCCCAGGGACGCTGGTATCCTTGCTTATACCAATATGGGCCGCCCGGCAGGAGTCGCCGGGGAGTATGAACTGGTTGCGGGTTTTGTCAATCGATCGAACCTCTTGAAGTCGTGGGAGAACACTGACACTTACGCGATCAGTATCGCAGGAGCACATGGCCCAAAAAACACAGCGATCACGCGCATTCCCACGCACGCTCTGCCAGAGAGTTGCACGCATTTTTCTGACTGCACCGCCCTGGCATGAAGCGGTTGCCCTACCCCGGGGCCAATGCGACACGCTCCTGCGCTACGGAAAACTCGCAACCAGTTCAGTATTAACCCACGTTCAAGGGGGAGTGGTACGCATCGACGAATTTTGCCACATGGTGGGTTCCTGGTACCAGGCATGGTCGATCCCCACCGCCGTACAGACCATGAGCTGATACGCTTGTCAGCCATGGCCCTGGAGGCTGGGGCTCTGGTCGACCGCACACGGCCCGAGCCTCACGGGGGCAAAGAGGGCGAACACCCCGGCTGCCGTGGGCATGGCGGTCCGACCTTTCTGCCCTGGGAGTTGCTGATGGTGATCGCGGAGAGACAGCCGGACGTGCCGCTGGAGCACTGCGTATCCCCGTACACCAACGACCGTGCGCCTGGCTAACGCCGCCATCCGTTCCGGCTTTGCGAGCCACACCGGGCTGCTGGCGGCGGGCGGCTTGCTCCCGCGACAGCCTGGCTCCACGGTGGTATGCTGCGCCTGATAGGCCTGGAGAATGGCGGTAGCTGCCCACCCCTCGGGACGCACGGTGGGGGCCAGGCCAGGCCCCCCGGGCGCGGCCGCGGCGGGCCCGAAGGCCTCTGTCTGGACCACGAGGCGCTAGCGGCCCGCCACCTGGGGCGCCTCCGCCTGGGGCGGACGCCCTCGACGCGCCCGCTTTGTGAGAGAGCTGACGGCCGCCACACGAGAGGGCAGGGCATGAGAGCGCCAGGGCCGTGGCTGGCGGCTCCGCCGCCCTGGGCCCCGCCCTGCGTCTGCCGCTCTGGCGGCCGCCGCCGCCGCGGCCCAGGCACACCCCCGGGCTGCGACCCGCTGGCGGTGGTCCGTGACCCGCTCCACCTCTTTGGCGTGGGCGGCGGGGTCCGCCGTCGCCGCCGGCTGGGCCACCTGCCTGGAGTGCACGCCGAGCAACCGCAGGGGCTCCAGGCGCCCCTGCCCGGCACGCTCTTCCACCTCCACGGGGCGTACGACACTTGGCCCGGGCCACGGTCGTGGGGGCTCCCGGCGGGTCCGGCCAGGTTTTGCGAGCCACCAGGGGAAGGCCTGCGGCTGCCCCCCCACCGCGAGTGCCTGCCGTACAGCGCCAGTCCGGGGCCCCAAGGTCAGCAGACCCACGTGTTTTGCCAGACACCCCCCCACGGGGCGTGTGCTCTCGGCGACCATGCCGCGCCCGCCCGCCCCAGGGCCCGACAGGCCTCAAGCGCCACGGGAGTCTCCGTGCTAGCGCTGGGGGGGCCAGCCCGGACACCCACCCGGGGAGGGGCACGCCGCCCTCGCCACTGCCTCCACGACTCAGGAGCACGTGTTTGCGGGCATCACGGCCATCTTTGTGCGGCCCGTCGGGAGGCCGTGGGGCTCCGGGCGCCTGGGACGCCTCTGCCTAGACGCCAGACCGCGTCATGGTCGTGGTAGCCTGGGGGAGCCAGGGGGGCGGGAGGGCGTAGCCCTGCAGGGCTGTGAGCGCCACAGCCCCCAACACGGTGTTGAGATGGGCGGCACAGAGCGTCGCGAGGCGCTGGCCCAGTCTGTCATCAGGCAAAGCGGTCCGCGTGCGCCCTGGCTGGAGGAGAGCCAAGAGGCCCCGCTCCTCCAGGCGGGCCCCGACTGTAGACAGGGCATGATGGCCGTCGAGCATCGCGAGGCCCAACGCCTCCCCCCCGCGGCCGCAGGAGAGCCCAGGGGCGGGGTGGGGGGACACAGCGTCTCGATGAGCCCTGCCACGGCCAGTTGGCGTCACACGCCAAGCACGAAGGGCCAGTGGGCCACCGGACGCATTGGCTGCATGGTGAGCGCCATAATGCCCCCCTTCTATCATCCTGCCCAGGTGGGATCATCCTAGCGGATGGCACTGTACTTGCCGAGACCTCAGGCATGCCAAGCAAAAATCCACTCGGGCAGCCCCCCCCCCTTGAACATGGGTATTAACACGCTACAAATTATGAGCAATTGAGCGACCGTGTAGGTCCATATTGCCCACCCCTCCCCGATGATACACCAGTGCTGACCGCTGCATGCCAGCCAGTGAGAGCCACCCACAGCGTTAACCCACCGCGACGCGAGCGGTAGCGCCTGCTCCTAGTGGTCAATCAATCTTCGATTGATGGGTAGCATTATCTACAAACGCCGCTGAGAGCGGAAGTTCTCGTGTCATGGAACCGTCAATCGAAATTTGACCGGGCCCTAGCCCCACCTGCATACCTCCACAAGGAATGCCTTGGAGCGAGGCAGGCACGAGGACCGATGGGCGATGTGTACGGCTGGAGGCCTGCGTGCTGTCTGCCGGCCCCGGGCTATTTAGTGGCCTTGTACGCCATGCTCTCGTGGACCGTCTCCTGCAGCGCCGCCAGCACATCCTGACACTGGGCCGCCATTTTGCGCTTCTGTCCCAGAGAAAGGGCGTACGAGCGCACATTGCTGTTCTGGCGCGACAGATCGATGATGGCCGCGTTGATGGTGTAAAAGTCCTTGTACGAGGCCCAGGCCGCCTCGAGGAGAGGCTGGCCTGGCTCGTCCACCCGCGTTTGCAGGCGCTGCAAGGCGTCGGTGACCTGGGCATCATGGCTGTGCATGATCGCCTCTATCTCCTCCATGCGGGTCGCGGTGCTCTCGGCGATATGCGGGGCTTGCAGGGCATACATGTTGAGTGCACTCATGAGGGCCTGCGCAGCAAGTCGGGTGATGGGCACGGCGTCGGGGGAAGAAGCACCCACATCCATCAGGTGGGTGAGGGCGTCTTCCATGGACCTGATTGCTGCAGCGGCAGGGCCAAAGGACAGCCGAAACGCCTTAAGGTTGGTGTTTTGCACGGCCAGGGCGAGCACCTCGCGGTCGATCTCCTGGAGCGTGCCCCAGCACTGGCTAAACTCTCGGAACAGCGACGCTTCCTGACGATTGCCCCCCAGGAGAGGCTCGAGCGCGCGTCGCGCCTGTTCTACGTGGTGCGACGCCTGGAGGGACTGCTCGGCAAAGACCTGTGAGGCCTCGTCCGTCTCTGCCATGACTGCGCTCTTCTCGGCCTCGGCGGCGGTCAGCAGGTCACGGCTCATGGCCTGCACGAGTTGCAGCTTCTGCACGGAGCGTTCAAAAGCGCTGTGGAGCCAAGGCGCGTCCTCCTGTCTCAGCAGGACAGCTACGAGCAAAGACAGGAGTAAGACCACGACGATGGCGATGCCGACCTGCAGACTGGTCATGCCTTTGTTGGCATGCAATGTGCTCATTTTTGCCCTACTCCCTACCTGTGTTGCACAGATCGTGACTGTGAGACGGTACGGAACCTTCGTGCGTGAAGGCGTATGGCCGGCAGGCTTGCTGAGAACGAGGATGCCCTGACGTTGCCCCCTGCTCGATCCATGCGGTCGTTACCAGAAATGCCGTCCAACCGCCTTCATGCTGCTCTCTGCGCTGGCACCGATGGTTCCCCTTGGTAGCGCTAGCGCTTCGGCAGTTGCGGAAGCACAGGATGCATAGTCCCACAGCTTGCGCGAGGTGCTGCTGGACATACCTCATCCGTATCAGCATGCATGAGTACCACGGCAGAAAGCGATACGTTGGGCGATAGCCGTCGTCGCCCGGGTGGGCCATGTTCGTATGTATACGCATGGTCAGCGAATGGCCGGCAGTGCTGCGAGGAGGCACAGCGTAGAGCCTGGGTGGAAACAACGGGCACACCGACAGGCGACCCAGCACCATGTGGCTTTGCCGGAGAAAACGCGAATAATGTACCATGTTCTAGCATTGCTCCACTTCTCGGAGAAGCCTCATATGCTATAGCGACCGACCAGACCTTGCCTGCTTCGTCGCCATGGCCCACCGTGCGGCGGGTCTGGTGCTGAACATCGGCGATTGTTCATACGCGACACATGGTCCGTTGCAGGCATTGTCACACACTATCGCAAACACGACCATGTCGCCACCCGTATGGTCA
>Ga0114129_10018130_pt1 | contig 10026 bp, 6 predicted proteins | sample RhiMetdeltSRZDD1_FD_80071 | JGI IMG/M metagenome (GOLD analysis project Ga0114129, IMG submission 80071) | Populus rhizosphere microbial communities from Tennessee, USA - Rhizosphere MetaG P. deltoides SRZDD1 (version 2) (version 2) | ecosystem: Host-associated > Plants > Roots > Rhizosphere >...
AAGCTTCTGCCGGAGGCTTTGGCAATGACGTCCGCGAGTGCGTCGAATGCCATATTGCTGTATCGCCAGGCTGAGCCAGGCTCCCACAAAAGTCTCTCTGACGCCATCGAACGGACGTATCGTTCCGCGGCGCCTTCATCGAACTGGGGATGGTCCCACTGGTAGTCCACGACATCAGGCATGCCCGATGTGTGATTCAGGATTTGTCTGATGGTGATCTCCGTCGACCGAGCGTCGGCAAGTCGGAAATACGGAAGCGTCTTGGTGATCCGGTCGTCGAGATTCACCTTGCCATCTTCGACCAACTGCATGATCGCGGTCGCTGCGAATGTCTTGGACACGGATGCAAAGTGGAAGACATGCCGGGGCGTGAGCTTGGAGCGATCGCCAAGTTTTCGAACACCGAACGCTCCGGTGTAAACCACGCTGCCGTCTCGCACCACGGAGACGGTCAATCCCGGGATCCTGAGTTTTTCGACCTCGCCGGCCAGATAGCTATCGAGGCGTGCCTTAAGCTCTCGCGTATGGGGGGTCAGACGGCACCTCGACTTGGCGAAGCGAAACGTCGGCCTTCGTCTGATCGCCCGCGACAGGTTCTCTTCCGCAACTGCCGCAAGAGACAAGCGACGTGCAACAAAGAACAATCATCGCGGCAATGCGCGGCAAGCCCATAGGTTCTCCTCGATTCGTCCAGGCCTGCGACCCGGCAAGCCACCCACCAAAGGAACGCTTCATCGGGTTTCTTTGTTCCGACAACGTGTCCGAGGTACAGTTACGACCATCTGACAGCGTCACGGAGGTTGACGAGCACGCGCGGCGGCGTATGCACGCGAGAGAAGCAAGCCTATTCAACCGAGCCTGATGATCAGCGGATCCCGCGACCGCCGAGCGCCCGACAGCGCAATCGCGGCCAGCGTCAGGAACCGCTACACGGCAGCGAACACTCGACATCGCTCGCGCTGGTGACGTGCCAATCGCCGATTTCGTCGGTTCTCCAAACCATAGCCTGTCGGGCTAACGTAGTGAGTATCCTGACCACGGATATTGGATTCACAAAATTCACCGCAACGGAATTTACTCCTCCAATCAATAAGTTGTCAATGAATCCTTCTCGCAGGTATATGCAATATGGCTGGTCCGTATAGCACCAATATACTTGACATAAGAAGAACACTGATTCACGGCGCGTCGGCTACCGTGATTGCGACCGAGTATGTTTTTCTGACATGAAATCTCGCAAAAATTTTTGATTCGTATGCACGTGCGATTGAGCCTGGATCTTGTCTGCACGGTTCCTCTTGCTCCCCGTCCCGTTTCCGCAGTAGAAACTGAAGGAGAAGGGGCCGGACTATGAAATTCTCAATCTTCATGATGCCGCTGCACTATCCGACGGAAAACCCGTCGCTCGCTTTCGATCGCGATATCTCGCTCATCCACTATGCCGATGAGCTCGGCTACGACGAATTTTTTATCGGCGAACATCACTCGGGCGGTTGGGAGACGATGCCGGCGCCGGAGATGGTGCTCGCCAAGGCTTCGGCCCAGGCCCATCGCATTCGCCTCGGCACCTCGGTGATCAGCGCGCCGTTTCATCATCCGTTTCACGTCGCCGAGCGCATGGCATTTCTCGATCACCTGACGCGCGGGCGGGCGATCCTCGGCGTCGGCCCTTGCGCCTTGGTCACCGACAAAAAACTTTTCGGCCTGCCCAATGAAAAACTTTACCCGATGCTGGCTGAGTCGGTCGACATCATCGTTCGTCTGTTGGAGTCGTCCGAACCGATCGACTATGAAGGGCGCTTCTGGTCTTTCAAACAGATGCGCCTGCAGCTGCGCTCGTACCAACAGCCGCGCATGCCGCTGGCGATTGCGTCGTCGGGGAATGCGATTAGTTTGGAGCTGGCGGGTAAACACGGCATGCTCTTCTTGTCACCGGCGGGTAAAAACATAAGAAACAATCAATCGAAGGCCGAGCAATGGAACACGGTCGAAGCGATTGCGGCGAAACATGGCACTGCGACGTCGCGCGACAACTGGCGGATCGCCACCTGCGTTTATCTGGCCGACAGTAAGGAGGAAGCTTGGCGCGATGTCGAGGCGAGCATCGCGCGCGACATGGAGTATTTCGCTTCGATCGGCTTGAAAGCGCCCTACGAATCTTATCCCGGCCAACCCCTGCACGAGATCACCGCGCGCTCGGGCGCCGACCGGCGCGACTGGATTATCGGCACGCCGGAGGACGCCATCGCGCAGATCGAGCGTATGCAGGCGGAAACCGGCGGATTCGGCGGTTTGCTGCTGAGCACCCATGAGTGGACGGGTACGGAGAAGTTGCGCCGCTCCTACGAGCTCTTCGCGCGCTACGTCATACCGCACTTCCGCGGTCACACAGCGGGCTATCGCGACGAGTGGCGGCGCATTCAAGAGGCGGTCACCAACGGCGGTGTAAGACTCGATGGGATAGGGCAGCTTAGCAACCTGGCGATGAAATAGGGACGCATGATCGGCAACGCACATAACGTTCGCACCGCACAAGAGTGGGAAGAGGCGATCGGCGCAAAAGTGCGCGCGGCCATGGCCGCGCCGGAGATGGCGCGCTATTTCGCGGTCAAGATGACCCAGGCGCGCGCGAGAATCGCGCTCTTACAGCTAAGCCTTTTCGTTAGTTGCCGGCGCGACGGCTGGGCGAATCTGATTGCCAACTGCGATGCGCCGGCGATCCGGCAAAAATTGATGGAACACGAGTACGACGAACTGGTGGAAGATGAGTACAGCTCAAAGGGACACTACGACCTGCTTATTCGGCAAGGAGCGCTGATCGGCCTCACGGCGGATGATTTTGCCAACGCCCATCCGCTGCGCACCAGCATGGCGACGTTTTACGGCTGGAAATGGATTACCCGAGCGGGCGCGTGGCAGGATGCACTGATCGCCATGATGGCGACTGAATGGGTGAACGACGACCGCCGGCTGCTGGATCAAGGCGGAGGACTTTCGCGGCGCGACGGCTTACGCTGGATTCGCGACTTCGGTTACAAGTGGGAAGAGATGGCCAATTTCGCGGCCCATGCGGTGGCGGATGAAAAACACAGCGATCTTTTTCTACCGCTGTTATCCAAATTCATTTCAAATCAAGAAAGCGCCCTCAAAGCAGCCGACGACGCGCTTGAACTCTTTAAGCTCTACCATTTAGGTGTGGCGGAAGAGATGGAGAAGCTGGACTAGGAAGGTTTAACCACAAAGGGCCTAGCGCGGCAGAGCCGCAACCGAAACTCGGAATATCTCGCGCAAAGACGCAAAGGCCACAAAGGAAAAAACGATTCCGGACTTGGCGTTCTTGGCGTCTTGGCGCGAGCAAATCCCCGTCTTCGAGTGCGCCAGGCTGCCGGAAAATTTGCGCAAGCCGCGAAAACTTTCAACTATCGTAATACATAGGTCACAAAGAAGAAGAGATTCGAAAGCAGAAATTAACCGCAAAGAACGCAAGGGGCGCAAAAAAAATTCTATGACTTCAAGGGCGGAAGGATGATGGATGAAGTTCTCGGAGGCCGGACTGATGAAGAGTCGCAGAGTTTTTCATCCTTCATCCTTTCGCCTTCCTTCTTTCCCCGGGTTCCTCTCGCCGTGCCGTATTGGAGCGGTGCGACTTATCGAAGTATCCTGCGCTGCTTAATCTCTGGACACATCATCGACGGATCTGAACTCGGTAAACTCAGATCGCAAGTGATTGAAACTCTCGGGGTCGCGGACGCCGTGATGTGCGGTTCCGGGAGCTTGGCTCTCGAACTCGCATTGCGGACGTGTGGGATTCGCGATGGCGACGAAGTCGTGATTCCGACTTTTTGCTGCAGCGCGGTCGTGCCGCCCATCCTGGCTGTCGGTGCGACTCCGGTGCTCGCCGACGTCGGCGAGGAGCTCAATCTTACAGTTGAAACCGTCGACCCCGTGCTAACGAGAAAAACCCGCGCGATCATCGTGCCGCACCTTTTTGGCAATCCCGCCGACATCGAAGGAATCGCAGAACTTGCCGCCCGGAAAAACATTTGCGTCATCGATGACGCAGCGCAAGCGCTCGGAGCGTCCATTGACGGGCGTCCGGTCGGAAGCTTTGGTGATCTGGGAGTCGTGAGCTTCGGCAATGAAAAAGTTTGTTTCGGCCTGGGTGGCGGCGCCGTCGTTTCGCGGCATAAGAATTTTTTGCTCGGTTCTAAGATCCCATTCGCACCAGCTTCGCCGTCCGCGACGCTGGGAAGATTTTTCTCCACTCTGTTTTGGTGGCGCTGGCGGCGTTGGACATTGCCGCTGCGCGCGGTGTTTTCTCGTGGCGGTGCCCATGGGCCTGAGACGCTGCCGAGTTCGTACCGACATGAGTTCCTGGCCAATCTCAATGCTGCGGTTGCCGTGAGTCTGGTTCAAACACTGCGGGCAAACATTGCGGCGCGGCGCGCGCGAGTTAATGCTTATCAGGAATCACTCGGAGATGAGAAAGGGTTAGCGCTCATTGCGCACGAGCCCGGCTCTGCTTGTCTGACTCAAGTCGCGCGAGTTTTGCCGACGAGACGCGGTCACGACTTGGCTTCCATTGTGGTCGAGGCGCTCGCTGACCAAGGGTACGAAATCCGGGGCAGCTACGTGCCGATTCACTTACTTCCCAATTTTGGCAAGTGCGTCTGGGAGCGTCTTCCGTACTCGGAACGAGTTTGGCCGGATTTGGTCGAGCTGCCTTGCGAACCCGGCGTGAGTCTCGATGACGTCGAGCGGATCGCGTACGTCGTCAAGGAGGTCGCTGGCGGAAAGTAGGGCTCTTCGCTAAGAAAATCCCCCTGTATCCCCCTTTGCCAAAGTGGGATGTAATACATGGGGATCTTGGTTACCTAAACAAGCGGCGAGAAAAGCGACCAATCCCTCTTTGCAAGAATTTTGAAATTTTCCCCTCTTTGAAAAAGAGGGGCAGGGGAGATTTGGACTAGACACAACTTCAGGTAGATCACGGTCGAAAATGCCAATGAACGAAATTCACTTTATCGATACGACACTGCGCGACGGCCAGCTGAGTCTCTGGGCGCTCGGAATGAAAACCGGCGCGATGCTGGCGATCGCCGAGCAGATGGATCGCTGCGGTTTCGAATCGATGGAGTTCTTCGGCTTCGCCGGTTACATCAAGATGGTGCGCGAGCATAAGGAAAATCCCTGGGACTGGATCGGGCTCGGCGCGAAAAAATTTCACCGCACTCGCCTGCGCTACCACGGCGGGCTGGCTACGGGATTCGAAAAAATACCGCGCTCCGTGCGTTTGTTAATGATCGAACGCGTGGTCGCGCACGGCATCACGTTGACGCGTTCCTCCGATCCGTGGAACGACTACGATGCCGCTGCAAGCGAGATCGATGCACTAAAAAAACTCGGCATGGATGTCGTTGTCAACGTGATCTATTCGGTCTCACCCCGCCACACCGACGAATATTACGCAGAAAGGGCGCGTCAGGCCTCGGCGATCAATCCCTACCGCATATGCTTCAAGGACGTAGCTGGTTTATTGACTCCCGATCGCGCGCGCACGCTGATTCCGCTCATTCAACAGAACATCGGCGTCATTCCACTCGAATTCCACGCGCATTGCAACAACGGCTTCGCGCCCTTCAACTATCTGGAAGCGATCAAGCTCGGCGTCGATACGCTGCACACGGCGATTCCTCCGCTAGCCAATGGGTCGGCGCAGCCGTCGATTTTTAACGTGGCCGCCAATGCCCGCGCGCTCGGGTACAAACCGTTCGTCGATCTGGAAGCGATCAAGCCGGTTGAAAAGCATTTCACCTACATCGCCAAGCGTGAAGGCCATCCGATCGGCGCCCAGCGCGAATACGATCACGCGCAATATCTGCATCAAGTCCCCGGCGGTATGATCTCCAACTTGCGCCATCAGCTGCGCACGATGGGCATGGAAAATCGTTTGCAGGAAACTTTAGAAGAAGCGGGGAGGGTGCGCGCCGAATTCGGCTATCCGATCATGGTCACGCCGCTGGCGCAGTTCGTCGGCAGCCAGGCGGCGATCAATGTGATCACCGGCGAGCGCTACAAAGAAGTGACGGACCAATCGATTCAATACGCGCTTGGGCACTGGGGCAAGGAAGCGCCGCTGGTGATGGATGCGAGTATCAAAGACAAGATTCTCAATCGGCCACGCGCGGACGATTGGCGCAACTGGACGCCGCCCGATCTCTCGCTTCGCGAAGTGAGGCAAAAGTTCGGCGGCCCCGGAATTTCCGACGAAGAACTAATCCTGCGCGTTATCGCCGGCGAGGCGGCGGTCAAAGCGATGCTCGCCGCCGACGCGCCGAAAGAGTATGTCAGCGCGGCCCAGCCGTTGATCAAATTGATCGGTGAACTCACACAGCGTAGGAACTGCAATCAGGTTTACATTCAGAAAGGCAGCATGACTCTGCGGCTGGAAAGGATTACAAACCGTCTTCGCCGGGAGACCCCATAGTGTCATCCTGAGGCGAAGCCGAAGGATCTCGCCTCGCTAGGCGGAATAAAAAATGCGAGATTCTTCGCTGACGCTCAGAATGACACCACGGGGCGTTTAACGAGATCATTTCAAGCATGTCTCGCTGCAAACTCGTGGGCATTCATCCTCCAGCGCCAATAAAAAAGGCCCGAGTCTCTTTCGAGTCGGGCCTTTTTGGTCGAATTTATCTGAAGTCGAGCTCAGTCGAGCGGTTCCAATTTGAGCACGGACGCGCCGTGGTTACTACCTACCCAGAACGTTACCGGTGAAGTCGTGTTGTCGACGAACACGCGCCGGATGTTGGTTTCACGGGGGAGAAGATAATCCGTGAACTGGCTGGTCTTGGGATCGAGACGCGTGACGCGGTCGGTCCACATGGAGCCGATCCACACTTCGCCGTTCTTATCAGGAACGACGTGGTAAGGAGCGCTCCAAGGTATGGGAAGTCGCCATTCCTGGATCTTCTCCGTTTTGGGGTCGAGCATGCCGACGCCGTTGGCGCCGTATTCTGCGAACCATAGACGGTCCTGGGCGTCGAACCGGCCGCGACGGGGCCGGGTGCCTTGGGCTGTGGTCGAGTAGACTTTGAACTCCTTGGTCTTGGCGTCGATGCGGCCGATGTTATTGGCGCCGAACTCCAACAAATAGAGGTTGTTCTGGCTGTCCGACGGAATCCCGTAGGCGTTGATCGTGCGCTCTGTGCCGGGAATTTTGAACTCGCCAAGATTCTCATATTGACCGGTGGCGACGTCGAGTCGATAGATCGAGTGGGTGTCCTGGTTGTTGGTCCATACTTTGCCGTCCACATGTGAATTCGACGGGCTCACCATCGACTGCTGGGTGTGATTGCCCTGCCATTCTTTTGGCACGGGGTAGGTCTGGAACTTTTCCGTCTTGCGGTCAAACTTGGCGATGCCGCCCTGATACATCAGTGAAACCCACACATTTTGCTCTTTGTCGAGTTGCAGATCTAGGGTGCCCAACGGAAAATCTTTTTTCAGCACCGGAATCGGATACTCCGTGACCTTGCCAGTCTTCGGATCCAATTTGCCGATGAACTGCTCGCCGAAATCCGAATACCAAGTCGCGCCTTCGGCATCGACGAGGACATCATGGGGCATCGCCAGTTTTCTCGGCAGGTCGTACTCGGTGACGATCGTGCGCGTGGCCTTGCCCTGCGGGCGCGGCAAGGTTTTAAGCGGGAAACTCTGCTTTGAATTGTAACTCGTATTCACGCTCGCGAGCCAGGCACCGATCTCCATTGGATCGACGCCGCGGGTGCGATCGCGCTGCGATCCCCCGACGGTCATCTGCGGGCGAAGCGGCGTGCTGCCGGGCGCGTACATCGACATTCTGCGGAAGACTTGCACCCATTCCTCGGCGCTCTTGTTGGCTTTGACGATGCGCTCGATGGTGTGACAGCCATTGCAGCCCAACAGAAAGTTCTTTTGCTGATCCGTCCCGGGGATGCTCAACAGCCACTCGGCGTCGCTCAATTGAGCCGAAAGATTTTCCGTCGGTTTCAGTTTTAGATTGGCCGTGACGGCTTTTCCCGCGACGACATCCACTGTCTTGGGACCGTCGAGATCGTAGCCCGCAGCGCGAACCTTCAGAGCGTAGCGACCCGGTTCTAATTTTTCACCGGGAAACCCAAAGCGCCCCTTGGCATCGCTGACAACGTTCACAGTGATGGTCGAGCCGTCCTTTTTGGCGCCGACTACGACGCCTTCCATCAAGCCTTCTTTCTGGGAGCTCACCTGACCGGTGAGCGCGAGTGTCCCGTTCGCTCGTGCGATTGCGGGCAGTGCCAGTGCCAGCAAAGCAGCCGCGCCGAAGGCCACTCTAATCGATCTTATGTGCTGCATAGAAATCCTCCTTGAGACTTAAGTCTTAGACTTTTCCATGGAGAACTGAAGGGAAACTGCCGGAGCATTACCACTGCAGTCTTCCGCGCGTCAAGTCGATTTTTTATTCTTGTGACGGCGGCGTTTATTACGCGCCAGTGGGTGTCGATTGACCGCGGCGCAGATGGGCCGGGTCGAAACTCACCGGACCTAGCGATGGGCTTTGCTCTCCCAACGGCGATTGGTGTATATAACCGCTGTCTCGACTAGCCGTGGTCAGATCGGTGTCCATTGTCCATTGCGACGTAAGGAGGCTCAAATGAAAAACACACGACCGTTTTTCATCGCTGCGATCCTGCTAATGATGGCCGCCTTGCCGGGCCGATTGAGCAGCCAACAAAGTGCAGCAGTGCGCGTCGACGCCGACGACGTAGGAGGCGTGGTCACCGGGACAAACGGTCCGGAAGCGGGCGTCTGGGTGATCGCCGAGACGACGGATCTACCGACCAAGTTTGCCAAGATCGTTGTTACCGATGATCAGGGCCGCTACTTGATCCCCGACCTGCCGAAGGCAAATTACAACATTTGGGTGCGCGGCTATGGACTCGTCGATTCTCAAAAAGTTCGGACGGTGCCGGGGAAAACACTCGATCTCAAAGCCGCGATAGCACCGAACGATGCTGCTGCAGCGCAATATTATCCCGCGATCTACTGGTACTCGATGCTCAAGATTCCCGACAAGAGCGAATTTCCCGGTACAGGGGAAAACGGCAACGGCATGCCGGAAAAGTTAAAGCACCAAGCGCAATGGCTCGACGTGGTAAAAACTAACGGTTGCAACACTTGCCATCAACTGGGGAACAAAGCGACGCGGACGATTGCCAAACAGTTGGGCGAATTCAAATCGTCATCCGACGCCTGGCAGCGGCGTATTGTTTCCGGCCAAGCCATGACATCGATGCTGAACGCTGTTGACAGAATCGATTCGAAGCGCGCTTTGGCTCTCTTCGGTGATTGGACGGACCGCATCGCTGCCGGCGAAGTGCCGAAGTCAAAACCACCGCGGCCCCAGGGTGTAGAGCGCAACGTCGTCATCAACGTGTGGGATTGGAGCAACCCCAAGGCTTATCTTCACGACGAGATTTCCACCGACAAGCGCAATCCGACGGTCAATGCCAACGGGCCGATTTACGGCTCGACGGAGTTGAGCACGGATCTCGTCCCCGTGCTTGACCCGAAACATTACAAAGCGTGGGAGATAAAACATCCCGTGCGCGATCCGAACACGCCGTCGGCGAAGACGGACCCGCTCACACCGTCGCCTTACTGGGGCGCAGAGCCGATCTGGGATAGCCAATCGAACCAACACAATCCGATGATGGATGAAAAGGCGCGCGTGTGGTTTACCGCGCGAGTCCGTCCGCCGGAGAATCCCGATTTTTGCAAGAAGGGATCGAGCCATCCGTCGGCTAAAGTTTTCCCCATCAACAGCGCGAACCGGCATCTTTCGATGTACGATCCGAAAACCAAAAAGTTCACCTTGATCAGCACCTGCTTTTCAACACACCATCTGGTTTTCGCCGAAGATGCCAATCACACGCTCTGGACCAGTGCCGGCGGTCCCGCCAGCGGTGTCGTCGGCTGGTTAAACCGCAAGATGTTCGAAGAAACCGG
>Ga0114129_10018131_pt1 | contig 10025 bp, 11 predicted proteins | sample RhiMetdeltSRZDD1_FD_80071 | JGI IMG/M metagenome (GOLD analysis project Ga0114129, IMG submission 80071) | Populus rhizosphere microbial communities from Tennessee, USA - Rhizosphere MetaG P. deltoides SRZDD1 (version 2) (version 2) | ecosystem: Host-associated > Plants > Roots > Rhizosphere >...
GACGTGTCTTTCAGCACATGGTCGTCGCAGGCGTCGATACAGGCGTAGCACTTGATGCATTCGCGATTGATCACCTTCCCGTTGAAGTGAAAAATTTCTCGGCTTACGTCGATGCCCTGCGGACAGGCATTACTGCAATCACGGCAGCCGGTGCATTGCGCCACACGGGTAATCTTGGACTGCACCGGAGAAATATTCATGAGCGGCGTCATCATGGGAGCATAAGGACAGAGAATCCGGCAGAATGCCCCATGCCCATAACGAAGATTCAGGACGATGCTCATGGTGAACTGAATGAATACCGCCATCCCGAATGCCAGCAAGATACCATCCCATTTCGGCTGAATCGTAAAATTGAAAGGAGCGGACTTGGCAAACGCCTTGCCTTCGTATCCGGGAAGATCCGCGACTGGTGGTGGCGACATCACATCCACCTTGGGGGTAAAGCCACCTTTATGGATGAGAATAATAGCCGGCAGGAGCAGCACAAACAGCGCTCCGACGCGCAGCAGCCATCGATGCCGGGTGTTGATGAGGACGTTCCGATCCCGCACGTTGAGGTAGCGGCGAACCTTCAAGGTTTTCAAAATCCAGTCGGCAAATTCTATGGCACCCCGCATATGGCAGACCCACCCGCAGAAGCTCCGCCCAAATACGAAGATGGACAACAGGATGAGGATCACCATGATCGAGGCGGCATTGATCCATCCCTTTGCAAGGGAGGGCACACCCATCATGGCGGTCTTCCCCCAAATTTGTATCCCGAAGACGTGCCAGGAGATCAGATGAAACGCAATGTACGCATGCACGGCAGCCAAAGAGATCATACGCCATCGATAACGCCAAGAAGCTTTTCTAGGTCCCGAAGTGGATATCGAACAGGAGGAATGATGTTCTCGCTCTTTCAATGCCTCGACAGGGATCAATTGAAGAGGCTGATCACTGACCTCAGCTGTCTGTCCCATGGACCGGCCTCCGACGGACGTAAGGAAAGGTGAGCTCACGTCGATGATGAAAAGTGAGCGTAGATTACCATCGGCCCGAGATACGGACAATCCAATCGAAAGCTCTACGAGCATTTACATACTTACACCGTCGAAATCCCCAGCATTACTTTCCTTTGACTTGCAAAGGTCTCCGCCCGTTGGGTAAAGTGCAAGCAAATGCCCTTTAAGCGCCTACTGACCGGGTATTTGCTCATGATCCTCCTCCCCTCCCTGGCATCGGGACGTCAGGAATCTTTCACGCCGGAACAGAAAAGCAAGCTGGAAAAGGTCGAACGAGTGCTCATCGACGTCATCGCTCTTTCAGACAAAGGACCCATCGATTCTGCCGCTCTCACCGACACTGTGGCAAAACGGATGAAAGAGTTTGGCTACACGGTGGTGACCGATCCATCGCAGCCGCACGATACGGTGGTTCAGGTGAAATGTGAGCAGAGAAAGACCTGGGAGGGAACGACAAAAATGGGAAGCGATGCAGATCTTCCCGATTCGCCGTCCCGCACATGGAAAGGGCCGGCCTGCCAACTCTCCTATTTGCTCGATGGAAAGAAAATGGCTTGGCGCAAGGAAGTGAGAACGGAGTTTACAGATGCCGAGCAAGCGGCGGAGGCGGCAAAAGCCGGTGATCCGTCGGCCTACGCGATGAGGAAGCTGAACGGACGATTGGAAGATTACGATTTTCCGGCATTTATCACAGCCGAATGGGGTCAAGAAGAGCGTCTCTTCAAATTGTACGATGATCCAGCCACGCCCTCTGCCCGCAAAGTGAGACTGATCGGGTTGTTCGGGTATCTCTTCGAGACGAAAGCAGTCCCCCGCCTCTTGGCCGCCCTCAAAGGAAACGACGTCGAGATGGCGAAGGCGGCCGCGCTGGCCCTGGGTAACATCGGGCAGAAAGACACCGTTCCCACGTTGATTCAAACGATGAAGGCCGGTCCGCTGGAATTACGCCCTGCGGCAGCCAAGGCACTCGGCGTTCTTGGCGCCCTGCACGGAGACTTCACGATCGTGGACCCGTTACTCGATACGCTGAAGACCGACGATGTGAGCCTCAAGACCGAGGTCGCCTGGGCGCTGGGAAAACTGCCGGATCGCCGGGCCTATGATCCTCTATTCGCCCTGCAGAAGTCGCTCTATCATGTTCGAGAAAATGATGCTGATCCGAAGCTCGTGAAGCTGAAGGAAGCCGTCAACTGGAGTATTAAGCAGATCGATACCTGGGAGTATCTTCAGTAGGCCGGCTTTCGCCATGCCGATGCATTCCTCCCTCTTAGGAATCATTGCGATAATCGTCCTTTCGGTCACTTTCCAAGCATGGGACAGGAGTTGGAGCCAGGTCCTCGGCGAGACGGCCGAGATGGATCGGTTACGTGCGAAAGCGGAGGAGGCCATCGGGAACGATGACCCGGACGGCGCAGCCTTGAGCATGGGCCGCGCTGCTCTTCTGGCCCAGCAACTCAGCAAGAGCCATCGTGACGACGCAGCCGCCGCGACAATCTACCTAGCAGCGGAACCGCTCTTTCGCTCGCAAGAACACGGTTACCGGGCAATGGCGCTGTTCAGACGGGCGGGAGGACAGCTTCCCGCCTCGTCGGGTGTCTGCGGCAGCCTGGCGCTGGCACAAGCGAGCGTCCAACAGGCTCTCTCCTTGCTCGTCCCGGTATCGGACAAGGACGTTCCGCCTTCACTCAAGGAACGGCGCAAGCGGTTTCGAGAGGCAGCCGACGATTGGGTAATCGTGGTCGCATCGATGATCACCGACTACCAGTGTCCGTAAAACCGTGAAGCGTCATGCGTGGAGTGTGAAACGCTTACAAGGTCAGAGGTACGGAGCGGATGACCCTTTTGACTCCTACGTCACGGGCTACTCGTGAGGGAGCAATTGTCAGCACATAAGATGGCGGGACTGGTGATCGGCCGAAATGTTCTCCAGAGCAGGCGCCCTCAGTCGTTCGTCCACCTGGTGCCGCTCTGCGCCGGCTTTGCGTCTGAGGACGCAGCCTCAGAGGCGCAGGCGGCCAATAGTAGCGATGCGTTGGACACGGCGGGTCAACGCATTCTGGAGAACTTGAAGCTGAACACCAGTCCATCGCCGGTAATGAGTGAACCACCCAACTCCCCTAATCTTCCTCCGGATTGATGATGTGCAGGCCGGCCGTTTTGCTGGCAGCGAGCAATTGCATGTCCGCGCTTACGACGGTCAATCGAAGCGGCTTCAGCTCCATCGCCAGCGCCAGATGCATCACTTGCTGCGCGCGAAGAAATGGATACTCCATCACCAGTTCTTTGGTCGCCAGATAGGTCTGCATCGTGGGTGCGATGAACTGAAACAGCCCCTGACCCGATTCTTTTTCGAATTTATGGATAACTGAATAGCAGTCGTCCCTCGTAATCTCGCCTTGTTGGGCACGGTTGGAGAATGACGAGTAGAGTTCTGTCACAGTCCAGGTCGGCACAATGGCGACTTTGCCGCGCTTGACCATCAGCTTGTTCACGATGCGGGTTCCACGTTCCATACTGTATCGCTTCACCAACGCTGTCGAATCGAAGTAATAGTATGGCATGGGCTCATATCCTCCCCTTCAGGATGACCGTCGCCAATGGTCCCGGGAGTTTTGAAAGGCGGTCCTGAAGTTCGTCCAGGGGAACTTCCTCGTAACCTTCCTTCCGGAGTTTATCGGCCAGATTTCCTTTGTTGAATGACGCCGTATCCTCCTTCAACCGTTCGCCAAGCCGCCGCTTGGCCAGCCGGCTTGGAACCCGCTGCTGTGTCGCGGTCAATCCCCGACCGCGGCTTCTCGGTGCTCGCCCGCCCTTACTCAATCTGCTCATACCTGCGCTCTCCCTCCTGATGATTAGTGTGTTGCTGCAGCCGGCTTGGAGCCGGCTCCTTCGCGTGGACATCCGGCTGGACGACGCGCCTGCGTCGGCAATTCCGATTCACCATACACATGCGCGGCGATCGCTTTGGCGACGTCCGACGAGAATTCCTGCTGCATGACCCTGATGACTTTAGCGGTCGCTTCTCGTTCCGACAAATGCCCTTCTTTCCCACCCCGGGAAATGGCTCCCACTACCCGCTGTCCGGCGACATCCACGACTTCGAAATCACTGCACCACCGGACATAGATGAACTGTGGGTCGCGTACGTCTATGGGATAGACCCGCACGAGTCCCCGGACGAGCAGCTCCGCAGGAGGCCCTGTGGGACGACTGCCGGCGGAAACATCGCCGACCTGGCCGCTCACGACTTGGAGTCCTTCCTTGATCAATCCCTCGCTCAAGGCCCGCTGCACGGGTTCGACGTGATCGCCGGCCACGACAACTGCGAGCAAAAGGTTCGTGCTGAGAAACTGTTCCAATTCCTGCGCCAATTCGCTCACACGAAAATCCGCGGCCGTCCCTTGGCCGCTGGTCCGAATGACACGGAGATCGGCGTTGTACGTTTCCCGAAGCACCAGATTTCTGGCCGCGCGCCGAAGTCCTCTCACCTTTGCCAGCTTGTCCGTCGCCTGCCGGGCTTCGTCGACATCTCCTTGAACGGAACGATCCAATTCTGCGATTCGTTCCAGAAAAGCCGTCTCCGCCTGCGGCCGATGCATCGCGGCAAGCGAATAGTGCAGTCTCGTTTTCGTGTCGAACCAACGGTCCACGATCCGGACGTTTTCCAAGACCTTGTCCGTGGAGACTCTGGTGAGATTGTCGAGCGTCAGACGCCGCTCATCGCGGCTTTGTCCCCGTTGTTCAACCACCAGATACGACTCCCAATCTTTCGATTGGGCCGATACCTCGGCTTTGAACACGCGAGCCACCGCGGCATAGGCTTGATCTTCGGCCGCGGCACGAGTGTCCGACTGGCCGACGCCGACAAGATACTGCCCTGGCGGAAAGTCCGAGCTGATTCCCTCGACCCAGGAAGGCTTGGCTTGGCCTCCGAGCCACGAGCAGCCGACCACAATCACCCAGCATAGACCGACGAGCCGAATGCACTGTTGCATGATCATTGCACCACGCGCTGCACCAGGATGACCGTGCCACCGGCAGCGAGCGACAGCGTTCGCCCACTCCGTGAGTCCACACCGGCGAAGATCGGACTCTGGACATGATACTGGCCGGCAGGTACCCACAAACGGGCCAGATGAATTTCATCCGGCAACGTTCTCCAGCTCCGCTTGTCCGCTTCTTCTGAAGCGACGGCGAGTCCCTTCGTCAACAGCCCTACCGCCAACCCGACCCACGGAGCCGCGTCTTTTCCCGCTGCTTGTTGTGCGCCTCTCGTCGCCCCTTCGGCCAAACTGAACTTCAAGGCGGCTCGAGCCAGCGCTTTCACCGTGATTCCAGCCATGCGCTCCGACAGAGCCTTATCAGCCAATGCCGTCACGTTCTGCACCAACTCGGTTCGCGCGGTCACCCGCGCTTCGCCATCCGACACAAGGGTCAGGGTGTCCACCGGCACTTGCGTCTTCTGAGGAACCAATCGCGGGAGGGCCACGCGAACCACCCGTCCATTAAGTCCGTACAAGATACTGTCGGCGGCTCGATTTTGATAGCGATTCGACTGGGCGATTCCGCGATTGAGCAGCACCAATTGGAGCGCGTCCAAGCTGATGGGCAGGTCAAGAAACTGATCCTCCTTGCGGGGTGCGCGGCCATTATAGCTGATCAGGACTACTTGAGCGAGTTGCTGCTGCTCCTGGATCGATAGCCACGAGACATCGGGAAACGCTCGTTGATAATCGATCAGTTCCTGACTCAGGTGGAGCGCGTCCGCCGTTCTCAAAAGATCGCGCTTCAGCTGCACCGGCAGGCCGGTTTTTGACCAGGCTCTGGTCGATTCGTATGTCTCATAGGCCTTTCGATAGGCAATGAACGCGTTGTTAATGTCCCCGGTGCTCTCATAAAGGATGCCGGTGAGATAACGGGCATATCCGTCCTCTCGATAAGCGCCTTTGTCCTTTACTCTGTCGGACAAGACGTTCAGTCGATGATCGAGGCGACGAGCTTCCACCAAGGCATCCTGCCATTCGCCCGACATCGCATAGTTCAGCGCCTTGAGCACGTTGATCATCACCTGTTCATACGGGTCTCCTTCATAGGGCAAGGTGGTGTCGCTCGTCAGGAAGGCGGCGGTCTCGGTTCGGACCGTTCTGGTATAGAGACGATCCACTTCCTCTTCAGACCGTTCCAGCACCAGGTTGCTTTGCTGGTAGTCGCCGGCCAATTGGAGGGTCATGCCGCGATCCATCCCATAGAGCACAAGGCTCTTTGTCCCATATTCTTTCTCGGCCTGCCGGACGGCCGCGTCGGCCTGTTGAAAGTCGCTCACGCGGAGACTGTTTTCCACGAGGAGATAATGACTGACGGGAGGACCGCAGCCGGCGATGAGGGCAGCGAAGGAACCGGCAAGCAGAGATTGGCGACACAAACAAACGCCCCACCGTGCGGAAGCATGAGCGGTGAGGCGTGAGAAAAAAGGGGAGCTCAACGGACTATGTGGAGCCTAAAAAACCGTTCGTTTCTTCTCGACGACTTTCTTGATCTTTTTCTGGCCGAACCAGACCTTGGCGTTGCTTTCCAAATCCACCATCTGCAAATCCACCTGGTAAAACATGGCCGTGGTTCCATCGGCCTCGTCGAGGATCGTCGCGATGGTGCCCTTCATCATATAATCGGCGCCGATTTCCTTGCCGGGCGCCTTCTGAGTGTCTTCACGAGCATACATCGCTTGTTCTTTTCGCTCGTTTCGAACTTCGTCGCGCTCTCCCTTGCCGGCTACGAAGGTCACTTTCTGCGAGTTCGTCAATTCGCGTTCGAGGTCGGTGACAAATGTCTGTACGTTGATATGTTCGTGACTGTTATTGAGGACCGTTCCTACCACCACCACCGGCTGGCGATGTTTCGACTGGCTGAACGTGTCCAACCAGGGGTAGTTCAGCGCTTCCGTGACCATCGATTCCGCCACCATCCGCGAATCGGTATCATTCCAGCGACCGCTGAGGTCGGTAACGACCCCCGTATCGACGCGCGTGACTTTCGTTTCATGTCCGCAGCCTGAAATCGCCAAAAATCCAAGAATGAGAACTACCATCCTTGACCGTGCTCGCCCACCTCCGACTGATACCCGCATGTCATGCTCTCCCGGGAACTGGTTCAGCTCGCGCACTTACGGACGATTGGCGCGCTTATCTTCTTCTTTTTCGAGACGCTCGAAGAGCTTGTCGGCATTCTTTCTGACAAAGTCTCGAACGTCCTTGTTCAGTTCTTTCATCTGGTCCAAATTATTTTTCATGTCATCAATGGTCAGCTTCGTCAAGACATAATATGTGTTGGTCTTCTCGTCCTTGTAACGCTCGATAGGGCGGACGCCGCTCAAAGTCGTTGTGGTGATCGTCTTGATAGCCCGCTCAACGTTCTGTTCTTCCGTGTTGCGGGTAAAATCGCCGGCTGTGGTCGAAGCGGCATAGTCCCGCATTAAATAGCCGGTGTAGGTTTCGAACGTTTTGGCAATTTCCGCTCGCCCTCTGTTCTCGGCGGTATCCCAGGCCAATGGCTCATTTCGAACCCCGGTAACGGAGCCCACGCCATAGAAGGCCTTACTGTCTTTCTCGTTGTACGCTCCTGAGCCCTGCTTGACCCACTTTGGAGGGCCCCCGCACGCGGCAAGTCCGATGATCAGCACAAGCGCAACTCCACCAGCGGCCAATTGCGAGATCAACCCCCGTGGCTGGTTCATGCGAATTCCTCCCTTAATGGTTACGGCAACCCTTCGAGAAATCGAACAAAAACATGCTAACATGCACCTCTAGTTCAGTCAACGCGATGGGTCGTTTGTGGTTGACACATCACGTTCCACATAAGGAGGGAACCCCTTTGGCCGATGTACAGATCGAGGATGGCACGATCAAGATTGTCAGTCTCGACGTTCAGGACCCGAAGGCTGCGGCCGTGCTGGCCGAATTTCCCCAAGTTCGGTGGGCGGAAATTACTCGGCGGGCACTGAAGATTGGATTGGGTTATCTGAAGGGAGGCGGAAAGGACTAACGGGAGCCGCGCTGATCCGCCTTTTTGAACATCCCGCCGACGCTGTCTGCATCAAGACTCTAAGGCTTCACAGGCGCCGGTGAATTCGCTTGTGCCACGGCGTCGCGTGCACGGGCATGAGTCCCCCCCAGTTCGAGATACCGCTGAAAGGCGTCGACGGCCTTTTGCTGGTTCTTCATTTCGTCTGCATACATAAGACCGAGCGAAAAATAGACGTCGGAGTAAGTCGGATTGACGGCGAGGGCTTCTTGCATGGCACGCTCGGCTTCTTGGTAACGCCCCTGCTTTTCATAAATGAGTCCTAGCGTATAGTGAGAATCGGGATTCTTCGGCGCATGCTGGACCGCCGACTTCGCCGCCGACAAGGCTTCTTCCAGATTCGGCAGGACCTCGAGGCGGACATAGCTCTTCAGCACATAGGCATCCCCGAAGGTGGGATCGTATTCTATCGCCTTATTCAGCCGCTCCAAGGCTTCGTCCGGCGCTTTCCCTGTTTGCAGCAACGCGAAGGCTTGCTCGTAGTGCATCTTGGCCGCCTGTTGCCGCTCAACTGGCGACTGCGGTTCGCCGCCTAGTCTGAACGCCGCCTTGCGACCTTCCACGAGAATCGTGTCGCCGTCCCCTTCCAATTGCGAAAAGAGTGGATGCTGTGAATCCTTGGATTGCTCGCGAACCTGTTGAGCGACATAGCGTCCAAGTTCGGATGCCAACAACCACCCGTTCTTATCCAAATCAGCGGCACCGGATAATCCATTCACCAAGACCTGTACGAACAGACTGCGGCCTTGCGTTCGCGTGACGGATTCCCCCTTGTCCCCCGCAGTCAATACCTGGACGGCTCGTTTTTCCAGATCGTCTTCGGGTGCGACGCGTCCTTCAAGGGACAGCGGCTGGGCGGCACTGACCTCCCATCCACGCACCGCGACATCGAGCAGCAGCAGGGTATGTTTCGATGCACTGCGGCGGCTGAATTCTTTGAGCTGTTCGAACGTCACCGATTTCGATACATTCCCGATCTGTGCATCCCACGGAACCAGATAGCCCAGTTCTTTGCCGGACTGATCCTGGGTGATTCCCCCATGTCCGACAAAATAAATGACCAGCCGATCCTGACGACCGACCTTCCGTGGAAGAAAATCCGAAAGCGTCTGTTGCATGCGGCGGAAGCTGGCATCATTGTCATAGAGTTCGACCACCTCTTCGAAGCCCAATCGGCGGAAAGCCTCGGCAACGGCTTTGCCGTCCGCCTTCGCACCCGGCAGCTTGGGAGCCAATAAATAGTTCTCAACTCCGATCACCACGGCCCATGACTTGTAATAGAGCCCTTCCGGCTTGCCCAGTTGAGCCCACGCCTGTGGGAGAACCACCGGAGTCAAGGAGCACAATATGAGGATGAGGCAGGAAAGACGAAACGGAAAGGCTCGCGACATAAGGGGACCGGCGTGCATTGCCTTGGTGAATCAGCCTACTCTGGCCTTCGCACGACTGTCAAGGAACGGGCAGCGTCATTGCATCGTGGCCCGTACCAAGGTATGGTTGAGGCAGTCGATCGGTATAAACCATAATCTTGATCGTTCCTCCGATACATGACCGAACGACTGAAAAATCCAGAATCGAAGAGGCGAGGAGGTACATACCGCACTTCGTATGAGCCGTTCACCATCTCATTGGTCTTGGTGAACGGATAAAACTCCACCGGTATCTCTTCGGATTGTGCTTCTGAGCGCCGCAAGACGGCTGCCGGCGATGTTTTTCAACAGCCTGCCAGAGGGAGTGTATCGGCATGGCGGACAATATCGACACGCTTCTCAAAGAAACCCGCATCTATCGGCCATCGGCCAAGACGATAGCCGCCGCCTATATTCAGGACTACGAAACCGCATACAAGAAATCGATTGCCGATCCGGAAGCCTTCTGGAGTGAGATGGCGAAGGAATTGGACTGCTTCTCCGGGTGGAGCCGCGTCCTCGAATGGAACTA
>Ga0114129_10018135_pt1 | contig 10024 bp, 3 predicted proteins | sample RhiMetdeltSRZDD1_FD_80071 | JGI IMG/M metagenome (GOLD analysis project Ga0114129, IMG submission 80071) | Populus rhizosphere microbial communities from Tennessee, USA - Rhizosphere MetaG P. deltoides SRZDD1 (version 2) (version 2) | ecosystem: Host-associated > Plants > Roots > Rhizosphere >...
AGATGGCGACCGTCGGGAGAATACGCAGGGTAAGCCTCGCGACCGGGCAACGCAGTGACTTGCCGCGTAACTCCAGTCACAACATTGGTCGCAAACAAGTCCTCCCGATATGCAACACCCGCGGACCACGCGACTTCGGCATTGTCAGGTGACCACGCGAGTGAAGTCGCTTCGAAAGGAACCGCCGCAACGGCGCGCGGCGCCCCTCCGTCGACCGGAATCATCCAGAGCTTTCCGAGCGCGAGCATGGCGATGCGGCGCCCGTCAGGTGAAAGCGCAAGTCCCATGAAACCTCTGGCGGGTGCTTCACGTCCGGGGTCATTAAACCGTGGTGGTGGGAGCGCGCGACGCTGCCGTGTGATCGAGAGCTCGGCAGTGAACGGGATCTCCTTTGCTGGACCACCTGACACGCTAACCTTCCACACGCGGCCATCAGCCGAGTAACACAACTCGCCGCCACGGGAGAACCAACGGACTCGTGTCGCCGTTACGTCCGCGTGGTTTGTCAAACGAACTGGTGCGCGATCGGTCCCGACCTCCTTCACCCACACCTGTGTTTTCCCCGCCGAGTCCGGTGCGAAGTAAGCCATGGACCGTGAATCCGGGCTGAAGGCAGGAGCTTGCGCCAGTACAGACTCTGCCGTGACAGCACGCGCCTGGCCACCTGAAGCGGAAACGAGCCAGATCCGCCCACCGCGTTCGGTGTTCGGAACGCGCGTCACGAATGCGATCTCTTTTCCACCCGGCAACCAAACCGGATCGCTCAGAAACGGCGACTTAACACCGTCGATCGCAAGCTCGTGCGTTTTTCCGGACGCGGTGTCGAGCAACACGATCGCGCTGCGCGGCCGACCGCCAGGCGAACCGGGCAGCACAAGGCGCACAAAAGCAATCTCACGTCCGTCAGGCGACCATGCTGCGTTTCCCTCGTAAGCGTCAGGGTTCGACAACTGCGTCAGTTGGCGCACGGCATTTGAACTGACGTCGAGCAGAAACAATCCAGTGCGTCCATTTCGCTCACCACGAAAAACGACGCTCCGGCCATCCGGCGAGTAGGACGGGTCGAGATCTTCCGCGCTATCGCGCACAGCGTCCGTGATCGGACGTGCCTGACCGCCAGTCGCCGGCATCGTCCAGAGTTGGCCCAACAAGTCCAAAACGATCGAGCGTCCATCCGGCGACACATCAAACGCGAGCGTTGTCCCTTCTTTAACGCGGATGGTAATGGTCTCGGACGGATCGGCCGTCGCAGCCAAAACACACGTCGACGCCGGCAGAAAAGCCAGGAGGAAGTACCACCACTTAGCTAACATGTTTGCTCCTAAAATGATTTGCACTACCTCTATCTAGTGGTAAATTCTCAAAATGCATCACGCCCGTAAGTCACGAAAATCTGTGCGTATGATATAGATTGATGATTAGACTCATAAAGATTGGGTACATTAAACACGCTCAATACGTCCAGTAAGTAGCAGTTCAAACTCAAACCCACGTTCTCTCTAAACGGTGCGCCTGCCATTCGGGCCCGCACTGACGTGCTGTATTTTCCGACTCCCGTTCAGGAGAAACTATGAGCACAGCAAAACCTATCGCACCCGCCCCAGCACCTCCCATCGTTATTGAACCACGAAAAGAAGTTCGCTTCGCCGTTGTCATGTATGGCGGTGTCTCACTGGCGATTTACATCAACGGCGTGGCGCAGGAACTGTTCCGTCTTGTGCGTTCCACGGCCGCGGCCGGAAAAAGTGGCGACCAGCGCACGGCTCTTTCCGGCGCTCAAGGAGCTTCGCCTGACAACAGCCTGAGTGGAACTGAACGAGTTTACCGAAAAGTGAGCCACCTCCTTTCAGATGAAGAGCTCCTGATCAGACTCAGAAAACAGGCGGATGAGGTTGGCGACGATAAGGCCAAGGCTGAAGCGTTAGCACTCGAGTTGGAAAAGCTTGCGACCGACGATAGCCGCGTAATTGGCACCACCTTTGTCGTCGATATTCTCTCCGGTACGTCCGCCGGCGGAATAAATTCGATCTACCTCGCAAAAGCGCTTGCCAACGAGCAGCGGATCGATCGTCTCAAACAGTTGTGGATCACTGAAGGCGATATCGAGTTGTTGCTCAACGATTCCGGGTCTCTGCAAGGCATCGATCTTGACGCCCAGGATCCGCCTGTCTCGCTGCTCAACAGTCGCCGGATGTATTTGAAGCTGCTGCGCGCGCTTGACGATATGGACCGCGATCATCCACGCGCGGAAAAGGCTCCCAGTCCATACTCGAAAGAACTGGATCTGTACATTACCGCAACCGATATTGAAGGCGTACCTGTACCGCTCAAACTCGCCGACAAGATCGTCTTCGAAAGACGGCATCGCAACGTTTTTCATTTTGAGTATCAGGAAGCAGAAAAAATCAACGACTTCGTCGCCGAATCAAATCCATTCCTGGCATTCGCCGCACGCTGCACCTCGTCGTTTCCGTTCGCGTTCGAGCCGATGAGACTGATCGACATCGATGAAGTTCTCAACACGATGTCGAACTATTGCGACAACGGCGACTGCAAGTCCGACAGTCCCAAGTGGAGACGTTACTTCAGAGAAATACTCGATCCGCAAAAGGGTGTTCCTAATCTCAACTTCGCGCGACGTTCCTTTGGAGACGGCGGTTATCTCGACAACAAGCCGTTCAGCTATGCCATCGAGGCGCTGGTCCGAAGACAGTCGGATGTGCCGGTGGATCGCCGGCTAATTTACGTGGAGCCGTCACCGGAGCATCCGGAAGATGTTCGCGCGCGCGATTACAAACCTGACGCCTTGCAGAACGTCAAGAGTGCGCTACTCGATCTTCCAACTTACGAAACAATTCGAGAGGACCTACAGCGTGTGCTGCAACGCAACCTGCTCATCGACCGAGTGCAGCGGATCACCAGTGGCGTTGAAAGGGACATAAATGAGGTACTACCGAAGCAGTTTGATAAACGGCTAACCGAATTCAAGAAGTCGGTGGAAGAAACAGGTAAGATTCCGGCCCTCGTCGATGCCCAGAAGCCAATGTGGGCCCAAAAGAACCTGACGGCGATGGTGGACGAAAATGGACGTTCGTTTCTGTCATATCGCAAGCTTCGGGTTTCTGCTGTTACAAATGAGATTGCGCGCCTGATGGCGCGTCTCCTTAACTTCGACGCTGATTCTGATTTGCTGCTTTCGATGCGCTGCCTTGTGAGAGCATGGCGAGAATCAAATTATTACGAACACAAAAATCCCACGCTGAACCAGTTTCTCACCGACTACGATCTGGGTCATCGCATTAGACGCCTCAACTTCATACGCGAAAGAATCGATCGCCTCTATAACTTCGATTGGACCGTGCAACAAGAGTTGGCCCAGTTCGCCAGTAAGTACGACGAACTGTACCAAAAAATACAGCACCTTAGCGAAGCAGAGCTGCGCAGTTTTCGAGACGTGAACGCCGATATGGGCTGGCTGCTGGGCCTGCTCAGTTGCAGCAAGACTCTTTCAGACCTGAACGCCAAAAACCGGCCGGAGCTGAGAAACGTCCTGATCTTCATGAAGTGTGAGGTGAACCAAGTTTACAAGTACATGCAGATGCAGGCGCGCAAATTACGGCAACGACGCTCACAGGAAACTGACGCTAAAGAAAAGGAAAAGCCGGGTGCGCAGGAAAAAGAAAAGGAAGCCTCTGTTAACCCACTGCTCGATCCATTTGAAGCCATCGGCCTGCGAGCCGAACATTTGAGAGAAATTATCGATCCGAAAGAGCTGCAAGAAGTACTTAAGGACCGCGTAACTACCGATAATACCGGTGCCCCTAATGAAGATGATTGTCTGCTGGTCGCAAAGAAGTTTCTCGAACACAACGTTAGTACCGACATTAACGTTGCTAAGAAACTTAATGACGCGGCTAACGAGCTCAAAAAGCAACTTGACGCCATTATCATCAAAGCCCGAGAGCGCATCGGCATGTTGCTCGACCCCAAAGCAACTCTGTACGCCGAGAGCACGCGCGGGAAAAAGTACCTCGGAAGTTTAGACAATCAACTGAAGTGGACAACCACCGAGGCTGTCGCGGCCGTTCGTGAGTACCTTGCTTATTACTATTACAACTTCGAAGAGTACGACCAGATCAGTTTTCCGATTTTCTATGAAGCAGACGTCGGCGAAGCGAGCATCGTGGAAGTGATTCGCGTCAGTCCTGAAGACGCGACTGAGTTAATCGACGAGAGAAAGGAACGAAGAGAAAGCCCCGACGGAAAAGGACGCCAGAAACTTGCAGGCATCGCTTTCCATCACTTTGGAGCGTTTCTCGATCGCACCTGGCGGCAAAACGACGTTATGTGGGGACGGCTCGATGGGTTTGAGCGCCTCGTTAGCGCTCTTCTGCCGGGTTCACAAAATGAGTCGCTGCGGAAGATCCTGATCCGGGAAGGACACACGTCGATCCTGATCGATGAGCTTCCTCCCGAAAGTCGTCTGCAACTTGGCGGCCTTGTCAGCGAAGCCCTGCTGCGCGCAAGTGCGGGAGAACCGATTGACACCGCAGTTGCGCGCGTGACTGGAGAGTTGACGAGCGCTTCGCCGGTAAGAACTCGGCTCGAATCCATCATCAGGGGGAGTCTGGAGAACCAGGAACTACTCGACTTCATCAAGACGGGTTACGAAGTGAACCGTAATCTCGATCCGAAGCCCTTGCTGACTTCGATCTCACGCTCCACTCAGATCATCGGCAAGGTGTTTGAAAGCGTCGCGAATGAAAACCAGTATGATGGAAAGAGCCTCAGGTGGATTGCTCGACTGGGACAACTTTTCTGGGGCCTCGTAGAAGTCGCAGTTCCCAACTCCATCAAAAACATGCTTTGGGACCACTGGCTGTCGGTGGTCTACGCGTTCGAGTTTTTCACGATTCTCGCCGGCATTGTGCTCTCGAGCCAGGGAGCTCAGCGGTTTGGCTGGACCGCGCTCGGAATCACTGCGGCTCTCAACCTCATCGTGCTGGTGCTGAAAGACATTATGCGAGGACGCCAGGCAGTCTTTCGCACAACGGGCGCTATCGTGGGACTGATTATTCTGTTTCTTGCCGCTCTCGGTTTGCTCGAAGTGCTTGGCCCGGTCTTCGGCGTCCGCTGGGGTGACCCGCAGATGTATCCGATGACCTGGCTGAAAGAGACAATCAAGGCAGCGATCCCATTTCGCAACACCATCGGCCCTCGCGTCTTCAACGCAGGCATCCTGGTGTCGATTATGGCGCTGATCGTTTTACTGAACAGCTTCTTTGGTCTGGTCAACTTTTCGTGGCTCGGTCTGCGCTGGCAGCTCTGTCAAGCATGGTGGAAGAAAAGTAAGCTCAGGAGCTACCTTCCCTGGGGACACTTCAAGCCAATCTCCATTATCGCGACCGACCTTCAGCAGAGAACGAAACCACTCCCTGGAAAACAGGATCTCTTCATGCTTCCGTTTTCCTTTTCCACGCTTCCGCCAAGCGACTGGTTGACACACTTCGAAAAAGCTTTCGACGAGCAGACGCGCGCTCGCGCCTCTGCCATCTCACAACACGTGATGACCAACAACAAAGAAGTCCTCGTCGTGTCGAATGCTGCCGAACTGCGGAATGTATTCCAAACGCTGAATACGTCAGCAACAACAGCAAACGAGAAGCACCAGAGCGCCGTACTGGCGAAACAAGAAAGCGATTACAACCAGACGAAGTGGCTCATAAGGATGAAGCGCAGTAAAGAATTGATCATGGCAGCCCCTGTTCCTGACAACATCTCAACTGAACTCGAAGCAATTGGTCAGCAGGCAGCGCATAATCCACGCACGATCGTTGCGCGCGTAATAGGCGTCTTGACCATAGCTGCCGGCGCCGTGGTGCTGCTGCTTGGACTCGCACTGCCGCTGTTTTTGCTGTCGAAAAATCCAGATGCCAGCCTTCCCGGAGGACTTCATGTACCAGGAATGGCTCTACAGCTCGCACATACTGAGGCCGAGGCAAATCGAGCTATCGAAGTGCAGGGAATCCTCCAGGGCGCACGAGATCAACGAATCGAAGCAGGCAAGGCGGCATTGAGTAAAAACATCCGGCTCGACTCGTTCGCCGTGATCCCTGGTTATGTGTTGGCGCTTGGATTGCTCTGTATCTGGTTAACGACACAAAGTTCCGGCCGGCGGCGCATAATCACAGGAGTGGCAGCAGTGAGCGTAATCCTCGCTGCCCTGTTCGACTATCTCGAGAACAAGCGAATGCGTGATTTTTTAGACGGAAGCCGCACCACGGTTGCCGGCATCGCCTCAGCCTCGTCACTGAAGTGGATCTTTCTCTTCCTGGTGGTTGGGCTGTTGGGTCGAAAGCTCTGGACGATTAAGTCGTCATTGATCAAATGGATCGGGCTGTACTTGATATTAACGGCTGCGGTAGGGGCAATCGGCGTGCTGGTATTACGAGTCGCTGTCGAATGGGGCTTTTGGTTGATGGGGATCGGGCTCTTGCTGGTCGGAGTATCGGTGATCTTTTTCCCGAACCGCTTTCGAGAAACTTGAGTCGGATTTTGAAGTCTTCTCTGCGATCTCTGCGTATCTCTGCGATCTCTGCGTTCAATATTTCTCACCGGTACAATTAACGCAGAGATCGCAGAGATACGCAGAGATCGCAGAGGAGAGTTCACTGAACCTTTCGCACATAGATCTCATAGTTCCCGTCACGATTACTCTCAAAGGCCAACTTCGAACCGTCGGGCGAGAAGCAGGGCCGTTGATCGCCCACTGGACCAGCCGTCAAGCGCTTCAAATTCGTCCCATCTGAATTCATTTGAAAAATATTGGCTCGCTCCTTCAGCTTCTGCCCCACAATCCTTGTGAAAACTATCTTCGTACCATCAGGCGACCACGACGGCTCCGTCGCAGAAATGTCACTGCTGGTTAACTTCCTGATGTTGCTGCCATCAGAATTTCCCACATGTACCTGCTGGATATGTTTTTCGGCATATGCCGTAAACGCGATAGCACTTCCGTCAAAAGAGACCTCCGGTTGATCGGCTTCTAAAGTCGTCAGCCTCGTGATGTTATTACCGTCAGCATCCATGACGTATAGACTTCCAATCCCGTCCCGCAGGCTGTTGAACACGATTCTTCCGTCAGGCGTCCACGCGGGATTGGTATCAGCCTTGGAATTAACAGTCAGTCTCGTCTGGTTACTACCGTCTGCATTCATTGAATAGATCTCTTTATTTCCGTCCCTCACACTGGTAAATGCTATTCGCGTACCATCTCGCGACCATGCCGGTTCAGTATCATGTCCGGATGAGTTGGTGATCTGCGTCACAGAACTTCCGTCAGAATTCATTAAGTAGATGTGTTGCTGACCGGCGCGATTGCTGGAAAAAGCGATCTTGCTTCCATCGGGTGACCAGGCAGGATCCAGATCATCCGCCGGATTGTTGGTGAGCTGGGCCAACTCACCCTCAACGCTCACGACATATATCTCCCAGTTCCCATCCCTGTTTGTTTGAAAAACCAATTTTGAGCCATCCGGCGACCACGTTGGCCAGTTCTCTTCCGATGGATCACTGGTCACTCGGATGAGATTGGAGCCATATGCATCCATTATGTAGAGTTCAGCGTTGCCGTCTCTAAAACTTACGAATGCGATGTTGCTGCCGTCCGGCGACCACACTGCCGCGCCGTCATTTTTCTTACTATCCGCCGTCAGGTTCTTTTGGTTTGATCCATCAGCAGCGGCGACAAACAGGTCGAAGTTGCCGGTTCTTCCCGTCACAAACAAAATCTGAGAACCATCAGACGACCATCTTGGTTCCGCATCGTATTCAAGGTCACTGACAATTTTCGTTACACCCGTACCATCGAGATTCATCAGGTAAAGATCGAAATTGAACAGGTTGGTGTTGTTATCGCGATTGCTGGCAAAAGCAATCTTGCTGCCGTCAGGAGACCAGGATGAAACTGCATCTACAGCGTCGTTTGTAGTGAGCCGTGTCTGGTTGCGCCCGTCCGCGTCCATCACATAGATCTCGTGGTTGCCGTCTCTTTCACTAGTGAAGGCGATCTTACTTCCATCAGGCGACCATACCGGTCCATAGTCGTCGGCCATGTTGTGAGTCAACCGTTTGACGTTGGAACCATCAGCATCCATCACGTAGATTTCAGTTTTTCCGTCGCGATTGCTGTAGAAAGCGATCCTGGTCCCGTCAGGTGACCATGCGGGAGCAAAGTCGTTCGCATTGTTATTGGTCAACCTGACCAGCGTGCTCTTTGCTTCCGAGGATAGGGGTTTGACTCTTCTCCGTTGGTATCTAAGATACGTCCCCACAATCAGCGCCATAACCGATAAGCCCAGCAATATCCCCAATACCCACGCCACTTGCTTGGCCCGCGGTTTGTGCACCTTGTGGACGATAGACGGAGGTGGCTCAGGCACTTTCAACGCTGCGACGAACCGGTAACCACGTTTCGGGATCGTCTCGATATAGCGAGGCTCTGAAGAGTGGTCGCCTAAAACTTTTCTCAGCTCGTGTATGTTTCGAGAGAGACTTCCCTCCTCCACATAACTGTCCGGCCAGACCTCTTTCAGCAGTTTTTCCTTGTCGACCAACTGTCCCTCGTGTTGCACAAGCACCAGCAGAGTGTCGAAGGCCTTGGGAGTAAGGCGCACGATCGCTCCGTCCTTGAGCAGAATCCGGCTGCCTGCATCAAGCACAAACCCGTCGAACTCAAACAAATGAGCGCTCATAAGAGGTCTGTAAGAAATCGGTAAGACCCGGTAAGACTATTATCAGCGCAATTTAAGAAAAGCCAAGAGGATTATTGCGCGTCCGGGAGTGAAGGCCCAGTCAGTGCTGACTAGCCACGGCCCAAACCAACTTCTTGAAAAGGAGACCGGACATGATACGAACCATATTCAGACTCACCACGCTTCTCGCCCTCGTAGCTGTTGCCTCATCCGCGTTGCACCTGTCGATGATTGCGCAAATGCAAGTGTGATCTTTTGAGGTATCCCGCCACAAACAGCCGGAGAGTGAGTAATGAGCGAACTTTTTACAGAAGCGGTGTTGGTCGTCGGACATGGGAGCCGGCGTGAGGAGGCCAACGAAGATGTGCGCCGGGCTGCCCAGCGCATTCGCGAGTGCGGGCGCTTGCCGCTTGTTGTCGCCGCGTTTCTGGAGATTGCTCACCCAACAATCGCCGAAGGCTTTGCTCAGCTTGTCGAATTGGGCGCGAAGCACGTAGTCGTGCATCCCTATTTCCTGTCACCAGGCAGACACACGCGCGGTGACATTCCAGTCGAAGTTGGCGCGGCAGCCAGCCGCTGCAACGTCACTTATCAAATAACTGAGCCACTCGCCGCGCATCCGCGCGTCATCGACGCCTCTATCGAGCGTATCCGCGAAACGATCACCGCCGAACAGGAGCGAGGAAAGGTTTATCTCGTCGGCGCTGGACCAGGCGATCCCGATCTTCTGACACTGAAAGCACTGAATGTGCTTCGGAAAGCAGAAGTAGTCATTTACGACTACCTGATCGACCCGGCCGTTCTCGCACACGTGCCTGCGCAAGCCGAAACGTTCTACGCCGGAAAGATTGGCGGTGGCACGCAAACTCCTCAAGACGAAATCAATCGCCTTCTGATTCAAAAGGCGCGAGAACGAAAACAGGTTGTTCGACTTAAAGGCGGGGATCCGTTCCTCTTCGGTCGCGGGGGCGAAGAGGCACGCGCGCTGAGCGCGGCGCGGATCCCCTTTGAAGTTGTGCCCGGCGTGAGCTCAGCGCTCGCAGTGCCTGCTTACGCCGGCATTCCCGTGACGCATCGTGGTCTGGCGTCGTCAGTAACGATCGTCAGCGCTGCTCGTGCGGGCGATGGTGAATTCTCAACACAACTTCTGCATGCCAAAGACGCTGACACGATCGTCGTCCTGATGGGTGTAACTCATCTTCGACAGATCGCCTCCGAATTGATCGCCGCGGGACGTTCGGCAAACACACCCGTCGCAGTGATCCACCGCG
>Ga0114129_10018136_pt1 | contig 10024 bp, 9 predicted proteins | sample RhiMetdeltSRZDD1_FD_80071 | JGI IMG/M metagenome (GOLD analysis project Ga0114129, IMG submission 80071) | Populus rhizosphere microbial communities from Tennessee, USA - Rhizosphere MetaG P. deltoides SRZDD1 (version 2) (version 2) | ecosystem: Host-associated > Plants > Roots > Rhizosphere >...
CGTCGCGGATGCGATTCAGGATGGCCTGTCGCAGGTAGGCCTGGAGCGCGCCGACGTGACGCGCCTCGAACTCGCCGATTCTCTTGAGCGTGCTGAGCAGCGTTTCCTGGACGAGATCGTCCGTGTCAGCGAGGTCGCGGGCCCACTTCGGGAGCCGGCCGGCCGTCCAGCGACGAAGCGGATCCCGGTGAAGCGCGAACAGACGGTTCAGCGCTTCCTGGTCACCGGCGCGCACCAGCTCGACCAGATGGGCGGTCGATTCCAGGTCGGTGCGCGGCTCGCCGTCGGCCTTCCCATCACCCACCGGGGGTTGTTTGGCTGACATGTTCCGTCGCGGACACGCATTCTATCTCGACCGCGCTGCGACGCGATGTCCGGATCTCGTCCTGCCAGCGTTCTTATTGCCGAGGGACCCAGACGGGGGGCGTGCAATGTCAGCCCAACTCGGTCGCGTCAGAATTGCCGTTGCCATCCTTGGCGCGTTTCTCGTCGGGTCGTGTGGCGGCGACAACAACGCCTCTCAACCGACCCCGCTTCCCCCACCGCCAGCGGCCCCGGCACCCGTCACGCTGGTGCGCGTTGACGTCGGCGCACCTGAATCAATCGAGCTGCAGCGATCGGCGCAGCTCTCCGCCACTGCGGTCAGGTCGGATGGGACGTCGGAGGATGTAACGAGTCAGGCCCAGTGGACGACCTCCAACTTGTTTATCGCGCGAATCAGCGCCAGCGGCGAGGCAACCGCGCTTCGGGCGGGAGAGGTCACGATCACAGCCTTTTTTCAGAATCGTATGGGATCGGTCGTTGTTTCCGCGCTCCCCGCCGGGACTTACAAGCTGGCCGGAAGAGTCAACGAGGGCGGGCATCCTCTCGACGGCGTGAATGTGAGCGTGGTCTCCGGGACGGGCACCGGTCTCGCAACGACGACGGCAGGCGGCGGCCGCTTCAGCCTGTTCGGCGTGGCGGGGCACGTGACGCTGCAAGCCAAGCGCGAGGGATATGTCAACAAGACCATCGACGTCGAAGTGAGCAGAACGACGACACACGATTTCGATCTGATACCGGCGCGCACGCGGGGCAAGCTAGACGGCCAATACACGCTTACCTTGCAAGCTAATTGCGAGGCGGAGGATAGACCCGTGCTCGAATCGGCCCGGACACGCACCTACAACGCGACCCTCGCCCACGACGGGCTGGCGCTGACGCTGAAGTTGAGCGGCACGAACATCCTGCTGTCGAACGGGCACGGCGATACGTTCGAAGGAAGCGTCGATCCTAATAACAACGTCGTCTTCGACTTCGGTACCTTCTATTACAACTACGTTTTCTACGGCCCGGTCACGGCGACAGGCCTCGTGGAACGCCTGTCCCCAACCACCGACCTGGTCGTATCCGGCTCGGTCAACGCCATTGCAACGCCGACGTCGATTGTCGGCCACCTTCGCGGGGTCTTCCTCGAGCGGGAAAGGGCCGCGTCCTGGGAAACAGCGCTCTGCAATTCGGATCACTCGTTCGATATGCGGCGCCAGTGAGGCGTGTTTTCTTGGAATCGGCCCGAGGAGCGTGTCATGTCCAGCGATTCACGTCGTACCGGACGACCGTACCGGCGCGTCAGCGTCGTGCTTGCCGCGACGCTTGCCGTCGTCCTCGCGTCGTGCGATAGCGCCACGAATCCGCCAAACGGCCCTTCCAGCCCGTCGGCGATCGTTCAAATCACCATCAACGCGCCCGACTCGTTGGCCCCTGGGCAATCGGTGCAGCTGAGGGCGACAGCCGTTCACGCCGATCGCTCCACGGAGATCGTCACGGCTCAGTGGTCGAGTTCGAATCCAGCGGTGATCGAAGTCGATGCTGCGGGCCGCGCGCTCGCCATCGCGCGAGGCGAAGTGACGGTGACGGCGACGTTCGAAGGCCGATCCGGTACCGCGCAGATTCTGTCGCTGGCATCCGGCACCTTCAAATTGTCGGGAAGGGTGGTCGAGGAAGGACGTCCCGTTGAGGGCGTTCTGCTGACGGTGATCGAGGGTGTGGGACAGGGCCTGACAGCCGGAAGCGATGCCTCTGGAGCCTTCGCGCTTTACGGTGTCGCTGGACGCGTTCGCATTCGGGCCCGAAAAGAGCAGTATCGCGAAACCGAACGTGAAGTTACCGTCAACTCGAATACGACAGCCGGCCTCGAAATCGCAGTTTCGCGGCAATTCCGCAATCTCGCCGGGATTTATGCGCTGACGTTGACCGCAGCTCCCTGTTCGCCAGATCGCTGGACCCGCGGGGTATTCCCGGACGCCGCGAAAACCCGGAGCTATATCGCCAACGTCGTGCAGGATGGCCAGGAGCTGACCGTAACGCTGGAAGGCGCTCACTTTCTTCTCAATGGACGCGGAGGGAACAGCTTCTTCGGCCTCATCGACGGCGACTCCGTAACGTTCGCGATCGGCCGCGATGCAAACTCCTTCTATCCTTATTGGTTCTACTATTACGACGAGTTCTCCGTCATCGAACGGCTCAACGACACGAGTAGTTTGGTGATCATCGGGAACGTCACCGCCAGAGTCACGACCACCGAGATCGCCGGCCCGCTCAGCGGCATTCTGATCATCGGGGCTGGAACGGAGCTGCCACTCCGCGGCCTGACGTCGCTCTGTTCGTCCCTTTCTCACGGCTTTGTGATGCGGCGGCAATGACGTGCAGGAGCCGAATCGAAACGTTTTCTCGCATTCACACATGTCGGTGCAGAGCGGCCGGCAGCGGCGGCCGGGCGGCCCACGCCCGGACGGGACTGTCCGGTTCTGCAACCACCAGCGTTCTTGAGGGTAGATCCGCTCACGTCAGATTGACGATTCCCTGGCTGGCGGGAGAGCTCCCATGGCAAGGCAAATTCGGTACGGCCGGATGATCTCGTCGGCGCTGATCGGCCTGTTGCTCGTCTCCTGTGGCTCCGATTCCGGAAACCCGGCGTCTCCGATGGCTCCGAGTGGCGGCTTTCAGGCACCGGCCAACATCCTGCGTATTGACGTCAGTGCGCCCGAGTCGATCGCCCCCGGCGAGTCGGCGCCACTGACGGCCACCGCTGTCAAATCTGATGGCTCGACCGAGAACGTCACCACATCCGCCGTCTGGTCGTCCTCGAGCACCAGGGTCATCCAGATCGGCGGAGATGCACGCGCCACGGCGGTCAGTGTGGGCGAAGCGACGGTGCAGGCGAGATTCCAGAGTCGTGCCGGCGGCAGGTTAGTGCTCGTGGTCCCAGCGGGCACCCACAAAGTGTCCGGCCGGATTACCGAAGGCGAGCTGCCTTTGCAGGGTGTTTCGCTGAGGGTGATTCGCGGCACTGGGGAAGGGCTGTCGGCAACGAGCGATTTCAACGGGCGCTTCGCCTTGTACGGCGTTGCGGGAGAGGTGCGGATTCAGGCCAGCAAACCGGGATACCTCGACACCTTCAGGGATCTGAGCGTTGGCTCGACCGTGACGGATAACTTCGAACTCGCGCCGGCGCGCGAGCGAAAGAACCTTGCTGGCACTTACGCGCTGACCCTCGAGGCGTCGACATGCGCAGGCTCTTCAACGTTCCCCAATGAGCTGCGATCGCGAACCTATACGGCCAACGTGACCCAATCAGGGCAGGTCCTGAATGTCACCCTGGGCGGCGCCACCTTCATCGTGTTCTCGGGCATGGGTGACCGCTTCTCGGGTTCGATCGACCCGCTCGAGACCGTCGTGTTCCGCATAGGCGATCCCTATTTCTACTACTACTACTACCTCCCGAACACGTTCGAGGTGGTCGAGCGGGTCGACGATTCCCGCAGCTTAACTGTCGCCGGTATCGTCACTGCGACGGTCAGAGGCAGCGAAATCGCCGGGACCCTGAACGGCAGTTTCATCGTCCTCAGCGGTACGCAGCCGCCGTTCCGGCAGTTCATGTCGACCTGTCATTCGCCTTCACACACGTTCGTGATGCGGCCACGGTAAGCAGACATGATGACGATGTCACTCGAGAACCGCCGGGCCTTCGTGATGGGTGTCGCTCTGGCAGCCGGGGCGGCCGCCGTCGTGATTGCTGCGTGCAGTGGAACGCCGAGGCCGCGAAATCTGTTGTTCATCACGCTGGACACGATGCGCGCCGATCGACTGCCGTCTTATGGGTTCAGCGGCGTCGATACGCCTGCGCTCGACAGAATCGCGGCCGAGGGCGCGGTCTTCGAACAGGCGTTCGCGTCCGTACCGCTCACGCTCCCGTCGCACGCGTCGCTGTTCACCGGACTCTACCCGCATCGTCTCAACCTGCGCGACAACGTGGCGACGCCTCTCGCGCCCGAATTTACGACTATGGCAGAAGCGTTGAGGGACCGCGGTCTGATGACTGGCGCTTTCGTCGCCTCCGGAGTTCTCGGGCCGTCACGCGGCCTCGATCAGGGCTTCGTCGTCTACAACGATGCGGTCGCCGCAGGCTGTTCGAGCGCCCCACGCGCGCGACGCCCCGCGAACGAAGTCGTCGACGAGGCGCTCAAGTGGATCGCGGAGCAGCCGACGGCCTTCTTCGCCTGGGTTCATCTGTACGACACCCATCGGCCCTATCAGCTCCCGTCCGACTACCAGGGCCGCTACGACAATCCGTACCTCGAAGCCATCGCTTTCGAGGATACGCAGATCTCCCGGTTGATTGCACACCTCGAGGCGCGGCGGATCCTCGACGACACGCTGATCGTGGTGACCGGCGATCACGGGGAGTCCCTCGGCGACCATGGCGAGGACTCGCACGGCATCTTCATCTATCAGGAAGGTCTGCACGTTCCGCTCATCGTTCGCGGACCGGGGATCCTCCCGCGACGCATCGGTGCCGTGACACGGCTGGTCGACCTGATGCCGACCGTTCTCGAGTTGTTCGGGGTGGCCATCCCGGAGATCGACGGCGTCAGCCTGACCAGCTTTTTCAGTCGCGCCGACGTCGACGACAACCTCGAGGTGTACGCAGAGTCCCTGTACTCACAGAGATTCGGCTGGTCCGGCCTCCGGTCCCTTCGCGCCGATCGATACAAGGTCATCGAAGCGCCGCGTCCGGAGTTGTATGACCTCCATACCGATCCCTTCGAAGAACGCAACGTCTTCGAGCAGAAGCCCCAGGTTGGCGCTGCCATGCTCGAACGCCTGCGCGCGATCGGCGGGCCGCGCGGGCAGACGCTCTCGCACCGGCCGGGCATCGATCGCGCAACGGCGGAACGCGTCGGGTCGCTTGGCTATGTCGGCGGCGGCTCCCAGCCCACGCGGGTCGTGTCCTCGAACCACGAGGATCCGAAGGATCACATCGCGACCTTCAACCAGATGATGACGCTGCAGGTGCAGAATGCCGCGCTCTTCCAGCACCGGCGTTCGGGATGCCGCTGAACCTGCGGCATCTGTCTTTTCCGAATACTGCTTAGCTTGAAACTGCATCGCCGGCGCGTTAGGGTAGAGCGGTCTCAACCCGATGCATCGATTTCCAGCCTTCGAGGGCGGAGCCTTGCCGTGCCCGTGATGGTGACCTGCCCGCAGCTGTCGGACGATGCTGTCCGCCTGCAGCTGACGTCCGCGGTGCGGGTCGCCATCCGACGCTGGCGTCCTTCATTCGAGCTTTGGAAGCTCTCGATATTCCGTTCGCAATCCGGTCACGGCTGGGACCTCGCGATCACCGGACCCCGTTTTCGCAAGGTGTTCACGCTGTACGGGCCGTCGGACGACCTGCCGGGTCTCGTGACCGCCTACGTTGACGCCCTCCTCGCGCAACAATCGTAAATTTCTGATGCGTGTCGTGGTCCGTAGCTCGTAGCTCGGAGTGCGTTTCGAGAAGGTTTTCGAGCGACGAGCTACGGACCACGAACCACGGTTAGAGCATTTCCGGGGACGCAGCAGTAGCGCTTGATCCGCCCGGCCACTCTCCATAAGCTGAAGCGATGGGTTTTGCGCAATGGATGCGCGTGCTGGACACGCTCGGCGGGCTGGTGCAGATGACCGGCCGATTGCGCCGTGGCGACGAGCCGACCGGCCTGCAGACCGGGGCCGGGGGCGGAGGCCCGCTCGGGCTCATCGAAGCCCGTCTCGCCGGCGTCGTCGTCGCCGCTTTGAAGGAGGCTTTCGATCGAGACAGCACGCGGCTCGAGCTCGAGCGCTCGCAGATTGAAGCGGAGCGACTTCGGGCCGAGGCGGCACTTCAGGCCGAGTTACGGCGCCAGGCGGCGGATCGCGTGCTCGGTCAGCTGCGGCTCGTCGCGGTGATGGCCATCGGCGTCTGGGCGCTCTCGGCTGCGCTTGGTGTGTGGTTACCCGGGATGCGCGACGGCCTGTCCAGGATTCTTCTCGCTTTCGGCTGGGTGTTCGCGATCGGCGCGCTGGGGTCGGCATTTGCCGGCTGGCAACAGATCTCGAGGTGGTCGTCCGACACCCGCACGCTGGCGGTCACGCTGCCCGAACCGGGTGCTGCGGCCTTCGCGCCATGGTTGCTCCTGCTCGCGCTCGCGCTGACCGGTGCGAGCCTGTTGACGGCGCTCTGACATCGAAGCTGATTCCATGATCACTATCTACGGCACGGACTGGTGCGAAGACACGCGGCGCGCCCGGCGCCACCTGCGGCGGCTGTCGGTTCCGCATCGCTACCGCAACATCGACGACGACCTCGACGCGCTCGACGATTCGAAGGTGTTGAACGAGGGACAGCGGCGAACGCCGATGATCGATCTGGGCGTTGGAGGCGGCGCGCTCGTCGAACCCGACAACGATACGCTGACCGGCGCGCTGATCGAGATCGAGATGCTGACGCAGGATCAGGCGCAGGAGCGAATGGGCGTCCAGAACGTCGGCGATTTCGAGCGGGTCGCGCGCACCATCAGCGGCATTGCCCTTCTTGCCGCCGCATCGTCTGTTCCGCGGCCGCTGCGTGTTCCGTTTGGACTGGCCGGAGCGCTCGTCGCGTTCTCGGGCGCTTCCGGGTGGTGTCCGTTCTATCAGTACTCTGGCGTCACGTCCCTCGGCGGTCCCGGCGATCGTCCCGACGAGGCGACGCGCGACGGGTGGCTGACGCGGAATCCGGCCGGCCAGCCGGCGACTCGTCTTCGCGAGGAGGCTGTCTGACCAGCGCGATCGAGAGCGATCCTTTTGCGATTCTCGGTCCGCACCTCGAGAGCGGCCGGCTGATCATCCGGACGATCCAGCCGCTGGCCGACCGAGTCTCCGTCCAGATCACCGGCAGCGATCGCGTCGAGATGACGCGCCGCCATCTCCGAGGGATTTTCGAAGCCAGCCTCCCCGGCCGCGATCGAATTCCAGACTATCGTCTGCACGTCACTACGCCGGACGGCCACACGTCGATTGTCGACGATCCGTATCGGTTCGGCCGCGTGATCTCCGACTACGACCTGTATCTCTTCGGAGAGGGCAGCCACACGCGCATCTACGATCGGCTGGGCGCGCACGTGATGAAGGTCGGCGACTCGGCGGGCGTGCATTTCGGGATCTGGGCTCCGAACGCCACACGCGTCAGCGTGGTCGGCGACTTCAATGCGTGGGACGGACGTACCCACGTGATGCGCCGCCTTGGCGCGAGCGGCGTCTGGGAGATCTTCGTGCCGGCCGCCGCGGCTGGTCACCGGTACAAGTTCGAGTTGCGTGCGCCACACGGCGAGCTGCTGCTGAAGGCCGATCCTTACGGCCTTGCCTTCGAAGTTCCTCCGCTCTCGGCGTCCATCGTCAGCGTTACCGACTACGAGTGGAACGACGCCGGATGGATGGGTGCCAGGGTGGCGATGGGGTCATGGTTCGACCGTCCGGTCGCCGCGTACGAGGTCCATCTCGGATCGTGGGCGAGGTCGGGCGCCGACGGCTCGCGGTATCTCAGCTATCGCGAGCTTGCAGAGCGGTTGATTCCTTACGTCAAGAAGATGGGCTACACCCACATCGAGCTGCTGCCCGTCGTGGAGCACCCGTACTCGGGCTCGTGGGGATACCAGGTGACCGGCTTCTACGCGCCAACCAGCCGTTTCGGCGCGCCGGCGGATTTCAAGGCGTTCGTCGACGCGTGTCACCAGCAGAACGTCGCCGTGATCCTCGACTGGGTGCCGGGCCACTTTCCAAAGGATGCGCACGGCCTCGCGCGTTTCGATGGAACGGCGCTCTACGAGCACATGGATCCCCGGCAGGGCGAGCACCGGGACTGGGGCACGCTGATTTTCAACTACGGCCGCAACGAGGTGCGCAATTTCCTGCTCGCCAACGCGTTGTTCTGGCTGCAGGAGTATCACGTCGATGGCCTCCGGGTCGACGCGGTGGCGTCGATGCTGTATCTCGACTATTCACGCGACATGGGGCAGTGGGTCGCCAATCGGTACGGCGGTCGCGAGAACCTGGAGGCGATTGATTTCATCCGCCGCCTGAACACGCTCACGCACCATGAAGCCGGCGGCTCAATCTCCGTGGCCGAGGAATCGACGTCGTGGCCGTCGGTGAGCAGGCCGACCTACGTCGGGGGGCTGGGCTTCACATACAAGTGGAACATGGGATGGATGAACGACATCCTCGAGTACATCCGCAAGGATGCCGTGTTCCGGCGCTGGGAACACCGCCACATCACGTTCGCGCTGCTGTATGCCTTCAGCGAGAACTTCATCCTGCCGTTCTCGCATGACGAGGTGGTCCACGGCAAGGGATCGATGTTCAACAAGATCCCTGGCGACGACTGGCAGAAAGTGGCGACACTGCGCGCACTGTACGGCTACATGTACGCGCATCCGGGAAAGAAACTGATGTTCATGGGGTGCGAGTTCGGCCAGCGTCGCGAATGGAACTACGACGCGAGCCTCGACTGGCACCTGCTCAACGAGCCGCTCCACGCGGGGCTCTCGCAGTTCGTCGAAGATCTGAACCGGACCTACACATCGGAGCCGGCGCTTCACCAGGTGGATTTCGAGCAGCCCGGCTTCGATTGGATCGATTGCAACGACAGCGAGAACAGCGTCGTATCGTTCATCCGCCGCGCGCGGAATCCCGCCGACTTCGTCGTGGCCTTGCTCAACTTTACGCCGGTGCCGCGCGAAGGCTATCGCATCGGCGTCCCACTCGCGTGCTCGTACGTTGAACTTCTCAACAGCGACGCCGAGGCTTACGGTGGCAGCAACATGGGCAACGGAGGCAGCGTGGCGTCCGTCGACGTCCCGTCGCACGGTTACCCCGCGTCATTGACCCTCACGCTGCCGCCTCTGGGCTTTCTGCTGCTGAAACCCGTCAGGTAGGGCCCGAGGAGACCATGCGCTGCGTCGGCAGCCCCTGAGTCGATCGACTGAGATCGATTGGGCGTTACGGTCCCGACATCTTCTCGATCCGTGACCACTCGTCGTCGCTGACCGGCATCACAGACAGCCGCGCCATCCGTACGAGGGGGAACGTTGCGAACGATTTGTCCGCCTTGATCGATGCGAGCGTGACAGGCTTGGGGAGTTTCTTCACCGGACCCACATCGACGGCGAACAGCTTGCCCGTCTTGTCGTCAGGATCCGGATACGCGGCGCCGAGCGCTTTGGCGATTCCGACCACCGACTTCTGATCGCCGGTGTGATAGAAGAAGATGCGGTCGTCCTTCTTCACCGATCGCAGATGTTTCTGCGCCAGCGGGTTCCGCACGCCAGTCCACGAGGTTTTCTTGTCCCGCGCCAGGTCGTCGTAGCTGTAGTGCGTCGGTTCTTCTTTGAAAAGCCAGTTCATAGTCAAAAATATACCTTGTGGCGCCTGCGAAGCTGAAAGCGTCGGATCGGCGGAGGACGGCCGGGCAGTGGTCGGTGCTGCGGTTGCGCGATCGCATCGAACCGGGCGTCCGGGTGCTGTTCGTGGGCATCAATCCTGGCGTCCGCTCGGCGCAGACCGGTCATCACTTTGCCGGTTTCTCCAACCGGTTCTGGAAGCTGCTGGCCGAGTCGCGTCTCGTCCCCGAGCCGATCACCTACGTGGACGACCGTCGATTGCCGGAGTTCGGATTCGGCATCACCAACCTGATCGACAGGCCGAGCCC
>Ga0114129_10018137_pt1 | contig 10024 bp, 9 predicted proteins | sample RhiMetdeltSRZDD1_FD_80071 | JGI IMG/M metagenome (GOLD analysis project Ga0114129, IMG submission 80071) | Populus rhizosphere microbial communities from Tennessee, USA - Rhizosphere MetaG P. deltoides SRZDD1 (version 2) (version 2) | ecosystem: Host-associated > Plants > Roots > Rhizosphere >...
CGGTTGATTGGCGGCGTTGACTACCGCTTCCATGAACTCGGGCGTGAACTCGCCGCCGAACTGCTCTTTCAGCGCCTCTTTGCGGCCTTCAGGATCGTCTGTGACGGCCTCGTCGACCGAGACGGGCAGCGACTTCGGGACGTAGGTGCTCCGGTAACCGTCATCGCGGGGGAGTTGCTGCGGTTCCTGCGCGATCAGCGCGACAGATGACGCCGCGACGACCAGCGCGATTACAATTCTTCTTTTCATCGATAATTCTCCAGGGGCTTGGGGGCTTGCCTTACGGTTGCGATAGAAAACGCGGAACAAAAAATGCTATTACAGAAGGCCGGACGCGGAGATGACTCTTTGCACGCGCACAAAATATTTGCGCAATTGACGGCGATTATCGTCCTCGCGGCGATCCAGCTCAGCGCTCAGCAACGGCCTCAACTATCAATCGCTGTTCGCGCTTACGTTTCTGTCGATGCCCCGGTGATCGCGCTGACCCACGTGCGCGTGATCGACGGCACCGGTGCACCGCCGCGTGACGATCAAACGCTGATCCTTCGAGACGGCACCATTGCCGCGATGGGAAGCGCCACCAGCACCGCGGTGCCGGACGGCGCGACGACGATCGATCTCACCGGCAAGAGCGTGATTCCCGGCCTGGTCATGGTGCACGAGCACCTCTATTACCCGAACGGTCCCGGCGTGTACGGGCAGCTCGGCGAGAGTTTTTCGCGACTGTACCTGTCGGGTGGCGTCACCACCATGCGCACCGGCGGCAACGTCAACGGGTTCATGGATCTGAACATGATGCGGCTCGTCGAGTCCGGTCAGAAGCCCGGTCCCGCGATCGACGCGACCGCGCCCTATCTGAACGGACCCAACACGTTTATCCAGATGCGGACGTTGAAGGGGCCTGAAGACGCGCGGCGGCAGGTGCAGTACTGGACCGACGAAGGCGCCACGTCGCTGAAAACCTACATGCAGATCACGCGCGGCGAGCTCGCCGCGGCGATCAACGAGGCACACCGCCGCGGCATCAAGGTCACCGGCCACCTCTGCTCGGTGACGTATGCCGAGGCGGCCGGCCTTGGCATCGACAACCTGGAGCACGGATTCTTCGCCGCCACGGATTTCGTGGCCGACAAGAAGCCCGATCAATGCCCGGGCCAGGGCGTGGGGCAGAAAACGATCGCCGCGCTGGACGAGAACGGCGGGCCGTTCAAGACGCTCGTGCAGACGCTGATCAAAGCCAACGTGGCGCTGACCTCCACGCTCACGGTGTTTGAGACGTTCACGCCGGGCCGGCCGAAGCCGCCCGGGATTGAGGTGCTCACGCCGCAGCTGCGCGAGCAGTTCGACCAGAACTACGCGCGCACGCAGCAGAACAAGGAGTCGATTTACACCACGCTGTTCCCGAAAGGGATGGCGCTCGAGCGCGCGTTTGCCAGGGCCGGCGGGCTGCTGATCGCCGGCACCGATCCCACGGGCGGCGGCGGCGTCATCCCCGGATTCGCCAACCAGCGCCAGGTTGAGCTGTTCGTCGATGCCGGATTCACGCCGCTCGAGGCGATTGCGATTTCGACGCTGAACGGCGCGAAGTACCTGGGGCGCGACAGGACCGTCGGCAGCCTGGCCGCAGGCAAACAGGCCGACCTGGTCGTCATCAACGGCAACCCGGCGGTCACGATCAGCGACATCCGCAAAGTCGACATGGTGTTCAAGCAGGGTGTGGGCTACGACCCGGCGAAGCTGATCGCGTCGGTCTCGGGCAAAGCCGGAATCTGGTAAGAATACGATCGTGACGCAACTGAAGAAAGAAGCGACCGCGGTCGACAAGGCCGATCCCATTGCCGTGGCGGCGGCTCGCGCCGTGGATTACCTGAAACAGCGCGTCGATGCCAGGAAACCGAATGGTGAGGCGATCCGCGCGCTCCTGATCGCCGGCGCCAAGGGCTACAACGTCGGCACGTCTCTCGACGCCGTACTCCCCTTCCTCAAGTCCTCCGCGCAGTGGCCGAAAGCCGATCGGATCGCTCTCGCGCACGCCCTGGCAGCGGCCGAGCGCCTCGGACGCGCGGCCAGCACCGACCTGGCCGCGGCCGCAAAGGCATTGACGGGCGATCAACAGCAGGACGGCTCCTACGGATCGATGCTCGATACGTGGCGCGCGCGCCAGACGCTGATCGAATCCGGCATGCAGCCGGATGATGTGTGGATCATCCTGATCGATCGGTGGGTGCGCGGCGTCTCGCAGCTCGATGCCACGAGCGAGGTGGCGGCCGCGCTCCTCGCGCTCGATCTCACCAGCGACGTGATGGCCGACAATCTCCGGCGGTCGAGCCTCGGTTACCTCCGTAACGCACAGTCGAAGGACGGCGGCTGGGGACCCAAGGCCGACGCACCCACGATCATCGACACGGCACTCGCGGTGCTGGCGTTGAGCATGCTGGATGTGGAGCCGCGGCTGGCGCGCTCGACGTACCGTCCTGAAGAGCTGAAGGACGCGATCGCCCGCGGCAAGGCTTATCTCGCCTCGCAACAACGGCCGGACGGCAGCTGGGCGGGAGGCGGTGCGATTCCGTGGGCGTTACTGGCACTCTTGTCGTAGCCGTTCTCGCCGCCGCCGCCGCCGCCGCACAATCCACGGCGACCGATGTCGCCATCGCGCGCGGCGTGAAGTACCTCTCCGTCGAAGTCCCGAAGTGGAAGGCCGAGCACCCCTGTTATTCCTGCCACAACAACGGCGACGCGGCTCGCGCGCTGATGGTCGCGAGTGCCAGGGGTTACGACATCGGCACGTCGCTCGACGACACGATCGGTTTCCTGAAGCAGCCGGCCGGCTGGAACCAGAGCAAGGCCGCCGCAGGGTTCGACGACAAGCAGCTGGCGCGCGTGCAATTCGCCAGCGCCCTGGCCGTGGCGCACGAACACGGCCGCGCGCCGCGCGGCGACCTCGAGGGTGCGGCGAAGCTGCTCGTGGCCGATCAGCAGCCCGATGGCTCGTGGACGCTGGATCAATCGCAGAGCATCGCGTCGCCGGCGACCTACGGCACGATCATCGCCACGTGGTCGGCGCGACGAACGCTCTTGCAGTCGGGCCTGCCGGCATCTCACGCCGCCATCACCAACGCCAACCAGTGGATTCGCGGCTTGAAGCCGCAGAACGTGATCGATTGCGCCGCGGTGATCCTCGCGCTCGATCGCGCCAACGACTCGGCGGCGGAAGAACTGCGCCGCATCTGCCTGACCATCCTGAAGAACGGCCAATCGCGCGACGGTGGATGGGGACCGTATGTCACGTCGGCGCCGCAGGTGTTCGACACCGCGATGGCGGTGCAGGCGCTAGCGCTGCTCGATGGCTCGGAGTTCAAAGAGGCGATCGCAACAGGCAAGGCGTTTCTGGTCAGCCAACAACGGCCGGATGGCAGCTGGCCGGAGACGACCCGTCCTGCCGATCAGGAGAGTTACGCGCAGCGAATTTCAACGACGGGCTGGGCGATTCTTGCGCTGCTCAGCGGACGCTAAAAGGAATCAGCGTCTTTTCGGGCTCCGCTGACCGATCGGAGCGATCGAACTGATCGACTTCGAATGCGCGGCCGATGCGGTTGCCGGCGAGATCTTCCAACATGCCGAACGCGACGATGTTGTGCGCGCCGGCCTTCCAGAATTCGCGCGGCGTGAACGACCACGTCAGCTCGCCGCGGCCGACGGTGATGTCGCCGGCGACGGGCCGGCCATCGGCGCCCTGCACGCCGAGCGCGCGCAACAGCAGGCCGTGATCGAGCGGCTCCGGAAACGCGACGGCCAGCGGCGTGCGGGTGCCGGCTGTCGGCGCCATCAGCTGCCAGGCGGCGTGATTGATCGGCCGCTCGTCCGGCGGGCCCACTCTGAACGTGCGTCGATACGATTCCTTGAGCGGCAGGCCGTTGCCGTCGCGCCACTCGGCGTCCACCACCAGCGTGACCGGCTTCCCTTCCGTCAACGATCGCCCCATGGCTTCGATCACCGGGATGCCGCGCTTCTGGCGGCCCGGATCGAAGAACACCGTGTAGCGGGTGCGATCGTCGTTCCAGAACTCGGCATCGAGCGGCAGGAATGGATCGGCGACTTCCTGGCCCTGGTCGTCGAGCAGATGGACGTAATCGAGGCCGCCCTTCATGCCCATCGGCGCGGAGAAATGAACGTAGAGCCGCAGCTGGTTTTCCGGAATGACGTCGCCGCTCGGAAACACCTGCGCCACGGTCGTCGTCGGCGTGGTGTGGGTGGCCGGCAATCCGACGGTCGCGGTGATCGGCGCGGCCCCCGCCGGCACGAACGTCACGTGGTACTGGCGCCCGGGATCGAGCGGAAACATCGGCGTGAAGCGGATACTGCGACCGTAAAACGCGTAGTCGCCGAGCATGGGCGGCTGATCGGCCGCAACGGCGATGCGAAAGACCTGGGTCCAGGCCTCCTTCGAATTATTTCCACGCAGTTGCGAGAGCTGCGCCTCGGGGACGTCGACCACGTCAATGGTGGCCCGATCGGTCTGCGTGTTGAGGACGATGCGTGCCGGGCCTTCTTTGCGGCCGGCATCACACCCCACGTAGCGGCCGACACACGCCGTAAACAACAAGAGCGCGGCCACGAGGACCGCGCTCTTCCGAACATGCATCAAACGACTTACGGAAGGGCGACGACGTCGAGGTTGAGGACGCCGGCGTCGGTGCGCGCGAGGATGATGGTGTTCGTCGCGTCGAGCAGATCGAGCTGCTCCACGCCCTTCATCGTGGTGATCGTCTCGTAGCCGATGCCGCCCCGTTCCGAACTGACGCGCGCGGTGATGCTGGCGGCGTCGGCGAAGCCGTCGGTCGGGATCTTCATCACGCCGCGGCTGTTGTTCGACATCAGCAGGAATTCCTTGCCGTCCTTCTTGTAGACGATCATGTCGAGCGGGCGATTGCGGTTGCCGAGCTCGGCGATGGTGGTGCCCATCACCTTGGCGCCGGGACGCAGGCCGCTGACCGGGAACTTCACGAGCGGCGTGCAGAGATAGCCGGCGATCAGATTGGTTTCACCCTTCACCTTGTACGGCACGAAAGTGTAGACGGGCGAACGCGTCTCGAACTGGCCGTGATTGCCGTGATAGATCTCGACGCTGGTGCCGCCGTCGACGGTGTTGAACGGATAGCTCACCGAGCGCAGCTTCGACGAGAACTCCTCGTTCGAGAGACCGGCGACATACAGCCGGCCGTCGACGAACGCCATGTCGGTGATCGACTGCGTGCGCGAGTTGCGGGTATCGCCCGGGTTCGCGGCCGGCGCGTTCGGCAGATCGACCTTGCTGAACTTCACCGCCGTAAACGAAACCACCTCGATCTTGCCGGCGCCGTCGATGCGCAGCAGCGCCGCCTGGGCGTTGGTGCCCTGGCCGCGCATGACCGACGCGAACGCGTTGCGCGTCTTCGGATGCACCACCAGATCGGTCACCGTGATCTCACGCACGTCCGTGCCGAGCAGCGCCGCCACTTTCTGGTCGAACGCCGGGATCGACTTCGCGCCGGGGGCGCCGCCGGTGGCCGCCGTACCGAGGTCGAGGGCAAAGATCGATGCCGCCTGCGTATCTCCGGCAAACAGCACGCCGTCGGGGCTGAACGCCAGCGGGCCGATGGACTTGAACGTAGGGTTGGTGCCGTTGGTGGCATTGGTCTTTTCCGCCGCCGGAACGCCCGACCAGGACACCACGACCGTCAGGATCAACGCTGATTTCAGCAACAGGGAACGCATGCGAACCTCCATCCAGCTGACGATTAGACACCAATTTCCCCATCTGTGCCTAATCGGTGTTTAATCAGTGGCATGACCCTCACGTTCGTCCCGCTGCTGCGCGTACAGCGTGAGCTCTACGCCATGCCGCGCGGCATGGAGCGGTTCCGCGAGTACATCAGGACGATGACCGACGCGGAAACGGGCGACCTGGCCCTGCCTCTCGTGGCGATGAACCCGATGGGCAAGGATCACGTGCCGGCGCTGATCGACGAGTACCTCGCGTTGGGCGCGGAAGAGATCGCGGAAGACGCAGTGAAGAACGTTCGGAGAGCGACGGCTTCAGCCGTCGCTGATTACAAAGTTGCGCTCGTCGTGTCCGACGATCTCAAGGGCGGCTGGACCAATCGCTGGGCCAGCGAATACTCACACCGCATCGAATACGAGGCGATCACCAGGCGCGGATGGCTGGTCGGCATCCTGTGGACCAGCGAGCCGGCCTCCGGGCAAAACGTGCGCGACGCGGTGCTGACCTCGATCTACCGCGCCGAATATCTGCAGACCCACGCCGCCCCCAAGACGCTCGGCGAGATGCTCGATCAGGAAGGCTATGCGATGGCGCGTGCGGGATGCACCACGCCGCAACTTGACGACGACGATCTCGCGTATACGCGGAGCGTGATCAAGCCGCATCTCGGCGCCACCGACCGCGCCACCGTGATCGCGTGTCTCTTCGGCGATCCGGCGGCGAAGGCGCTCGGCTATCCACCGCAGGGCCTCAGCGAGCGCGCCGGCCTGGCGATGGCCCTGAGCAACGCGCGTACAGAAACCGTGGCCAGACGCTGAATACGATCCGTGGAGGCAAATTCACTATGTTTCGTTTGATTCTTGGCGTGTTCGCGCTCGTCATTTCCGCATCGGTGTCCGCCCAATCGCCGCAACCCGCCGCATCGGCCTTCGAGCGTTTGAAGGCGATGGAAGGCGAATGGATCGACGTGACCGGCGCTTTCGGCAAGAAGGGCGCGGTGGTCGCCGTCTACAAGGTGACGGGCGCCGGCAACACGGTCATCGAGTCGTTTCCTGTCGGGACACCGCACGAAATGACGACGGTCTATCACCGCGACGGATCGCACGTCGTGCTGACGCACTATTGCTCGGGCGGGACGCAGCCGCGCATGCGGGCGAAAGAGATCAACGGCAACATCATGAGCTTCGACTTCGATGGCGGCACCAACGTCGATCCGGCCACGACGTCGCACATGCACAACATGCGGTGGGAATTCATCTCGAAGGACGAGGTCAAGGCCGACTGGCACAACTGGGACAAGGGTAAGGAAGACCCGGCGCACCTCGGCCGCATGCACCTGACTCGCAAGAAATAACGCCGGCTACCCCTCGCGCCACAGCCGCGAGTACAGTGTGCCCGCGCGCATCAGCGTGTCGTGACGGCCGTCTTCGACCAGGCGCCCTTCCCTGATCACCAGCACGCGATCCGCCTCCGCGGCCAGCTCGCGACGGTGCGTGACCAGGATCACGGTGGGCCCCCGCGACACGTGTTCGATGGCGAGCCGGACGATGCGATCCGAGTGCGGGTCGAGCGCCGAGGTGGGTTCGTCGAGCAGCAGGATGGCCGGATCCCGCAGCATCGCGCGGGCAATCGCCACCAGCTGCCGCTGCCCGCCTGACAATCGCTGACCGCTCGAGCCAACCACCGTGTCGTAGCTATGCGGAAACCGGTCGACGATGTCGTGCAGGCCGACCAGCGCCGACACCGCTTCGATCTCCGAGTCTTTCGCATCGAGCTTGCCGAGGCGGATGTTCTCGCGAATCGTGCCATCGAGCAGGAGGCCGTCCTGGAACACGATGCCGATCTGACGGCGCAGCGATTCCTGGGTGCATTCGCGGATGTCGTGGCCGTCCAGCAGGATGCGGCCGCCGGTCGGATCGACAAACCGTGCCAGCAGGCGCAGCACGGTGCTTTTCCCGGAGCCGATGGGCCCGACGATCGCCACCCGCTCGCCCGGCCGCAACGACAAGTCGAGACCTTTGAGGATCGGAGGCAGTCCCGGCAGCCAATAGACCACGCCGTCGAAACGGATGTCGCCGGTGCATCGCGGCAGCTCGACGGCGCCCGGCACGTCGACGACCGCCGGTTCGGCGGCCAGATACTCGTCGATGCGCTGCAGTCCGCCGGCCGCGACGATCAGGTTCGGCACGTACTGCGTGACGTAGGACAGCGACCAGCTCACCGACATGAACAGGGATTGAAACGACACCAGCGTGCCGATGGTCAGCATGCCCTCGAACGCCATCAGCGCGCCGACGCCGAGCACCACCACCTGCAGAAACAGGATCCCGATGCCGGCGGACCGCTCGACCAGCGCGCCGAGGAAACCGGTGCGAGTGCTGCCGGCCACCAGGGCGTCGACGCGCCGAACGAAGCGATCGCGCACCATCGCCTCGAGGCCAAACGCCCGCACCATGGGACGCGCGGCGATGTTCTCCTGCACGTCGCTGAGCACGCCGGCCTCGCTGTTCTTGCGGCTGCGGCTGGCCCGCGTCGCGCGCGGCGCCACGAGGTGGGGCCCGACCAGGGCGATCGGAAACACCAGCGCGGCAATCAGCGCCAGCCGCCACTCGAGCGCAAAGATCAGCACCGTCCCGATGATCACGTCGAGGGATGGCAGCAGCGCCCACGGCACGGCCGAGACGATGGCATGCTCGACGGCGGCCAGGTCGCTGGAGAAATGCGCGGCCTCGCCGGCGTCGGAGGTGCCCGGCCCCGGCGCCAGCCGGTGCAGCTGGGTGAACATTCGCACCCGCAGATCGCGCAGCACCAGGCTGCAGACGCGCGCGTGCAGGTAGTCCCGGGCCAGGCCGATCGCGGCCACGGCGAGCACGCCGACGGTCAATGCCGCGACCAGCCAGGTCAGCAAGGCGGTGTCGCGCGGCACGATCGCACGATCGATGAGGAGGCGGAAGGCGAGCGGCACCGACGCGGTGAACGCCGCCTCGACGATCAGTCCAACCGCAATGAGGGCCGCCAGGCCCCGATAGGGCCGCACCCAGCCGGCGCCGCGGCGAAGGAAATCGAGGATCGTGCGAACGTTCACGGTGCGACTCGTCGCGTGAGCAATGGATGATCGCTCAACAGCGACGCGACGTCGACAAAGTTCTTCCTGACGGAAGCCACGGGCGCGCGGCGCGCGAGCGCCTGCTCCACGGCGTCGCGCTCTTCAAGAAACGGCCACAGCGGCTGCGCTACGGACTTCATCAGGGCGAACGGCTCGGCCACCATCTGGTCCCAGTCGACTGCGAACGTCAAGAGATCGTCCGGCCGTATCTCGCGGCGGCAGCGCGGCGAGCCGCAGTGGCAGTGGAAGCCGTAGTCGAGGTTCAACGATCCGTAATCGTCGGTCAGCTCCTCGCCGGCCGCGACGTCGCGGATCGCGAGTTCGAAGTCATAGCCGGCGCTGAGGCAGGTCGGATCGCACGAATGGTTCATGTAGCGGGCGTGATCCCAGCACAGCACGAACCGGCCGCGCGCGTCGACAAACGAGTACTTCAGGACGATGTCGTGGTAGACCGGCGGCAGGCGCTCGATGGCCTCGGCGGTCAGCGACTGGTCGAGGCGATCCCGCACCCACGTGATCGTCCCCCTGGGAATAAATCGCGTGGCGAATACCCCGTAGCCGATTTCTGGGCTTACGAATCGCAGCTCGGTATCGACATGGATCATGGCAGGGCTGCGATTGTAAGCCCAACCGTAGAAATGCGGATGCCCCGAACGAGGCCGCGCGGGCGCGTAGTACGATGAGTCATGGTCGCCCTGTTGATACTGACGTTATTACAGGTTTCGCCGCCCCCGGCCAAAACTCAACCTCCGTCGCCGACGTCGCCAAACCCGGCGACGCAGACAGCAAAACCCAAGCCGCGTCCAGCCTCGGGCGCCACCACCACCGCGGTGCTGTTCATCACCGACCCGGGCGGCGCTCCCATCGAGGGCGTCGACGTTCGCCTGATGGGACCGGTCGATCGCGAGGCGACGAGCCCGGGCAGCGGACCGACGCGCGTGCAGGGGTTGCGCGCCGGGACTTACCGCGTGCGTTTTACCAAGGACGGATTCATCACGTTTGAAAAAGAGCTGACGTGGCGCGCCGGCACCGCGGCGCCGGAAGTGGCGATCACACTCAACCCGGCGCCCGAGCCGCCGGCTCCGCCACCGGCGCCGGTACCGGCGAAGGCCGAGCCGGCCGCGCCGAAACTGCCGCCGCCAGGCACGCCCAAA
>Ga0114129_10018138_pt1 | contig 10024 bp, 8 predicted proteins | sample RhiMetdeltSRZDD1_FD_80071 | JGI IMG/M metagenome (GOLD analysis project Ga0114129, IMG submission 80071) | Populus rhizosphere microbial communities from Tennessee, USA - Rhizosphere MetaG P. deltoides SRZDD1 (version 2) (version 2) | ecosystem: Host-associated > Plants > Roots > Rhizosphere >...
GGGACCAGCACGATCACCGGATACGGGTCGCGCATCGCCGGTGAGCTCGCCCGCTTGCAGCGCTCGTAGTAGGCCTCGTAGCGCGCGCGATAGCCTTCGAGCAGGCCGTCGAGACGCCCGGCCACGTCGCCCGGCTTGTCCTTCGCGGGGTCGAACGCCAGGAACAGCGGCCAGATCTTGGTGCGCAGGAAGTGATCGGGGCACGACGTGCCGATCGCGGCCAGCTCTTCCGCGCGAGCCGCACACACGAACTCCACCACCTCGGGCGCGTCCGTGTAGTGCATCAGCTTGCGCACGCGCGTCGAGAGCTTTCCACGCAACACAGGCACGAGCTCGGACAGGAACGCGGCCCTTTGCGTCGAGTCGAGCGGCTTCGCCACCGGCTTCCCGAACGGCTCGGGCCGGCCCTGCTTCGCCAGATAGTCCGAGGCCGTCTGGATGATCCGCAAGGTGGTGGCGTAACACTGCTTCGACGTATCGCCCCAGGTGAAGAGGCCGTGCCCCGCGAGCACGATGCCCACGAGCGCGGGGTTTTCCTGGACCAGCCCCCCGAGCTTGAGACCGAGATCGAAGCCCGGCCGCTGCCACGGCAGCCAGCCGATCTCTCCCCCGAAAACCCCGCGTGTCAGCCGCTCGGAGTCGCGCGCGGCGGCGATCGCGATCACGGCGTCCGGATGCATGTGGTCCACGTGCGCCCGCGGGATGAACGAGTGGAGCGGCGTGTCGATCGACGCGGCGCGGGGATTGAGGCCGAAGGTGCAGTGCGGCAGGTAGCCGACCATCTCGTCCTCGTGCTCGCGACCGCGATAAAGACCCTTGAGCGACTCGAGCTTGTCGAGATAGAGCGTCGCGAAGCCGTCGAGCTTCATCGAGCCGAGGTCGCCGCCCGAGCCCTTGACCCACAGCACCGGCACCTCCTGCCCCGTCAGCGGGTCCTTGCCCGCGAGCTTGGCCGAGGTGTTGCCGCCACCGAAGTTCGTGATGCGCAGATCCGAGCCCAGCAGGTTGGAGCGGTAGAGCAGCCGCTCTGGCTCGCTCATGCGCGCGGCCTTCGCGTCATCCCACAAGTCCTGAAGCCGCGCCGGTCCGCGGACGTCGTTCATCGCTCCGATTCCCCCTTCCGTGCGGGCATCGGACTCGATCATAGTCGACGCTAAGGGTTGCTGCCGCCGGTCCGGGCCCGGATCTCGAACTCGAGCTTGAAGCGGTTCGCCACGTTCACGACGCCGGCGACCGACGGGGGCTCGATGCCCACGTCCCGCAGGTTCAGTGGCACCTCACCTCGGGCCTCGAGGCCGGCCTCGTCGCGCGTGACCTCGAGCGGGAGCTCGACCGGGAACGAGCGGCCGCGCAGCGCGAGCGTCCCGGCCACGACCAGCTTGAAACGCGAGCCGCTCGTGGAGGCGGTCTTGACCGACGTCGAGACGAACGTGATCTCGGGGTAGCGCGCCACCTCGAGCACTTCCGGGCCGCGCATCCGCTCCTCGACTTTCGGGATGTCGCCCGCGGGCTCGCTGCCCGGAATCACGGCCAGCTTCGCGGAATCGAAGCGTAGCTTGACCGAGGAGCGCGCCGGGTCGCCGTCCAGGAGCTCGATATGCCCCTCGGCGATCGGGGCCTCGATGTGGTGCTCGTGGCCCATGAACTTCAGCAGCCCCGCGCGGGCCAGGTGGACGCGAACGTGGCTCGCCTTGGGGTCCACCAGGAGCGCCACGGGCTCGGCCTGCGCGCTTATCCCCGCGAATGCCGCCAGGACCAGGAGCCCTGCGGGCGTGCGAACGAGGCCGACTCTGGGACTCATCACGTCACCTCAGCGAAAGCGGTAGCTCACGAACATGCGGCCGTTCAGGAAGGCGTCGTTGCGGGACGTCGTCGACGGCGGTCGCATGACGTTCAGCCACGAATAGAAGAGCTCGGCCGTAAGGCGAAAGCGCTCGCTGGCCTCCACGCTCACCCCAGCGGTCGCCGAGACGGTGGTGCCGCTCGTGAGCTGAAGGTTGTGGTCCTCGACCAGGCCGTCGGCGTAGAGCGCACCCACCTGGAACTCGAGGTCCATGTAGCTGAGGCCGACGCCGACGTAGGGCTTGAGACGCGAGTCGCCGTCGTAACCCGCCACGAACTCGAGCCCGATCACCTTCTGGCGGCTCTCGTCCTGCGACGGCTCGACGCATTGGAAGGGATTTCGTTGTATGTCGTCGCCCGCGGCGACCTCGTCTGCGCTACAGGTGATGTCGGCCTCGATCGTGGCGATCTGGCCGTGCCCGCGCACCCCGAGCCGCCAGGTGGGCGAGAGCTCGAAGGGCCGTCCGAGCGCGAGCGCGAGGATGTGCGGCTTGGCACCGCCGACCTCGACCGGTGGCGTGTAGCCGAGCTCGAACAGCAGGCCCTTGCCGAGGCCAACGCTGCCGCGGATGCGGCCGAAGAAGGGGGTCTTGTTGACGTCTTCGAGCTTCGACCCGTTGAAGCCGATGCGGCGCTCTTCGTCGCTCAGCTGCGGGACGAGGCTGCCTTCGAACCCCAGCTCGACCGACCCGGCGGCGCGTTTTTCCGGAACACCCATGCTGGTCAAGAGCGCGAGCGAGGCGTAGTACTTCATGCCCCAGGACTCGGGGCGGTCGAAGTCGAGCGTCTCGGTCTCGGCGACCACGGACTGGGCGCGCGCAGGAGCAACCGAGGCCCCGGCAAATGCGATCCCGAGCGCGAAAACCGACCGTCCGAGCGTTTTCATGACTCCTCCAGAATGTCCGCTGAGTTCCGAGGCTTTGGCCTCAGCATAAACGGGCGGAGCCTCACAAGTCTCGTGAAAACAAGTGCTTACGGAAAATGAAACGGGTCTTACGGAAATCGTCAGCGATCGAAGAGTGAGCGCCCGGCGGCTAGGCGTCGGGGTCGCGAGAAGGCCCCACTTCCTTAGGGCTGACCGGGCAGCTGGCCGGGCTTGCCTGGTCCCAGCGGCGGACGCGGCTGTCGCGTGCCCGGACCGCTGGGCGGCCGTCCGCGGAACCCTTCGGGGCCGCGGCCGGGTCCGCGCTCGCGGCGCTGTTCGAGGACCTGATCGAACTTCCGCTGCTGCTCCGGGGTGAGGATCGCCCGGATCGCCTTCTGCTCGGCTTGACGCAGCGCCTGGCCCTCGTCGTGAAGCTTGCGCCCCTGGAGCACCAGCTCGCCCACCGCGTTCGCGTCCGCCCCGCCGCTCTCCAGCAGCTGATGCAGCGCGTCGCGGTTGGCGGAGATCCTGTCGTAGAGCGCCTCGCGCTCCTTGCGCTGCTCGTCCATGATCTCGCGCAGCTTCTCCTGCTGCGCGTCGCTGAGCGCCAGGTCCCGCGCGATTGCCTCGTCCAGGCCCGGCATGGGCATCCCCGCGCGCGCCGCAGCGACCGAAGTCGCTAAGCCGACGGCGACGAGAATCGAGATGCCCCACCGCTGCCTCATCAAGCCCCTCCCGAAGCGGGCGGTCCGGCCTGCTTCACTCCACATGATGCGCCTTCTCGAGCGACGAAGCATGCAAGGCGCCGCAATCTAGCTGTAAAGGATCTGTAAACCAGTGCGGGCGCGACCGAGAGGCTCCGAGCGGCGGCTGGTAGACTCGCTACGATGGCGCCGAAACGAAGAGAGCGCGGGCCCTGGCTGATGCTCGCGTTGCTGACGTTGCTCGTGGGCGTGCTCGGCTCGCTGCAGTACCGCTGGACGCGAGAAATCGGACGCGCGGCGGCCGAGCGCCGGCAAGCCGAGCTGCAGCGAGCAGCCCACCGCTTCGCGTCGGCGCTCGAGCGGGAGCTGGGACGCGCGGGGATCGCGTTCTTCGCGGACCTCGGCCCGCCTCCCGCCGACCGGCGCGCGTTCCTGATCGAGCGGCTGGAGGCGTGGCAGGAGCGCGAGAACGCGGGCCTCGTGAGCGGGCTGATGCTCGCCTCGCGCCTGGACCGCGGTAAGGTCACGCTCGAGGAAGCGCGCCGCGGCGACGAGGCGTTCCACGAGATCGCCTGGCCGGAGGCGCTTCGCGCGATCGGCGAGCGCCTCGCGGATCAAGCGGGCGAGGCCGGCCCCGGCTTTCCGATCCGGCCGGGGGCCGTGCTCGAAAAACCGCTCGGCCTGGTGCTGCCCCTGTTCGGTGCCTCCGAGACGCACGGCTCGCGAGCGGGGCGGCTCCGCCTCAGCGTCGACGGGCTTCTGGTGGTACGGCTCGACGAGGACTACCTCCGGGAGCGGCTGCTGCCCCGGCTCGCCGAGGTGCACTTCGGCCCGTCCGGGACCACGCCGTTTGCGGTCGCGATCCTGCGCCGCGCCGACCGCTCGGTCTTCTACGCGAGCGAGCCGGAAGCACTCTGGGGCGACGAGCGCGACGGCGACGTGGAGCTCGCTCTCCCGGGCCGCGGCCGCCGACCCGGCTCGATACCGGACGCCGGGCCGCCCGAAGACGGGCTGCCCGAGCCGGAGCGTCCGTGGCTTCTGGTGGCGCGCCATCGCGGCGGCTCGTTCGAGGCGGCCGTCGCCTCGGTCGAGCGGCGCAATCTCGCGACGGGCTTCGGTGTCCTAGCACTCGTCGCCGCCACGGCACTGGTGCTGGTGGCCTCGGCGCAGCGGGCCAAGCGGCTGGCGCGACAGCAGCTCGAGTTCGTCACCGGCGTGACGCACGAACTCAACACTCCGCTTGCGGCGATCCGCTCGGCCGGCCAGAACCTCGCCGCCGGCATCGTGACCGAACCGGCGCAGGTGCGCCGCTACGGCGACCTGATCGAGAAGGAGGGCGGCCGCCTGACGGCGCTCGTGGCCCAGGTGCTCGATTTCGCCGGCATCGAGTCGGGCAGCCGCGCCTACGCCAGAGAGCCGCTCTCGCTCACGGCGCTCGTGGACGACGTGCTGCGCGATCACAGGCTGGTACTCGAGCAGTCCGGGATCGCGCTCGAGCGCGAGATTGCGGCGGACCTGCCCGAGCTCTGCGGCGACGCCGCGGCACTGCGCCGCATGATCGCCAACCTGCTGACGAACGCCGCCAAGTTCGCGGCGGCGGGAAAGTGGATCGGCGTGCGCGCCAGCGCCCGCCCGGACGGCCGCGCCGTGGTGCTGCGGGTGGAGGATCGCGGGCCGGGCATCCCACGCGAGGAGCGCGAGCGCGTCTTCGAGCCCTTCTATCGCGGACCGGTCGCCGAGCGCAACGACGCTCCCGGCAGCGGGCTGGGCCTGAGCCTGGTGCGTCACGTGGTTCGAGCGCATGGCGGCAGCGTTCGCGTCGAAGCGGGCGAGGGCGGCGGCGCCACGCTCGTCGTCGAGCTTCCGGCGCCCGCGGGGGCGCCATCGTGAGCGGGCGGATCCTGATCGTCGAGGACGAGCCGGCACTGGTGCTCACGCTTAGCGACCGGCTGCGCTCCGAAGGCTATCAGGTGGAGTCGGCCGAGACCGGCGACATTGGCGCGCGGCGGGCGCGCGACGGGAGCTTCGACCTGGTGCTGCTGGACGTGGCGCTGCCGGGCAAGAACGGCTTCGACGTGCTGCGCGACCTGCGCCAGCAGCGCGTCTCGACGCCGGTGATCATGCTCACCGCGCGCGGCCAGCTGGTGGACCGCGTGCTCGGCCTGAAGCTGGGCGCCGACGACTACCTGGCGAAGCCGTTCGACATGATGGAGCTCGTCGCGCGCGTCGAGGCCGTGCTGCGGCGGCGCACGCCTCCTCCCGCCGACGGAGGCGGCTACGCGTTCGGCGACGTGCGCGTCGACTTCCGGCGCGCCGAGGTGCGCCGCAACGACGTGCTGGTAGAGCTGTCGAGCCTCGAGTTCAAGCTGCTGCGCCACTTCATCGAGCACCGCGGCGCGCTCGTCTCGCGGCGCGAGCTGCTCGAGCACGTCTGGGGCTACCCCGGCGTGCTCCAGACCCGCACCGTGGACGTGCACGTGGCGTCGCTGCGGCAGAAGATCGAGCGCCACCCCGCCAAGCCCGAGCACATCATCACGGTCCACCGCATGGGCTATCGCTTCGTCGGTTGATGCCTCGGGTGCCGCGCGAGCGGCGCCCGATGTTTGTTGTAGGCTACGCCCGGCTGCTTTCAAGGTTCGCCAGAGCCAGACTCGCGGTCCGGTGCCGCGCATTCGGCCTTGCGGGAGGTCTTGCATGTACGGGTCTCGCCTCGCCGCCGTCACGCTGCTTGTACTCGCGTCCAACCCGCGCGCCGTCCCGGCAGACGGCAGCGCGGCGTCCGTGCCGCTCTACGAGCTCGGGGCGTTCTCGCGCACGGTCACGACGCGCTCTCCCGAGGCGCAGCGTTACTTCGACCAGGGCCTGGCCTTCCTGTACGGGTTCAACCACGACGAGGCGATCCGCTCCTTCCAGCGCGCGGCCGAGCTCGATCCGGGCTGCGCAATGGCGCACTGGGGCGTAGCCGTGGCGAACGGCCCGCACATCAACAACCCGGTGCTGCCCCCAGAGCGCGCGCAGGCCGCGTTCGAGGCCCTGCGCCTCGCACAAGCCGCGGCCGCTGGAGCGACGCCGGTCGAGAAGGCGCTCGTCGTGGCGCAGGCTGCGCGCTATGCCTCGCCGCCGCCCGAGGACCGCAAGCACCTGGACCTCGCCTACGCGAACGCGATGCGGGCGGTGTGGGCCGCGTTCCCGAACGACGCCGACGCCGGCGCGCTCTTCGCCGAGGCGATGGCCGACCTGCGCCCGTGGGACCTCTGGCTCCCCGACGGCCAGCCGCAGCCCGGGACCGAGGAGTTGATCGCGGCGCTCGAAGCCGTGCTCCGGCTCGACCCGAAGCACCCGCTCGCGCTCCACCTCTACATCCACGCCGTGGAGGCTTCGACGCAGCCGGGGCGGGGCGACGCCGCCGCCGACGCGCTGCGCGAGCGGATGCCCGGCCTCGGACACCTGGTCCACATGCCGTCGCACATCGACGTCCGCCGCGGGCGCTGGCAGGAGGCGATCGTGGCCAACACCAAGGCGATCGCATCCGACCGCGCCTATCAGGCGCGCGCGCCGGAGCAGGGGTTCTACCGGCTGTACATAGCCCACAACCCCCACATGCTCACCTTCGGCGCGATGATGACCGGCCAGAGCGCGCTCGCGCTCGCGACGATCCGCGCGATGGTGGGCGACATCCCGCTCGAGTTCTTCCGCGCGAACGCGTTCGCCGACGGCTTCATGGCGATGCCGCTCGAGGTGCTGATGCGCTTCGGCCGCTGGGACGAGATCCTGGCCGTGCCCGCGCTCCCCGACTTCGTGCCGATCTCGCGCGCGCTCCAGCACTACGCGCGCGGCGTCGCCTTCGCCGCCAAGGACAAGCTCGCCGACTCCGAGAAGGAGCTGCAGGCGTTCCTCGAGGCGCGCGCGCGGGTTACGAAGCAGGGGTCGTTCGGCAACAACACGGGCGCTGACGTGCTCGACGTGGCCGAGCGCGTGCTGCGTGGCGAACTGCTGTTCCGCGCCGGCAAGCGCGAGGAGGGCATCGCCCTCCTGCGCGAGGCCGCGGCGCGCGAGGACGCTCTGCGCTACAACGAGCCGCCCGACTGGATCCAGCCGGTGCGCCACCCGCTGGGCGCGGCGCTGCTTCAGGCCGGCCGCTTCGCCGAGGCCGAGGCCGTCTTCCGCGAGGACCTCGCGAAGCTGCCCGACAACGGTTGGGGACTCTACGGCCTCCAGCGAGCGCTCCAGATGCAGAAAAAGCGCGCCGAGGCGGCGACGGTATTGAAGCGCTTCCAGACCGTCTGGAGCCGGGCGGACGTCAAGATCCAGTCGGCGTGCCTCTGCCTGCCGGGAGTGTGAACATGCGCCTAGCCGCCTCGCCGTCAACACTGTCCGGGATGCTCCTCGCGCTGACCGTGAGCCTGCCGCTAGCCACGCTCGCGGAAGCGCAAGCTCCGCCGAGCGTCGACGCACCGCAGCCTAGTGTCGAGCTAAAGCCGGAGCTCGCCCGCGTGCTTCGCGACTACGAGGCCGCATGGCAAAAGCGGGACGCGGCCGGTCTCGCGGCGCTCTTCGCCGAGGACGGCTACGTGATGGCGGACGGGCGGCCGCCGGTGCACGGACGCGCGGCGATCGAGCGCCACTACACGGGATCGGGCGGACTGCTCGCGCTGCGCGCGCTCGCCGTCTCGACGGAGGGCGACGTCGGGTACATCCTCGGCGGCTTCGCCCGGCGCAAGGGCGAGAGCGACAGCGGCAAGTTCACCTTGACCTTGCGGCGTGGGCCGGACGGTCGCTGGCTGATCGTGTCCGACATGGACAACGGCAACGGCCGGCCCGCGCCGCCTGCGGCGTCGGCACCCTACGCGATGACCGACGTCGACACGGCCCACGGCGACCGCGAGTTTCACCTGCTGTGGCCCGAGGGCGCTCCCGGCGCGCTCGGCACGAATGCGGCGGACCGCCCCAAGATCACGGTCTACCGCGCTCCGCCGGAGAGCGCCAACGGCGCGGCGGTGATCGTGTGCCCCGGCGGCGGCTACTCCCGGCTCGCCTCGGATCACGAGGGACGCCAGTTCGGCGAGTGGCTCAACTCGCTGGGCGTCTCGGCCTTCGTGCTGCAATACCGGCTGGGCCCGCGCTACCGGCACCCGGCACCGCTGCAGGACGCGCAGCGAGCGATCCGGCTGGTGCGCGCGCGCGCCGCCGAATGGGGCGTCGACCCCGCGCGGATCGGGATTCTCGGCTTCTCGGCAGGCGGGCACCTCGCCTCGACCGCGGCCACCCACTTCGACGACGGACAGGCGGGCGCCGCCGATCCGGTCGAGCGCCAGGGCTCACGGCCCGACTTCGCCGTGCTCGCCTATGCCGTTGTCTCGCTCTTCGACCCCCCGGCGCACGCGAGCTCGCGCCGCAACCTGCTGGGCGAGCCTGCCGACCCGACGCTCGTGGAGCTCCTCAGCAACGAGCGCCAGGTCACACCGCGCACGCCGCCCAGCTTCCTGTTCCACACCGCCGACGACGCCGCGGTGCCCGCGAGCAACTCGCTGCTGTTCTTCGAGGCGCTGCAGAAGGCCGGCGTCCCGGCCGAGCTGCACGTGTTCGCCCACGGCAAGCACGGCGTGGGTCTGGCGGCGGACGACCCGGCGCTCTCGAGCTGGCCGCGCCTGTGTTGGGCCTGGATGAACGGGCTCGGCCTGCTGAAGCGCAAGCCTTGACTTTTCGCTTGACAGACTCAGACGTCATGTCTTAGTTTGCCAGACAGGATGTCTGAGTCCGGGCATCCTGAACGGAGGGGCGCTTGGCTCGCCGGCCGCAAAACGTCACCGACGCAGAGCGCGAGGTGCTGCGCGCGCTCTGGGACGCGGGCCCTTCGACGATCCGGACCTTGGCCGACGCGCTCTACCCCGGAGGCTCGACCTCCGAGTACGCCACGGTCCAGAAGCTGCTCGAGCGGCTCGAGGACAAGGGCCACGTGGCGCGGCGGGCCGAGGGACGGCAGAACGTCTTCACCGCGCGGGTGCGCCGCGAGGAGCTGGTGGCGCGACGACTGCGCGATACCGCCGACGAGCTGTGCGATGGCTCGCTCACACCACTCCTGACGCAGCTGGTGAGCACCGCGCGCCTGTCGCGCGAGGAGCTCTTGGAGCTGCGGCGGCTGGTCGACCGGCTTTCGAGAAAGGACTGAAGGTGGAGGCCGTCCTGCAGCTCGTCCTCACCAATGCCGCGGCCGCTGCCGTGCTGGCCGGCGTGGCGTTCCTCGTCTCGCGCGTCGTGCGCCGGCCCGCGCTGGCGCATGCCCTCTGGCTGATCGCTCTCGTCAAGCTCGTGACGCCCCCACTCCTGCCGCTCCCGCTACTGCCCAGCTGGAAGCTCGTCCCTACCGTCTCCGCTCCCGAGTCGCCCACATTCGTCCAGATGACTGCCGACGCGCCGCCGCTTCCACGCGTGGCGACGGCTCCGGCGCCCCGCCGCCTCCCCATCCGTCCCGCGGCCGCCCCGGCCGCCCGCGCCGAGCGAGCTCCCGTGCCGAACGCCTCTGGCCTTCGGCTGTTGCCGGCGGCCCTGCTGAGCTTCGGTGCGGCGGCGGTGCTGGGCCTCGCGGCGCTTCGCTTCGCGCGCTTCCGCCGCA
>Ga0114129_10018139_pt1 | contig 10023 bp, 11 predicted proteins | sample RhiMetdeltSRZDD1_FD_80071 | JGI IMG/M metagenome (GOLD analysis project Ga0114129, IMG submission 80071) | Populus rhizosphere microbial communities from Tennessee, USA - Rhizosphere MetaG P. deltoides SRZDD1 (version 2) (version 2) | ecosystem: Host-associated > Plants > Roots > Rhizosphere >...
CCGGCCAGCACCGAGATCAGGCCGTGCGCGACGATCCCGATGATCAGGGCGCTCATGCTGAAGGCGCGCAGCTCCGCCAGGCTGGCCTGCGCCATCTCGGGCATCGCCACCGCGGAGAGCAAGTTCACGGGGTACCACAGGCTGTGCTGGAAGACGGCCCCGTACGCGAGGGCCACGAGCGCCATCGCCGCGCCCCCGACGATCCCTCCCCTGACGCCCGCCGAGATCGGCTGAACCTCGACCGGGATCCGCACGCGGTGCCCACCCTTGCCGAGCTCGAGCCTATCGACCGCCGCCGGAGATGGCACGATTCCTCTCGCCTGCTCGGCGACCGGTCGCACGAGCACCTGCTCCCGCTTCTGCTCCGGCAGGACGTCTCGCCACCAGCCGACCCCGGACACCAGTGTCAGGATCATTCCCATCACGGACACGATCGCGTTCGTCACCAGACCGGAAAAGACCAGGGTGACTCCCAGGGCGAGGCCCATTGGCCAGGCCGTCGGCGCCGGCATCTCGATGGTCTCGGGGTTGCCCCCGGTCGGCGGCGTCATCGGCCCACCACGTACACCACGGTGAAGACGACGATCCACACCCCGTCCACGAAGTGCCAGTACCAGGAGACGAGCTCCACGCGCTCGGCATTGGCGGGCCCGAGTGCGCGCGACCAGGCGAACACGGTGATCAGCGCCAGCATGACGAGGCCGACTATCACGTGGGAGGCGTGAAGGCCGACCAGGGCATAGAACGTCGTGCCGAACAGGTTGGTGCCGATGGTCAGGCCCTCCCGCGCGATGAGCCGGGACCACTCGGCGCCGGTGAGCGTCAGAAACACGGCCCCGAGGAGAAAGGTCGCGAAAAGCCAGGCCCCGCTACGGCCCACCGCCCCGCGCCCGAGGGCGCGCGCGCCGATCATCACCGTCACGCTGCTCGAGAGCAGACAGACGGTGCCGAGGATGGGTACGGACAGCACCTCTCTCGGAAACGGGCCGTTGAGGCTCTTGCCGAGATAGTAGAGGTACGCGACCACGAAGACGGCGAAGAGCGACGCCTCCGCGATGATCAGGCAGATCATGCCCACGCGCCCGCGCGAGCTCATTCGTGTGGCCCGTCGGGATCGTCGGGGTGCTTCAGGTCCCACAGGGGCCGGCGGCTTCCGACCACGGGGACGGTCTCGAAATTGTAGGGCGGCGGCGGCGAAGCCGTCGCCCATTCGAGCGTCCACGCGTCCCAGGGATCGTCGCCGGCCCGCTCGCCTCGCCGCAGTGCGAGCACGACGTTGACCAGGAACACGAGAATTGCCGCGGCCTGGAACAACACCCCGAGGGAGGCGACGACGTTCCAGAACTCCCAGCCGCGGTCGGCGGGATACGTGTAGATCCGTCGGGGCATGCCGATCATTCCGAGCCAGTGCATGGGCAGGAAGGTGACGTTGAACCCGACGACGAAGAGCCAGAAGTGCCACCGGCCCAGCCGCTCACTCAGGAGGCGCCCCGTCACCTTCGGGAACCAGTAGTAGATCGCCCCGAAGATCGTGAACACCAGACCTCCGACCAGCACGTAGTGGAAGTGAGCCACCACGAAGTAGGTATCGGTGACCTGCCAGTTGAATGGCACCACCGCCAGCATGATCCCGGTGAGGCCGGCGCAGAGGAACTGGAAGAGGAACGCGCACGCGAAGAGCATCGGCGTCGCGAACCGGATTCGCCCCCCGTACATCGTGGCCACCCAGTTGAAGATCTTGATCCCGGTCGGGACGGCGATCAGCATGGTGGACGCGGCGAAGGCCGCGTTCAGGGGAGACCCCATGCCGACCGCGAACATGTGATGGGCCCAGACGCTCATCGAGAGGAGCCCGATCGCCATCGACGCCGCCACCACCATCGGATAACCGAAGATCACCTTCCGCGAGAAGACGGGGATGATCTCGGAGACGAAGGCGAAGCCCGGGACCATCAGGATGTAGACCTCGGGGTGACCGAAGAACCAGAAGAAGTGCTGCCACATGACCGCCGATCCGCCCGCCTGCGTGTCGAAGAAGTGAGCGCCCAGGAAGCGATCCAGGAGCAGCATGATCTGGGCGGCCGACAGGGGCGGAAGGGCAATGACCGTCATGCCGGAGACGACGAGCATCATCCACACGTAGACGGGCAGGCGACCCAGGGTCATCCCGGGGCAGCGCATCGCGAGGGTCGTGACGATGAGGTTGATGGACGTTGCGACCGTCCCGAATCCCATCACGAGAATCGAGAGGTTCCAGTAATCCGTGCTGTTGCCCGGGGAGAATGCTCGGCCAGTGAGCGGGGCGTACGCGAACCAACCGACGTCGGGAGCCGAGCCCCCACCGTAGAGGCCCTCCCCTCCGACAAAGCTGAAATGAAGCAGGAGTCCGCCGAACAGGAACGCCCAGAACCCGAAGGCGTTCAGGCGCGGGAAGGCCAGGTCGCGGGCTCCGATCATCAGCGGCACCAAGTAGTTGGCGAATCCGAACACGATCGGGATTCCCACCAGGAACACCATGGTCGTCCCGTGCATGGTGAAGAGCCGGTTGAACGTCCCCGGCGGCACGACGTGGAGGCCGGACCAGACGAGCTGGAGACGCATCGTAGATGCCTCGAGCCCGGCGACGAGCAGGAACGCGAGCCCGCTGACCACGTACATGACCCCGAGTCGCTTGTGATCGACCGTGACCACCCACTCGTGGAGCACCGCCAGCAATGGGCGGTGCGCTCCTGCGCCCCGCCGCCCCGCCATCGTGTCCGCCAGCACGCTCATGAGCTCTCTTCTCTCACCGCAAGGCCAAGAGGTAAGCGGTCACCTTGTCCAAATCCTCACGCGAAAGCTTCATGGCCGGCATGAGCGCGCCCGGCTTCAGGGATGCCGGATCGTCGATCCAGGACCGAATATTCTCCGGCGTGTTCTGGATCACTCCGGCGCCGATGGTCCGCCGGCTCATCAGATGAGTCAGGTCGGGCCCGAAGACGCCGTTGGCGGTGGTCCCCCGGACCGCGTGGCAGTTGATGCACGCCAGCGACGAGAACAACTCACGTCCCGCCTGCACCCCGGCATCGTTCCGGGCCGGCGCCTGCTGCTGGGCCGCCCACTTTGCGAAGTCTTCCTTGGACTGGACGGCCACGATGAGCAACATCCCCGCATGCTGGAGACCACAGTACTCGGCGCACTGGCCGACGTACCCGCCCGGCTTCTGCGGATCGATCCAGATCCGGTTGGTCTTGTTCGGGACGACGTCCATCTTCCCGGCGAGCTGGGGAATCCAGAAGCTGTGAATGACATCGGCGGACTGGAGCGTGATGAAGGTCGGGGTGGGGTGCGCCGGGTCGCTCACCGGCACATGTAGCTCGTTGGCGGTGACGATGCCGAGCTTCGGGTAGCGGATCTCCCACCACCACTGGTGCCCGACGATCGTGACTTCGAGAGCCTCTGGAACCGGCGGGCGCCCTTCGATCGCGAAGATGTACCGGGTCGTCACCAGGAACAGGACGACGACGATCAGGATCGGGACAACGGTCCAGGCCAACTCGATCTGCAGGCTTCCGTACACCTGGGGCGGCTCTCGCCCGTCATCGCCCTGGCGGCGTCGAAAGCGCGTGATGGCGTAGACGGTCAATCCGGCCACGACGAGGAAGATGGCGCCGGTTATGACGAGTACGATCCATGTCAGCTCGCGGATGGCATAGGCCGGGGTGGACACCGGCGCGAAGATGCTCGGGGTCTGGACCCCGCCGTTGCCATCAGCCGTCGCCGGCGAGGTCGTGAATATGGTCACGGCTGCGAGCAGAAGAACCCCACACGCCAGCCGGAGCATGAGCCGAATCAGCACGGCAGGTGCCCGAGCCCCCGCAGCTTTTGGCCGGCCGCAATGAGGGTGATCCGGTAGAGCCAGGACCGGAACGCAGCGGGCCCTCGGAAGCGGTCGATCTTCCGAGCCGCCGACCAGAGCGCCTCCTGCATGACCTCCGCGGCATCCGAGCTGTTGCCGGTGAGGCGGATCGCCAGCCGATAGACGCGATCCCCGTGAGCGGCCGCCAGAGCCGTCACCGCCGCCTCCTCCCGGTGGCGCAGCCGCTCTACCAGAGCCGCGTCTGGGTCGATCGGCCTCCGGTCGCGGACGAAACGCGCCTCGTCAACATGGCGGCTACGGCGGTTCCGTCCTAGCCACGGTCCCTTGCGACCCACCCCGGCCTCCTTTCTCTCCGCATGGAATTTCTCTTTCCTGCTCAGCTGATCCAAAGGCAATCGCCATGCCGGGGATCAGGGGATTGGTCTGACGCTTCGCAAATAGCGATAGTGGAAGAGCCCCGGAGAAAGGGACAAACCCCGAACCGAGCCGCCCTCCCCACGGTCGAACTGCTAGTCGGTTACCGACTGCCGGCCGGTTGGCACACACACGGGGTCTCTCATGCCGGGGATCGTGGCCTAGCCCTGCGTCAACGGGTCGACCGGGTATCCGCGCCGGCGCCAGCCGTGCAGGCCACCTGCCTGACGGGAACATGCGGGGTCATCGCTGACGCCGCAAACTCACATTGGCCGGCATGATGCCGTTGATGACTCCCTTCATCTCGTCACCGCTGACATCGAGGGTTCCGGAGAGATAGGGCACTTTCAGGATGACCGAGCTCCCGCTGACGGTGCCCTCGAAGTAGGTGGGTTCGGCCGGCGTCGGGCCGGTCACCCTGAGATCGCCGCTCGCGTCGGCACCACTCTGCTTGAGATTCATGAAGACATCGCCGGACCCCATGGTCGGGTTGTGAAACGACCAGGTCCCGGCCCACTTTCCGCTGACGTCGACACTTGGAGGAACCGTGTTGCCGCCAACCGCCGCGCACCCGGACAGCACCAGCACGAGCACTGCGACGAGATACCTCGATCCCTGGCTCATATGCCCTCCTTCCGGAAAATGTTCTTCTCATCCCGTTGGCCGAGAGAGGCAATCCACATGCCGAGTGCTCAGGGACTTGAAGTCGCCCTTCAAGTATTTGAGACGAAAAGACAGTCGGAGCAGGAGAAGCGGCACGTGAGATCCGGCTGCCAACCGCGTGGCGCTCAGCGGCCATCGATTGCCAGCCGATTGGCACTAGCGGTCTGCCGCTGCGGTGACGAGCACGACAAACACGGAGGTCCACATGAACACGACTCGAATCATGGCTATCGCGGCGCTGATTGCCGCCACCGGACTAGCGATCCACGTGGCGCAGGCGCAGCAGGTGGGCGCCCGGCGCATCGATCTCCAGCGGCATGACCTGAGCGTCCCCGGACGCGAGGTCGTCCAGACGATCGTCGAGCTCGCGCCGGGAACGACGGCGCCCAGGCACACGCATCCAGGCGAAGAGATCATCTATGTCCTCGACGGCACGTGGGAATACACGGTGGACGGCAAGCCGCCGGTGACCCTCAAGGCCGGCGACGTCCTGTTCATTCCGGCTGGAACGATCCACTCGGCGAGGAATGCCGGCACCGGCCGCGCGGCAGAGCTCGCGACGTATATCGTCGAGAAAGGGAAGCCGCTCATCACGGTGGTGCCGTGAGCGCGGTGGTGCCACCGCGTGTGAGACGAACGACTACTCGCGACGATCGCCCACGAAGCGCAGGAGGAAGAGGAAAAGGTTGATGAAGTCGAGGTAGAGGGATAGCGCGCCCACGATGGCATAGGAACCGACCTGCCCCTCGGGGAGGGCGAGCGCCATCTCCTTCAGCCGCTGGGCGTCCCAGGCGGTGAGTCCGGTGAAGACGATCACGCCCACCACGGAGATCAGAAACTGCAGGGCGGCGCTGTGCCAGAAGATCCCCACGATGGACGCGAGCACGAGCCCGATCAATCCCATGAAGAAAAACTGGCCGGCGCCCGCCAGGCTCCGCCTGGTGGTCGACCCGTAGAGCGCCAGGGCGCCGAACATGCCGGCGGTCACGACGAACGTCGTCGCGATGGAGGCCCCAGTGTAGGCGAGCACCAGGACCGACAGGGTCACGCCGGTCAGGGCGGCATACGCGATGAAGAGAAGGGTGGCGATGCCGGGGGCGAGCCTGTCGACGCGGGCCGAGAGGAAGAACACCAGCGCGATCTGTCCGACGAACAGACCAAGGAAGAGCAGGTGATTCGTGACCAGGGCCTGTACGAGCACGGGCGAGCTGGCGATCGAGTATGCCACGAGGGCCGTGATCGCGAGTCCGGCGCACATCCAGCCGTACACCGTCCGGAGGAAGGCGGTGGCGCGCTCGGCGGTCGCGATGCCCCTCCCCCCGACTGCCGTAGCGGGATCTCTCTCGAAATTCTCCATGGGGTCCTCCACTCTACTCTTCAGACCTACGCCCGACGCATCAGGCATTCCCCGCCAGGCAGCGCCCGTCGGAGGTGTAGATGCCGCCCACGCCCTGGCACGACTCGCGTCCGTTGTAGGGCACGGGAGCCAGCGCCCCGCAGCCCCCCATCACCACGGCCGCGCTCAGCGCCGCCATCGCCAGCAGCGCCCCGGCACCGACGCGCCTTGCCATTCCTGACCCTCCGCCGTCCGCTCGCGGTTGCACGTGTCCTGGTCTCGCGTGTCGCTGCTTAGGACGGGCCGCCGGCAGAGGGGAACCCGGACCGGGCGTCTTTTCGCAAGAATCGGCTAGATCGGCCGCACGCCGCGCGCCTGGTCGCGGTTCGCCGGCCGGCTCGCCCGCCCCAGATCGCTTTCGGCGCCGCGGGCCCTGGCGGTGGGTCTTGCCGTCGACGCGAGCCTGGCGCGCTGGCAGCCGGCGCGGATCGCGGTGGGCGATGGCGGCCAGACTCGGCGCGCGGACGGCGCTCCGAACTGCCTCGTGGCGCAGGTCATCGACGCGGAAGGCTTCCTCGCGCTGTTCCTCGACCGGGCTCTGCCCCGCGTCCTCGTAGTCAGCTCCGCCGGTGTGCCGTCGGCCCTCACCCGCGGGCACTCTCCACGTGGTGCGTGCCATCTTTAGCCGCTTCCTCGGGGGTCTTCCCCTGCTGCCGGGCGACGATGTAGGCGGCGTACCAATCCGACCAGTGGTGCTTCGGGGCGGTCGGTTCGTACTGGCCGTGGCCCTTCTCGGCTTCGCGCAGGAGATCGGTCAGCGTCGCAACGTCGAAGCTGCTCAGCCCGCGTCCAGGAAGCCGGGTGGTGACCTCCTGCAGCAGCCAGCCGTTCCCGTCGGGATCGCTGAACGAGACCCACGAGCTGTAGGAGCGCCGCTCCGGGTCCGGGCCCGGCAGGCGGTCCTGCGTCCCGGTGACCCGGAGAGTGCCGTCGAAATGAAAGACCTCGCTCGGGTCGGCGCCGCGGGCGACGAGCTCGGCGCGTGCGGCCTGGATGTCGTCCACGATGAGGAGCGTTCCTTGAACCGAGCCCGGCGCGGCGCTCGTGAGGCCCTTCCCGATGAAGATGGAGCACGGTGAGCCCGGGGGCGTCAGCTGGACCACTCGCCAGTCGCCCTTGGCAAAATCGGCGTCGAGCCGCCACCCCAGGCCCTCGTAGAACCGTTTGGCGCGATCGACGTCGGACACCGGGACCGTGACGACCTCGAGCTTCGTTTCGACCTTGCTCATCGTGACCTCCGCTCTTCTGGCGCTCAGGCGACCTTCGCCACGAGCTCGGCCAGGCTCGCCCCGAGCACGCGGTTGAAGGCCGGGAATGGGTGGATGACGTCGGCAAGGGTCGGGAGCGGAGTGCCCAGCTTGATCGCCAGCACGAGCTCGCCCAGAATCTCGCCGGCCCGCGGCGTGACGAGCGTCGCGCCGATCAGCACCCGGCGGGTGCGGTCGCCGACCAGCTTGAGCGCTCCTCGGTGAAAGTCGTGGATGTAGCCTCGCGCGGTCTCGGCTGGATCGGTGCTGGCGACGACGACGTCGATGCCCTTCTCGCGCGCGGCAGCTTCCGACAGCCCGACCGAGGCGATTTCCGGATCGGTGAACGTCACGCGAGGGACCGCGGTGTGGTCGGCCCTCGTGTCCATGCCCCGCAATCGCCGCGCGATCACCTGACCGTGGTAGTAGGCAAGGTGGGTGAATCCACCGAGTCCCGTGACGTCACCTGCTCCAAAGACGCCGGGCCGCGCTTCGAGCGTCGCCGGGTCCACCTTCAACCAACCGCGCTCCGTCTGTGCGATCCCGACCGCGCGCCACGCCTCCGCGTTGGCGCGGCGGCCCGTGGCAACCAGCAATCGGTCGGCCGAGACCACAGCTCCGGACTTCAAGTGGAGGACGACGGCCGAGGATTGCTTTTCGACGGCGACACAGGGGTCCCCGATCATCAGCGTGATGCCGTCCGCCTCCAGGTGTGGCCGGAGCGCGGCGCCGGCCTCTGGCTCCTCGAGGCCCAGGAACCTCGGTCCGGCCTCGATCACCGTCACCTTGGAGCCGAGGCGGGCGAAGGCCTGCCCCAGCTCGACGCCAATGGCTCCCCCGCCGAGGATCGCCAGCGAAGCCGGCAGCTCCTTCGGAATCACCGCCTGGCGATTGGTCCAGAACGGGACGGTGTCCAGGCCGGGAATGGTTGGAATCGCCGCGGTGCTGCCGTTGGCGATCACGACGGCACGGCGCGCGGTGAGCTGCTCGCTTCCAACCGCGACCGTGCGCGGGTCCGTCAGTTTCCCTTCGCCCCGAAAGAGCCGGGCCCCGGTCGCCTCCATCGCGGCGGCAGGCCGGCTGTCATCGAGGTCGCGTGCCATCCACAGCACGCGCTTCGAAACCTTGGGAAAGTCGACGGTCCATTCCACGCGCGAGGCAGCCAGGACCCGAGCGCGCCCGGCCTCGCTCAACGTCTCGCCCGAGCGAAGCAAGGTCTTGGAAGGTATGCAGCCCCAGTACGGGCACTCGCCCCCGACGAGCTCGCGCTCGACAACCGCCAGCGTCAGCCCGCTGTCCTGAAGGCCCGTCGCGATCGCTTCTCCGGCGACGCCACCGCCGAGACACACGACGTCAAATTCCTGGGACAACTCCCCTACCTCCGTAACGCCGGATCGGCTATCAAGGAGAGTAACGGGTGAAGACGAGGTCGCTAGCCTTGGCCTGCTCGTGGCAGGGAAAGCAGGGCTTCATGAACGCCGCGTCGGCAGGTTTGCCGTCCATGAAGTGACCGAATCCCCAGCCGCCCGTCGCGGCGTACTTTGTCGAGTCCTTGACCATGAACTGAACGTTCGTGGGGGGCCCGGGAACGAAAGATTGCGACCGGCCAAAGACCTTGTTGTTTTCCTCTGACGGCACGTAACGCCAGTGCAACGCGGCAATGATGGCGCCGTCAGGAAACGGAAGCTTCCCTTCGCGGTAGGCCTTGATCGCTATATCGTTGCCCAGAATGGCGCCCAAACTGTTGAGGTCGCCCTCTTCGTGGGCCACGGAGATCACCCTCCAGTTGCGGTAGCCAGGGGGGATCTTGGTTACGAAGGGCGGGGCACCCTGTCCGTCTGCCTGCCCAGATGCGGGAGCGGGAGCCATGTAGGCGACAACGCTCGTCCCCATTGCAACCGCAACCAGCAAGAACGCGATCCGTTTCATACGGTGCCCTCCTTCATGAAACGACATCAGCGCCCTCCGGCGGCGGGCATTCCCCTTCGTGGCCCCCGTCCCCGTGACATGAGCTCCCGAGCGAGCCGGCCAGGATGAGCGACATGCTAGGCCAGATAGACTGCCGCCGTCAATCGACCAGCAGTACTGCCGGCCGACGCTCCCGAACAGCCTCGGTGCCGAAGGCTCGACGCCGTCCGAGCGCGGCAAACATCGGCGCGAACAGCGTTGGTCGATAGCCGCGGCATCGAACCAATCGAACGCGCTTGCCCAGCGCGCGACATCCTCCTCGGTCGCTACGCCGGCAGCCACCATGGCATCTCGTGCCGCCCACGGCGGCGTGCGCATCCCAGCTAGCACCGGTCCGATCAGATAGGTGCCGCGGAACTCCAATATCTCCAGCCCCACGCGGACCAGGCGCTCGCCCAGCCGCAGCCCGGCGCTGACGTCGGTGCGCGAGCCGTGTGGAATGTGAGGTATCGCTCTTGCAGGTCTGCCAGGTCGAC
>Ga0114129_10018140_pt1 | contig 10023 bp, 10 predicted proteins | sample RhiMetdeltSRZDD1_FD_80071 | JGI IMG/M metagenome (GOLD analysis project Ga0114129, IMG submission 80071) | Populus rhizosphere microbial communities from Tennessee, USA - Rhizosphere MetaG P. deltoides SRZDD1 (version 2) (version 2) | ecosystem: Host-associated > Plants > Roots > Rhizosphere >...
CGCTCGACTTTCTTCGGCGTGTAGCGCGCGATCTTCTCCGGTGCGAAACCATCGAAGGCGCGCCGGAAGTTGTCGCGCTTACGCAGGATGGTGATCCAGGACAGCCCGGCCTGGAAGCCGTCGAGTATGAGCTTCTCGTAGAGGGCGCGGTCGTCGTATTCCGGCACGCCCCATTCCTGGTCGTGATAGGCGACGTAGAGCGGGTCCTGCTTCGGCCACGCGCAGCGCTTGAGACCGTCGGGATGGAGCAGGGGAGGAGTCATTGCGCAGCCTTTGCCTCGCCGGGCCAAGCGAATTGCGCCCAGGCCGGTTTGACCAGCCGCATCTCGATGCCGCCGGCCGTGAGGGGGTGGCCGGCCGCGAGCGCGTCGGCGGCGCGATCGAGCCGCAGCATGGCAAGGCCGCGGCCTTGCGCCGAGGAGCCGAGTGTGCCGACGGCCTTCTCGCCGGCGCTCACCGGCGTGCCGGCCTCGGGAGCAAAGCCGTCGAAGCTCACGGGCACCACCCGCGTGCGCGCGGTGCCGCGGTGTTCGATGCGCGAGACCACCTCCTGGCCGACGAAGCAGCCCTTGTCGAAGTCGACGCCGCCAAGCTGGTCCATGTCGGTCTCGTGCGGGAAGGCATCGCCATAGATGAAGTCGAGGCCGCCGCGCGGTACGCCGAGTGCGATCCGATGCGCCTCGTAGGCGGCAGGGTCGAGCAACTCCGCGCCGAGATCGGCCGCGGCCTTATCGGCGAGGTGCGGCGGGAGCATGCAGCGCAGCCCGAGCGCCGGCAGGCGCGGGTCGGGATAGCATAGGCCATATTCGGTGGCGGCTTCGCCGTCCCAGATCGCGAGCACGCCGAGGATTTCCGACAAATCCTCGATCATCACCTGGGCGCGGAGCTTGTAGAAATTGAGCCGCTGCACCAGCGCGGGCGCGAGCGCGCGGGGACAGTCGAGAAAGAAACCGCCACGGTCGGCGGGCGGCGCCTCGGCCAGAAGGAAATCGACGATGATCTTGCCCTGCGGCGTCAGCAGCGCGCCAAAGCCGGGCCGCGCCGGCGTCACCTTGGCGATGTCGCTGGTGACCAGGCCGTTGAGGAACTTGCGCGCGTCGTCGCCGGCGACCTTGACGACGCCGCGGTCGGGAAGCAGCGCTGCTTTCATGATCGATGCTTGATCGGTACTTGCCAGATGTCGCGGCTAAACGTAAGGCGCTCGTAGACCTGTCACAAGAGCGGCCGATTGGAAATGACCCAAGGCGTTGACCTCCTCCTCACCGGCGCCACTGTCGTCAATCACGACGGCGAGGGCGTGCGCGACCTCGCCATCGCCGGCGGGCGCATTGCCGCGATCGGGAACCTGTCGGCGGCCCAGGCCGGGAAGGTGATCGACTGCCGGGGATTGCATGTGCTGCCGGGGGTGATCGATACCCAGGTGCATTTTCGCGAACCCGGTGCGACCCACAAGGAGGATCTCGAATCCGGCTCCCTGGGCGCGGTCATGGGCGGCGTCACCGCGGTATTCGAAATGCCCAACACCAATCCGACCACCACCAGCGCGCAAGCGCTCGCCGACAAGGTCGCGCGCGCGCATCATCGCATGCATTGCGATTTCGCCTTCTTCATCGGCGGCACGCGCGAGAACACGCGTGAGCTTCCAGCGCTCGAGCGCTTGCCCGGATGCGCGGGGGTGAAGGTGTTCATGGGCTCCTCCACCGGCTCGCTCCTGGTGGAGGACGACGACAGCGTGCGCAACATCCTGGAGGTGATCACCCGGCGTGCCTCGTTTCATTCCGAGGACGAGTACCGCCTCAACGAGCGCAAGCACCTGCGCATCGACGGCGATCCGCGCTCGCATCCGGTCTGGCGCGATGAGCTTGCCGCGCTCCGGTGCACGCAACGGCTCGTCAGGCTGGCGCGCGAGACCGGCAAGCGCGTGCATGTTCTGCACATCACGACCGCGCAGGAGATGGAGTTTCTCAAGGACCACAAGGACGTCGCCTCGGTCGAGGCGACGCCGCATCATCTCACGCTCGAGGCACCCGACTGCTACGAGCGCCTCGGGGCGCTGGCGCAAATGAATCCGCCGGTGCGCGCGGGCCACCGTGCCGGCATCTGGTGGGGCATCGGCCAGGGCATCGTCGATGTGCTCGGCTCCGACCATGCGCCCCATACTCGCGAGGAAAAAGCCAAATCCTATCCCGCGACGCCATCGGGGATGACCGGAGTGCAGACGCTCGTTCCGATCATGCTCGATCACGTCAATGCCGGGCGGTTGTCGCTGCTGCGGTTCATGGACCTCACCAGCGCCGGGCCGGCGCGGCTGTTCGGCATCGCGCGCAAGGGACGCATCGCCGTGGGCTACGATGCCGATCTCACCGTGGTCGACCTCAAGCGCAGCGAGACCATTACCAACGGCTGGATCAAGTCGCGTGCGGGCTGGACGCCCTATGACGGCGTGACCGTCACCGGCTGGCCGGTCGGCACCTTCGTGCGCGGACAGCAAGTGATGTGGCAGGGCGAACTGCTGGCACCGGCGCGCGGCGAAGCGGTGCAATTCCTGGAGACGCTGGCGGAGCGGTGATGCGTGATTCGAGGATGGCTTGAGTCGCGACGGGCTTTTACGCGTCAGTCGCCGGCGACGAAGAATTGCCAGGTGCCGTCAGGCCCGATCCCGAGGCGATAGAAGGCGTACACGCCGAACGCCAGCATGTCCTTATAGTCCGCGCCGGTGACGATCCGGAACAGCTCGACCTTCTGTGGCGGCGTCAGCGCCGTCAGCGACATGCGCACGAAATAGGGCCAGACATACATTTCGTGCGGAGTGCCTTCATCCACGTGTACGAAGCCGGTCTCGAGGATCGTGGTCAGGATCGACAGCGCCTCGATGCCGTCGGAGTCGGGATAGGTCGCCTTCCAGAATGCGATCGGATCTTTCTCCTCGGTGAAGGAGAAGATCGGCATCGTTTCGTTCATCAGCGCGGCGAGCTGCTGCAGGTCGCCGCTGCGTGCCCCCGCCAGAATGCGCTCGCGCGTGCGCGCGACCGGCGCGGGCAGCCGGGACAGATCGGTGATGATCTCGGGGATGGGGGCCGACGGCGAGAGGGGGACCATGTGGCCCGTAGGCTTCTCGTTCGCGGCGGCGGTGTGCTGCACCGGCAGCGCCGGCGCGGCTGATGGCTTGAGCGGCCCGCCCTGCATACTGCCTTGCGCAAGCAGGCCGCCGCTCGCGCAGAGCGCCAGGATGAACATGAGAAAGCCAATGCGCAGCTGCATGAATCGGCGACCGGGTCAGGATGCCGACATCCTACCAGAACAGGCGAATCGAAGGCGAGCGAACGCGGTCACGGATTGCGATGGGCGATGCGAGGCGCCCGGTGCGATCGAGCCGACCGCGGGTCGCAGTGCGGCGACGGCGCGCTACTGCTTGGCGGTGGCGAGGGAGAATTCGCCGTTGCGGATGCGCACCGCCAGGCCCTCGGCAAAATGCGCCGCTGCCTCCTCGCCATAGGTCGACACGAATTCGGCAAAGGCGGCAAACAGACACGCCTGCGCCAGACAGTCTCCGTCGATGCCGTCGATGCGGGCCTCGACCCAGGCCTCGTGCAGATAGCCCAGCGCCGCCCGCTTCTGTTCATGATCCGGAGCGTGCCCCGGAGCCTCGCTCGCGTGTGTCGTCATGGCCCAGGTCGATCTGCGGCCGCGTTGCTGCGGCCATTGCGATAACGGCACGTTAGCATGCAGCATCGGCGCGCCTAGAGCGCACCTTGAGGAACGGTTAATGCGCACCACGATCGTGCGCACGATGCGTTCTCGCGGTCGCCGAACGCATCCGCCGGTGGCGCCGGCGCCCGATCTTTGCAGTGCTCGCGCCCGCGGGATTGGCTGGGCCGCCGCCTCGCTCACTTCCGGCGGGCTTGCAGGGTGGCTTGTCGTGCGGCCGGTGCGGCGCGGATCGGGCGGGAGGCGGCGCCGGCTCACATGGTGGTGCTCAGGCACCCCGGCGGCCGCCCGGCGGTCAAGATTTTTCCTTATTTATCAATACACTAAAGTTTAATCTATCGGGGACCATTCTCGCTTTCGGCTGAACCTCGGCAGACCGATTCTGCGTGATGGCCCTAGGGGATGGGCCACGATCCGAGTTTCAAGGCGGCGGGATGCTCCGCCAGGGCGTGGCGGTGGGTGCAGGGGGCATTTCTCACATGGCGGCAGCCCGAGCCCTTGCGGTGAGCGGCGGAAAATCCGCTGCGTTGCAGCGGCCCGCGTCGTCCCCGCCGCGGCCGTCGATGCGCATGTATCGGCGCGCGCCGCCCGGCTACCAGTTCGCGCTGCCTCTGTACCGGCCTACGCGCCGCTCGGCGGCGTCGTGGTTGGTTGGCGCATGCTTATTCGGCCTCAAGCTCGTCGCCAGCGGCTTGGCGGGCGTCATGCTGGCGATGGCGCTTTGGCAGGACGGGGGGAAGCTAGTGCCTGCACCGGAACCTGCCGGCCAACAGACCGGGGCGTATTCCAGCTCCGGTGAGACCACCATCTATCGCCGCGGGCCGACGCAGGGCGGCGCGGATCGCGGCTGGGACGGGGAGTCGACCGACCCCTGGTGGCACCGGGCCCTGCCGTCGAACTATCCCCGGCGGGTCAAGACCACGACCTTTACGCCGCCGGCGCCGGAAGCGACCGGCGCAATCCCATCGCAGGGCGCGACATCGCGCAGCGCCGCACTGCCGTCGGCGCGCCCGCCGCAGGTCAGGAACTGGCGCTATCAGCTGCAGAACATCAATCCAGCCGAAATCGCCAGCTCATCTCACGACCTCGTGGTGATCGATTACAGCGGCGAGGATGGGCCGTTCTCACCGGCGCAGGTCGAGCGCATGAAGCAGAAGCCGGACGGCTCGCGTCGCCTCGTCCTTTCCTACATGAGCATCGGCGAAGCCGAGACCTACCGCTGGTACTGGTCGCAGCGTTCGTCGTCCTGGCTCGGGCCCGAAAACAAGAAGTGGCGGGGAAATTACGGGGTGAAATTCTGGGATCCGGCGTGGCAGGAGATCATCTTCGCCTATACCGACCGCATCCTCGCCGCGGGCTTCGACGGCGTCTATCTCGACAAGGTCGACGAGTTCGAGGAGATGGGCCATCGCGACGACATGGTCGAGTTCGTCTCGCGCATCGCCGCGCGCGCCAAGTCGCAGCGGCCCGGATTTCTGGTCGTGTCGCAAAACGGCGATGACCTGCTTCCCAACGTCAAGTTCCGCGCCGCCATCGACGGCTTCGCCCGTGAAGACCTGTTCTACGGCGAAGACAGCGACGGCAAGCGCAACAGCGCCTCCAGCATCCGCGAGAGCGTCAAGCGCCTGAAGATGTTCTCCGCCGAGGGAAAACCGGTGTTCGTGGTGGAGTATCCCCGCAACGACAGCCAGGCGCACACGGCGCGGCGGGAAATTGCCGAGCAAGGTTTCATCGGCTTGATGGCACGGCGCGCGCTCAACACGCTATGAGGACGCCGGCGGATTGGGGAATCTTGCCTCAGTTCGCGTAACGCGCCGTCATCTCGCGCGCGATCTTGGAGCCTTCCTCCAGATAGCGGCGGATGACCAGGTCGGCGGCGGGCGTGCAGCTCCTATAGGTCTGCTGATAGCCGCGATAGCCGCGATTGAAGCTGGCGATCATCTTGGCGCGGCGGTCGCCGCCGGGGGCCTCGGCGTCGATCAGGGACTGCATTTCGTTACGCCACTTCGGGCCTTCGTTGGCGCCGCAGATGTTGCGCAGGTAGTGCAGGGCACCGAGGATTTCGGCGAGCCGTTGCAGGCTGCCGTCGAACGGCGCGGCGGCGACCTCGGCGCGCGCGGGCGCGGCCGTCGCCGCAACCGCCAGCGACGCCAGTAGGGCGGCCGCTCTCAGGAGGCGTCGTGACATGCGTGAACGGTCTGTGGCGACATGCAAATCCTGTGATCGCGGTGTCGGGTCATTGTCGTGGCCCAACGCGACGGAAAAAAGGCGGCCCGGCATCGGCCAAGTGAGGTGCGCGGCACACTAAATCAGCCGCTGAGAGGCCATTTGCGTGTCGCCGGCCTCGGCGAGGCGATCGAAGGCCGCGGCTACGATCTCGGCAAGGCCGGGCGTGGTCGACAGGTCGGCGAGCTCGGCGGGGTCGATCCATCGTGCTTCGCTGAGCTCCTCGTTCAGCACCGCCTCCCCCGCCCGCCAGCGGGCGGCGAAGCAGAGGATGACGAAATGCCGTTCCACCCGGGTCTGCGCATCGCGCACGATGGTCTCGCGAAAGCCGGCGAGCGCGACCGGCTCGATCGTCAGGCCGGTCTCCTCGCTCACCTCGCGCGTGACGGCTTGCGTGAGGGTCTCACCGGTCTCCACGACGCCTCCGGGCAGGGTGAAGAGACCATGGGCCGGCGGGCGGGCGCGCCGCACTACCAGGATCTTGCCGTCGCGCACAATAGCAGCACTGGCGGCGAGATAGGGACGCGCGGGATAGGATCTTGCGTCGGACATGGCGGTGACGCTCCAGCCGTATTATCTGGGGGCACTAATTCGAGCGCTGCCGCCGGCTCCGGAACCGTGCGGTATGGTTAGTGCAGCCCCAGCAGCGAGACAAGTCCTGCATGTGCGGACGCTACATGGTCATTTCCTCGCCGGAAGCGTTCCGGCGGCTGTTCGGCTATTTCGAGCAGCCGAACTTTCCGCCGCGCTACAACGTGGCGCCGACGCAACCGATCCCGGTGGTTCGCGTGGTCGAAGGCCGTCGCCAATTCGCGCTGGTGCGCTGGGGGCTGATTCCGCCCTGGGTCAAGGATCCGCGGAAATTCACCCTGCTGATCAACGCGCGCGCCGAATCCGTGAACGACAAGCCGGCCTTTCGCTATCCCATGCGCCGGCGCCGCTGTCTGATGCCCGCCGACGGCTTCTACGAATGGCAGAATGAAGGAGGCCTCAAGCGCCCCTATTGCGTGCGTCCGAAGGATCGGGGAGCGATCGCTTTCGCCGGGCTGTGGGAGACCTGGATCGGACCGAACGGCGAGGAAGTGGAGACCGCCGCCATCATCACCACGAAGGCCAGTCGCGATCTTGCCGTCCAGCACGATCGCATGCCCGTGGCCGTGCCGCCGGACGCTTTCGATTTCTGGCTCGATTGCCGCAACGTCGACGCCACGATGGCCAGCACGCTGTTGGCTCCCGCCGCCGAAGGCATGTTCGATGCGTACCCGGTTTCGCCCGCGGTCAATCGTACGGAAAACGACGAGCCGGCATTGATCGAGCCGGTCTCATCGCAACAGAGCGCGCCGGCCGCTGTCGACGTCGGCACGCCGGCCAGACGCGAAAAGAAGCCGAAGAAGGACGAACGCCAGTCGTCGCTGTTTTGAACGTGACCTCGGGCGATCCTTTGGGTGCGGCTACAGCACCTTGCCGGGATTGAGAATGCCCTTGGGATCGAGCGTGCGTTTGAGGGTGCGCATCAGCTCGAACGCCACCGGATCCTTCACCTTGGGCAGGAGATCGCGTTTGATCACGCCGATGCCGTGCTCGGCGGAGATCGAGCCGCCATGCTTTGCCACCACGTCGAATACCGCGGCGTTGACGTCATCCCAGCGCTTGAGGAAATCGGCCTTGTCCGCGCCCACGGGCTGGGCAACGTTGTAGTGGATGTTGCCGTCGCCGAGATGCCCGAAAGGCAATGGCCGGCTGCCGGGAATCAGCTTGGTGACGGCGGCGCTCGCCTCGTTGATGAAGGCGGGCACCGCCGCGACCGGCACCGAGATGTCGTGCTTGATCGAGCCGCCCTCATGCCGCTGCACTTCGCCAAACAATTCGCGGATGCGCCAGAACATTTTCCCCTGCTCGAGGCTGTCGGCGATGGTGGCGTCCTCGATGAGTCCGCGCTCCAGGCCTTCGGCCAGGATCTCCTCCATCACCGCGCGCAAGCCCGAACGGGCCTGGGACGAAAGTTCAATCAGCACGTACCAGGGGTGCGGCTCGGGCAGCGGATCGCGGCAACCCGATCCGTGCCGCAGCACCAATTCGATCCCGAGTCGCAGCATCAGTTCGAAGCTGGTCACGCCGCCGGCGGTGCGCTCGGTGGCAAGCCCGAGCAGGTCGAGCGCGGCTTCCGGCGAGGGGACGCCGACGAAGGCCGTCTCCACCGCGCGCGGGCGCGGCACCAGCCGCAGCACCGCGGCGGTAATCACGCCGAGCGTGCCCTCGGCGCCGATGAACAGGTTCTTGAGATCGTAGCCGGTATTGTCTTTCTTCAGCTTGTTGAGGTTGTTCAGCACGCGTCCGTCGGCAAGCACCACTTCGATGCCGAGTGCGTGCGAGCGTGCGATGCCATGGGCGAGTGCGGCGGTGCCGCCGGCATTGGTGGAGAGATTGCCGCCGATGGTGCAGGTGCCCTCCGACGGCAGCAATTGCGGATAGAGCCGATCCACGGCTGCGGCCGCCTCGCGCGCCCGCAGCAGCGTGACCCCGGCCTCGCAGGTCATGGTGTTGGAGACGGGATCGACCTCGCGGATGCGATCGAGGCGGTTGAGCGACAGCACGATCTCGCCGTGCTGCGCGATCTGTCCGCCGACAAGGCCGGTATTGCCGCCCTGCGGGACGATCGGGGTCGATGTTTCGTTCGCGAGCTTGAGGATGCCGGCGACCTCCGCCACCGTACCCGGCCGCAGCACGACGGGCGTGTGGCCGTGAAACATGTCGCGCATTTCCAGGAGATAGGGCGCCTGCGCCTGCGGATCGGTGATGGCGTGCCGGTCGCCGACGATGGCGATGAAGCGGGCCAGAAGATCGTTTGACAGCAACTTGGCGGGTGTCTGGAGGATGTTCATCACTTGAACTCGAAGGGGAGGGGCCGCCCGACTATAGCGCCCCGAGCGAGGGATTTCCTGCGTCATGGACGCGGGGCGGCGGCGCGGGCGAGACGGTCATTGATCGCCTCGCCCAGGCCGGTATGCGGCACCGGCATGACCGCGATGGCGGGTGCGCCTACGGCGTCGAGCGCGCGCAAATAGGAAAACAGGTTGGCCGCGGCTTCGATGACATCGCCGCGCGGCGACAGATTGAGCACCAGCACAGCGTGTTGCGCACCCTCGGCGGCGATCGGACCGAAGGCCAGCAGCGCCTCGCCTGCCTGTACATTTCGCGCGTGGAGCCGCAGCCGCGTTCGCGGGGCGTAGTGGGAGGCAAGTTGGCCGGGAGCGATCGGGGCCGCGTCCCCTCGCGCTGGCCCGGCTGCGGGCGGCGGCTCGGCGAGCGGAACCAGGCGCTCGATCTCCGCGCGCGGCAGCGCGCCCGGCCGCAACAGCACGGGCACATCGAGGCAGCCGACGATGGTCGATTCGAGCCCCATCGGCGTCGGGCCGCCGTCGATGATCAACTCGATGCGCCCGCCCAAGTCGGCGAGCACATGTTGCGCTGTGGTCGGCGAGACGTGTCCGGACCGGTTCGCCGACGGCGCCACCAGCGCCCGGCCGAAAGCGGCCAGGATGTCGCGCGCGACCGGATGGCTCGGAACCCGCACCGCAATTGTATCAAGGCCGGCAGTGGCAAGTTCGGCGACGGGACATCCAGGCCGCCTGGGCAGCACCAGCGTCAGTGGCCCGGGCCAGAACGCCGCGGCGAGCCGTTCGGCGGCCCGGTCGAAACGGGCGAGCGCCTGCGCCGCAGCCATGTCGGTGACGTGGGTGATGAGCGGATTGAACGAGGGGCGGCCCTTGGCGTCGTAGAGGCGCGCGACCGCGCCGGCATTGGTGGCATCGGCGCCGAGCCCGTAAACGGTTTCGGTGGGAAAGGCGACGAGGCCGCCGGCCGCGAGCACGCGTGCCGCAATGTCGGGCGCCGCCCTGCCGTCACTGGTCGCGTGCGCCTTTATCACACGGGTTGCCGGTGGCGCGGTCATCGTGGATACCTGTGCTTGCGGCGCCGGAGGGACGCGGTTATAAGGCGGCCTTCTGGCAGGCGGAGTGTAGCGCAGTCTGGTAGCGCACCACGTTCGGGACGTGGGGGTCGCAGGTTCAAATCCTGCCACTCCGACCA
>Ga0114129_10018143_pt1 | contig 10021 bp, 10 predicted proteins | sample RhiMetdeltSRZDD1_FD_80071 | JGI IMG/M metagenome (GOLD analysis project Ga0114129, IMG submission 80071) | Populus rhizosphere microbial communities from Tennessee, USA - Rhizosphere MetaG P. deltoides SRZDD1 (version 2) (version 2) | ecosystem: Host-associated > Plants > Roots > Rhizosphere >...
CCAACATGAACTCCTATCAGATGCGCTCATCGTTCGGCGCCCACGAGTCCCGCCCGGGCCGGATGCTGCTGTCCGACGCGATACCGGATTGGGTTCGACGGGATCTCGCCCGGATGGGGTACACGCTCGACTACGAGGAGCGGACGTCGGGTCCGATCAACGCCATTCTGTTCGACCGGAAGCATGGGACCATGTGGGGGGGATCGAGCCACCACGGCGAAGACTACGGCATCGCGTGGTGATCTCGTGAAGCCCCTGCTGCATGTGGCGGTCTCCGCGCTGAGGTCGTACTGGGCTTCCGCTGTGGTCATCGTGGCTTTGGGCACGGCTGGTCTGGCAACCTTGACGCCTATTCGATCCCTCGCGTCTCGCGCCCACGCAGCGGAGACGCTGCTTCAGCTTCCACTGATTCCTGCCGCAGACGCCCCGGTCGCCGCCAGCCCGGAATCAAGCGAGCCGAGCACCTTCCAGGCCCGAGCCCTCGGCGAGCTGTATACGCTGCTGCTCATCCTGGGATGGGCGGCCCTGGTGATTGCCGGGATCTCGATCCTCACCCGGTTTTCGGCGCAGGCGGCCACCCGGGGTCCGGAGATCGGGATTCACCGCGCGTCGGGGGCTTCCCGGCGCGATCTGGTCCTGGCGCTCCTGAGCGAGGGGGGGATGCTTTTTCTGGGAGTCCTCGCGCTGGGGCTCCCGGTCTCGCTGCTTCTCCTGAACATCTTTGTATCCGACTGGCCGGGCCTCGTGGCGGGCGCATCGCTGATCCCCTGGGGGGCGACGGTCGCCCTGTTCGTCACCCTCTCCGTCGGTGCGATCACTCCGCTGCGGTTTGCCGTAACCCGCTCCATCAAGGATGACGCCGACGGGCAGGTGCGGCTCGGCATCCCGATGTTCCAGCTCGCGTTGAGCCTCGCCATGTTGATGGGAAGTGCCGTGCTGCTCCAGCGCGGACGAGCCGTGGAGCGGGAAGCCGCGGGCACTTCCGCAGGCCCGGCGCAGGTCTACCGCCTGACCTCACGCACCGCCGAACCGGCCGCCCGGAGCCGTGAGCTCGGTGCGATGCTCGACAGCCTGCAATCGGCGCCCGGCATCGCGGCCGTGAGCCTGGCGAGCCCCGGTACGGCCGTCGGGCTCGGGCGGGTGGACCACGCCACCACCGATTGCGGGCAGTGTGTGCTGGGGCAGATCCCGATGCGCTACTGGCTGGTCACGCCGCGCCATCACCTGGTCAGCGAACAAACCCTGGCGGTGCAGGGCATCCGGGTTCTGGCAGGCCGGACATTCTCGTCGGAAGACCGATGGGACACGCCGCGGGTGGCGCTGGTGAGCCGGCACCTTGCGCTCACCGCCTTCGAGCGCGCCGGAGCGGTGGGGCGAGATCTTTTCCTCGCCGATGACTGGCCCAAGCGCCCCTATCGCGTCATCGGCATCGTGGAAGACGTGCGGTCTCCGGCGCTGGGCGGGGCGCTCCAGCCGCTGGATACCATCTACCTGAGCGTGCTGCAACACCCCGCTCGGGAGCTGGAGCTGAGCGTCCAGGCGAGCGACTCGACGGCACCAAGCTCACGGCTCGCTGCGCTCTCGAGCTTCAGCCCGACGTATGCCGGGAGCACTCGTGAGATCTTTGCCGACGCGGCGGCCCCGGTTGGATGGTTCGGGAGACGTTTCACCCTGGTTGGAATCGTGGTGCTGCTGGCGGCGCTGGCAGGGACTTTCGGCACGATGCAGATGTGGGTGCGGTCCATGGCCGCCGACGTTGGCGCCCGGCGCGCGGTCGGCGCTTCGCGGCCGCGCATCATCGCGTGGGTGCTCGGCCACACCGTCGGCACCGGCGTCAAAGGTGTGGCGCTGGGTCTCTTCCTGTACTTCGCGGTGCTCAGGGTCTCGTTGACCAATCTGGTGGGAGATATCCCGGCCTGGGATCCGATGCTGTTCGGTGTGCTGGCTGGTGTGCTGGTGCTCGCGGCGGTGCTGGGGGCGGTTCTTCCCTCGATGAGCCTGCTGAAAAAGCCGATAGCACATCTCTTCAACTAGCCAATCTTCCGTACCGACCTACCGACCTACCGCCCTACCGGTCTACCGCCCTACCGCCCTACCGCCCGACCGCCCTATTGCCCCACCGTCCGGCTCACAATCGTTATCGGCGACGGATAGCTGATCCGGCCGAGTGGCGTGTCGATGGTCGGCACCGCCCGGATGGCGATCCTGGTGGGGTCGCTGCTCAGGCCTGCGAACGAGGCGGCCAGGTCCACCAGGCTCTGGGCCGGCCCCTCGAAGAACTGGAGCAGGTTGAGCCGCATCTGCATCGGAATGCCTACCGGCACGCCGGGTGGGAGGGCGAGAGTTGTATCGACCACTCCGGAGATCGTTTCCTTGTCGTTGAGCAGCAGCGACCAGGCCAGCCGCACCATGGTCGCGGTGACTTGGTTGTCCGGCGGATTCTCCGCCCGAACCTCGACCACGAACTGGAGCGGGAGATCTTTGCGGGCCAGCGCCAGCGAAATGCGGCCGATGTCGGTCGCGCTGAGGTCGGAGTAGGAGCGAATTCGGGCCAAATCGACACCGGCGAGCTGACCGTTGCGGACACCTGCCAGCGAAAAGCCGACCTGCCGGAGCGCCGCGAGCTGCTGGAGCGTGGCGCAGGCGGCGGCAAACACGAGCGCCCCGGCGAGCCAGAGCTGGCGGGAACGCCTTCCCCTCGATACCATTAACCGCATGAGCCGCACCATCCTGACCTCCTCCTACTATTACGCGACCCCATCCACGGGCCGCGGCTGGAGGTATTCGACGAAGTAGCAGGACATCGAATCCCGATCTTCCGAGCGGCCCGTGATTCCACGGGCCGTTTTTTGTTGTTCACCATCCCAGGAGCCGTTATGCACGACGCACTGATCCATCAGGTTGACGAATCTGCACCGGTCCAGCAGCACTGGTCCGATTACACGGACGAGCAGCACGCGGTCTGGGCCACGCTCTACCAGCGGCGCATGCCGGCACTCCGCGCCACCGCCAGTGATGTGTTTCTCAAAGGCGTGGAGGCGATCGGCCTCGAATCGGAATGCATTCCCGACCTCGCCGTGCTCAACCACCGGCTCGCCAAACGCACCGGCTGGAAGGCTGTTCCGGTGGGTGGCTTTCTCCCCGCCAACGAGTTCTTCCATGCGCTGGCCCGGCGGGAGTTTCCCACGACCGTCACCATCCGTCCCGCCGACCGGCTCGACTACGTGCCCGAGCCGGACATCTTCCACGACGTCTTCGGCCACGTGCCGCTCCATGCGGATCCCGTCTTCGCCGACTTCCTGCAGCGATTCGGCGGGGTGGCCGCGCGGAGCACCGGTGCCGAGGACACCGAGCGCATGGCTCGGTTGTTCTGGTTTACCGTGGAGTTCGGTCTGGTCATGGAGCGAGATGGGGTTCGAGCCTACGGGAGCGGGCTCATATCGTCGCATGCCGACGCCGCCAACGCGCTGGGCCCGGCGTGCGAACACCGCCCGTTCGACCTCGACGCGGTGCTGAATCAACCGTTCAAGATCGACGAGCTCCAGCCCGTGTTGTTCGTCGTGCGGGATTTCCGGGAGCTCTTCGCCGCCGTGACGGAGGCCGATGCCCGGTTGACCGCCGGGCCTTAACCTGTTAGAATTGCGTCACTTGAAAGCGAAGGCCTGACCGCCTTCCACCCTGAGCCAGCACGCGGCGAACGGGTTCCTGATCCGCTCCACTGGTGCCGTCCCAACCCGGCCCGTCAGCGCTTCGGAACACCCCGCCACGCGGGGTGTTTTTGTTTCCCTTTCTGGGGAGGTTGCCCACTGAGCACCAACGAGCGTGAACGTCGGACCCGCGTCAACCGGATGATCCGGATCAGCCCGGTTCGAGTCATTTCGGATTCCGGGGAGCAGTTGGGTGTACTGTCGATCGAAGATGCCCTGGCGGCCGCCGAAGAGCGCGGTCTCGATCTGGTAGAGGTCGCACCGACGGCCCGGCCCCCCGTGGTCAAGATCATGGACTACGGGAAATACAAGTTCGAGGAGGCCAAGGCGGCCCGCGCGGCCAAGAAAAAGCAGCATGTGATCGACATCAAGGAAGTGAAGTTTCGCCCCGGGATCGACGACCACGATTTCGACTTCAAGACGCGCCATATGCGCGAGTTCCTGGCCGAAGGCGACAAGGTGAAGGTGACGATGATGTTCCGGGGCCGGCAGATGGCCCGGATCGATCTGGGGAAGGCCGTGCTCGATCGGGTGGCCGCAGCCCTGGCCGATGTCGGCAAGATCGAGTTCGACGCCCGACTCGAGGGGCGCAACATGACGATGGTGATCGCGCCCAAATAGCCGGCGCCGAATCAAGGAGAGTACCATGCCGAAAATGAAGACCAAACGCGCCGCGATGAAGCGCTTCACGGTGACCGGGACCGGCAAGCTCAAGCGGCACCGGGCCAACAAGCGCCACATCCTGACCAAGAAGACGCGGAAGCGGAAGAACCAGCTTGGCAAGGCCGCGCTGGTGAGCTCCGCCGATTTCCCGCGCGTGTCCCGCCTGCTTCAGGCCTAGGAGAACGACCCATGCCTCGCGTCAAGAACACGGTCGCGCATCACGCGCGCAAGAAGAAAATCATGGAAGCGGCCAAGGGCGGCTTCCAGGCCCGGAGCAAGCTCTACAAGGCCGCCAAGGAAAACGTCGAACGCGGCATGGCGTACGCCTACCGCGACCGCCGCAAGAAGAAGGGTGACTTCCGTACCTTGTGGATCACCCGGATCAACGCCGCCGCGCGTCTCCACGACCTGAGCTACAGCCGCCTCATGGCCGGCCTCAAGAAGGCCGGCGTCGAGATCAACCGGAAGGTCCTGGCCGACCTCGCGGTCCACGACGCCGACGCCTTTGCCAAGATCGCCGAGATCGCCAAAAAGGCGGCCTGACGGCGGGTTCTCGGCGAACGGCTGTCGAGACGAATGGACCACACCGGCTACCTGGCACTCGATGAGCTGCTGCCCCGCCTGAGCGCGGTGCAGCAGCTGGACGCGCCGGCGCTCGAGGCCGAGCGCATCGCGGTACTGGGCCGCAAGCAGGGCGCCCTGACCGCCGCGCTTCGCGCGGTGGCCGGGTTGGACGCCGAGGAGCGTAAGCGCTTCGGTGCCGCGGCCAACGCGCTGAAAGCCGCCTTCGAGGCGGCTTTTGCCGGTCGGGAAGCCGAGCTCGCCGCCACCAGCCCGGGCACAGGGCATCCGGGCATCGACCTCACCATGCCCGGGCGGGGCCGCTGGATCGGGGCCCTGCATCCCATCGCCAGCGTCGTGGACGAAATTCTCGCGATCTTTCGCGAGCTGGGTTTTGCCGTCGCCGTCGGGCCCGAAGCCGAAACCGAATGGCTCAACTTCGGGGCGCTCAACTTTCCGCCCGACCATCCCGCGCTGGACATGCACGACACGCTCTACCTGACCCAGGGGCCGGGCGATCGCGTCCTGCTGCGCACCCATACGTCGCCGGTCCAGGTGCGGGTGATGCAGGCCGGGCCGCCGCCCTACCGGGTTGTGGTTCCGGGCATGTGTTACCGCAACGACACGGCCGACGCGTCACACACGCCGGCCTTTCTCCAGATCGAGGGCCTCGCGATCGACGAGGGGATCGGCTTTGTCGACCTGAAGGCCTCGCTGACGCACTTTGCCCGCCGCTTCTTCGGCCCCGACACCAAGGTGCGGTTCCGGCCCTCCTACTTCCCGTTTACCGAACCCTCCGCCGAGCTGGACGTGGAGTGCCAGATCTGTCACGGCAAAGGCTGCTCGGCGTGCAAGCAGACCGGCTGGATGGAGCTGCTCGGCTGCGGGATGGTGCATCCCACCGTGCTCATCAACTGCGGCGTGGACGCCGAGCGGTATACCGGCTGGGCCTTCGGACTGGGCCCGGGGCGGACCGCGATGCAGCGCTACGACGTGCCGGACCTGCGGCTGATGAGCGGCGGGGACATGCGCTTTCTCCGCCAGCTCGCGGGCCAGGAGGACGGATGAAAGTCTCCCGTCGCTGGCTGGAGGAGTTTCTGCGCCGCCCGCTCGAGGCGAGGGAGCTGGCCGAGAAGCTGGCCATGCTCGGCGCGCCCGCCGATGCGGTCGTCCCACTGCACCGGGAGCTCTCGGGCATCGTGGTGGCGCTGGTGGAAGCGGTGCGGCCGCACCCCAACGCGGATCGGCTCCAGGTCTGTACCGTGAATGACGGAACCAGCCAGAAGCGCAATGTCGTATGCGGCGCGACCAATGTCGCGGCGGGAGCGAAGTATCCCTTCGCTCCGGTCGGCTCCGCGCTCCCCGGCGGGCTGGTCATCGAAAAGCGAAAGATCCGCGGTGAGGCGTCGGAAGGCATGCTCTGCTCCAGCAAGGAGCTGGGCCTGGGGACCGACCACGAAGGGATCATGACGCTCACCACCGACGCCGCACCGGGGACCAAATTCCTCGATGTCCTGAAGCTGGACGACGACCGCCTCGAGCTCGACACCCCGCCGGTTCGGGCGGACTTGCTGGGTCACAAGGGGGTCGCGCGCGAGCTGGCAGCAGCGTACAAGACAATGTTCCGTCTGCCCGAAATCCCTACCGACCTACCGACCTACCGACATACCGACATCCCGCATCCCGCCCGTTCGGGAAGCCCGGCTCGCTCCGGCGGTGTGCTCGTGTCGATCGAGCCCGGCTCGTCGTGCGCCCGGTTCACCGCGGCGGTGATTCGCGGAGTCACCGTGGGGCCGTCGCCGGCGTGGCTCCGGCAGCGACTCGAGGCGGTCGGCCAGCGCAGCATCAACAACGTGGTGGACGCCACCAATTACGTGATGTTCGAGCTGGGCCAGCCGCTCCACGCTTATGACCTGGCCCGGCTCAGGGGAGCTGCCGTCGCGGCCCGCAAGGCGCTGCCCGGCGAACGCCTCATGACGCTGGACGGCGTCGATCGCCCGCTCAGCACGGACCTCACCGTCATCGCCGATGCCGCCGGTCCAGTGGGCGTGGCCGGCGTCATGGGCGGGCGCGGTTCCGAGGTCTCGGCAGAAACCACCGATCTCTTCCTCGAATGTGCCTGGTTCGCGGCGGGCCCGACTCGGGCTGCCCGGAGGTCGCTGGGTCTCCCCACCGAGGCGAGCCAGCGATTCGAGCGAGGCACGGATCTCTGGTCGGTACCCGAAGCGCTTCGCCGGTGTATCCAGGTGCTGCTCGCCGTGGCGGGTGGGCGGCTGGACGGCGATCCGGCAGACTGCTGGCCCGAGCCCACCAGCCCGATCCGGATCTTCCTGCGCACCGGCCGGGTGGCCCAGGTGCTCGGCGTGGAGCTGCCGGTCCACGTGCTGGAACAGTGCCTGGTCGCCATCGGCGCTACGCTGGTGGCGAAGCCGGCCGAGCAACGGCTGGCAGTAGAGGTACCCGGCTGGCGGCCGGACCTCAAAGAGGAGATCGATCTGGTCGAGGAGATCGCCCGCATCTACGGCTTCGGCGCGTTTCCCGACGACCTCCGCCCCTTCCGGGCCGGCAACCAGATCGACGCACCGATTCATGTCGCTTCTGGCAGGATTCGGCACGCCATGGTCGCCGAGGGCCTGTACGAGACCCTCCTCCTTCCCCTCGGCCCTGCCGACGGCGATGCAGCGGTCCCGGTGCTTAACCCGCTATCGGCGGATCACGGATTCCTGCGCAGCCGCCTCACCCCCGGCCTGGTTCGCCAGGTCGAGGCCAACTGGGCCAATCAGGTGCGAGACGTCCGCCTCTTCGAGATCGGTACCGTCTTCGCCCCGGGAGAGCCCGGTGGCCGGCCGGTCGAGACCACGCGCGCCGCGGCGGTGTTGACCGGCGCCCGCGCGCCGGCGCACTGGACCGATGGGGGCCGCACCCCGGACTGCGATCGGTGGGACTTGAAGGGCCTCTTCGAGCGCGCGGTGTCTCTGGCGATTCCCGGAGCGGCGGTGCAAGTTGAAGGCAGCGGCTGGGTGGCAAGGAATTCCGCCGGCCGCGAGGTCGGCCGGGCCGGGCCGCTGGTGGCGGACGCCCCACCTTGGGCCGCGCCGCTCTTCGGGCTCGAGGTGGACGTGGATCCCGCCCCCCGCCCGGCGTCGCGCTTCCGGCCGCGGCCGACCACGCCCGCAGCCACTCGTGACCTCGCGCTGCTGGTTCCGGACGCGGTGCCGATGGACGCCGTGATCGCGACCGTCCGCGAGGCCGCCGGGAGTCTGCAGGAAACCGTGGCTATCCTGGACGAATACCGCGGCAGCGAGCTCCCGGCCGGTCGCCGAAGTGTCGCCGTCCGCGTCGTGCTCCGCGGCCGTGAGCGGACGCTACGGGACTCCGACGTCGAGGCGGTGGTGCAGGGCATACTCTCGAAGCTGGGACAGACGCTTGACGTCACCCTACGAACGAGCTGACCGCGTGATGGTGGAGGAGCTGGAACAGCTCCTCGCCGCCGTTGAACAGGAGCTGGCCTCCTGGCGGGCCCGGTGTCAGCGGGCCGAGCAGGAGCTCGCCCAGGCGGGGCCCGGGAAGGGCAGGGGCGGACACGGCCCCGCCGAGCTCTCCCAGGCGCGCCTCAAGATCGGCTCGCTCGAGGGTGAGAACCACGATCTCAGGCGTCGCATCGCCGCGGCGCGCGAACATATCGAGCGGCTGCGCACCCGGTTGCGTTTCGTCGAAGAACACGGCGCCGGAGACGCAGCGTGAGCACCCGGCATTCGGTCAAGATCCAGCTGGGCGGCACCGAGTTCACGGTGAGCTCGGAGCATCCTCCGGAATACACCCGGGAAGTGGCGGCGTACTTCGACGCGGTGCTGGCGCGGATCAGAGGGTCGCTTCCCTCCGTCGATGCGCACAAGGCCGCGCTGCTGGCGGGGCTGTCGATCACCGAGGAATTGTTTCAGGGCCGGCAGGGCGACGGCGACCAAGCCGCGCGTCTTGCCTCCATGCGCGACCGGCTGGCCCGGCTCCTCCCGCCCACCCGAAGGGGTGGGGCGGCTCGGGGAGCCACGCTTCCGGCCGACTGACTCACTCGCGGCCTCCGGGCCGCGTGCGGAGATACTATGACCCCGTACGAAATGCTCCTCACGGTGGGGGGCCTCGTAGCTGGAATTCTGCTGGCTCTCATCGGCTCCACTCTCTACCTCCGTGCCCGCCGCCGCAACGCGGCAGCGATCATCGCCGACGCCGAGGTCAAATCGGCCGCGCTGCTCAAGCGGGCCGGCGGCGATGCCGACCAGGCCAAGGCCGCTGCCGTGCTGGAGGGCAAGATGGAGGCTCTCCGCCTGCGCGAGGAAAGCGAGAGAGACCTGTCTCGGCGCCGCGAGGATGCCGACCGGGTCGAGCGCCGGGCCGAGGAACGGGAGAAGGGATTCGCCAAGCGGGGCGAGCAGATCGAGCAACAGGAGAAATCGGTTGCCGGGCGGATCGCGGGCATCGAGCGCCAGGAACTGGCCGCGAAAGTCCGCGAGGCCGAGATCGACGTCCTGGTCAAGGAGCAGCACCTGCGGCTCGAACGGGTCGCCGGGCTGACCTCCGAAGAGGCCCGCCGCGAGCTGCTCCAGAAGGTGGAAGACGAGGCGCGCGCCCAGGCCGCCGCGCTGGGGCGTGACATCCGGGAGCAGGCCAAGAAGGAAGCTGAGAAGGACGCCAAGAAGATTATCGCCCTGGCGGTGCAGCGCCTGGCCGCCGAGCACACCGCCGAAACCACGGTCGCCGCCGTGGCGCTCCCCAGCGATGAGATGAAAGGCCGCATCATCGGTCGAGAGGGCCGGAATATTCGCGCGTTCGAGCAGGTCACCGGCGTGGATCTCATCATCGATGACACGCCGGACACCGTCATTGTGTCCTGCTTCGACCCGATTCGTCGCGAGGTGGGCCGCCGGGCGCTCGAGGCGCTGATCGTGGACGGACGCATCCACCCCGGGCGCATCGAAGAGATCGTCAAGAAAATCCGCACCGAGCTGGAAACCCAGCTGGTGGAGCTGGGAGAGCAGGCGGCCTTCGAAACCGGCATTCACGGCCTGCACGCCGAGATGATCAAGCTCATCGGC
>Ga0114129_10018144_pt1 | contig 10021 bp, 6 predicted proteins | sample RhiMetdeltSRZDD1_FD_80071 | JGI IMG/M metagenome (GOLD analysis project Ga0114129, IMG submission 80071) | Populus rhizosphere microbial communities from Tennessee, USA - Rhizosphere MetaG P. deltoides SRZDD1 (version 2) (version 2) | ecosystem: Host-associated > Plants > Roots > Rhizosphere >...
AGGCCTTCCATGATTTCCTCGAGCGCTTCCTTACCAGGCCGGATGCGGTCGAGCGGCAGCGTGGCGAGCGGTTCATCCACGACGTTGAGCTGCGTCAGGAAGTCGTCGCGATCGGGTTCGATGTAGATGATGCCGGTCGCGAACTCGCCGCGCCGCGCGGTTTCGTGGAGGCGCTTGAGCGCGCCGATCTTGTCGGTCGGGTCGTAGTTTTCTTCGAGCTTCTTCAAATACAGCTTCGAGCCGTCGTGCATCGTCACTTCCTGGGTCGTGCCTGGCTCGTAGTCCACAGAGATGTCTTCGAAGTACGGGACGAAGCTCACCTCTTCGACGGGATCGTCGTGATCCTTCACGTAGGCGTAGCTCTTGGTCGACCCTTCGTGGTCGTTGAACGTCACACACGGCGAGATGACGTCGAGCATCACCGTCCCTCGATGCGCGAGCGCGGCTTTGAGGAGCGACAGCAGCTGCTTCTTGTCGCCGGAGAACGAGCGCGCCACGAACGTCGCGCCGAGCTCTACGGCGAGCGCGCAGGTGTCGATCGGCGGGAGATCGTTGACGACGCCGGTCTTGAGCTTCGATCCGAGGTCCGCCGTCGGCGAAAACTGACCTTTGGTGAGGCCGTAGCAGCCGTTGTCCTCGATGATGTAGATGATCGGCAGGTTCCGGCGCATCAGATGCACGAACTGGCCGATGCCGATCGCGCCGGTGTCGCCGTCGCCACTGACGCCGATGGCGATCAGCTTCTGGTTCGCGAGCATCGCGCCGGTACCGACCGAGGGCATGCGGCCGTGCACGGCGTTGAAGCCGTGCGAGCCGCCGAGGAAGTACGCGGGACTCTTGCTCGAACAGCCAATCCCCGACAGCTTCACGACCTGCCGCGGATCGACGCCCATCTCGTAAAACGCATCGATGATCCGTTCGGAAATGGCGTTGTGGCCGCAGCCAGCGCACAGCGTCGTCTTGCCGCCTTTATAGGTGATCGGTTCGAGCCCGATTCGATTGACTTTGACTGGAGTCGGCATTCGTTTATTCCCCGCCTGCACTGCCCGCGCTCACGCGGACCGGTGTTTTTTTCGCGACTTCGAACCCTTCCTGCGCCAGCACATCGTCGGTGATGCTGCGGGCATCGATCGGCAGCCCGTTGTAGTGCAGGACGCTTCGCAGCTTCGTCTGCTGCTCCGGTGACAGCTCCAGCTTCATGAGCTGGAGCAGCTGGGCATCGCGATTCTGCTCGATGACATAGATGCGCTCGTGCGCGTCGACGAAGGCCGGCAGGTCGGCGTTGAACGGGTAGGCGCGAAGCCTGAAGTACGACGTATCCACTTTCGTCTCGTCGCGCAGCTGATCCCGGCTCTCCTCGATCGCGAAATGTGACGTGCCGTACCCGATGAAGCCGATTTTCGCCTTCGTGTTGCTCTGAACAATCGGCTTCGGCACGTGCTTTCGCGCCGTCTCGAACTTCCGCGCGAGGCGATCCATGTTCTCGACGTAATCGTCGGGCCGTTCGCTGTACTGGCCCTTCGCGTTGTGCCCAGAGCCGCGCGCGAAGTAGGCCGGCATGCCGTCGCCGGGAATCGTGCGGTACGTGATGCCGTCGCCGTCGACGTCTTTGTAGCGCCCCCACTCCCCTATCTTCTTGAGGACATCCTCGGTGAGCACCTTGCCGCGGTCGATCGGCTTGTCGGGATACTTGAAGCCGTCGGACATCCAGTTGTTCATCCCCAGATCGAGGTCCATCATCACGAACACGGGCGTCTGGAACTGCTCGGCGAGGTCGAACGCCTCCTGCGCCATCGTGTAGCACTCTTCCACGGACGCCGGAATGATCATGATGTGCTTGGTGTCCCCGTGCGACAGAAAGGCGGCCTGGAGAAGATCGCCTTGCGCGGTCCGTGTCGGCAGCCCCGTTGACGGACCGACGCGTTGCACATCGAAGATCACCGCAGGTGTCTCGGCGTAGTACGCGAGGCCGGCGAACTCGCCCATCAGCGAAATCCCGGGGCCCGCGGTGGCCGTCATCGACCTGGCGCCTGCCCAGCTCGCGCCGATGACCATTCCGAGCGATGCGATTTCGTCTTCCGCCTGTACGATCGCGAACGTAGCCTTGCCGGTGGTCTTGTCCACGCGGTACTCCTTCATGTAGCCGATGAGCGACTCGCAGAGCGAAGACGATGGTGTGATCGGATACCAGGCGACAACGGTAACGCCAGCCATCATGCAGCCGATGGCTGCGGCGGCGTTCCCTTCGATCAGGATCTTGCCGGCCGTTTCGTTCATCGCCTCGATGAAAAACGGATCCTGCTTGGTGAAGTTCGCTTCCGCGTAATCCCAGCCGGCTTTCAGCGCGCCTGCATTCAGCGTCACGGCTTTCGCCTTCTTGCCGAGCTGCTTGCCGAGCGCCTTTTCCATCAGGGCGGGATCGATGCCGAGCAGCTTCGCGAGGATCCCGTCGTAAATCATGTTTCGCACGAGGCGCCGCAATTTCGCATCAGGACAGACGGGCGCCACGAGCTTGTCGAACGGCACCGGATAGAAGACGAGATCGCTTCGGAGGGTGTTCAGCTTCAACGGCTCGTCGTAGACGACCGCGGCGCCGGCCTCGAGCGTCATGACGTCTTCCTTCGCCGTTTCCGCGTTCATCGCGACCAGGAAGTCCACTTCTTTCTTGCGCGCGATGTAATGCCGCTTGCTGGTGCGGATGGTGTACCACGTCGGCAGACCCGCGATGTTCGAGGGGAACATGTTCTTCCCGGACACGGGAACGCCCATCAGGAGGATGGACCGCAGCAGCACCATATTGGCTGTCTGGCTGCCCGAGCCGTTGACCGTAGCAATTTGAATGCTGAAGTCGTTGACGACGCGCTGCTTGCGGGGCGCCGCCTGCTGTTCCTGAACTGCCAGGTCTGTCGGTGACATTCTCAAGTCCTTACGACGTAGGTAGATAGAGGATATGTACGGCGCAGCTTCGCCGCCCGGGATATCTCATGAAGTATATCAAGTCTGAAGTATGAAGTCCGAAGGCCGAAGGTTTTGCGGGCCGAACTTCGTCCCTCAGACCTGTATGAGCTCCGTAACTGCTTTGCCCATATCTGCCGGACTCTGAACGACTTTGACCCCCGCAGCCCTCAATGCCGCCATCTTTTCCGCCGCAGTGCCCTTTCCACCCGCGATGATGGCGCCGGCATGGCCCATGCGCCGGCCGGGAGGCGCGGTTTGGCCCGCGATGAAGCCGACGATCGGCTTCTTGAAGTGACCTTTGATCCAGGCGGCGGCATCCTCTTCTGCGGTTCCGCCGATCTCGCCAATCATGATCACGGCGTCGGTCTCGGGATCGGCAGCAAACAGCTTCAACGCGTCGATATGCGAGGTACCAATCAGGGGATCGCCGCCGATGCCGATGCAGGTGCTTTGGCCGAGCCCAAGGCGCGTGAGCTGATGGATGGCTTCGTAGGTGAGCGTTCCGCTCTTGGAGACAATGCCGATGCGGCCTTCCTGGCAGATGTTGCCCGGGATGATGCCGGCCTTCGCCTTTCCTGGCGAAATCAGGCCCGGACAGTTGGGGCCGACGAGGCGCGTTTCCGGGTGAGCCTTGAGAAACGTCATGGCGCGCATCATGTCCAGCGTAGGGATCCCCTCGGTGATGCAGACCACCAGCGCAACGCCGGCATCGGCGGCCTCCATCACGGCGTCGGCGGCGAATGCCGGCGGCACGAAGATCACCGACGCATTCGCGCCAGTTTTCTTCACGGCGGCCTGAACCGTGTCGAAGATCGGCCAGCTCTCGTGCGTCGTGCCGCCCTTCCCGGGCGTCACGCCGCCGACCACGTTCGTGCCGTACGCCGCGGCCTGCTTGGCGTGAAACGTCCCCTCCTTGCCGGTGAGGCCCTGAACGATCAGCCGCGTCGATTTGTCGATGAGGACAGCCATATAAGAATTGGTGATTTGGTGATTTGGTGATTTGGTGAATTCAATTCACGAATTCACCAATTCTCGAATTCGCCAATTCTCACCCTGCCAGGAGCACCGCTTTCTCTGCCGCCTCGTCCATCGAGTCCGCCGTCGTGAAATTCATCCCACTGTCCTTCAGCAGGCGCTTCCCTTCTTCCACGTTCGTCCCTTCCATCCGGATCACGATTGGCACCGGGACGCCCAACTCCGTCACGGCCGAGATCACACCCTGTGCGAGGACGTCGCAGCGCAGGATGCCGCCGAAGATGTTGATCAGAACCGCCTTCACATTCTTGTCGGACATCAGAATCTTGAAGGCGTTGCGAATCTGCTCCGCATTGGCGCCGCCGCCAACGTCCAGAAAATTCGCCGGCTCGCCCCCGGCCAGCTTGATGATGTCCATCGTCGCCATGGCGAGACCGGCGCCGTTCACCATGCAGCCGATATTCCCGTCGAGATGGATGTAGTTGAGGGAGAACTTGGCGGCTTCGATCTCGAGCGGATCCTCTTCGGCGGTGTCACGCAGCTCTTTGATATCGGGGTGGCGGAAGAGCGCGTTGTCGTCGAAATTCATCTTCGCATCGAGTGCCAGGAGATCGCCCGAAGCGGTCACGACGAGCGGGTTGATTTCGAGGAGCGAGGCGTCGGTGGCGAGGTACGTTTCGTACAACGCCGTCACCACCTTGACGAACTTGTTCACGTGCGGCGCCTCGAGACCAATCCCAAAGCCAAGCTGCCGCGCCTCGAACGGCACGATGCCGACGCCAGGCTCGATGTAGGCGCGGACGATCTTCTCCGGGGTCTTGGCCGCGACTTCTTCGATGTCCATGCCGCCAGCGGCGCTCGCCATGATCACCGGTTTGCCGGCAGCGCGGTCCAGCAGGATGCTGACGTAGAGCTCGCGCTGCATCTGCAGCCCTTCCTCGATCAGCACCCGTGCGACGACGCGACCTTCAGGCCCGGTCTGGTGGGTCACGAGCTTCATTCCGAGCATCCCGCGCGCGAGCTTTTCAGCATCCTGCGGCGATCGCGCCAGCTTGACGCCTCCACCTTTGCCGCGGCCGCCAGCGTGAATCTGCGCTTTCACCACCACCACTTTCGTACCAAGGCGCTTCGCGATCTCGACGGCATCAGCAGCGGTGAAGGTGACCTCGCCACGCGGCACGGGCACGCCGTGGCGCGCCAGGATCGCTTTGGCTTGGTACTCGTGGATTTTCATAACGGACGGAAGGAAACTCCTGATGCTAACTTGCGCCTCTTCATGACGCAACAGTAAACTGCTCCTTTGATGGCGTCGCGAACGGGCCTGTTCTTCTCCTCGGTCGGCACAAAAATTCTCATCGGCGTCACCGGCTTCGCACTTTTTCTTTACCTCCTGATTCACCTCGCCGGAAACCTGGTGGTCTTCTTCGGTCCCGCCGCCTTCAACCGCTACGCGTATGTGATGGAAGAGCGGAATCCGCTGCTGCCGGTCATCGAGATTCTGCTGCTGCTCGTCTTCCTCCTCCACATCTACAAGACAGTCACGATGTTCCTCGCGAATCAGCGCGCGCGGCCGGTGCGATACGCGAAGAAGAAGTACGCGGGGCGTCCGAGCCGCAAGTCGCTCGCATCGTCGACGATGATTGTGTCGGGACTCTGGCTGCTGGCCTTCCTGCTGGTGCACGTCAAAGCGTTCCGGTTCAGTCCGGTGTACGAGTGGGCCGAAGGTGGACGCGATTTATACCGGCAGGAGGTGGAGAACCTCTCCAACCCGCTCGTGGTCGGGTTCTACGTGCTCTCGATGGTCGTGGTCGGATCGCATTTGTGGCACGGCATCACGAGCGCGCTGCAGTCGCTCGGCGTCGATCATCCGAAATGGACACCTCGGTTCTTGACCGCCGGTAAGGTGATCGCGGTCGCGATCGCGGGCGCGTTCATCGTGATCGCCGTGTGGGTGTATTTGACTCAGGCGGGACGGGTGCACTCGTGAAATTAGACGCGAGGATCCCGGCTGGTTCGATCGCTGCCAAATGGGATCACCACAAGTTCGAGATGAAGTTGGTCAATCCGGCCAACAAGCGCAAGTACACGATCATCGTCGTCGGCACCGGTCTTGCGGGCGCGTCGGCCGCGGCGTCGCTCGGGGAACTCGGATACAACATCCTGAATTTCTGCATTCAGGACAGTCCGCGTCGCGCGCACAGCATCGCCGCGCAGGGCGGCATCAACGCCGCGAAGAATTATCAGAATGACGGTGACAGCGTTTACCGGCTCTTCTACGACACGGTCAAGGGAGGAGATTACCGGTCGCGCGAGGCGAACGTCTATCGGCTTGCGCAGCTGAGCGTCAACATCATCGACCAGTGCGTCGCGCAGGGCGTCCCGTTCGCGCGCGAGTACGGCGGCTTGCTCGACAACCGATCGTTCGGGGGCGCGCAGGTGTCCCGGACGTTCTACGCGCGCGGACAAACGGGACAGCAGCTGCTCCTTGGCGCCTATCAGTCGCTGATGCGGCAGGTCCACGACAACAAGGTTCGCCTGTTTCCCCGCCGCGAGATGCTCGACCTGGTGATCATCGACGGCAAGGCGCGCGGCATTCTCTGCAGAAACCTCACAACGGGACAGCTGGAACGCTACGTCGGAGACGCCGTCATTCTGGCCACCGGCGGGTACGGCACGGCGTACTACCTGTCGACGAACGCGGTGAACTCGAACGTGACGGCCGCCTGGCGCGCGCACAAGCGCGGCGCGCTCTTTGCGAATCCGTGCTTCACGCAGATCCACCCCACGTGTATTCCCGTGACCGGCGATCACCAGTCGAAGCTCACGCTGATGAGCGAGAGCCTGCGCAACGACGGCCGTGTGTGGGTGCCGAAAAAACAGGGCGATTCGCGGCCGCCTGAACAGATTCCCGAGAACGAGCGCGACTATTACCTCGAACGCAAATACCCGTCGTTCGGCAATCTCGTTCCGCGCGACGTCGCCTCGCGAAACGCCAAACAGATGGCGGACGACGGTCGTGGCGTCGGTGAAACGGGGCTCGCCGTCTATCTCGATTTCAAGGATGCCATCCAGCGCATCGGCCCGGAAGCGATCAAGGAGAAGTACGGAAACCTCTTCCAGATGTACCAGAAGATCACGGACGAAGATCCGTACAAGGTGCCGATGCGCATCTACCCTGCCATCCATTACACGATGGGCGGGCTTTGGGTGGATTACAACCTGATGAGCACCGTGCCAGGCCTGCACGTGCTTGGCGAAGCAAATTTCTCGGACCATGGCGCCAATCGGCTCGGCGCGAGCGCGCTGATGCAGGGCCTCGCCGACGGCTATTTCGTGATCCCCTACACGATCGGCGATTACCTGGCGACAAGCAGCCTCCCGAAAGTGACAACGGACCACGAGGCATTCGGTGAAGCAGCCGAGAATGCGCAGCGGCAGATCAACCGGTTGTTGTCGGTGAAGGGTCATCGCGGGATCCGCGAGATTCACCGCGAGCTCGGTCGCATCTTGTGGGACGACGTGGGAATGGCGCGGACCGAGCAGAGCCTCAGGCGCGCGCTGGAAGCGATCCCCAAGCTTCGCGAGGACTTCTGGCAAAGCGTGTCGGTGCCCGGCACGCCAGACAACCTCAACCAGAGCTTGGAATATGCCGGCCGTGTCGCGGACTACCTCGAGTTCGCGGAGCTGCTGGCATTCGACGCACTGCACCGCCGCGAATCGTGCGGCGGCCATTTCCGGGAAGAAAGCCAGACGCCGGACGGCGAGGCGCTGCGCGACGATGCGCACTATTCGTATGTGGCCGCGTGGGAGTTCAAAGGAGTTGGAAAGCAGCCGGAGCTGCACAAGGAGCCGTTGGAGTTCGTGGAAGTGCATCCAACACAGAGGAGTTACAAGTAATTGGTGAATTGGTGAATTGGCGAATTCGTGAATGGCAATCACCAATTCTCTAATTCACCCGTTCACCAATTGCGGTAAGCATCGATGAGGCTGAATCTCAAAATCTGGCGTCAGGCCGGCCCCAGTGTCTCGGGTCGGCTGGTTGATTACGTCGCGGACCACGTGTCTCCCGACATGTCGTTTCTCGAGATGCTCGACGTCGTCAACGAAGGATTGACCAAGAAGGGCGAGGACGCGATCGCGTTCGACTCGGACTGCCGCGAAGGCATCTGCGGCATGTGCAGCCTCGTGGTGAACGGCATTGCCCACGGTCCCGACCGTGGCACCACGGTTTGTCAGCTCCACATGCGACGGTTCAAGGACGGCGACACGATTACGATCGAGCCCTGGCGCGCAAGGGCGTTTCCTGTGGTCAAGGATCTCGTGGTCGATCGCAGCGCCTTCGATCGCGTGATCGCAGCGGGCGGTTATTGCTCGGTCAATGTCGGCGGTGCGCCGGACGGCAACACAATCCTTATCCCCAAAGAAGTTTCCGAGCACGCGATGGACTCGGCGGCATGCATCGGCTGCGGCGCGTGCGTCGCGGCGTGCAAGAACGCATCGGCGCATCTCTTCGTCGCCGCGAAGGTCACGCATCTGTCGCTCCTGCCGCAGGGACAGCAGGAGCGTTATCGGCGCGTTGTCTCGATGATTGCGCAGGCCGACGCGGAAGGCTTCGGGAGCTGCTCGAACGAAGGTGAGTGCGAAGCCGTCTGCCCCAAGGAAATCCCGATCTCGAACATCGCGCGGATGACGCGCGAGTATCTCAGGGCTGCGCTGATCGCCCGAGAATAGGCCGTTCATCCCTCGGCGAGTCTCCCGCTCTTCCGCACAGGTAATCGGTTACATCCGGCAGGCGGACTGGTGTATCATCCGGCCGCTTGGGCCGGGCGCACAAGCATTGCAAGGACCGGAGGAGGATGCCATGGCGTATCGGAGAGTTGCGGGAATACTCGCGGTGCTTCTGGCGATCGCAGTCCCTGCGATCGCGCAGTTCGACCGGGGCTCGATCTCCGGGACGATTAAGGACGAGCAGGGCGGCGTGATGCCGGGCGTGACCGTCACGGTCGTGAATCAGCAAACCCGCCAGTCACAGAACACCGTCACCGACGGCACCGGCTTCTACACGTTCCCGAATCTGCTGCCGGGCCAGTACGACGTCCTCGCGGAGCTGCAGGGATTCAAGAAGGCGAACCGGACCAACATCACGCTGGATGCGACCGGCAAGCAAACGATCGACTTCGCGCTGCAGACGGGCACCATCAGCGAAGAGGTCACGGTGACCGGGTACTCGCCAGTCCTCCAGACCGACGTCACGGTGAGGAAGACCGTCGAGGCGAAGGACATCGAGCAGCTGGCGTTCGCCGGCCGCAACCCGATCGGCGTCGTCAGCCTGAAGGCGGGCGTTGTAGGCGGGAACTTCAATTCGCGCGGCTTCTCCGACCTCGGTAATGGCGGCTTCAACATCAACGGCAGCCGTTCCGACGAAAACAACATCACCATCGACGGCGCAACCGCCATCCGCACACGCTCGAGCGGCGCCATCGTCGGCATTCAGAACGTCGACGCAATCCAGGAAGTCCAGGTGCTGACGGCGAACTACTTGCCCGATTACGGACGCGCGAGCGGCGGGCAGATCCGCTTCGTGACCAAGGCGGGCAGCAGCCGCTACACCGGCAGCGGCTCGTACTTCCTGCGCAGCGACAAGCTGCAGGCCAACACCTGGGCTCGCAACCGCAGCCCGAACGCCATTGAAAACAGCGGGCCGGCGCCGTTCAAGTACAAGCAGTACGGCTACGCGTTCGGCGGGCCAATTCCAGGCGCGGCGCTCAAGGATCGGCTGTTCTTCTTCGCGGCCCAGGAATGGGTGAACTACCTGGCGACGGCGACGAACAGCGCGACGGTACCGACCGCCGCGATGCGGCGGGGCGACTTCAGCGAGCTGTTGAACCCGGCGAACAGGTTCTTCTCGCGCGTGGTGACGATTACAAACCCGCTCACCGGGCAGCCGTTTTCGAACAACGTGATCCCGCAGAGTCAGCTCTCGCCGAATGGGCTCGCGATGCTGAACGCCTATCCGCCGCCAACGCCCGGCTATCAGCTAGGCACCCAAAACGCGATCTTCAACAGCGAGAACCCGCAAGATCAGCGG
>Ga0114129_10018145_pt1 | contig 10020 bp, 9 predicted proteins | sample RhiMetdeltSRZDD1_FD_80071 | JGI IMG/M metagenome (GOLD analysis project Ga0114129, IMG submission 80071) | Populus rhizosphere microbial communities from Tennessee, USA - Rhizosphere MetaG P. deltoides SRZDD1 (version 2) (version 2) | ecosystem: Host-associated > Plants > Roots > Rhizosphere >...
CGAACTCGGGGAAGTACCGCCCGATCACCGACACGTCGAACGATCGAAGGATCGACTCCTTCGGCTCGCGTTCGAGCAGGAAGTCGAAGCAGTCGCGGACGAACGCGTCCGGCGGCCTGCCGGCCCCCAGGCGCTCGAGGTCCTCCGTCGAGACCGTGACGTCGTGCTCCGTGGCGGAGGCACCGTCCTCGACCCGCACCGAGAAGTGGCCCTCACCCGCCGGTCGGACGGTGATCTCGGCCATCCTCTGTGCTCCCGGGAGCCCTGTCGCTCGCGTGTTCGCGATCGCTCGTCGAGGCCCCGGACCCCGGCGGGTATCGTACGCGCGCAGTGGCCGAGGTCCGCAACCACGATGCGACGCTGTTCTGCGAGGTGGAGGGCGAGGGGCGGCCCGTCACCGTGCTCGCGCACGGCCTGACGAACAACCGGAACGAGCTCGCAGCGTTCACCCCGCTCGTCCCCGGGACCAAGGTCCGGTTCGACTTCCGCGGGCACGGGCGTTCGAGCGCGCCCGCGGACCCCAAGGGCTTCCGGTTCGAGGACTTCGCGCGCGACGTGGATGCGGTCGCGAACGCGTTCGGCGCCACGGTCGCGGTCGGCACGTCGCTGGGTGCGGGGGCGATCGGGAATCTCGTGTGCAGCGTCCCCGACCGGTTCGAGCGCATGGTGTGGCTGCTGCCGGCGGGGCTGGACCTGCCCTTCGGTCTCGCGTCTCGGTACCACCTGCTGGCGGGGGACCTGGAGGGCAGGACGCCGGAGGAGGCGCTCGAGGCGGTGCTTGACGACCCCGCGCGCGTGGCCGAGTACCTCCATACCCCGTGGCGGCTCGAAGTCGATCGCATGATGTGGCGGCACGAGGACCCGGACGGCCTGGCGCGGGCGATCCACGGCGTCGTGGAGGACTGGCCGATCCCGGACCGCGAGATGCTGCGAGAGGTCGGGATCCCGACGGTGATCGTGACGATCGAGGGGGACGAGATCCATCCGGCCGAACTCGGCCGCATCTTCGCCGACCTGATGCCGAACGCGGAGCTGCTCGCGTTCGAGAGCCAGGAGGGGCTGTTCGGTCAGATCCCGCAGCTGGTCGCGCGGATCTCCGCGTTCATCGCCGGCTCGGGCTGACCGAAGACGCGGCCTCGTCCCCGGCCCGCACGCTCTCGCCCTGCACGTCCGGGGCCTCCGTCGGCACCGTCACCGTGAACGTGCTTCCGCGCCCGGGACCGCTGTCGACCTCGACCCGCCCGCGAAGCTCCTCGACGAGCTCGCGAGCCAGGTGCAGCCCGAGGCCGAGCCCGTCGTGCGAACGGGTGCTCGACTGGTCGACCTGGTGGAACCGCTCGAAGATCTCGGCCTGGTCGGCCGGGTCGATCCCCGGACCATGGTCGGTCACCCGCAGTCGCAGCTCGCCGTCCTCGACGGTGCCATCCACCGTGATGGCGGACCCCGCCGGCGAGTACTTGAGGGCGTTGTCGAGCAGGTACCGCAGGACCTCGACGATCCGCGCCCGGTCCGTCCGAACGGTGCCGGCCGGCAGGTCGAACGAGACGCGGTCGGTCGCCCCGAGCTCTTCGACGACGGCCCCGGCGGCCTCGGCCAGGTCGACGTCGTCGAGCTCGACCGGCCGGCCCTCCTCGAGTTGAGCCTCGGTCAGCAGGTTCTCGACCAGCCGCTCGAGCCGCTTGGCCTGGCGCTGGGCCGCCTCCACGAACTCTCCGCGGGCGGCCGCGTCCCCATCCACGTCGGGCTGCGTGAGCGTGGCGAGCGAGCCCAGGATCGACGTGAGCGGCGAGCGGAGCTCGTGCGACGCGGCGCTCACGAAGTCGTCCTTCTTGCGGGCCAGGTCACGCAGCTCGGCGACGGTCCGCTGCTCGCGCTGCAGGAGCTCGGCCAGTTGGTCGTTGCGCCGGCGAAGCTCCCTGGAGGCTCGTAGCGCGATCGGGAGCAGCAGCGCGTACAGCACCGCGAGGCCGCCGACCACGATCACGGCGACGCGGCGGACGACCGCGTCGATGTCGTCCTGGATGAACGAGTAGTCCTGGTAGATCTCGGCTACCGCGACCACCGGACCCTTCGGCCGGGTTCGGAGCGGTAGATACGTGTAGAAGAGCGTGTCCGCGAGCCGGCGCTCGAACTCGTTCTCCTCGTCCTCCAGGTCCGACACGCCCAGCTCGAGGTGGCCCTCGGCGACCTCGGCCAGCTCGGAGGCCTCGTCGGGGAAGCGCTCGCCCACCAGCCGGGGTTCGTCCGAGAACACGATCGTGCCGTCCGGCCGCCAGACCTTCACGCGCACGGCCAGCCCGTCCGAGAGCACGCGTGAGCGAACGGCGGCGGTCGCCCGCCGGTACTCGGCGCCGACGACCGGGCGGTTCAGGTTCACGCCCGCGAACAGCGGACCGAGCACCGACTCCCCGACGAACGTCGCGTGGCGCGCCCCCACGAGCTCGGCCCGGTCCCGCGCGTTGCGCACGAGCAGGTACAGGGCCCCGACGGCAACCAGGACGAACGCCAGCAGGCTCGCGAGCGCGAACCGCAGGACCAGCCGAGGCTCCCTCGTGGGCGCCATCCCGGGCATGTATCGGATGTCCGGGCGTGCCGCCTGAGCCTGCCCGCGCCTGCGGCGCAGCCGGGAAGAGCGCTGCCCGCGCGGGGGACGGGGAGCCCTCGGGGCGTCGGCTACGCTCTGGCGGTGACCGAGGAGCTCTTCTCCACCGACGCCTACGCCCGCACCTGTTCGGCCACGGTCGCCGAGGTGACCGAGAGCGGGCTCGTGCTTGACCGGACCGTCTTCTATGCGAGGGGCGGCGGGCAGCCCGGGGACACCGGCGTGATCCGCTGGGACCGCGGCGGGGTATCGGTGACCGACACGGTCAAGCGGGACGGCCATGTGCTGCACCTCCTCGAGGGCGAGCCGCCGCCGGTGGGGGCCTCGGTCGAGGCCGAGATCGACTGGGAGCGCCGCCACACGCTGATGCGCACGCACACGGCGCTGCACGCGCTCTCGGCCGTGATCTTCCGAGACCACGACGCGAAGGTCACCGGCGGCAACATGGAGCCGGGGATCGCGCGGATGGACTTCGAGCTCGAGGCCATCGATGCCGAGTTCGCCAAGCGCGTGGAGGAGGTCCTGAACGCCGAGCTGGCGGCCGACCGGCCCGTGCGGGTCAGCTTCCTGCCGCGTGCCGAGGCCCTGTCGGACCCCGACCTGATCCGAACGAAGGTCAACCTGATCCCCGAGTCCGTCGACCCGATCCGCGTGATCGAGATCGAGGGCCTGGACAAGCAGGCCGACGGCGGAACGCACGTGCGCTCGACCGCCGAGGTCGGGGCCGTCCGGGTCGCCAAGACCGAGAACAAGGGCAAGGCGTTCAAGCGCATGCGGATCGAGCTCGCCCGAGCGTGAGCGATCCCCACGCCCGCAACGACCTGCTCGGTGGGCTTTCGGCCGCCGCGTCGGCCATCCTGTTCGGCTCGATCATCATCTGGGGCCGCTTCGTGCTCGAACGCGGCGTCCCCGTCGAAACGATGCTGTCGATCCGCTTCGCGATCGGCGCCCTGGTCCTGCTGGTCGCCGCGCTCGTCACCGGCAGCCCGGTGATCGCCGAGCGCGGCGAGCGCCTGCGCCTGGTCGTGCTCGCGGTGTGCGGGTACGCGATCGAGGCGAGCCTGTTCTTCACGGCCACGCAGCACGGGACCGTCGCGACCGTCACGCTCCTGTTCTTCCTGTATCCGGTGTTCGTCACGGTATGGGCGTGGGCGCTCGGGGGACGGCTGCCGGCGCGGTTGACCGTGGTCGCGCTCGTGTGCGCCGTCGCCGGGGCCCTGATCGTCGTCGGGACGGGCACCGGTCTGGAGATCGACGGGATCGGCGTGCTGCTGGCGTTCACCACGGCCGCGACGTACAGCCTGTACCTGACCGGGGCGGACCTGTGGATCAAGCGGACGGCCGCGCTCACGAGCGCGATGTGGATCAGCGCCTGCGCCTCGATCGGGCTCTTCGTGTACGCGAACGCGATCGGACACTGGGAGGTGCCCTCCGGCGCGCCCGAGTGGGGGCCACTCCTGGGCATGGGCCTCGCGTCGGCAGGCGCGTTCTTCTTCCTGATGGACGCACTGGGGCGTATCGGGGCCGTGCGAACGGCGATCGTCTCGGCGATGGAGCCGCTCGCGGCCGCGGTGCTCGGGTTCGTCTTCCTGGACGAGTCGGTCGCGTTCGGGGTCGCGGCCGGCGGCATGCTGATCCTGGCCGGCGCGATCCTGGCGAGCCTCGCCCGGACACCGACGCCGCAGGAACAGCAGGTGCCGTGATCGCGGCCGCCTAGCCCGACCCGGCGGCGATCGCGATCGCCGTGAGCGCCACGTAGATCGCCATCCCACCGACCACCAGCACGAGCCGTAGCGAGCGCTGGATCGGCGAACGCCCGAACGCGTAGTACGCGATCGGACCGAGCAGCGGCACGACCAGCACGACGAGCATCCACAGGATCCGCGTCCGGTTCGGCACCGCCTCCTGTCGAACGAGATCCCACAGCGCGATCGAGACCCACGCCGAGTACAGGATCAGCGGCAACACGTAGGCGTACAGGCCGACGAGCACACCCCACCATCCGGTGGCGAGCGACAGACCGAGCACGGTGACCTCCTGGTTGATCTCGGACGACGGCGCGACGTCGAGCGTGCGCGCGTCTCGGATGACGACGGGTTCGGGAACCGCGACTCCGGCGATCGCCGGGTCGGGCGGCGCGTCCGCGGCGCCGGGCATCTGCGGCTGGGGCGGCGGCGGCGGCTGCGAACGCCAGTCACCCGTGGCCACCCCCCCGAACGCGGTCTCGAGGTAGCGTTCGAGCGGGCCGAGCAGCGCACCCACCGATCCGCCGGGCATGCGCGCGAACGCCGAGCCGCACCCCACCTGCCACTCGATGGCCGGGGGCAGGCTCGAGACGAACGCGTTGCCGGCGAAGCAGTCGCCACCCGCGTTCGGAACCCCGAGCGCGAGATCGGCCTGGCCCGAGTGATGTACGACGTTGTCGCGGATCTCGTTGCCCTCGGTGAGCCAGAGGTTCTCGTCGGGCGAGGCGACCAGCGCGATGCCGAACCGCTCGTGGCCCTCGACGAAATTCTGGGTGACGACGTTGTCCCGGCCGCCGTTGACGAGGATCCCGATCCCCACCGACGGGTACTCGAGCTCGAAGGAGGGCGCGTCGGCATTGTTGTTGTCGTGAACCCAGTTCCCCGCGATCAGCGCATCGCGCTGAGGCGCGTCCTCCTCGGCGTCCAACGTGTTCGGGATGATGCCGGCGAGGTTGTCCCGCCACTCCGAGTTCACGATCCGCAGGTCGCCGCTCGCGTTGGTTCCGGAGAAGCCGACGGCGTTGTTCTCGGCCAGGACGGCGGTAACCACGGCGTGACACGGGTCGCACTGCCCGACGTAGAAGCCGGCCTCCGGATGTCCGCTCGCGTACGAGTGGTCGAACTGCCCGAACGCCGAGTCGAACGCGAACAGGCCGTAGTCCCCGTCGTTGTACGCGGTGAGGTACGAGCCCCGGTAGCCGAACACCGTGCGCCACACGAACCCGTCCCCCAGGTAGTGGCGCGCCGTCAGGTTCTCGATCGCGACGCCGTCCGCCTCGACCACCTCGATCCCGTTGGCGAGCCGGAACCCTCCCTCCAGGATCACGCCGCCCCGGTCCAGACCACGGATTGTCAGGAACGGCGTACGAACCACCACCGCCTCCTCGTAGACGCCGGGCGAGATCAGCACGAGGCCCCCGGGCTCGGCGGCGTCGACCGCCGCCTGGATCGTTGGGGCGTCCTGGGGGACCCGGATCTCGCCGCCCGGCAGCGCCGGCGGCTGTTCCCTGCCGGGCCCGACCTCCCCGCCTTCCTGCGCGATCGCGCTCGGGATCCAGAGCCCGAGCACGAGCGGGAACGCGAGGAGGAGGAAGGCGCGCACGCGTGGGCGCATCGCGCGCGAGGCTAGCACCGGTTCCCACTGGGACCGTGGAGCGGTACGGTGACGGACCGTGCCGACCGAACGCCTGACCGCGCTCGACGCGTCGTTCCTGTACCTGGAGCGGCCGGCGATGCACATGCACGTCGCGGGCCTGTCCGTGCTCGACCCCTCGACGCGGCCCGACGGACGGCTGCGGTTCGAGGACGTCGAGCGCGTCTTCTCGTCCCGGCTCCACATGGCGCCGCGGCTTCGGCAGAAGGTGAAGATGGTGCCCTACGGCCTGGCCCTGCCGGTCTGGGTCGACGACGCTGCGTTCGACCTCGATTTCCATCTGCGCCGGGCCGCGCTGCCCGGTCCCGGCGGCCGCGTCGAGCTCTCCGAACAGGTTCAACGGATCCTGTCGCGACCGCTCGACCGTTCGAAGCCGCTGTGGGAGCTCTACGTGATCGAGGGGCTCGAGGACGGCCACGTGGCCACCCTCATGAAGGTGCACCACGCGATGATCGACGGCCTGTCGGGGATGCACCTGACGGCCGCCCTGTTCGACCTGTCGCCCGACCTGCCCGAGGTGCTGCCGGCGCCCGCATGGCACCCGGACCCCGAACCCTCCTCCCAGCAGCTCCTCCAGGATGCCACGCAGACGGTGTTCAAGCATCCCGTGCAAGGCCTGATGAACGGGCTCGATGCGATCCGGCGCTCGCCCGCCGTCGCCGCGATCGACCTGAACGCGGTCTGGTCGGGGTTCCGAAGCATCCTGGACATGGGTGCGCGCCCGCCCTCGGGGCTGGACGTCCAGATCGGGCCGAACCGCCGCTTCGCGATCGCCGACGCCCCGCTCCAGCGGTTCAAGGACATCAAGGACGCGCTCGGTGGAACCGTCAACGACGCCGTCCTCACCGTCGTCGGCGGCGCGATGCACCGGCTGCTTCGCGAGCGCAGGGAGCCGACGCGCGGCCGCACGCTCCGCGTGATGGTGCCGGTGTCGGTGCAGGCGAGCCGGGACGCGTCGCTCGGCAACCGCGTGGCGCCGGCGTTCGTCGACCTGCCGGTCGGGGCGATGGGGCCCAAGCGCCGGCTCGCGATGATCCGCGAGGGGACCGCACACCTGAAGGACTCGATGATGGCCATGAGCGCGGACGCGATCATCGGCCTGGGCGCGTACGCGCCCGGCGGGATGCTCGCGGCGGCCGCCCGGCTGGCGAGCCGCGGCCCCTGGTTCAACCTCGTCGTCTCGAACATCCCCGGGCCGTCCCAGCCGATGTACATGGCGGGGGCCCGGCTGGTCGCGCAGTACCCGTCGCTCCCGCTCGGCGAGAACTCGGCGCTGTCGATCGCGTGCACGTCGATCGGCGGGACGATGGCGTTCGGACTGACGGGCGACTACGACGGCATGCCGGACCTGCAGAAGCTCGCGTTCACGCTCGAGGAGTCGATCGCCGAGGTCTCGAAGGTCGCCGGGCTCTAGGCGGGCGCCGGGAGCTCCGCGAGCCAGTCCTCGACGGCCGCGAGCCAGCGTTGCGGCGCCTCCATCTGAGGGACGTGGCCGACCTTCGGGATCAGACGCACCTCCCACTCCGGTCGCATCTCGAGCGCGCCCATCGCGAACCCGAGCGGCACGAGCCGGTCCTCCCGCCCGTGGATCACGAGTACCGGGCAGGAGACCGCGTTCACGATCCAGCGAACCACCTCGCGCCGGCGTCCGAGCGCCAGCAGCGACCGGGCCGCCTCCAGGAACGCAGGTCCCGCATCGGCGTCGCCCTGGAGCTTGACGAGCTGCTCGACATGGAGCCGGACGAGGTCCTCGGGGATCGCGGAGGGGTCGACGGTGATGAGCCGCAGCCCGAGCCGGACCGCGCGATCGGCCTCCAGGCGCGTCAGGCGCTGTCGAGAGGCCCACTCGCCGACTCGGGGCAGCTCGTACAGCGCGAACCCGAGCATCACGACGGGCGCTGGCAACGCGCCGCGCTTCCACGGGAAGACGGAGTTCGAGAGCACCAGGGCCTGCACCGCCTTCGGCTCCAGGGCCGCCTCTAGCATCGAGATCCCGCCACCCATCGAGTTCCCGACCAGGACGACGGGGCCGCCGGCAACCTCGTTCACGAACCCGGACACGGTGGCCCGCAGGTCGCTCACGCGGCTCCGGCGTCCGTTGCGCTCGGTGTGCCCGAAGCCGGGCAGGTCCAGCGCCAGCACGCGTCCGTGGCGGGCGAGCCCGGGCGCGACGGCCAGCCAGGACAGGAGCGAGCCTCCGAGACCGTGCACGAGGACGAAGGTTCGCTCGGGCGGCCCTTCCCACTCCACGTAGTGGACCGGACCGTCCAGGTCCACGAAGCGGCTGGGCGGCGGCGACTCGATCGACACGGTCCGAACATGATGCCGTCGCGACCTCTCGGCGACAGCCTTTCGGGCTTGGCGGGGTCCCGAGGGTTCATCGGTCGGGGCCGCCGCTAGACTCGCGGCGTGGCTACCGTCCACCTGCGCCCGCCGCTCCGCGAGCTCTGCGACGGCCGACGCGAGGTCGTGATCGAGGGCGGCACCGTCGTGTCGATCCTGCGTGAGCTCGAGCGCTCGAACCCGAAGCTGAGCGGCTGGGTCCTGGACGAACGCGGCGACGTGCGGCAGCACGTGGCCGTGTTCCTGGCCGGCGAGCGCGTCGACGGCGAGGCGACGGTGGGGACCGACGACCAGCTGGAGATCATCGGGGCGGTGTCCGGAGGTTCGGAGACCGAGCTGCTCGTTGGCACGCGCAAGGGGCTGTTCGTCCTGCGAGGCGACGGTGACGACGAGATGGAGGTGGTGGCGCGCTCGTTCCCGGGCAGCAGCGTCGAGTTCGCGATCCGCGATCCGCGTTCGGGCCTGTACCTGGCGAGCGTGACCCACGGGCAGTTCGGCCCACGCGTGTACCGGTCCGACGATCCGACCGGCGCGTGGGAACAGGCCGACGGGCCGAGGTTCCCAGAGGACAGTGGCGCGACGCTCGACCGCGTCTGGGTGATCACGCCGGGCGAGCGTGAACACCAGGTGTTCGCCGGCGTCGACCCGGCGGCGCTGTTCGAGAGCAACGACGATGGCAGGACCTGGGAGCTGAACAGGGCTTTGTGGGACCAGCCCTCGCGGCCCGAATGGGGGCCGGGAGCGGGCGGCCTGTGCCTGCACTCGATCTGCCCATGGCCGGGCGAGCCGGACCGGCTGGCCGTCGGGATCTCCGCCGTCGGCGTCTGGGTGACCGAGGACGGGGGTCGCACCTGGGAGCTCGGCAACGAGGGCATCGTCCCGCGCTATCTCCCGGAGGAGGCGCGAGAGACGTCGATCGCACACTGCGTCCACAACATGCATCGGGCCCGCCGACGGCCCGAGCGGCTGTTCATGCAGTTCCACGGCGGCGTCTATCGCTCCGACGACGCCGGCATGACGTGGGCCAGCGTCGCCGAGGGCCTGCCGAGCGACTTCGGGTTCCCGATGGTCGTCGACCCCGCCGACCCGGACTCGGCCTACGTGATCCCGCTCAACTCCGCAGAAGACCGTGTCTCGGCCGATGGGCGGCTCCGGGTCTTCGAGACCCGGGACGCGGGCCGCACGTGGACCCCTCGCTCCGAGGGCCTTCCGCAGTCCGAGGCCTACCTGACGATCCTTCGTCAGGCGTTCGGGCACGACGGGGGCGAGCCGCTGGGGCTGTGGTTCGGGGCGACCTCGGGAGACGTCTACGGCTCGCGGGACGGGGGCGAGACCTGGACGCAGGCCGCCCGCGATCTCGCGCCGGTCCTGTCCGTAAGGGTGGCCTGAGGTCGATCGAGGAACGAGGGGGTGGCCCGGGACCACCCCCTCGCCTTGGGCCTGGGGAAGCCGACGTCAGGCTTCGTCGTCGAGATCCTGCTCCTCGTCCGACTCGTCTCCGGGCTCCTCCCCGTCCTCGGGCTCGGAGGCCGAGAGTGCGGGCCAGACCGGGATCGCGGAGCCAAGGGGCGGTTCCCAGTCCCATTCACCGACCGGCTCGGGGGCCACTCCGGCCAGCACCCGGTCCAGGTCCTCTTCCAGCGTGTCGCGGTCCGTCATGAGAGCCTCCTTCCGGC
>Ga0114129_10018146_pt1 | contig 10020 bp, 13 predicted proteins | sample RhiMetdeltSRZDD1_FD_80071 | JGI IMG/M metagenome (GOLD analysis project Ga0114129, IMG submission 80071) | Populus rhizosphere microbial communities from Tennessee, USA - Rhizosphere MetaG P. deltoides SRZDD1 (version 2) (version 2) | ecosystem: Host-associated > Plants > Roots > Rhizosphere >...
CTGCAAGGGTCGTGCCTCCGAGCAGGATATTTCTTCGGTCGACACTGGCCTTCCGGTCTCGATCATCCTTCACGTTCATTGTTTCCCTCCTGGGACAGACATTGAATGGATGCGGCGAGTGCGCGCACGCAAAGTTCTAGTGATCGACTCATTTGCCTCCGACCGTTGCCGATGCCTCGACGGGCTTGACGGATGGCGGATTCCAAACTCCGGTCAACGCCTCCGACTTCGGTGCATAAAGACGCATCGTAAGGTTGAACGGACCTTTCGGCGCTGGCAGCCAATTGCTCTCGCGATCACCGCCCGGATTTTCGTACTGGATGTAAAGGGTCAGTGAGCCGTCGGCGTCGCGCTTGAAGGGCATCCAGCTGCTGACTGCAAAGCGGTTGACCGGATTTGCAACCTGGAAGCCTTCAGGATCGTAGAGCGTCACCGACCAGAACGCCTCCACCGGCGGCGCGTCTTCTTTGGTGAAACGAATGACATATTTGTTCGTACCATCGAGTGGCTTTCCGTTTTCGTCGCCGAGGTTGAGTGGATAGATCGCATCCTCGGGCAAATTTGCGCCCAGTCCCAACTGCGCGACCATGGCGCGTTTCAGGTAGTAGTTGCCGTAGACGCCCATCGTATCTGTGTTCATCGACCAGCCGTTCACGACCCGCGCCAGCGTCGGCTTTTTCCATTCCATCAGCTTCTGGGCTTGCGCCGGGGCATCATCGATCGCCTTCCTGACGGAGGGATCAAGCCTGGCAGTGTCGAAGCTTTTCCCGGCCTCCAAACCGATCCGCTTCAGGCGCGCGATGATCGGCTCATCGGTGATGTGCGGTGGGTTAACCTTGAGCAGTTCTGCCGCGTAGGCGAAAAATTTCTCGCCCGTCATCGTGTCAACCTGTTCCTTCGGCGGAGTCTTGACGTCGACGGATGGGTCAATGGTTTGTTTTATGGCGACCGGCGGCTTTCCCCAGCCGGACAGCGGCGTGATCTTGAAGCCTTTCTGGATGGCATGAACGGCTTCGTAGTCGGCTGGACCATCGGTCTTGGTGCGGCCGATGATCCACACATGCGGTGTCGGTGCATTGATGCGCGTGAAGCCGCTCGGCACTTTTCCGTTCCAGCCAGGCGGCGTCAGCAGGAAATTGGCAGCCTTGGTTCCCGTGGTGCGCCAGCCCGGAGAGGCAAATACATCGGTCCACATGTCGAGCATGGGGATGAGGTAGTAGCGGCCGCCCGTGTCGGGCACCGAAATGACCATGGGCTCGCGCGTGAGATCTACCCATCCGCTCGAATAGAGCGTGTCGAAATTGGGCCGCACGACCGCCCTCATGTCCGCCGTCGGGAAGGCAGGAATGTTGTCAAAGGTGTTCGCCGGTCCGCCCATCCCGCTGCCGGCCTTGATGTTGGTGAGCTGCTTGCGCGTGAGGTCCATCGTCACAAGCGGATAGAAGTAGAGGTAGGCATCGGTGGCGATATCGCGCGCTTCCGCCGCGCTGATGGCCGGCGCTTGTGCAGTGGCGTGCGGCGCGGCGACCACAGACGCAAGAAAAGCCAGCAAGATAAGGGTTGCGGCTCGTTTCATGAGACACTCCTTTCACGGACGACGCATCGAAATCCGACGTGGCTCGTCGACGTATCGACGGGCTGCGCGTGACGGGCGGCGGGGCGATAACGTCGGCAATAGTTCGGCGCGCAGAGATGCGAACCGCCTTTCAAGACTTTGCGGGGAATTTTGATGTTGGGTTGACACGTATCGTAGCTGTCGGCTTCGGATCCGCCGCGCGGATTTTCTGGAATGCAGCACGCCTTTGGCGCATCGGTCTGACGTTTCGGCGAGTACCAGTCGCCGGTCCATTCCCATACGTTGCCGATCATGTCGTAAAGGCCGTAGCCGTTGGGCGGAAATGCAGTCACCGGAGACGTGCGTTCATGACCGCCCGGATTTCGTTTCTGCTGCGGAAATTCACCCTGCCACGTGTTCGCCATCTGGCGGTCGCCAGGCATGAACTCATTGCCCCAGGCAAACTCGGCATCCTCGAGTCCGCCGCGCGCGGCTAATTCCCATTCGGCTTCTGTCGGCAAATCCCTTCCGGTCCAGCGCATATGCCAGCGCATCAGAATAGGCAACGTGCACGACCGGATGATCGTCCAGTCCCTTGATATTGGTCCTCGGCCCGTATGGGCGACGCCAGTTTGCGTCTTTCAGAAAAGTCCACCATTGGCTCCAGTCGCGCAGATCGACCGGACGGTTCGGCGGCATAAAGACCAGCGACCCCGCGAACAACATGTGCGGGAGGGCGCCGGGGTAATCTTTCGGATCAGGCGGAATCTCCGCAATCGTCACGTGACGGGTCGCGTTGACGAATTCCTTGAACTGGCGATTGGTAATCGGCGTGCGGTCGATCCAGAAGTCGCCGACGGTCACTCGATGCACCGGCGCTTCTTCCGGATAATGCCTGTCGGACCCCATGCGGAACGTGCCGCCGGAAATCCGGACCATGCCTTCGGTATTGGAAGTGCCAGGGCTGGAGTTGTCGCGACGGCGCAGGTCGACCTCTGATTCAAACTCTACGTAAGCTCCCATGCCGGCAAGCTTTGCGCCAGGCCAGCAGGAGGTCGAGTTGGACCGTAGTCCAATTTACGCGGGCAAAAACAAGAACCCCGTCCAACGCGCGAGGCGACTGGGGACGGGGAGGAGGGGGATGTCGCCTCGCGCGTGTCCATGAGGCTGGCAAACCACAATGGATCTCTGGAGCCTGTCAGTCTGGACCGCCGCGCCCCTTCTGTCGATTGGACCGTGGTCCAATGTGGTAACATGACGGTTACATTACGTCCGCCTAAACGTATGTCCGCGCCGCGTTTTTCAAGCATTTTCGATGACTTCGATTGGCGCTAATCTCGGGCGCATAAAATTAATGTGATCGGGTGCCGGCCGATGAATGTCCTCGCTCCTGACGCTGCGCTTGAAGGCCGCCAGAGCGCGGCGCCGGGCGAAGACCGGGCGAAGACATTCCGCAATGCTCTGATCGTGGCGGTCGCGTATTATGTCGGCGCCGAAATTGCATTTCTCATCGGCACGCTCACGGACAAGATTTTCGCCCCGTTCTGGCCGCCGAACGTCGTTCTGTTCTGCGCGCTGCTGTTGAGCCCCCCGCGACAATGGTGGATCTATATTCTTGCGGCGTTTCCCGCGCATGTTCTGGCCGAGTTGCAAGTTGGAATGCCGGCGACGCAGTTGCTTGTCGCCTTTGCGACGAACTGCTCTGTAGCCGTGATCAATGCGTTGCTTCTACAGCGTTTGCAATTCGATCCTCCCTGGTTCGGAAGCATCCGCAAGGCGACAACCTATGTCTTCATCACAGCTTTTGTCAGTCCCGCACTTTGCGCTTTTGGCGGTGCGTTTGTGCAAATTCTCGGCGGCGGGTCAATCGAGAATTACGGCGTGTACTGGGCGCGCTGGTACGCATCCAATGCGTTGGGCAGCCTCACGCTCTCACCGATTGCGCTCATATGCATCGAACGGATGGGCTCTTTTTCGTTCACTCCAACGCTTCGTCGCGTCGAGGCCATATTGGTCGCGGCAGTTCTTGCGGTTACGTGCTTGTTCGCGTTCAAAGAAGACACCTCGATCGCGAGCGGCTATGTCCCAGCGCTTTTGTATCTGCCTTTGCCAATTATCGTCTGGGCTGCCGTTCGCTTCGGCGCCGCCGGCGCGAGTGGCGTGATCATGGTGATCAGCCTCGCGCTGATCTGGCGCACCCTGAACGGTCATAACCTTTTTGATGTCGGGAATGCAGAAGCGAATGTCTTCGCCATGCAGCTGTTCCTCATCGGCCTGTCCTGTCCGGTCCTTCTGCTGGGCGCTGCCATCGAAGAAACGCGTCGCGCCGAAACGGTCACGCGCGAACGCGAAGAGCGGATCTCGTTCGCTGCCGCACACTCGAGCGTGGGTCTCTGGCAATATGACCTTGCAGCGGGCAGCTTTTGGGCGACCGACTATTGCCGCACATTGTTCGGCTTGCCTTCCGGTGTCCCCCTGGATCTCGACAGATTGCTGAATCGTATTCATCCCAACGATTTTCCGATGGCGCATGCAGCGTTCCAATCGGCTATCGCGCGCCCGACGCCGTTGGAAATCGAATTTCGCGTGCAGGGAAGGGACCGTGGCTATCACTGGGTTTCCGCCCGCGCCCAGCCGATTTTCGGCGACGATGGCAACCCCACCGCAATGACCGGGGCATTTGCCGACGCGACGTCGCGCAAGATGGCGGAAGCCGAAGCCGACATGCAGCGGCATGAGATCGCTCATTTGATGCGTGTTTCGATGCTGGGAGAATTATCGGGTGGTCTCGCGCACGAATTGACCCAGCCACTGACGGCAATTTTGTCAAACGCTCAGGCTGGAAAAATACTGCTGGCGGGCGACGAAAAGAATTTGGTGGAAATCGGCAACATCTTTGATGACATCATCACTGAAGACAACCGCGCCGGGGAAGTCATTCATCGGCTTCGCGGTCTGATGAAAAAGGGAGAGATCAAATACGAAGTTGTCGACCTGAACGAGCTGATCGCATCAACTCTTCGGCTACTTCACAGTGAACTGATAGGTCGTCGGATCGCGATCAAGGACGAAAAGGCCGCCGATTTGCCGCCGGCGCACGGCGATCCCATACAGTTGCAGCAAGTCCTGCTCAATCTTTTCGTGAACGCGATGGATGCCATGGATGGTGTCGCACCGTCCCGGCGCATCATTACAGTCAGCACCAGGGTGACAGAGGAGGGCGGGATCGACGTTCGTGTTTCAGACTGCGGTATGGGGTTGCCGAAGTCGCACGAACAGAGTGTTTTTCAGCCGTTTTTCACGACAAAGAAGCGTGGACTCGGCCTGGGCCTTCCCATTTGTGCTTCGATAATGAAGCTCCATGGCGGAACACTCTCGCTTCAAAACAATGTGAGTGAAGGCGCCACGGCTATATTTCGGCTGCCCCCACCGGGACCGTGAGCTAAGATTTTGGCGGTGAGGGTGGCGTCATGCGTGAAGCGGGCTTTACCACGTTTCTTGTGGACGATGATCCCGCGGTCCTTCGATCGATCACGCGCCTTTTGAATGCAGCCGGCTACAAGACGAAATCATTTTCGTCTCCGCAGGAATTTCTGTCGTCGCATGATCCCGCCGTCCCCGGCTGCGCAATAATCGATCTTGTCATGTCCGAACTTGATGGCCTGCATCTGCAGCAGGCTTTGATCGAGACCGGTTCGGATCGTCCCATAATCTTTTTGACAGGCCGAGGCGATATTTCGACCAGCGTAAAAGCCATGAAGGCGGGCGCGGTCGATTTCCTCACCAAACCGGTCCAGCGCGAAGCGCTTTTCTCCGCGGTGAAGCGCGCGGCGAATGTGGATGCTGCGTTGCGTCAGAGACGCAATGAATCGAAATCGATCGGGGACCGCATTTCCACCCTGACGCATCGCGAACGGGAAGTACTCGAGTACGTCATCGCCGGCCGGCTCAATAAGCAGATCGCCGCTAGCCTCGGTACTGTGGAAAAGACGGTCAAAGTCCACCGCGGGCGCATGATGGCAAAGCTTGGCGTTCGAACGGTTGCCGACCTGGTCCGGCTGGCTGAAAAAGTCGGAATTGCGCCTGCCCACTCCATGGTGGGATAGCCGACACACTACGTTGGGAAACCGACGATGTAGGCCCTTAGGGCAACTCGACGGGCTCATCCGTTTGCCGGACACTTTCGGCAATATGCCAAGAACCCCCATACGGGTTGCAATCGTCGACGACGAGCCAGCGGTGCGCACCGCCTTGGCTCGCCTGCTTGAGGCGTCATCGTTTGAGACAGCGACCTATGGTTCGGCACGGGAATTCATCGACTCCATGCGCCGCGGTTTGCCCGAGTGTCTCATCGTCGATGTGCATATGCCGGAGTTCAGCGGGCTCGATCTGCAGCGGTACCTCAACCGCATCGACCAGAAGATTCCGACAATCGTGATTACGGCATTCGACGACGCGGGCATTCGCGAGCGAAGCGCGGCGTCGGGAGCGAAGGTCTTCCTCACCAAGCCGCTGCATGGCCCAACGCTGATCGATGCCATCATGAACGCGATGGATTCCCGGGAAGACGGCGCCGACATTTTGAAGAAGAACGGGACCGATCGATAAGGCGGGGCACAAGCCGCGCCAATTCTTGTTGGACCACGGTCCAATTTTCACGGCACACCGGCTGATCCTAGAAAATTATCCTGCCGACTGAGCGGAACTCTTCGAGAATTGCGGAGTTTCGTTGCTCGCGGAACCCGGCATACAGCAGTTTTTCGTAAAGACGCGTGCGGATGCTTTCGATCGCACTGCAACATATGGAGGTAATAATGAAACGTATTTTCGTTGCTCTCCTGATTACCTCTTTTTCGATCGGCGCCGCGATGGCGCAGTCGTGCGCCAGCAAGGCCGTCAGCAAGGAAGGCAAGCCGCTTGCAGGCGCGGCCAAGACGAGCTTCATCAAAAAGTGCAAGGAGGATGCGTGCGAGTCGAAAGCCGTCAGCAAGGACGGCAAGCCGCTCTCGGGAGCGGCAAAAACCAGCTTCATGAAAAAGTGCGAACGAGCGGCGTAGTCGCTGCCCGTCAAGCCAGGAGTTAAAACATGCGAACCATTGTTGCGATCAGCTGCGCCGTTATCGGCGCGTCAATTCTGTCTTTTCCGGCTCTTGCGCAGCAAAAGACAGTCAAGGCCTGCGAGACAGAATGGCGGGCCAACAAGGATGCGAACCAGGCCCAGGGAATAACCCTGAAAGCCTACGTCACTCAGTGCCGCGCGGGGGCAAGCGCCACGCAGCCCTCACAGCCGGCGACGACAACGGCAGCAGCGCCGGCGACGACGGGGCAAAAAACGGTCCAGGCATGCCGCAATGAATGGCGTGCCAACAAGGCAGACAATCAGGCCAAGGGAATTACGGAGAAGGCCTATGTGACGCAGTGCCGTGCGGGCGGAACGGTCGCACAGCCAGCGCCGACTCCCATGGCTCCGCCGCCTGCCCAGATAAGAACAACGACGCCGACGACGCCTCCATCCGGTCCCGCGGCGACGACCGGGTCCAGACCGGCGACAACGACGCCGACTGGTGCGAACCAATATCAGACCGAGGCACAGGCCAAATTCCGCTGCGGCGCAGGCACTGTTGTTTGGGCTAACACGGATTCAAAGATCTATCACTTCTCGGGCAACAAGACGTACGGCAAGACCAAAACCGGCGCATATATGTGCGAGCAAGATGCCACGAGCCAGGGAATGCGGGCGGCCAAGAACGAGAAACATCCCTGAACGGTCTTTGCATCGAGTTGCAATGAATGGCCGGGTTTAACCCGGCCATTCGCTTTTAGGACGTGAGCGGGCTGGAGCCGGGTCTCTTTCGGGCCAAACAATCAGGGGTAAACCCTTTTTCTGGGCCGGCATCGTCCCCACATGCCTGCCAGGATCTGGAGGATATCGCTGAAATGTCTGAGCCGCTCATCGTCGTCATTCCCCACCGCCTCGGCAAGGATGAGGCCTTGCGGCGCATCAAGGACGGGCTTGGTCGCGCCAAGACCGAGTTCGCCTGGTTATTGTCGCTTGAGGAAGAGGTTTGGACTGGCGACCGGTTGACCTTCCGAGCCGCCGCACTCGGGCAACGCGCGTCCGGCACGATCGATGTATATGAGGCGGGCGTACGCCTTGAGGTTACGCTGCCATGGCTGCTTGCGCGTTTCGCCCACGCCGCGCAGCGCGTGATCGGCCAGCGCGGTCACCTGATGCTGGAGAAAAAGTAGAGCGCTTTCCGTTTCGGTTCTGATGCCGATCAGCCCGAATTTGCTGTTAGTATGAGGCAAAAGATCGGGGGCGCTCATGACGGTAGATCGGATTTTCCTTGCATACATGGTGTTGATTGGCGCCTTGACCGGTCTAGCTCTTGTTCTGGCGCCGCAGCTCCAGAATTCTGTCATCAAGCCGTATTTCTGGATTCTGATCGCCGTCGGCTTGTTCGATGGCGGAAATTATCTGCTTGGCCGCACAGCCGCCGGACAGATGGTGACGATGAGCGCGCGTCTGGCCGGCTTCGTGATCGGGGTTGTGATGATGGTGGCGATCCCGACCATCACCGGGACGCCGGTCAAATTCTTTTAGAAGCACCGAGTCTGGGAATTCTAGTTTCCCAGCTCGAGCACCCAATAGCGCTTGCCGTTGGCGCCGACCGCCGAGGCGATGCCATAACTGGTGACATCCCGCCGCAACATGTTGGCGCGATGCCGTCCCGATCTGGCCCACATGCGGGTGACACAATCTTCGGTCGCGCAACCGTACGCGACATTCTCGGCCGCCGCGCCGGAGGTCAGCGATACGCGCTGGCGGAAACCCGCATGGTCGAGCCGTTGCCGCGCGGCAAGGCTTTGCGCGTGACTGTAGGCAGCGCCGGTCAGCGCTCCGCTGACTGACAGCGCGGGCTTGCCATGCTGGGCACGGAATGAATTGAGATCGAGCGAGAGGGCGGGCGTTGTGGAAAGAGCGCAGGCAACAGCCAACGTTGCAAGAGTCGATGGCCTCGCTCGCATCATCAATAAAATGTGTAACTGCGTCGGCTCGTCGGCGGCTTCCACCAGCACGCATAGGAAATGTAATCGCCGTACATCCGATGAATGCTCGTGATGACCGCGTATTTATTGAATCGGCCGCAATTGCCCTGGGCGACGTCGAGCGCGGCGTGCTCCGCTTCCGGCGACCACGGGATAATGCCGCCGACGTCATTGCCCTTGTGACCATAAACGCCGACGCATGAGGCGAGCGTCAAGCCGAGCACGGCCACCAGCACCGGTTGCCTTTTCATAGTTTCCCTCCAGCCCCTGTCCATCAGCCCGCCAATTACGCTTTATGCTAAAAGTTTGCGGCGGAATACGCTAGCCCTGTCAAATTCGGGTGGGAATTGGGGGAAAAGTTCTGCCATGAAAGGCATTGGGCGCGTCGGGCGGATTTTGGCTGACAACAAGGTCCTGGTACTTGGGTGCATAGCCTGTTTTGCTTTGCCGGCGCTTGCGGAATCCGATCCGAACGCGTGCCGGGGCATCGACTTCGACATGAAACGACCCCTCGTCGCCTCGCGAATATCGGTGCGCTCGCATATGAATTTCGTGAAGGGTTCGGATGATGACGCCGCCTGTCCCGCGGACAAAGATGCGTGCCGCAAAAAAGCGTACCTCGTTCCCGGGGACGTAGTTTTGACGGGCCGGGCGCAAGGCGCCTTCACCTGTGCCTCGTATCAATCCTTGCATACGCGAAAACAGAACTGGACGGTCGGTTGGCTGCCGACCGCATCCCTGACTCCACTGCAACCAATGGGCTCGCCGAAGGCCGCTGACTGGATCGGCACATGGTCTCATCCGGGTGGCACGATCTCAATCAAGCGCGGCGATGGAGGGAAGCTCAGCATCGAGGGCGAGCACACTTACCCCGCGGCACAAAATGTTCACACCGGAGTGCTCGGCGCAACCGTGGTTCCTGCGCAAGGAATGATCGCTTTTGCCGAGGACGGCAGCGTTCCTTTCGAGCAGGCTGAAGAGGGACAATGCCTGGTGCGCATGCAGCGCGTTGGCGCGTTGCTGCTGGTGGAAGACAACATGCAGTGCGGCGGTTCCATGGTCACCTTCACGGGTCTTTATCGCCGCGACTGAACGGACAGGACTATCCTGAGAATTCTTGCAAGTAATTTGTGATTCCACGACAGGGCTTTGGTTGCATCTGCCAAGCGGGGAACTGGCGCCCTTCAAAAGCCTCCAATTCTTAATTTTTTCACATGCATTCCCGAATTCGGTCTCGATTCAAATGCATCTAGCGCGCGGACGGTGAGGGGAACTCACATCTTTTACACTCAATATTTGCGACGATGCGTGCCTGCGCGTGCGTCCGCATTTCGAGAGGACGACATGCGCCACTTGCCTCTGTTGGTTTGTCTTTGCTCGCTCACGATTTTCGGCAGCGACGCGGTGCGCGGCGA
>Ga0114129_10018148_pt1 | contig 10020 bp, 9 predicted proteins | sample RhiMetdeltSRZDD1_FD_80071 | JGI IMG/M metagenome (GOLD analysis project Ga0114129, IMG submission 80071) | Populus rhizosphere microbial communities from Tennessee, USA - Rhizosphere MetaG P. deltoides SRZDD1 (version 2) (version 2) | ecosystem: Host-associated > Plants > Roots > Rhizosphere >...
AGGACATCATCCGGGCGCATCTCGGCGCGCTCCTCGTGATCGGCGAGCCGTCCGACCTCGCCTTTCTCTTCTCCGGCGGCATGCGACTCGACCTCCCGTTCACCGCGCAGGGCCTGTACGAGCTGGCGAAGATGGACGGCGCGATCATCGTCAACTCCAACCTGAGCCGCCTCGTCTACGCCAACGTCCAGCTGATGCCTGACCCGGCGATTCCCTCGTCGGAAACGGGCACCCGTCACCGAACCGCCGAGCGCGTCGCCAAGCAGACCGCCGCGCTCGTCGTCTCGATCTCGCAGCAGCGCGAGACGGTGACGATCTTCCGGGACCAGATTCGGTATCAGCTGGGTGAGATCTCTGACGTGCTGGCGCGCACGAACCAGGCGCTCGGCACGCTCGAGACCTATCGCCAGCGTCTCGACCAGGGCCTGACCCGGCTGACGGCGCTCGAGTTCCAGGGCGCCGTGACACTCGACGACGTGCTCGTGGTGCTCCAGCGCGCGGAGATGGCGATCAGGATGGGCGACGAGATCGAGCGCAACTGCGTCGAGCTCGGCGAGGAGGGCAGGCTCATCCGCATGCAGCTCGATGAGCTGAGCGAGGACCTGCCGCGCGAGAAGGCCGCCGTCGTGGCGGACTACGAGGCCAAGCCGGGGAACGCACCCGTCGTGCTGGAGCGGCTCTCTGAGCTGCCGTACAATCGGCTCGTCGCCTTCGAGGATCTCGTCGAGCTGCTCGGGTACTCGCGCGATTCCAACCCGCTCGATGTGAGCGTCGCGCCGCGCGGCTACCGGGTACTCCAGCAGCTGCCGAGGCTGCCGGAAAGCGTCATTCGGCACGTGGTGCGCGATTTCGGCTCCCTGGATGCGATTATCCGTGCCAGCCATCGCGACCTGGAGGCCGTCGACGGCGTCGGGTCCGTCCGCGCACGCGAGATTCGTGAAGGGCTGCGTCGCCTGCAGGAGCACAACCTCGTCGATCGGTATCTACAGCTCTAGGGGCAGAGACCGTGCCGAGCCCTGCGGGCTCGGCGATCGGGGGTCGCGGCCGGGCTAGGCCGGCCGCTCAGCCCCTGACGGCTCTCGCTTGCTTCGACTCCGGGGCCCCGGGTAAAATAGAACGCTCCGCCACGGAGTGACTTCGGCGGTTTTTTCTTGAGGCAGGGAGGGAGAGGGTGTTCGATGTCGGCGATAAGGTCGTCTACGCGCATCATGGGGCGGGCACCGTGGTCCGCAAGGAAGTGCGAGACGTGCTCGGCCAGAAGCGGGAGTATCTGACGATCCGGATAGCGCACAGCGACATGATCGTGAACGTCCCCAGCGAGAACTCGGAGCGCGTGGGCCTGCGGAAGGTCATCGACGAAGAGATGGTCGAGCGCGTCGTCGAGGTCTTGCACGGGAGCGGCACCACGATGCCGAAGAACTGGAACCGGCGCTTCAAGTACAACCGCGACAAGATGAAGACCGGCGACGTCTTCGAGCTAGCCGAGGTCGTGCGGAACCTCTCGCTCCGCGAGCAGGAGAAGGGCCTCTCCACCGGCGAGAAGCAGATGTTCGTGAAGGCAAAGAAGATCCTCGCCTCCGAGCTCATGTACGCGAAGTTCATGGACGAGAGCGAGACGGCCGAATGGCTCGACGAGTTGCTCGTCATCGTCGCCGACAAGGCCGTGGTCGCGTAGGAGCGATGGAGCGGGGAACGTTCGCGTTCCCGTCGCATCCTCGTAGGCATCGGGGCGGGTCGTGACCCGCCCCGTCGTTTCTGGCCGAGACCGTTCTTGAGCGTCTGGACGGTACTCGTCGCGGCAGGCGCGGGTGTGCGCTTCGGCGGCGAGCGGCCGAAGGCGTTCGCCGCGCTGGCGGGCCGCCCGCTGCTCGCCGAGAGCCTCGAGCGGCTCGATGCCTCGCCGCGCGTCGACGGCATCATTCTCGTCGCCCCGGTCGACTGGGAGGAGCCCGCCATACTCCTGGCCGAGGAGCTCGGTGCGGGCAAGCTCTCCGCCTGTGTCGCCGGTGGAGCGTCCCGCGGGGAGTCGGTCCGCATCGGCGTCGGGGAGGTGCCGCCCGAGGCCGAGGTGATTCTCGTGCACGACGCCGCGCGGCCGCTCGTCGACGACGACGTGATCGGGCGCGTCCTCGCTCCGCTCTCCGAGGGGTGGGACGGAGCCGTTCCGGGAGAACCGGTCCCCGACACCGTCAAGCGGGTCGATACCGAAGGCACGGTGCTCGAGACCGTCGACCGCGCCGGCCTCTATGCCGTTCAGACGCCGCAGGGGTTTCGCGCGGAGGTCTTCCGCCGGGCGCTGGCGCAGGTTGCCGACGAGACGACGGACTGCGCCGGGATCGTCGAACGCGCCGGCGGCCGCGTGCGAGTTGTCGAGGGAGATCCCAGGCTGCTGAAGGTCACCACGCCCGCCGACCTTCGTTCGGTCGAGAATCTCCTGGCAGGCAACTGATGCACGAAGCTCTCGACATCGTCAAACGCTCTGAGACGGATGGCTCGTTTGGCGCAGCCGGGCTTGGCCCGGCTGCGGTAAAGCGCGAGGAACGCGTCAACAATCAAGGAGGGGGTCCGTGGGGGAACCACGGGTTCCCCCACGCGGGATGATCGTCGACTACCACATGCACCTGCGCGGAGCGCCGGCCAACGGCTCGGAGCCGCTCGTCCTGACGGCGGAGACCGTCGAGCGATTCGTCGAGATCGCCGCCGGGAAGGAAATCGACGAGATCGGCTTCACCGAGCACGTCTACTACTTCCACCAAACCGAGCACGTCTGGCGGCTGCCGTATCACCTCGAGCGCTGCTCATACGATCTCGATGCCTACGTCGGTGCCGTGCTCGAGGGTAAGAGCCGAGGGCTGCCGGTCAAGCTGGGCCTCGAGGTCGACTTCGTCGGCGAGCAGCAGGCCGAGCTGGCCGAGCTGATAGAGCCGTATCCGTGGGACTTCCTGCTCGGCTCGGTCCACGAGGTGCTGCAGGTGGCGGTGGATCAGGAGCCGGGAATCTGGGACAGGCTCTCCGTCGAAGAGGTCTGGCGGGGATATTTCCGCGATCTCGCGCACCTCGCCCGCTCGGGTCATGTCGACGTGCTCGCCCACCCCGACCTCGCCAAGATCTACGGGCGGCGACCCGAGCCGGAGATCGTGGCGGAGCTGCACAACGAGATCGCCGAAGCATGCGCCGACGCCGGGGTCGCGGTCGAGGTCTCGACCGCGGGGCTCCGAAAGCCGGTCGGCGAGCTCTACCCCGACGAGAGCCTGCTGGCGGCGTTCAGACAGCGCGGCGTTCCGATCACGACGGCGTCGGACGCGCACACCTCCGAGCTCGTCGGCTTCGAGCTGGGGCAGGCTATCGCGCTTGCGCGCCGGGTCGGCTACGAGAGCGTGTCGGTGTTCGAGGGCCGCAGACGCCGACAGGAAGCGCTCGGATGAGCGAGCTGCGAGTCGGGATCGGAGTCGACGCCCATGCCCTGGTCGAGGGCGTGACGCTCGTGCTCGGAGGGGTGCCCTTTCCCGACGAGCCCGCGGGCCTGGCTGGGCACTCCGACGGAGACGTCATCGCGCACGCGTTGATCGATGCGGTGCTGGGCGCGGCGGATCTCGGCGATATCGGAACGCTGTTTCCCTCCGCCGATCCGCAGTGGGAGGGGGCCTCGTCCCTCGACCTGCTCCGGGGCGCCTGGGCGGAGGTCACGACAGCCGGCTACGCGCTCGTCAACGCCGATTGCGTCCTGATCGGGGAACGGCCGCGGCTGGCGCCCGTCCGGGACGAGATGCGCCGCCGCCTCGCCGAGGCGCTGGATGTCGACCCGAAGCTCGTCACGGTTCGGGCTACGACAACCGACGGGCTCGGATTCACCGGCCGGTCGGAGGGGCTGGCGGCTCAGGCCGTGGCGCTTCTGCGCCGCTCGGCGTAGGGCTGGAGAGGCACAGCGCGTCGACTGCCACGGCGCCTCGCTCGAGCACCAGAAGAGGATTGATCTCGAGCTCGACGATCTCGCCGCCGCGCTCCTCGACGAGGCGGGCCACGGCCACCGCGACGTCGACGGCGGCCGCGGCGTCGGCGTTTCGCAGCCGGGGCCAGATTCTCAGCGAGGCGAGTGCCGCCTCGACGTCGGATCGCTCGACCGGGGGCAGCAGCGGCCTCGCGTCCGCAACGAGCTCGACGAGCGAGCCGCCGCTGCCGACGTAGAGGACGTGGCCAAAGGCCGCGTCGTGACGCGCTCCGATCAGGAGCTCACACGCGGATCCCTCGACCATCCGCTCGACGAGCACGCCGTTCGCTCGAACGCCGGGATTGCGGGTCAGCATGGCTTCGACCGCCGTGGCGACCTCATCCGGGTTCCGCAGCCCCAGCGCGACCGCGCCGGCGTCGGCCTTGTGTGCGATGTCCGGGCTCGCGAGCTTGACCGCGACCGGGAAGCCGAGAGCCAGTGCGGTGCCCGCTGCTTCCTCCGCGGGCACGACGCGGCCTTCGGGCACGGCGACTCCGACGGACGCGAGCAGCTCCTTCGCAGCGTCCTCTCCGAGAGGAACGGCAGCTGGGGCTTGGGTGACGACATTCGGGTAAGCAGGCGCTTCAGACCCGCGCATGTCGCCGAGCCGCGCACACGCGGCAAGGGCCGCGAACGCGTCGGCGAGACCCTGGAGCGGGCAGACGCCGCGCGCGAGCATCGTCTCCCGCGCGGCCTGCGGCAGCGACTCGGGCAGGACGCTTGCCACCGCGCCGGGAATCCCGGCCGCGCCGGCGGCGTCGCCCATTGCGCGGATCGCCGCGTCCACATCCGCGGCGTAATCGAATCCGGCGAGCGGGTAGTCGATGACGAGGAGCGCCGCGTCGACCGGGTCTCGAAGCGCCGTCGAGAAGACGCGTCGCAGCGGCTCCTCCTGCCCCCATAGCGCGTTGCCGTAGTCGAGCGGGTTCGAGACGAGGGCGTGCTCCGGAAGGACGTCGGTCAACGCTGCCCGTGACTCCGACGGGGGTTGCGGCAGTTCGAGGCCCGAGGTGGTCGCCGCATCGGCGGACAGTGCCGCCTCGGCGCCGGAGCACGTGAAGACGAAGACCCGTCGTCCACCGAGCGGCCCCACCTCGACGAGCGCTTTCAGCGTCTCGAGCAGCTCCGGCAGGGACCCGCACGCAGCGACTCCGTACCGGTCGAAAAGGGCGCTGTAGAGACCGTCGGACCCGGCGAGCGAGGCTGTGTGCGTGTACGCGAGCTCGCGGCCGAGCTCCGACCGGCCCGCCTTGCAGACGGCGATCGGCACGCCTCGCTCGAGAGCCCGGGCGGCGGCCGCCGCGAAGCGCGGAACATCGCGCAGGCCCTCGAGATAGATGCCTATGCCGCTCACCTCGTCCATGTCGAGGTAGGCATCCACCAGCTCGGAGATCTCGAGGACCGCCTGGTTGCCCACGCTCGCAACGAACGCGAGTGGAAGCGAGCGCTGGCTCATCGTCACGTTGATCCCGAGATTGCCGCTCTGGAGGATCATCGCGACCCCGCGGTCGTGGCGGCTCTGGGGAAACGGCACCGGCCAGAGGCTCACGCCGTGGACCAGATCGACGAGCCCGTAGCAGTTCGGTCCGAGCACGGCCAGCCCGCCGGCAGCCTCGCGCAGCGCGTCCTCGAGCGCGGTGCCTTCGGCCGTGCCGGCCTCCGAGAAGCCGGCCGCATAGAGGACGGCGCCGCCCGCGTCGAGCTCGGCGAGCTGGCGCACGATCTCGACGCTCGCTGCTGCGTTCACCGCCACGAACGCGGCGTCGGGCACCTCCGGTAGGTCCTGAACGCTCGGATACGCCGGCCGGCCGTCGATCTCGTGCCGCGTCGGGTGCACCGCGTAGATCGGGCCGCAGAATCCCATCGACTCGCAGACGGCCATCGCGGCGGGTGCCAGCGATCCGCCGACGAAGGCGACGCTGCGCGGCCGCAGGAGGCGCCGGAGGTTTCGCGGCGCGGCGCTCAACGCCCGCGCAGAATCGCGCGCCCGATCAGGTCACGGTGGATCTCGGAGGTTCCCTCCCAGATGCGCTCCACGCGCGCGTCGCGCCAGTAGCGCTCGATCGGAAGCTCCGTCGAGACGCCCATGCCCCCGAAGATCTGCACGGCCTCGTCGGTGACCCGGCCCACCATCTCCGAGGCGTAGAGCTTCGCGATCGAGGCGTCCAGCGGCTCGAGCGTCCCGCGATCGAGCTTCCAGGCGGCCTGCATGGTCAGCAGCCACGCGGCGCGGATCTCGGTCTCCATGTCGGCGAGCTTGAACGAGACGCCCTGGAACTCGCCGATCGGACGGCCGAACTGGTGACGCGTGCGGGCCCAGTCGGCGGCGAGCTCGAGCACCAACCTCGCGCGGCCGGCGCAGTGCGCCGCCATCATCACGCGGCTCGCGTAAAGCCATTCGGTCGCGAAGTCGAAGCCCTTCCCTTCCTCGCCGAGGATGCAGTCGCCTTCCACTCGGACGTCGGTCAGGCCGATCAGGTGCGCGTTGTAGCCCCGTGCGGAGACGGCGCCGACCGGCGTCACCTCGATTCCGGGCAGGTCCTTGTCGACGAGGAAGGTCGTGAAACGCGGCCTCGGACCCCGCGGCGTCTCGTCCTCCCCCGTGATGGTGACGAGGATGATGTAGTCGGCGTGGTCGACGTGCGAGATGAACTGCTTCGTGCCGTTGATGACCCAGTCCGAGCCGTCCGGCTCGGCGCGCGTCTGAATCGATCGCGCGTCGGAGCCGGCACCGGGCTCCGTGAGCGCGAAGCACTCCGATCGCTCCCCGCGGACGGTCGGGATCAGGAAACGCTCTCGCTGTGCGCCTGCGCAGGCGAGCAGGATGTGCGTGGGGCGTGCGACGCACGAGTTGAGAGCCCAGCTCGTTCGCGCTAGCTCGAGCTCGGCCACCGAGGAGGTCACGTAGTCGAGCCCCCCGCCGCCGAGCTCGGCCGGCATGTTGAGCGCGTAGAGGCCCGCGTCGATCGCCTTCTGCTTGAGCTTTCCGGCGAGCTCGGGCGACAGACGACCGAGCTGCTCGACCTCCTCCTCGTGTGGGCGTAGCTCCCGCTCGACGAAGTGCCGCACCGTCGCGGCGACGAGCTCCTGCTCCTCGGTGAGCGCGAAGTCGATCACCGGCCGCGAAACACCGGCGGACGTCGTTCGGCGGCGGCAGCGAGCGCCTCGCTGTGGTCCTCGGTGTGCGCGCACGCCTCGCCCGCAATTCGTTCGGCCTCGAGCTGCTCGGCGAGCGTGCGCCCGTGGGCCGAGTCGAGCAGGCGCTTCGCGTGGCCGAGCGCGACGGTCGGGCCGCTCGCGAGCTCGCGCGCGAGCTCGGCCCCCCGATCGGCGAGGCGATCGAGCGGCACGACTTCGCCGACGAGGCCGCGCCCGAGCGCCGTCTCGGCGTCCCAGAACTCGCCGGTGTAGACGAACCGCTTCGCCTGGGTCAGGCCGACGATCCGTGGCAGGAGCCACGTGCCGCCGACGTCCGGCGGATACGCCATCCACGTGTAGGCGCAGGCAAAACGGGCCGTGTCGGCGGCGATGCGGAAGTCGCACGCGAGCGCCAGGTCGAGACCGGCGCCGACGGCTGCGCCGTTGAGCAGCGCGACCGTGGGAACGCTCGCAGCGGCGAGCTCGAGCACGGCGGCGTGCGCCTCGGCGACCCACGGATCCTCGTCGTCCTGCGGCCCCTGCTCTGACCAGGCCTTGACGTCGGCGCCCGCGCAGAAGGCCTTGCCCGCGCCGGCTACGACGAGACACCGCACGGCCGGATCGCCGGCCGCGGCAGCCAGCTCGGCGCGCAGGGCTGAGATGAGCGCGAGGTCGCGCGCATTGCGTGCCTCCGGGCGGTTCAGCGTCAGGGTGCGAACCGAGTCGTCGTCCGTGCGCAGCAGGACGTCCACGCCGGAGAACGTAGCGGACAGGTGGATGGGCCGCTCGCAGACGACCGCGGCCTTCGGCCGCTTCTCGGCGGGTCGCGGCCGGCCGAGCCGGCCGCTCAGCCGCCCGGGCCGCGTCGCGTCACGGCGGCGATTGCCGCCAGGGTCTCCGGATTCTCGACCGAGCTGAGGTCGCCGGGGTCGGTGCCCGTCGCGGCCGCGCGGACCGCTCGCCGGACGATCTTCGCGCTGCGGGTCTTCGGCAGGCCCGGTACGAACACGACGCGCTCGGGACGGAACGCCTTGCCGAGCTCCGCCGCGACCGCGTCGGCCACCTCGGCTGCGGCGGAATCGAGCTTTGCGTTCGGGACGGCCACGCAGAACAACCACGCGGTCTCGCCCTTCACCTCGTGCGGGATGCCCACCGCTGCCGCCTCTTCGACGACGGGATGCGCAACGGCGGCCGACTCGAGCTCGGCCGGGCCGATGCGCTTGCCGGCGATGTTCAGCGTGTCGTCCGAGCGGCCGTGCAGGAACCAGTAGCCGTCGACGTCGACCGAGGCCCAGTCTCCGTGCACCCAGACTCCCGGAAAGCGGCGCCAGTAGGCGTCGAGGTAGCGCTCCGGCTCGCCCCAGAATCCGCGTGTCATCCCAGGCCACGGTTGTCGGCAGACGAGCTCTCCGACTTCGCCCGGGCCGACCGGCTCGCCGTCGGAGCCGACCACGTCGATGCTCATCCCCGGCATCGGGAATCCGACACTGCACGTCTTGATCGGCTCGACGGGAGCGCAACACACGAAACCGGCTCCGACCTCGGTGCCGCCGGAGATGTTGATGATGGGAACCCTGCCGCCGCCGACGACGCGGGCAAGCCATCGATACGGCTCCGGGTTCCACGGCTCGCCCGTCGTGACGAAGGCGCGCAATGCCGAGAGGTCGTGACGAAGCACGAGCTCGTCGCCGTGGGGAACGAGAGCCCGAACGAGCGTCGGCGAGAGGCCGAGGACGGAGACGTGCTCTTCGGCGCAAAGGCTCCAGAGGCGGTCGGGCGGGAAGTCTGGCGCGCCCTCCGCGAAGACGATCGTCAGCCCGAGAGCGCCTGCCCCGACCACCGTCCAGGGACCCATGATCCAGCCCATGTCGGTGGCGAAGAGAATGGTGTCGTCGGGCCGGCCGTCGATCTGGTAGGCGACCTCGCTGGCGATCTTGACGAGGAAGCCGCCGTGGACGTGAACCGCTCCCTTTGGCTTCCCCGTCGTGCCGGAGGTGTATGCGATCAGGTACGGGTGCTCCGCGTCGACCCAGGCGGGCTTGAGCGTTCCGGGGGCTGCCGCCGAGGCCTCGGCCCACAGGACGTCACGGCCCGGTGTCAGCGGGCAGCCGCCGCCGAGCCGTTCCCAGACGACGACGTGCTCGATGGACGGAACCGACGCGAGGGCCTCGTCGAGGGTCTCCTTGGTCCGGATCTCCCGGCCACGCCTCAGCGTGGCGTCCGCGCACACGACCGCCTTGGCTCCCGCCAACGCGAGCCGCTCCGCCACGGCCGGCGCCGCGAAGCCGGAGAACACGGGTACCTGCACGGCGCCCAGATGCGCGCAGGCATGCGAGGCGATCGCGGCCTCAGGCGACATGGGCAGGTAGAGGCCGACGCGGTCGCCCGCACGGACGCCGAGACCGGCCAGGACCTCGGCCAGGCGTGTGACGGCGTCGGAGAGCTCGGTGAAGCTCAGCTTGTTCCGGGTGCCGTCCTCGCCGCGAAAGATCGCGGCCGTGGCGTCAGGGCGGGCGCGAGCGTGCCGGTGGACGCAGTTCCAGGCGACGTTCAGCCGGGCGCCGCAGAACCACTTCGCCCATTCGACCCCCTCGGTCGTATCGAGCAGCTGCTGCCACGGCTCCCGCAACTCGAGCCCGAGGTCCTCGACTGCTGCCGGCCAGAACCAATCCGGTTCCTCCTGCGAGCGCTTCACGAGCTCGCGATAGCTTGCGATTCCGTGACGGCGCATGAGCCGCGTGACGTTCGCATGCTCCGCCGCCTCGGAGCTCGGCCGCCAGACGACCTCCGTCATCGGCGGTCACGATAGCCACGCCGCGGGAGTGTTAGGCGGGTGTGGGGAGGAGCTCCGAGCTGTCGCTCGGGCTGAGCGCGAAGTACAGAGAGACGAGCGC
>Ga0114129_10018149_pt1 | contig 10020 bp, 7 predicted proteins | sample RhiMetdeltSRZDD1_FD_80071 | JGI IMG/M metagenome (GOLD analysis project Ga0114129, IMG submission 80071) | Populus rhizosphere microbial communities from Tennessee, USA - Rhizosphere MetaG P. deltoides SRZDD1 (version 2) (version 2) | ecosystem: Host-associated > Plants > Roots > Rhizosphere >...
CTGTGATGAATATGATCGGCAACTGGATATCAGCTCGCGCGAGCTCAGCCTGAAAGTCCAGACCGCTCGAGCCGGGGAGTCTCACGTCCAGGACGAGGCAGCCGGCCGCGTCAGTGGCTCGATTGCGCAAAAACTCAACGGGTGAACCGAACGCAGCAACTTGCAAGCCCACTGACGTGAACAGTTCCGTGAGCGATTCTCGCACTGAGGCGTCGTCATCGATGACGAATACCACAGGTATCGCTTCGGGCGCGTCTGCGGTCATCACGCATCACCTTTGCAGGGCAACGTGAATTGGAAAATGCTTCCGTTTGGGTTGCCACGCGAAGCCCACAAACGCCCGCCGTGGGCTTCGATGATGGAGCGGCAAATCGACAGCCCTAGCCCCATGCCTTTGTCCTTTGTCGTGAAGAACGCTTCGAAGATCCGATCATCCACGTTTGCATCAAGCCCCTCGCCGGAGTCTGCCACGGCGATGACCACGCCCTCCGGTTCCGCGATGGCCGCACTAATCTGCAGCTCCCGAGGTCGATCTTGCGTCTCGCGCATTGCATCAACCGCATTTGATATCAGGTTCAAGAGAACTTGCTGAAGCTGTGTCCGATCGGCTTGGACGCTTGGGAGTCCATAAGCCAGCTGCACTTGCAGTGAAATTTGTTCGCGTTGCAGGTCCTCACGCACGAGACCTCGTATGTCCTCGATGAGCGCCTCAATGCTGAGCGGAGCCCTTGCCGGCGCGTCTTGCTTGATCAACGCGCGAACGCTTGCAATGACGTCGCTGGCTCGGTGTCCGTCCCGAACCACCCGCTTCAACACGGTCTCCAACCGGCCAAGGTCCGGGGGCGTAGCGCCTAACCACCGCAGGCCCGCATTCGCGTTGGTTACGATTGCGAAAAGCGGCTGATTGATCTCGTGGGCTATTGAAGCGGCCATCTCCCCCATCGACGTCAACCGCGCCACGCGTGCCGCCTCTGACCTAGCGGCAATCTCCCTCCTCCGCGCAGCGGCGAGTTCTGCAAGCATCTCGTTAAAGCCGGATGTTACGCGGCCGATTTCATCGAGCCCAGAATGGGTTGCACGGAGACTGTAGTCCTTGTGCTCGCGCACGGCCAAGGCCACAGTCTCAAGTCGCCTAAGTGGCCCCACGATGTGTCTGTGGGTGAGGATGGCGAGGATGATGCTGAGGCCAGCGAGACCTCCAATCAACGCAAGGCCCCATTGCATCTTGCCGAGCAAGCCGTCGATCCGCTTCCGTAATAGCCGATCAAGCTCGAATTGCGCGAGCGACCAGGCCTTGAGACCATGCTGAACGGCGCTGACCTGGAACCGATTGTATGTCACCGCGTCCCTTGTATCGATTCCGGATGTGCTGGTGGACAGGGCGCCGAGATAGGAATCGATGCTCACGAACATTGCGCCAAATCCTGCGTCGACGGCCTGTTTCAGGCTTCCGTCAGAATTCCCGCGGTAGGCAGCCTGCAGATCCGCTTTCACCTCGCGGGCGGTCGATGCGACCTGGCTTGCGAGAATTGGCAGGCGCACTTGCCGCATGACCGATGAAGCATCCTTCTCGATGCTAGCCTCGAAAAATTGCTGCAACTCGGAAAACCGGCCCAAAAGGCTCGGCGTGCTCCGCACCACAATGTTTTGGACATAGTAGCTATCCAAGTCCGGATCGAGTGTCAGGTTCGAATCGTCACCGATCCGCTGCGCCAAGGACTGGGCCTCGGCAAGCGCTTTCGACACAAGTTCGTCCGCGTTTCCACCGGCTGCCCTGCGCCGCTCCAGCTCGCGCAGAGTGCTCATTAATGCTCCGGCAAACTCGTGTGTATCGAAGTGGCCGTCGGCTCCAGCCGCCAGGTCCGAGAGCTGTTTGAAAACCACATCATCCCGATGGATGGGCGGCGCGGACATTGCACTTCCTTCCGGCACCGCGAGGAGGTTCGCGTAGGTGGTGCGGACTGCACCAAGATAGCGACTGCCGACCAGCTCCTTGCGCGCGAATTCTATGGCGATCCGCTTCTCGGTCACGAGCCCATAGACAGTCATGACGATGGAGAGGATAAAGGCGCCGCACAGAATCAAGAGCTTCGTGCCTGTGCGCAAATTCCTGAACATAGCCTTTCAGAGATCCTTGCTCCCGAGCGGTAATCCTACCTTGTATCGGCTCGCGAACGCCCGATCACGGCCCGACAGACCGGTAGCGTACATAACGCAAGAGCACTCTTGCCGGCGCGAGCGCACCCGCCTCCAGCGCTCGGGAACAACGGAGGCTATTCTCATTGCCCACGACGGCGAGAGGTGCCGTTCTCAAGATTGACCATCGGCTCCAGCCACGCTCAGGGAAAGGAAGGCCGCCCTTCAGATAGCGGACATTCGCCTTGAAAAACTAAGAAGGCACCGGGACGCCCAAAACATGGTGAACTGGCGCACTTGGGCGAGGGTTTTCCAGCACCTTGGTTGGTATTCGGCTCGTGAATATTGCCCCGTCCCTCAAGAGACTTCACCGTGTTGCACAACCGGATGTTGCGGTGCCTGGTGTTAGGATCATGGACTGCTGGTGATCGGGTGCTCCGATATGGGAGCCGCCAAGGTACAGCCGCCGCCGGATGATCCTGCAGTCCGTAACAGCCGCCTCAGCGGACGCGTTGGCGGCTTCACAGCCAGACCTCGGTGCGCTTGGACAGACCGCAAGCGAACTCCGCGGTGCCACGCATCATCGCACCGTGGTCGGGTCTCGTGATGTGCTGGTGCTGAGTGACGGACACCTTGTAGTGCCGGCCGGCATGCTCGCTGGCAACAATGATTGTGACGCGGCGCGAGGTCATCGGCCTTTGCAGCGGCGCCGTCGCCGCATCGACCGTGATCGCACGCGGACAACAATCGGCGAAACTCTATCGCATCGGTTTTCTTAGTTCGTCGCCTCGAAGGGTCCCCCATGCCGATGAGCCTGCAAAGCCGACGACTCCCCCTCGGTGTTGTTCCGCGCCGAGGTGATCGAATAGGGACGCGATCATCTGCGCGTTTGCTGCGGTGCATGAGTCAAGAAGTGGCGGTGTTTTGTGAAAGAGGCTCGCGATCGTTGCTGAGGCAGTCAGCGGGAAGTTCCAGGCGGCACCGGGCTCCCTCTGGAGGGAACACCAGGTCGACCGTTCCGTCCAACTCGTAGGGGATCAGGTCTCGAATTGTGCTTGCGCCGTAGCTGGATGCGACAGGGGCGACGATTGGGGGGCCACCGATCTCCTGCCATTCGAGAACCAGACAAGAGCGAGGCTGCCCGTTCAGGTGGCGGTCCCACCGGATCGACACGCGCCCTTCCTTGGTCGAGAGCGCGCCGTACTTTGCAGCGTTGGTGACGAGCTCATGGAGTACCATCGCCAGTGCTTGACCCGCCTCGGGCTTCAGCAAAATTCCCGGACCGTCGATCTCAGTGTTGTTGCGTGTGGAATACGGTGTGAGCTCTCGCTGAATAAGCTCTGTCAACGACACCCCCTGCCACTGGCGGGCACTCAACAGTTCGTGCGCTGATGCCATCGAGCGAAGGCGGCCCTCGAGCGCTGCAATAAAATCGTTGACCGATCTGTTCCTTTCGCGGGTGTGGGAGACGACAGCGCTGACGGTGGCAAGTGCGTTCTTAACGCGATGGTCGAGCTCGGCATTCAGGATCGTCCGGGCGTCCTCAGCTCGCTTGCGTTCGGTGAAATCGATATTGACACCGACCATGCGCTTTGCGTGACCGGCTTGGTCATACTCTACGTAACTGCGCGTCTCGATCCACCGGACCGTTCCGCAGGGGCGCACAATACGAAACTCTGCATGATGCTCGCTGCGCAACTGGGCAAAGTCCTGATGGCGGCGCTCCAGGAACTGCGGCAGGTCATCTGGATGGACCTGGGATCGCCAATCGCCAACCGAGATCTCCGCGGTTTCCTCGGGTAGGCCATAGATGGTGGAAAAACCGGGCGAGACCTGCATGCGATTGGAAGCGAAGTCTTCCCCCGCTGCGTCTATATCAATTGCGAACATTCCAACCAGCCCGGCTTTTCCAGCAAGCTCAAGCTGCCTGTTGCGGTCGGCAAGCGAGAGTTCCGCCAGCTTGCGCTCAGTGATGTCGACGTTGTTGCCGAGTACGCGGGTTGGCTCGCCGGTCGCCTCGTCATAAAGTGCGCCGCCCGAGGCCAAGATCCATCGAACCTGCCCGTCAGGACGGATAACGCGGAACTCCAGATTGAACGCCTTGCGGCGTCGCACCGCAGCATCCCGCTTAGCCTCGACGGCCTCAATGTCATCAGGGTGAACCTGATCGCGAAAGTCTGAGTAACCCTTCACAGTTCCTTGCCGGACACCGAAGATGGCCTCGAGCTGTGATGACCACGTCAGCTTACCCGTGCGCACGTCCCAATCCCAGATGCCGACGCCTGTCTTTAGCTGGGCCAGGCGAAGACGCTCCTCACTCTGGCGGAGGCCATCTTCTGACTCCCGGCGCTCGGCAAACAGTGCCGTCACAACGAGCGTGAAAGCAGTCACCATGGTTGCGACCAGTTGCGCACCAAGCACACGTTCCACGACAGGCACGCTCACATCGCCGAAATGGCCTATGCCGTAGGTTGTCGCTCCCATCACCACGAGCGACACAACGAGGGCGCCAGCGATCGCAAATGCACGCTGATTGCGGACAATCATCCACAACAGCAATGGGAACACGATGGCATCAGTATCAAAGGAGAGCCAGGATCCCGGCGGACGAGACACGGCATACAGGGTAGCCACAGCCGTGAGGGCGAGAACCCCTCCGCCCTCGACCAACTCCGCTCGAGATAGCTGCTCGCGTCTCAGTCGGCACAACTCGATTAGCAGCGGTGCAACAACCACGATGCCAATCGCGTCCGCCAAGAACCACGTGCTCCAAGCATTCCAAAAAGGCGCCGAAGCATGAAATGTCGTCATGATCAATGCGCCGCCCGTGGCCGAGGTCGCGGCTGCGACGACAGCCGCGACAAAGAACCCCCCCACGCGGCGAAGATCATTAAAGGCGAACGGCTGACCGAACCAACGGTCCAAAAGCCAAGCCATAACAACGCTTTCGCCGGCGTTGCAAAACCCTTTGAGGACAGAAGTCAATAAGCTTCGGTCGCTTGTGAGATTGGCGGCGATGGTGCCGACCACGACGCCTACCACAAGGGCCACACCAGCGCGCCGACCTGCGGCAACCAAGACGCCGACCGCAATTCCCGACGCGGGCCAGAACACGGCGACGTCAGAGGGCGTGGCGAGGAAGGCAAGCCCAACCTGCGCGGCTAAGAAATATACGAGCGCGATGGCAAATGCCCCACCAAGCGTCGCGATCCTCGCGCTGGCTAGGCCGCTGGGGGGCACCAAGTAAGTGTCGATCCGATGGAACGTGCCCGTCAACCCTAAGGTCCCGATCCAAAGGTCTCTGGTTATGTTGGGGGCACGACCATTCCCTGAGCGGGCGCACCTGTCCATCCGGTGTTCTGTGTAGAAGGTTCCATCCGCAATAGGTCAGACGAACTAGGCCCGCTACATGCCACTCCGTGCGCTTACCTCAGCTGCGACATGGACCGGCTGCAGCGACTGGCCACCTGCAAAGTTGGTCTAACGAAGCCGACCTGTGGAGCTGAGGCAGGGATGGTCTAAAGGAGCGCTTAGGCCGCCGCCGGACGCCGCTTCCACAGCACATAGGCCCGCCATGCCTGATCGGCGATGCGACGTTCCCAAGTAGCGTCCGTCGATGATCCAACCAGAACGTGAGAAGGTCGTGCGTCTGGATGTGGCGCGGAAAGCTGCGGTTGGTACGAAGGGCATGCACAAACCGTCGCGCCAAATCGCGCCGTGGCCGCCATGCGTGAAAAGATACGCGTTGAAACCGGAGCTCGGCGCGGACGCGATGTCGGCGCTGTAGATTACCCGAAGGGTCATCTGACCTTCCTCCCGCGCGGCTTCCGCGGCTTCGCCGTTGTCCTGCCAGGGTGCCGTGCCGATTTTCCGCAGCGGCGAACTGGTCGGAGCCTGCGGCGTTGGTGGCGGCACCGCGCAGGAGGACGAGGATTGCGCACGGGCGGGCGTGGCCAAGCTCGGCTAAGGGACGAGTTCGCGCACACGGGTTCGCAATAGCGCTTGCTCCTGCTTGGTGACCGTCTTGACACTGGCTCAGGCGATCCGCCGACCGGCCGTCGGTGGATCCCACAAGGGACATTTGTGAGCTCGTTCTCGCCCGTGTCTCGCGCGAGGATCACCACGTCCGCAATCGCGAACATTGCGATCTCATTCGAGTGCCTTCACTGATCGCTGAAGTAGTCGTCATCGCGCCATTCTGTGAAGACCGCGCTCTCGACGCTGACGCCAATCGAAGGTTGTTCAGCGTTGTCTGGTAGACAGCACTTGCGATGCCGCTCATCGTCGAGACATCCCAATGCTCTAAATCGCAAGCGAAGCGCCCCGAAAGCCGCCCGTTCGCTCCGCAGCAAAGGTCCCCGGGCCGGGCCCTCGCTCTCCAATCTGCGCGTCCTCACCTGGGCCATGAAAGCAAGTATGCTCCCATCATCACGCGCCAGCAAAAGGAGTCCCGTCCATGAAGGCCATCTGCGTAACCGAGTATGGCGGCCCCTCGGTCCTCAAGCTCGAGGAGGTGCCCACTCCCCAGCCGGGGCCGAACCAGGTCCTCGTGCGCATCCACGCTGTTGGCGTCAACCCGGTGGACACTTATCTGCGCTCGAATACCGACAATAGGGGACCCAAGCTGCCCTACACACCGGGCTCTGACGCGGCCGGCATCATCGAGGCAGTCGGTTCAGGTGTGACGCAAGTGAAGGCCGGCGATCGCGTCTACGTGGGCGGCACGCTGAGCGGCGCGTACGCCGAGTTCTGCCTCTGCGGCTTAAGCCAGGTGCACCCCCTGCCTGCCAACGCGACCTTCGCTCAGGGGGCGGCGATGAACGTGCCGTACGCCACCGCCTATCAAGCGCTGTTCCACCGCGCCCACGGCCAGGCGGGCGAAACTGTCCTCGTCCACGGCGCCAGCGGCGGCGTGGGCATCGCCGCGGTCCAGCTCGCACGCGCTCGCGGCCTCACTGTGATCGGCACGGCAGGCACCGAGCGCGGCCGCAAGCTGGTCCTCGCAGAGGGGGCGCACCACGTCCTCGATCACACAGCACCGGGCTACCTCGACGAATGTGTGCGGCTCACGGGCGGCCAGGGACCGGCCATCATCATGGAGATGTTGGCCAACGTGAACCTCCAGAAGGACCTCGGCATCATCGGCATGCGCGGGCGCATAGTCGTCATCGGCAACCGCGGCATGGTCGAGATCAATGCGCGGTTCGCGATGAACAAGAACGCGGACATCCTGGGCATAGCCCTCACCCACGCAACCCCGTTCGAGCTCGCTGGCATCCACGCGTCGCTCGTCGAAGGGCTGCGCAACGGCACGCTCCGCCCGGTGATCGCTCAGGAGCTGCCGCTCAGCCAGGCCGCGCGCAGCCACGAGGCGGTGATGGAGCCGGGGCACCACGGCAAGATCGTACTGGTGCCGTGAGGCGCCGGCGATACGCGCCGCATGGCAACGGAACGGGGCGGCCGCGAAGGAGCTCGCGGCGCATTTCACTACTGCCATTTGGGCTTGCAACCACACTCCACACCTTTGGCACCTAGTTCCTGGCGCGCATTGAAGTGCTCCGTCTCGAGTAGCTTGCAGGGAAAGGTCGGACACGGACGCCCCTAAGATGTGGTCAGCCCTGCGGACTCACGAGTTCACGGCCCACGTTTAGATATCGCTACGGGAGGCTTGAATGACCTACACTTTGCTGGCGCGCTGTCCGAGGACTGGCGCCCTCGGCGTCGGCATCGCCACCTATTCCCTTGCCGTGGGCAGCAAGTGCCCTGCCATCGCCAGCAACATCGGCGCCATCACGACGCAGGCGTTCGTCAACCCGACGCTGAAGGCGTTGGGACTGCGTCTCCTGGGGCTCGGCCACCCGGCCGCGCAAGTGCTCGAGCTGCTGAGCGGCGCTGACAGCGACTTCGAGTTTCGGCAGGTGGCGCTGGTTGACCGCAGCGGACAGGTTGCCTGCCATACTGGCAGCAGGACACGGTCCTGGGCGGGGCATCAAATCGGTGACGGGTTCGCGGCCCTCGGCAACGTCCTTAAGGGAGAGGCGGTCGCCTGCACCATGGCCGAGGCGTTCCGTGCCAGCGCTTCGGGCGATTTCGCCGAGCGCCTCATGGCCGCAATCGAGGCCGGACGCAGTGCCGGTGGCCAGCACGGACTCGACGGTCCGTTGCCGGAGCGCTCTGCGCACCTGCTCGTGCATGAGGCGGATGAGCATCCCGCGATCGACCTCAGGGTTGATTCACACCCCGACGCAGTGACCGAGTTGCGGCGTCTTCTCGACGAGTTCCGGCCCTACATCCCGTTCTACCGCCAGCGATGGAAGGACCCGGCTCGGGCTGTACCGCAAGACGCCTTTGTCAGGTCGTTGCCATCGTCGGGGTACGCGACAGCGGGTGACCCGTGATTGCGGCCCGTACAATTGACTCCCGGTGAGTCCTTCGAAGCCAGCACGGAGAGAGGAGGGACAGCCATGAAACTGAATGGAAAGATAGCCATTCCGGAGGCCGGCTCTCGCCCACGCGCGTCCGAATGTGGCACACCTCGTCGGCCACGTGACGGTCGGCATAGCACTCACCGCGGAGATCTGGTCTGATCACGGCCCCCTCACCCACTCCGATCGAGGTCCGCTTCCTAACGCACAGCGGTTCCATCCTGCCTATTCGCGCAGGCAGGAGACGGACCTGACGGGCGATGTCCGCGACAATTGACACAGCAGAGCAACAAGACTAGCAACCAGCGCGAGCTCGGATCGATCGAACGCAACCTCAAGCAGCTCATCGATGCACCCTGCGACGGGCTGACAACAGCGGCAACTGTCCGGGATCGCATCCTCGTCCTCGAGGCGCGCAAGACCGAAATCAAACGCGCGCTCGATGATCGCACCATAGAAACGAACGTCGTGAGGCTCCACCCCAACGCCGTGGAGCGCTACCTGGAAGCTGTCGAGAACCTATCCGCCGCGCTGGCGCCGGCCTCCAACAACCGTCTGCCGCCGGCCGCCCAGGTGATGCGATCCCTCATCGAGTGTGTGATCGTCCACCCGGTGCCGCCCCGGGCACCACTGGATATCGAGTTGCGAGGCTATCTTGCGGCCTTGATCGAGGCGCCGAACCTGCCACCCCAGAGCCGGTTGTCTGTGGTTTCGGATGATTTTTTGGTAGCGGAGGCCAGACTTGAACTGGCGACCTTCGGATCATGATTCCCTTAGAGCAGGGGAAAAAGCCGCGATTTTCTTGTGTTTCGCCGATCCCTTGTTGCATCTTGTCGCAGTTCCGCGCTCGCGCGACAGGGGGACGCCATGGGGATCAGGCAGCGCAAGTGGACGTGGGATGGCAAGGAAAAGGCCGCCTGGGTGGTCGATTACTTCGACCTGAAGGGCAAGCGTCGGCTGAAGACGTTCCGGACCAAGCGGGAGGCCCAGGACTTCGCAGCCACCACGCGCATCGATATCAAGCGCGGCATGCACGTGGCCGACAGCGACAGCGTCGCCGTTGCCGAGGCCGGCAGGCTCTGGCTCGAGACGGGCGAGGAGAACGGCCTCGTGCGGTCGTCGCTCACGCAGAACCGCCAGCACCTCGCCCTGCACATCGAGCCGTTCCTCGGGGCCATCAAGTTGTCCAAGCTCACGGTGCCGGGGGTGCGCGCCTTCGAGGGCGACCTGCGCGCCAACGGCCGATCGCCGGCACTCACGCGCAAGGTTGTAGGAACCCTGGGCGCCGTCATTGCCGACGCACAGGAGCGCGGGCTGGCCATGCACAACCCCGTGCGAGAGATGCGCGCCAACCGCGGCAAGCGGCGCACGAAAGCGACGCGTGAGCGTAAGAGGCCGCTGGCCATCGGGGTCGACATCCCCACCCCGGCCGAGATCAAGGCTGTCCTGGCGGCCGCCA
>Ga0114129_10018150_pt1 | contig 10019 bp, 7 predicted proteins | sample RhiMetdeltSRZDD1_FD_80071 | JGI IMG/M metagenome (GOLD analysis project Ga0114129, IMG submission 80071) | Populus rhizosphere microbial communities from Tennessee, USA - Rhizosphere MetaG P. deltoides SRZDD1 (version 2) (version 2) | ecosystem: Host-associated > Plants > Roots > Rhizosphere >...
CAGCCGAAGGCGAGCCGAGCGAATACAAGAAGGGGCAGTGGCAGGGCGAGGCGCAGCCGAAGGCGAGCCGAGCGAATACAAGAAGGGGCAGTGGCATGGCGAGGCGCAGCCGAAGGCGAGCCGAGCGAATACAAGAAGGGAAGCTAACGGAGTCATGACGAGCGAGAAGACAGAGCAGGAAGACGACGACGGCGGAATTGGCCGGCTGCTGCGCGAGCGGCTGCCGCGTCATCCGGCCCCGCCCGTCCTGCGCGCCGCGGTGGTCGAGGCGCTGGTGCCCGGCCGGCCGCGCCAGCCCTGGTGGGCGCCCTGGCTGCCCCCCGCGTTCTCCGCGGTGGCCACCGCACTGATCATGCTGCTCTACCTCGCGCCCTTGCTCCCCTCGGCGCCCGGCGCCGACCCGGTACAGCTCGTGACCCGCGCGGTGCTCGCCGAGCACGCGCGCAACACCTTCTGGGGCGAGACGCGCCCCGACGTGGTTCCCGCCGCGCTGCCGCGGGCAATGGAGGAGAGCGGGATCGCGCTCAGCTGGGTCTTCACGGGCGACGACGACATCCGGCTCATCAACGCCAAGCCCACGTACCTCGAAGGCCGACGCGGCATCGAGCTGGCCTACGAGGACGTGGCGGGCCACACCGTGACCTATATCATCGTGCCGGGCGGCACCGTGGCCCTGCCCGAGCGCGGACGAGTGCAGATCGACCGCTGGCGACCGGTGGTGAGGCGGGAAAACGGCTTCAGCCTGATCCTGTGGCGCCAGCAGGGCATGCTCTGCGTAATGGCCTCGGATCTCGTCTCCGACGACGACCTGACCCGCTTCAAGGGGTACTTCGTGAAGGTGCGGTCCTCGACCGAGCCGTACGCCGTTTACTAGCCCGGTCCCCTCCCCTCCGGGGCCTGCGGGGAGAGGGTCAGGGTGAGGGGCTCGCGTCCTCCGCCTCCGCGGCCCATGGCAGCGCCATCAGGGCCCAGGCGACCATGACGACTTCGGAGTCGCCAAAGTTGTATTCGGAGAGGCCGGCGATGAGGAAGCCCGTGATGGCGGCGAGGCTCCCCGCCACGAGGGTCCGCTCCTGCCGCGCCTCGCTCGGCAGCCCCCGCAGCAGCCGGATCCCGCGCACGTAGAACGCGGCCCAGATCCAGACCCACGTGGCCAGGCCGAGCACCCCGCGCTCCACCAGGATCTGCAGCGGCGTGTTGTGCACGTGCCCCGTGCGCTTCTTGACCGCCTCCGGCAGCGCGTAGCTCTCGTATTCACGCTTGACGCCTCCGGGCCCCAGCCCGAGCACCGGGTGCTGGCGCCACATCGTCAGCCCGCTGCGCCACATGTAGACCCGCTCCTTCACGGTGGGATCGTCGGGATCGCCCATGGTCAGGAACCGCTGGCGCAGGTGCTGGGGACCGGCCAGCGCGGCGAGCCCGACCACGATGAGACCGCCAAGGAGGAGCCACCGCCCCTTGCGGGTAATGGGCAGCAGCGCCAGCACACCCGCGGCAAATCCTATCCAGGAGCCCCGTGTGTAGGTCGCGAGCAGGCCGCCGAGCGAGACCATCCAGGGCAGTGTCGGCCAGCGGGGGAGCGCAGCACCCGGCAGGAGCCGAGGCAAGCTGGCCAGCAGAACCAGGCTTAGCACTCCCGCCAGAGTCATGTAGATGCTGAAGAAGCCGCGGGCCCGGTAGCAGCGGTGGTAGAGCCAGGCCGGGGAGCCGTAGTCGGCGGCCGGCCCGGGGCAAGTGACCGTCTGCAGCAGCCCGACGACCGCCGCGACCGTCGCCACGACGAGCAGCGCCGAGAGAAACCGGTGGCCGTCCGCGGGCCCGGCTAGCACGTCGGCGGTCACATAGAGGGCGGTGACGAGCAGGAGGCCCTTGCAGGCGCCCAGGGCCGTGAGTGGGTGCCCGGAGGCAAGCGCCGAGACCAGGCTCACCGCGCTGAAGGCCAGCACGGGCGGCCAGAGCGGCCAGCGCGCCGCCGCGCGCACCGCGGGATCGCGCAGGCGCCAGAGCCACAGGAGCGTCAGCACGGTCAGCGCCGTCTCGGACAACGTGATCGACACGCCGAGGCCGAGGACAAACGCCCCGAAGACGGTACGGCGGAGCGTGGTCACGTCAATAGGCGTTGCGGTCGAAGAGCACCCGGAACACCGTCAACACGATGATCTTGAGATCGAGCCGAAGCGACCAGCGCTCGATGTACTCGAGGTCGTACTCGATGCGCTTCTCCAGCGACGTGTTCCCCCGCAGCCCGTTCACCTGCGCCCACCCCGTGATGCCGGACTTGACCTTGTGGCGGAGCATGTAGCCCGGTACGGTCTGCCGAAAGCGCTCCACGAAGACGGGCCGCTCCGGTCGGGGTCCGACCACGCTCATGTGCCCGCGAAGCACGTTCACGAACTGCGGCAGCTCGTCGAGGCTGAAGCGCCGCAGGAAACCGCCGATGGAGGTGCGGCGGGCATCGACCACCGAGGCCCAGATCGGCCCCGTACTCGCCTCGGCATTCACCCCCATGGTTCTGAACTTGAGCATTCGGAACCGCTGGCCGTCCAGGCCCATCCTATCCTGGGGATAGAGGATCGGGCCGGGCGAGGTCAGCTTGACGCCGAGCGCGATGCCGAGCATCACGGGTGAGAGCAGTACCAGCACCACTGTCGCGAAGGCCATGTCGAACGAGCGCTTCGCGATCCGGTTCCAGCCGTGCAGCGGCGAGTCCCGCAGGTGGATGAAGGGAATGCCCTCGAAGTCCTCGACCCCGCCGCGAAGCGACGTGAACCGGAAGAGGTCGGGAACCACGTGGATCGTGACCGGCTCGTCACCGATCGCGTCGAGCAAGCCGGGGAGCCGGGTGTAGTCCTCGTGAGCGAGCGCGATGATGACGTGGTCCACCTCATGGGCGTCCAGGACCGCGCGCAGATCCGCGTAGCCGCCGAGCCATCGCGCGCCGCGGGCGCCATCCTTGTCGTCCCCCACGAGGCCCAGGATGTGGAGGCCCACGTCGGGTCGTGACTGGATCCGCTGCAATACGGCCACGACCAACTCGCCGTCGCCGATGACCACCACGCCACGGAGGTTGTACCCGCGGCGGCGCGCGAAGCGCAGGGCCTCGCGGAAGGCGGCGCGGGAAAACCAGACCAGGCCGATGGAGAGCAGCCAGAAATAGACGATGACGACGCGGGAGTACTCGTATCCCTTGAAAAAGAAGGCCATCACCGCTACCAGCACGAGGGCGCCCATGGTGGAGGCCTTGGCGATGTCGGCCGCCTCCGAGAGGTGCGATCCGATGCGGCGCGGCCGGTAGAGATCGAACGCGTGGAACGACACGCCCCAGACCAGCAGGATCGGAAGCAGCATGAGCAGATACGGCCCAAGCGGTGGAACGCCGCCGCCGGTGATCGGAGGGACGATCACGTAGAATCGAACGCCGTAGGCGAGCAGCCAGCAGCCGACCACCAGGAGCAGGTCGCACACGAGCATGAGCTGCTGTAGCAGGCGCGAGTAGGCCTTCAGCACACGCCGTGCTCCTTCAGCCTCGCCGTCAGATAGGTATGGATCCGCTCCTTGAACCGCGCGCGGTCGAAGGCCTCCGCATGGCGCCGAAGGGCCTTGGGCTCGAACTGGTCGCGGCCCGACTCGAAGCGGCGGATCGCCTCGACGAGCCCGTCCACGGTCTGATGCTCGAAGAAGAGACCGGTCGGCGATTCGGCCCGCCCCGGCGGCACGACCGTCTCGAGCGCTCCCCCCTGCCCGAAGGCGATGACCGGCCGTCCCGCGGCCATGGCCTCGAGCGGCGTGATGCCAAAGTCCTCCAGCGGGGGGAAGAGCAGCGCGCGACAGGCAGCATACAGCCTGGCGATCTCGGAATCGTCCCGCCACCCCAGAAACTCCACGGTCGGTCCGGCGAGGGCCCGGAGACGACGCTCCTCCGGCCCTGTCCCGACCACCAGCAAGCGGCGGCCGAGGCGGTTGGCCGCCTCCACGGCAAGATCCACCCGCTTGTACGGCGTCAACGCGGAGACCACCAGATAAGAGTCCCCGGCCGACTCCTCGACCTTGAAGCGGGAGACGTCCACCGGCGGATAGATGACGTCCGCCTCACGGCCGTAGGCGCGCTGGATCCGGTCGGCGATGAACCGCGAGATGGCCACGAACCGGTGCACCCCGGCCGCGGTGCGCCGGTCCCATCGCCGGAGCGCGGCCGCGACCGGCGGCATCAGCATGCGGACCGGCCACGCGGCCCGGGAACCGAAGTACTCGTCGTAGAGGTCCCACACGTACCGCATCGGGGTAAAGCAGTAGCAGACGTGGAGCGCCCCGGCCGGCACCCGGACGCTCTTGGCCACCGCGTGGCTCGCGGACAGGATCAGGTCGTAGCCGCGCAGGTCGAAGCGGCGGATGGCGGCCGGGAACAGCGGCAGATACTGGCGATAGCGGCGCTCCGCGTCCGGGAGGCGCTGGATGAAGGAGGTGCGGACGGGCCGACGCTCGATGGTCGGCGACACCGAACCCGGCGTGTGGAGCAAGGTGAAGACCGGGGCCTCGGGAAACATCTCGCAAAAGACCTCGAGGCATCGCTCGCCACCCCGCATCCCGGTGAGCCAGTCGTGGACCAGCGCCACGTTCATGGTACTCGCCGCCCGGCGGCGTCAGCGGGCCGACGACATCGTCCGCTGGCGCCAGTACGCGAGAAGATCTTTGAGCGTTCGCTCGAAGGGAATCTCCACTTCCCAGCCCATGGCCTTCCGGATCTTCGACGCGTCTCCCTCCAGTATCATGACGTCCGAGGGCCGCAGCCGCGCCGGATCGCTCTCGACGGCGATTCCTTTGACCCGGGACTGCTCCAGGAGGAAGTCGAGCACCTGCTGGATCGCCCAGGAGCGACCCGAACAGAGGTTGTAGACCTCACCCGGCTCCCCCCGCTCCAGCAGCCGCCAGTAGCCGCGCACGATGTCGCGGACGTCGGAGAAATCCCGCCGCGCCTTCAGATTCCCGACGAAGATGATGGGCTCGCGGAGGCCGGCCTCGATCTCGGCTACCTGCTTGGCGAAGTTCGAGGTCACGAAAACCTCGCCGCGACGCGGCCCCTCGTGGTTGAAGGCGCGCGTGCGGATGATCGGCAGGCCGTAGCTCATGAAGTACTGGTAGCCCATCATGTCCTGGGCCACCTTGCTCACCGCGTACGGAGACAGCGGCCGCAGCGGGTTGGTCTCGCGGATCGGCAGCTCGTCCGGGTGGACGAGACCGTACTCCTCGCTGGTCCCCACCACCAGGAAACGCGGCGCAGTCTTGAGCCGCCGGATTCCCTCCAGCAGGTTGACCTGCGAGATGATGTTGGTCGAGAGAGTCTCGGCGGGCATCTGCCAGGACGCCCCCACGAAGCTCTGCGCCGCCAGGTGAACCACGTGGGTCGGCTCCGCCGCCTCGAGCAGGCTACGCACCGCGGCCAGGTCGCGGAGGTCGCACTCGATCAGCTTGATCTGCGAACGCAGGTGCTCGATGTTCTCCGTGCGGCTCCGCCACCGGCTCGATCCGAACACCTCGGCGCCCTGCGCGAGCGCGTACTCCGCCAGGTGGCTGCCGACGAACCCGGTGATCCCCGTGATCAGCAGACGCATTCCGTGAAGATTATACACGAGCGGATGAGGCTTCTCGAAGCATCGGGGCCCCGGCGCGAGCCCGGCGCTCAGGTCTTGGCGTTGAGAAACAGGGCCGTCCCGAGCCCGGTGAAGATGATGTTGGCTGACCATGCGGCCAGCGCGGGTGGAAGCAGATCGGCTCTGGCGAACGCCAGGGCGACCGAGTGCACCAGCCAGTAGGCCACGGCCACCACGATCGCCACGCCGATGCCGACCGCCCTGCCGCCGCTCCGGGGGGCCGCGAGGGCAAACGGGATCGCGACCAGCGCCATGATCACGTGGACCAGGGGGAAGGAGAGCTTGGAATAGAGCTGGACCAGATACGTCCCGACCTGATGGCCTCCGTCACGGAGCTTCGCCACATAGGCCCGCAGCTCCAGGAAGCTCATGGCATCGGGCAGCTTCTGGACCCGGATGAAGTCGTCGATATGCTCCGGCATCTCCATCACGCGATGATCGAAGCTGCGCGATTGCACCTGCTGAGCCGTCCCGATCTGGCGGGTGATTCCTCCCCACATCTCCCAGCCGTCGGAGACCGATTGGGCCCGCCGGACGTCGAGTCGATCGGTGAGCCGGAAATCCGGCGCCAGGTCCAGCACGATCAGGCCGTCCAGAGACCGCGCCACCGGATCCAGCAGCCCGATCTTGATGAACCGTCGATCGGAGGACCGATACCACATCTGTCCCTGTTGCTGGAGGTGCCGGGGAGGGAAGCCCCGGATCTTGACGCGATCCACCTCCTCGGCCTTCGCGGCGATCAGCGGCAGGGCGGTCTCCTGGAACACCAGGGCGCCCAGACTCATCAGGAAGGCGATCAGCAGGATCGGGACGCACGCCCGATAGAGGCTCATGCCGGCCGCCTTCAGCGCATCGAGCTCCCGCTGGCGACTCAGCGAGATGAACAGGAAGACGGTCGCGACCAGCACGATCAGCGGTAGCCCCTTGTAGAGCTCCCGGGGCACAAGGTAGAGAAAGTGCTGCCCGATGTAGATCCAGGGTGGCTTGGCGCGAAGGAACCGGTCCAGGCTCTGAACCAGATCGACGATCACGCTGAAGGCGGCGCCGATCAGCAGGCCGATGCCGATCAACAGCAAGTATTGGCGTATCAGGTATCGGTCGATGATGAAGCTCGACCCGCGCGGCCCCCGCAGACGGAGCCGGGTGGTCCAGCCGGCTGCGCGCGGGCCTCTCTCGCGGCGGCCCTGCGGAAGCCAGCTTGCCACACGCCAGAAGATGTCCAGCCAGCCCGTGGGCACCCCCGTCGTGACGGCCCTGAGCAGGGCCAGCCCGATCACGACGAAGATCGCGTTCGGCAGCCAGACGGCCAGCCCGACCGGCAGGCGCCCGCCCAGCGCAGGACCCTCCAGGGCCGTGGAGAGGATGTAGTACGAGATCACGATCACGAAGCTGGAGGTGATCGCCACCGCGCGGCCGCCACGGTGCGACCGGATGCCGAGCGCGAAGCCCACCAGCACGAACACGACGGCGGCCATGGGCAGGGCGAACCGCTTGTGAAGCTCGACGAGAAAGGGCGCGGCTTTCCCTGGGTCCGTCGCCGTCTCGGCCGCGGCGGCCAACGTCCGCAGCGGCATTTCCTTCTCCGGCTTCGCTTGCTGCTCGGAGGTCGCGGTCGCACTGGAGAGCGGCAGGCTCATGTCGTACAGGGTGAAGGTCGTGTACCGGAAGCGCCGCGGGTCCGCCACATCGGTCTCGGTGATGGCCCCGTCGATGAACCGGAGCGTGAGACGCCGGCGCTCGCTGTCGGACAGCACCCGCCCCTCGCGGGCCACGATGATCCGGGACAGGGCCGGGTCGCGCTCGTCCGAGGCCAGCAGCCCCTTCAGGGCAAGCTCCGAAGGGCTCACCTCCTCGACGTAGAGCACGATCCGGCCGAACGTGCCGGTGAATGCCCGCTCCTGGATGCCCGTCGTGGCCCGGTTTTCCAGGATCTTGAAGAGCTGCTTCTGGAACGCGGCGCTCGCCCACGGGTTCACAACCAGGGTCAGCCAGGCGATGAACGCGCTCGCGATGACGCCGCCGGCGAGGAACGGCCGAAAGAGCCGGACGGGGCTGACCCCGGAGGCCTTGAGGGCGGCCACCTCGAAATCGGCACTCAACCGCCCGCCGGCGATCAGCACCGCCATCAGCACCGCGATCGGCAGGCTCAGCGAGAGGAGCGGCGGCAGCAGGTAGAGAAGGAGCGACAGCACCATCAGAACGGGCACCTGCTTGCCGATCACCAGGTCCGTCAGCTGGTAGACACGGTCGATGACCAGGAAGAAGGTGAACACCACGACGCTGATGGCGAAGGGCGGCCACAGCTCCAGGGCGACGTAGCGGTCGAGGACCCTGATCATCCCAGGTATTGTACCGGCATCGGCATGGAAGCGGATCGTTGCGCCTGCTGCTCGCATGCGTTAATCTTGCGACGTGCCGGTATGAGCCACCTTCCGCGTTACACCATCTGTTGCCTGCTGTTTGTCTTCGTGGCCTGCCTCGCGACCGGCTGCGGGTACAGCTTCCGCGGCAACTTGCCCGGCCACATCAAGACGGTGGCGGTGCCGATCTTCAAGAACCGGACGGAGGCGCCCGGACTGGAGAACACCATCACCTCTGCCGTCATCTCCGCCTTCTCGAACGGGGGCCGGCTGCGGGTCGTGCCGGTCGAGCAGGCCGACTCCATCCTCGAGGGGGAGATCGTCGGCTACCAGATCGACGGCGCGGGTTTCGACCGCAACCAGAACGTTCAAGCCTACCATCTGCGGGTCGTCCTGAACGTGACCTTCCGTGACGTGCGTCAGAACAAGATGCTATGGCAGGAGAACGGGCTCGCGCAGACCGCCGACTTCCAGGTGCAGGGCCAGGTGTCGGATACCTTGGCGCAGGGAGGGGGCGCGGCCAGTCAGGCCGCGACGGACATCGGGCGCAAGATCGCCAACGCCGCCGGTGACCTCTTCTAAAGCCCGGGTCTGGCTGAGGTACCGACCTGCCCGAGCCCCAGCAGGTTCACCGAGAAGCGAAACGCGCTCTCGCCACTGTGCCGGTGGATGTAGGTCGCCGAGATCGACCAGCAATCGAAGCGCCAATCGATGCCGCCGCGGAACTCGACCGACGTGGCACTGTTGACAAGCTCCCAGGCGGTACCAGCCCTCACCTCGAGGTTCGGCAGGACCCGGGCCGTCCCCTCGGCGGTCAGGGTGCGCTGAGGGCCCACCGGCGCGATCTGGGGACCGAACACGACTTGGGCGCCCTGCTCGTTGAACCGGGGGCCGACTGCGAAGGAAAACTTCGGGTACACCACGCCGACCGTCCCGGCGGCCTCGCGGAGCCCCAGGCCGTACATGTTGTAGCGAGCGTAGCCGGCCACGAGGATCCTCTGGTTGGGCTGCAAGGCCAGGTCCGCGTATAGATCGCCGACCGGCTGGTCGATGGGCTTGAAGTTATAGGTCTGGCTCAGGGTGAACCGCGCCAGATCCCAGCGCACCGCTTCTTGATCCGGCCCCGCCACCGACTTCGCTCTCAGCACGTTCGCCACCTGGTACGTCACCTCGTTCGCCTTGCCGAGCCGGTCTATCCCGTGCGCCCGCTCGTAACCCGGGTCTATTCCCGTGCCGGTGCTGTAGCCCGGGTCGTAGGTGGGCATCGACTTCTGGTCGAGCCCGCGGATCTCGATGAGCGTCGCGCGAGGCTCGATCGAATGCTGCACCGCCGCGATGCCTCCGGTGCCGTCAGTCGTGTAGACGCGAGTCACCTTGGTCTGCGCCTCGACACCCAGCTCCACCTGGCGGCGCACCCGTGGGTCGTACTCGGAGGACTGACTCAAGATGCCGTCCGGCCCCGTGTGAAACCCGGTCACGCGCTGGTCGTAGTAGGTGAGGCGCCCCCCGCCAAATGGGATGATGGTCACGAGGCCGGCGATCGGGATCGGCACGAAGAAGCGCGGGTGAAAATCCGCCCGCACGCCCTCGGGGCCGTCCACCTGACGGATGAAGTTGACGAAGGACGCACTGTTCTCGTAGAGCAGCCACGGCACCCCGGGCACCGCCTGACGGACGCCCACGAGGTCGATCTGGGGCACGCGCTGCAGCTCGAGGGGCCGCTTCGTCGTCAGGTCCTGGTACCATCGCACCTGGCCGAGCAGGCTCCAGTTGCTCCAGGTCTTGGTGAGCGAGACGTTGGTGATGGCCGCGAGCCGGGAGCGGTCAGTCAGGCGATCGGCGTAGTCGCGGAAGATCAGGTCATCGCTCGTGACCGTGGAGTCCACTTTGAAGGCCAGGCTCGGCGTGATCCGCCAGTCGTGCCGCAGAGACGTCCACCCCCGATTCTCGGGCACCCCGACCTGTCGACTTCCGCGGAAGGCTTCGGTGATCCCGAACGCAGAAAGCTCAC
>Ga0114129_10018151_pt1 | contig 10019 bp, 11 predicted proteins | sample RhiMetdeltSRZDD1_FD_80071 | JGI IMG/M metagenome (GOLD analysis project Ga0114129, IMG submission 80071) | Populus rhizosphere microbial communities from Tennessee, USA - Rhizosphere MetaG P. deltoides SRZDD1 (version 2) (version 2) | ecosystem: Host-associated > Plants > Roots > Rhizosphere >...
CGCGCCTATGCGGTGATAACGACCTTGGCTCGTGCCTGACCGGTGCCGACGTAACGGACTGCCTCGCGGGCCTCGGCGAGCGGATATGTTCGCTCGACCACCGGACGCAGCCTGCCAGCCTCCATAAGGTCTTTCAGGAACGCGAGGTCGTCGGTGGCTCCCGCCGCCACGAAGAATGTCACGCGCTGCCGCAGCACGCGCTTGCGGAGCATCACACCGAAGATCCGCGCGAAGACGCCGATCCAACCGCTCTTCGCCGCGCCGACCTGCACGAACATGCCGTTCGGCGCAAGAACGCGACGGAGACCGGAGATTGAGCGCGTCGCGGCGATGTCGAGCACCGCGTCATAGCGCTCGGGCCGACGCGTGAAGTCCTCCTTCGTGTAGTCGATCACCTCGTCCGCGCCAAGAGACTTGATCGTGTCGACATTCCTCGGCCCGGTCACCGCCGTGACGTGCGCGCCCAGCGCCTTGGCGATCTGTACCGCGAACGTGCCCACACCGCCGCCCGCGCCGTGAATGAGCACCCGCTGCCCCGGCTTGATCCGCGCGTGGTCCCGAAGGCCCTGGAGCGCGGTGCGCCCCGCGACATTGACGGACCCGGCCTGCTCGAAAGGCAGGTCGCTCGGCTTCAGCAGGAGCCGGTCCTCACGGGCTCGTACGTACTCTGCAAACGATGCCGGCGCGCCGCCAAAGACGTCGTCGCCAGGCTTGAAGCGCGTGACGCCAGGGCCAACGGCCACGACGGTGCCGGCGAGATCCACCCCTGGAACGGGCTGATCTTTCGACCGCATGACCTTCGCGGCGATCTCCAGCAGGAGCCCGCCGTGGGTACCGTGCCAGTCGAGGGCGTTGACCGATGCCGCACGCATGCGCACCAGCACGGTGCCCTCCGTCAGCGCTGGCCTCGGAATGTCGCGCACATGCAGCACGTCCGCTGACCCGGAGCCTTCCTGAACGACCGCCTTCATCGTGTGGACGCGATCCTCGCCGGTGTCGGTCTTCTCGCTCACGAGTACCGCGCTCATCTCTCAGCCTCCTTCCGCTCCGAACTCAGCGTGAAGCCACCTTGTGAAGGAGTCGTGAACGCCGCGCGGAGGTCCTCTTTCGGGCCCACCCAGCGACAGATGAACGCGCTCCGGGTACTAGGCGAAAGTCCTACTCGTCGATCTGGCCGTCCGACCGTTAGGCGCGCGATGGACCCACGCGCCACCACCTCGGGCCCACGGCCGCCCCGCGCGCCGGTCGCGACCGGAAAGGTCGGCGACGTCCGTGACATCACCGACCGGTTCGAAGTCTTCGTTTCCGAGCGCTCCTTGGGGTGGCTCCCGAGGATCCGCCCTGAGAGCGAGCTGCCCTATCCAAAGGCGCTCGTGCAAGCGGCATTACGCGGCGCGATGGCGTCGGCGCAGGACGACTCGGAACGCGCGCGATGGACGTCGTGTCTTGTCGAACTCGAGTACTTCATTCCAGATCGTGAGCTTGAGCCCTACTGGGCGGCCCTTGACCACGAGCGCGAGTGCATCAGACTGATGGGCCGCGCCAACCTCCAGCACGCGCTCGATCGGCCGGACGGGCTCACGCCTGAGCTGATGGCCTCGTACGAGCGGCATGTCGCCGGCGCCGCTGCTCTTCGTCCCCTCCGCGATAAGGTCGCGGCCGCGGTCACTCGGGTAGCCAGGGAGTTCCGCAGAGCCTGAACTCGTACGTGGCGAGTCTTCGGGTTCCCGGCAGTGGCAAACAGATGTTCCTAGACTGGGTGCTTGATGGCAGTCGTCGATGCCCGCCGCCGTGTCGAAGCGGATCGCCCTGTGTTCCTCGATTACCAGACGACCTGCCCATTCTGTAAGGCGGCTGTCGGACCGCGGTCTGTCACCCGCGAACATCTGGACGTACCGCCGAACCCGCCCTACGCGGCGACGGTGAGGTGTCCGAAGTGCGGTGAGGTCTTCGAGGTGGTCTTCAAGGACCAGGTCGGGGCCGACCAGCAGTAGGCGCTGACCCCGCGGCGGGGGCGCCACGGCCCCCGCCGAACGCGAAACGTCAGACGGTGACGCGCCGGCCGTTGCTGTAGCGATAGATCGCGAGAGCCACCAGCGCGCCGATGATCGAGCCGATCCAACCTGAGGTCGGCGGTGGGAATGCGGCATTGCCGGCGAACAAGAGCTGGGACAGGAAGCCACCGATGAATGAACCGATGATGCCGAGGATGATCGTACCGAGGCCGCCCATCGGGTCGGGACCCGGCATCAGGAACCGAGCGATGACTCCGATGATCGCGCCAAAGACGAGCCACCAGACGATGGTCATGAGATCCATTCTTGGCCACTCCTTTCTCGTTTGTTGGATCCGGGGTACTGCAACGCACCCAGCGTGCCAAGCTCGACACGCGCTCGTTACAAACACCGGCCCGGGCGGTTCGGGGCCGGATTCCTTTCGGCTGAACTGACGTTTGCCCGGCGCTGTCCGTTAAGCGACGTGGATATAAAGGCAGGGGGAACAGATGCACGCACTCAAACACCCAATTCGATTCATGAGCGTGTTCGCGCTCGTACTCTCAGCGGTATTCCTCGGCAACGCCGCTCCGGCGGCGGCTGCAAATCCGCTTTTGTGCTTCGAAGGAGCACCGGGCGACTGCACGGTCAATTCCGGCGGTACCAGCGCCACCCTCAACACGGCCGCCGGCGGCTATGCGGGCGTGTACTACGCGAGTTCTGACCTGAGCGGCGATCCGGTCGCGACAGTGGCCGGTCTGTCGTTCACATACACGTGCGCGTCGACCGCGAACTGCGTCACCGGGGGATCGCCCCGCATCAGCGTTCCGATCGACACGAACGCCGACGGCGACACGGAGAGCTACGCGTTCATCGATGCGAATAACTGCGGGATGACCGCGGCCACGACCGGCACGGTCACCCAGACGTGCCCGGTCTTCTTCGGCAGCACGCTGTACGCGAACTGGGCCGCGTTCGTCGCTGACAACGCGGGGGCCCGCATCGCAACGGACGCGATCCCGTTCGTGATCGCGGACCAGCCCTTCGTCGGCGTCATCAGCAACGTCCAGCTCGGCCAGAGCGCGGACGACAGGGACGTCGCGACGAACAAGGACGATTGCAAGGAAGGCGGCTGGGCCGACCTGACACGCGAGGACGGCACCTCCTTCAAGAACCAGGGCGACTGCATCCAGTACGTCAACACAGGCAAGTAGACCTCGCGAAGTCACGCGCGCAAGGCGAGAAGGGCTCCCCGTCGGGGGAGCCCTTCTCCGTTCACCCGATGAGCACGTCGATCGGAAGGCCTATGCCCTCGTCCCTCACGGACACGTGTATGCCGCCGCCTAGGTCCGGGTCTGGATCTCCGCGATCTTCTCCGCGAGCTCCTGCTCGAGCCGCTCGTACTCGGCTTGCGCCGACGCGAGATCCTCCTTCGCCGCCTTCACGTCCTCTTCCTGCTGCATCGCCCGCTGCGCACCTCGCGCCGTCGTGGTGGCGCGGCCCATCGATGTTCGGCTCACCTTGCGGCCGAGCAGCGCGTCGAGGATCGTCGCGCCGGCCGAGATCGCGGTCTGCACCTTCGCGCCGCGGGCCTGTCCTTCCTCACGCTGAACGACCTGCTCTGAGTTGCGCACCTTTTCCTGCAGCTTGCGGAGCTTCGGCGCGTACTGCGTACGCAGCTTGTCGACCGCCGCGTCGCGCTGCTCGCGCGTCCTCTGTGCGGCCTCCGCCACCGCGTCGCTGGTCGCGCCCGCGGTCCCCGAGGGCGCTCTCGCCGCGGCGCCGGCGGTGGCGGGACGCTTGCCGTCCATGAGCCGCTTGATCTGATCTCGTGTGAGCGGTCCCCGGAGGTAGCTCATCGCCCAGCGCGACTCGAACACGACGGGAGCCTCCTCATGCACGTTGTGCATCAGGAAGATCCGCTGGGAGAGCCCCGACAGCAGGTTGTCGATCTCGCTCTTGTCGAACTGCGCGTGTGCGGCCGCAGACGCGCTCTCGAGGCCCTCGAGCACCCGCGCCTTGTCGCGTTCGGTCTGCAGCCGGCCCAGGAACCAGGTCCCCGCGTTCGCCAGCCCCTTGTAGTCCAGGTCGACCGGGTTCTGCGTGGCGAGCACGATCCCCAGACCGAACGCGCGGGCCTGCTTCAGCAGTGTCAGGAGCGGCCGCTTCGAGGGCGGCTCGGCGACCGGCGGGAAGTAGCCGAAGATCTCGTCCATGTAGAGGACCGCGCGAAGGCTCGTCGTGCCGGACTGTGACCGCGCCCAGTCGAGGACCTGATTGAGCAGGAGCGACACGAAGAACATGCGCTCCGCCTCGGACAGATGCGCGATCGAGACGATCGCGACGCGCGGCTTGCCGTTCTCGGACCGCAGCAGCTGCCCAGCGTCGAGCGGAACGCCTTCGAGCCACGCGTTGAAGCCGGGCGACGCGAGGAGGTTGTTGATCTTGACCCCGAGCTGCGCGCGCTCCTTCGCCGGGTAGAAGGCCTCGAGATCGAGCGCGCCGACGGTCGCCATCGGCGGCTTCTGGATCTGTGTGATGAGCGCGCCGAGGTCCAGCCCTTCGCCCGCACTCCAGGCCTTGGTCAGGAGATTCGCGATGAGGATGTGCTCGCGGCTCTGGATCGGATCGGCGGCGATCCCGAGCAGACCGAGGACGCTGCTCGCGGTCGTCGTGACCCGATCGCGTAGGAGCTCGCTGTCTTCGCGCACGCCCTGCGCGGGTGCGGCGAACGAGGCGATTATCGATACAGGGATACCCGCATTCGACCCGGGTGTGTAGATCGCGAAGTCCGCGGCATCCTTGAGTCGCCGGATGCGCTCACCGTCCTCACCCCAGGAGGCAAGACCGTCTCTCCAGAGCTTCGCCTGCTGCGCCGCGTACTCGTCGGGGGAGAGCGACTTGGCGCGCGCGTCGTCTTCGTTGATCCAGGGCCGGAAGTCCTCGGGTCGCAGCTCGGGGAACGTCAGCATGAGATTGGTGAGGTCGCCTTTCGGGTCGATGGCGATGGCCGGGACACCGTCGAGCGCGGCCTCCTCGAGCAGGTCGATGCAGAGGCCCGTCTTGCCGCTGCCGGTCATGCCGACGCAGACGGCGTGCGTCACGAGATCCTTGGAGTCGTAGAGGATGAGGCCAGGCTGGGCCGCTTTCTTGACCGGATCGTACGGCCGGCCAAGGTAGAACGCGCCAAGCTTTTCGAACTGCTCGGGCGCCGGGACGGTCCTGCGATCGGCCATTTGATAGACCTCCGTCATGCCGCTGCGGCGCACCAGAGCATAGAGTCTGCCGCGATGCACCGGGCCATCGCGGTCGTGGTCCTCGCGGCCTTCGCTCTCTCGCTGCTCGCCGCGCCCGCTGCGGCGGCCACCGCTGTCGCGTCGCGGCTTCAGCTGCGAGGGCACCTGCCGGAGCTGGGGGAGCGACCCGCGATGCGCGTCTTCCTGACGCAGGCGGCCTACGACAGCTTCCGCACCAGCCTGGGCGAGGCGAACGTGTTTCCCGCGTCGTCGAACATGTTCATGAGCTTCGACCGCGACATCCTCGCTCTGTACAGCCGCGGCAACGACAGCGGCGGCCGCTGTCTTCGTACCGGTCCCAGCGCGACGCTCGACGGCGACACCACCACACTCGACCTCCAGTTCGAGCCGGGAACATGCGGCGCGCCCAGCGGTGCGCACTACCCGTTCGTTCTTGTGGCGCTGGCGCGCACCGCCGCCGATGGCAGCTCCTGGGTGACTGCCGCCCGATCCGTATGCGCATCTGCCCCGGGCGTGCCCGATTCACGCGCCTGCGCATCTCTCGGCACCAGCACGACGTCGCCGTCGCCGCCGCCGACCGCCGCCGCGAGCCCGAGCCCGTCGCCGGCCGCGACCGTCGTGCCGACGGCGTCCGCGGGCCCGACCGCGTCCCGTACCGCAGCCCCGACGACCGCCGCACCGACGAGCACGGCGCCGGCCGCGACGAGCGCGGCTCCATCGCCAACGCGATCCGCTGTGGCCGTCGCCAGTCCTTCAGCCTCAGCGACTCCCGCTGCGACGGTATCGGGCGGCAATAACGACTTGCTGCTGGCCGCCGGTCTGGTCGGCCTCGGAGTCCTGATCGGTATCGTGATCATGGCCGCGCGCAGGCCGCGGCGATCGATACGGAGGATCCCATGAAGACGCAGAAGGATCGCCGCGCACCGAACCGGCGACCGGAGGCAATGCCCAAGCCGCAGGACGCGCAGGGTGGACAGCCCGGCAAGAAGCGCGGTAGCCGCGGCGGATCCGGCGCGCAGAGCGGCGCGACCGGGCACCAGGGAAAGAATTCTCCGAAATGAGTCGCCGGCGCTAGTCGAGCCGATACGGCGGGCGGCCGCCGCGCTTCTCGAATCTTGTGGACGCGAGCACCGTCTCACCCCTGGTGACCGCGATCACATACAAGCCCGCTGGGTAGCGGTCGACGATCTCCGAGAAATGCGCCCCCTGCGGCGAAACGGTGACCTCTTCGATCTCCTCGATCCGTCGGCCAACGATGCGCAGCGTGACCTTCTCTTCTGATCCGAAGCCGTACAGCAGATAACCGACGCCGCTGCCGGACTGCGGCCCCGCGGTCGTGACGATGGCCGGTCCGGCAGGAATGCCCTCTGCAAACCGGGCGGGGAGAGCACCGACGAATGATTCGAACGTTCGGCCGGTGAGCGACGCGTATGCGCGCGCGACATCCTGACCGCGCCGGATCTGCTCGTATAGCCGCGCGATCGGCCGCGTGCCACCGATGTCCGCGCGCAGCAGCTCCGTCGCGCGCGCGGCTTCCTGGTACTTGTAGTAGCCGGCCCAGCTCGTGATGTTGTTCCACTGCCCCTGCGAGACGAGGCTCGACAGCGGAATGAGCGTGTTCGTCGCGACCATCGACGCGGCCTCGTAGCGCACACGCGCCAGCCGCCAATCCCCGCCGGGGATGGTCGCCTCCGCCAGGCGCGCCTGTCCCTCGTTCAGCCAGGCCGGGACGAGGTCGCAGCGCGGCTCGCAGGCCTCGAGGATCACGAAGTGCGTCAGCTCGTGGCGGATGGCGGCGATCGGGCGGCGGTCGCGCACCGCTTCCCAATTGACGAGGATCAGGCGCAGATCGGGCTCGAAGAATGCGACCGAATTCTCGGCCACGAATGCCGCCGTCGTGCCCGCGTAACCGAGCTCGTGGATAAGGCCCGTCGTGTAGCTCGCGGTCGTCGCGAAGACCTCGACCGTGGGCCGCAGACGGAGCGTCCAGGCGAATTCCTCTTGCACCGCGGCGAGGTCCTCCACGACCTGCCCATAGAGGGCGCGCAGGTCCGCGAACTCGAACGCGTTCTCGACGAGGACGTTCGCACCGGGGACGCAGATCGGTGAGAGCGAAACGTCGCCGACGATCTTCTGGGGTGACGGGCACACCCTGAATGGTGTGGCGGTCGGCAGCGGCGACGGCTGGATCGTCGCCAGATCCACTGTGGGCGTCGGCACGTTTGCGGCGACCACGGCCGCTGTCGATGCCGGCGCCGGTGACGGCTGCGGCGTGACGGCCGCGCACGACTGCGCCGCGATCGCGGCGAGCGCCAGTGCGACGGCGGTGCGCATCAGTCCCCGGGCGCGGACAGGAAGATCGACGCGCCGAGACGTTCGGCGTACTGGGGGCGGAACCGCTCGACGTTGTACTGACGCTCGACATCAACACGACGCCCTCCGAGACTCGGATCCGGAAGCGTCGTGTGTACGAAGTTGCCGCCCTGGATGGCGACCATCCGGCCCGAGGCGCCGTCGCGAATGAGGTCAACGGCGATGTTCGCGAACGTGATCGCGACCGTCTGATCGAGCGCGTCCGGGTCGCCGCTGCGAAGGTCGTACGTCAGCTCGCTCGCCAGCGTCTCTTCACCGGAGCGCTTGCGGATCTCGTCGGCGATCGTTTCCGCGATGTTGGTCTTGCGCCGATGACCGAACGCGTCCGGCGGACCGTACTCGGGTATCGTGCCGCCCTTCCAGACCGCGCCTTCGGCCGCGACGACGAAGGCGTATCGCGACGGGTTGTTCCGCTTGTCCTCGACCAGGATCTCGACGAGACGATCCAGGTCGAACGGTGATTCCGGGATCAGGCAGCGCGCGGATGTCACGTACGCGGCGTGCAGCGCGCTGAAGCCGGCGTCGCGTCCGAAGATGCGGAAGACGCCGATGCGCTCGTGGGAACCGAGCGTGGTGCGTTGCCGGTCAATGAGCTCCTTGGCGCGCGTGATCGCGGTCGAGAAGCCGATGCAGTATTCGGTGCCCTGCACGTCGTTGTCCATCGTCTTCGGCACGCCGATGAGGGGAACGCCCGCCGCGACGAGCACTTCCGAATACGAAAGTGTGTCGTCCCCACCGATCGTCACGAGGTAGTCGAGTCGAAGCGCGGCGATGTTGCGGAGGACGAGCGGTGTCAGGTCGTACACGCCGTCGCCTGCGGCGAGGCGCGCGAGCTCGGCCTTATCGAGGAACGGGGGTAGGCGGCGCTCCGTCATCTTCCGCGGATTCGTGCGCGAGGTGTGGAGGATGGTCCCTCCCGTGCGGTCGATGGCGCGCGTGCTGGCGCGGTCGAGCGGGCGAACGTACTCCGGATCGGGCTCCGGACCCGGCCGCATGTGCGTGAGACCCTGCCACCCGCGACGTATGCCGAGCACTTCGTAGCCGAGCTCGGTCGAGCGGTACACGACGCTCTTGATGACCGAGTTCAGTCCGGGGACGTCACCCCCTCCGGTCAGGATCCCGATGCGGCGCTTCACGTGCCCAATCCTAGACATGGAACAGCGCGCCCTGGACGGGGGCGCGCTGTTCGCCTTGCGGGGAGGGGGAGAGGAACTTACTTGTAGGCGGAGAACTTGGACCAGAACTGGGCCGGCGAGAGCTTCGATTCCTTGATCGCCTTCGGGCAGATGCTGTTGATCTTCTCGGCGAGGGCGGTCAGCTCTTCGACGTTGTGTCCGCCGCTCATCTCACCGCGGAGGGATACGCAGGCTTTCATCATCTCGGTCATGCCTGACGTGCTCGTCTTCTTGTCGGCCGTCGCCTGCTGATCGGTGCCGTACGGGTTGGCGAGGCCGTCCGCGAGACGTGCGACCTCGTCACCGTTGAGCCCGGTCGCCGTGATGAACCTGCGGCAGGCGTTGCTCTCGAGATCGCGTGTCGCGGCGCATTCCTTCATGAGGGCCCACGCGTCGGGACGCTTCTCCGCTTTGGGCTGCTGCTGAGAAAGGAAGTCGAGCTTACGGTTGAGCTTGTCGAAGAATTCGTCGGAGCCCATGCCGCTCAGCTCTTGCGCGGTGTAGCACTCGTCGCTATTGGGGTCTCTCGTCTCGAGGCATGCGGCCCATGCTCGACCGAACTCATCGGGTCCGTTGGGGCTGTTGACAGCCGTCCCACCACCGACGGTCGCCGCAGATGCGCTCGCGACCAAGACCAACGCCAGGGTCAGGCTCGCCAGGAGGAGTGTGCCGAAGACTTTCATGCTCCTTGGAACGAAGGGTCGGCGCGGACCTTACAGCCCTGGAAGTACCAGGACCCTAACGCCCGCCGGTCACTGGACTCTGAGCGTGACCGTCCCTACCTCGATGTAGGTGCTCGAGACCGTCTTCGTGAGCGTTGCCTTGTAGGTCTTGATCCCGTCCGAGCGGAGGAAGTACAGCGTCACTGATTGGCCGATCTTGTACGAGAACGTCACCTTGAACGTGGAGGATGACGTCACCGTCAGGCAGGACCCGCCCACGCTCAGCGAGACGCACACGTTGGTCGCGGGCGTCCCGTCCGGGTTCTTGATGGTGCCGGTCATGGTCACCGGCTGGGCCGTCGGCGCTGTCGTGGGTTTCGCCGTTGGCTTGGGCGTCGGAGTCACCGGCTTTGGCGTGGCGGTCCGCACAGGCGCCGGCGGGGCCGTTGCCGGACGCTCCGTGGCGGCGACTGGTGACGGCGTCGGCGAAGGTGACGGTGTCGGCTCCGGCGTCGGACTCGGTGACGGCGTCGGCGACTCCGTCGGAGCCGGCTGGAC
>Ga0114129_10018153_pt1 | contig 10019 bp, 3 predicted proteins | sample RhiMetdeltSRZDD1_FD_80071 | JGI IMG/M metagenome (GOLD analysis project Ga0114129, IMG submission 80071) | Populus rhizosphere microbial communities from Tennessee, USA - Rhizosphere MetaG P. deltoides SRZDD1 (version 2) (version 2) | ecosystem: Host-associated > Plants > Roots > Rhizosphere >...
AGAAATATCTTGTTTGAACACCTTGAACCTCCAGTCCTCCGTGTCCTCCGTGGTGGAGAGTTCGCGTCGCAATCGGAGAGAGATCGTCCATGAAAACCCGACATCTCGCGTGGAGTCTGCTTCTCTGCCTGATCGTCGTCGTGCCGGCGTTCGGCCAACACGATCAGGGAACGCGGCTGCTGCGCCGGCCGACGGTGAGCCGCGAGCTCGTGGCGTTCACGTACGGCGGCGACATCTGGGTCGTGTCGCGCGGCGGCGGTCAAGCGCGGCGTCTGACCGCGACGCCCGAAGCCGAAACCGATCCGCATTTCTCTCCCGACGGATCGCAGATCGCGTTCACCGCGACCGTCGCCGGCAATACCGATGTCTTCATCGTGCCGGCCGCCGGTGGCGAACCGACGCGCCTGACGTATCACCCGGGCGTCGACTGCGTCCGGGGATGGACGCCAGACGGCCGGCGTGTGATCTTCGGATCGAGCCGCGGCACGCTGCCGACGCCGGGCGCCAATTCGTTTTTTCGCCTGTGGTCGATCGCGTCCGAAGGCGGGCTGCCCGAGCCGCTGCCGATGCCGCGCGCGTTCGCCGGCAGCTACTCGCCCGATGGCAAGCGGATGGCGTATGAGGAGATCGCCACCGCGATGTTCGCGGCGCAGTGGGCGCAGAACCAGAGCAGTCAGTGGCGGCACTATCGCGGCGGCCGCACGCAGCCGATCCGGCTGATGAACCTCGCGGACTACTCGGTCGAGAAACTGCCCTGGAGCAACAGCAACGACACCGAGCCGATGTGGATCGGCAACACGGTGTACTTTCTCTCGGACCGCGCGTTCACGACGAACCTCTTCGCCTACCGGCTCGACACGAAGCAGCTCACGCAAATCACGCATCACGACGACTTCGACGTCATGAGCGCGTCGGCCGGATCCGATGCGATCGTCTACGAGCAGGCCGGGTACATTCATCTGGTCGACGCGGCGACCGGAAAATCGCGGAAGGTGACGATTGACGTGGCGGGTGACTTTCCGTGGGCTCGCCCGCAGTACAAGAAGGTGGCTGGCACGATTCGCAGCGCCGCGCTGTCGCCGACTGGAGTCCGCGCCGCGTTCGAAGCGCGAGGCGAGATCTTCACCGTGCCCGCCGACAAGGGCAACTCTCGCAATCTGACGCAGAGTCCGGGGGCACACGACCGGAGTCCGGTGTGGTCGCCCGACGGCCGTCAGCTCGCGTGGCTCTCGGACGCGAGCGGCGAGTACCAACTGATGATCGGCGATCAGACCGGCGCGGCGAAGCCGCGTGCGATCGCGCTGCCGTCGAAGGCGTTTTTCTCCTCGCCCGTGTGGTCGCCGGACGGCAACCACCTGCTGCTCGAGGACAACCACCTGCATCTCTGGAGCGTCGAGATCGCAGCCGGCTCCGCGACCGATCTCGATACCGACACGTACGACGATCCGGGACGCCGCTTCGACGCGGCGTGGTCACCGGATTCGAAGTGGGTTGCGTATTCGAAGAGTCTCGACAGTCATCTGCGCGCGATCTTTCTCTACTCGCTCTCGGAGCGGAAGGCGCATCAGGTGACCGATGGACTGTCGGACGCCACTGCGCCGGCGTTCGATGCGAGCGGCAAGTATCTCTATTTCCTCGCGAGCACGAACTACGCGCTGCGAACGGGCTGGCTCGAGATGAGCTCCGTCGACCGGCCGGTGACCCGCGCGATCTATCTCGTCGTGCTCGGTGCGAGCGAGCCGTCGCCGCTGCTGCCCGAGACCGGCGACGAGCCGGAGGGCCGACAGCCTGGAATCGCCGACGCGAAGCCGCAGCCGCCCGCGGCGATGCGCGTCGATTTCGATCGCATCGGTCAACGGATTCTGTCGGTCAACGTGCCGGCCGGCGACTACAGCGCGCTCGCCGCAGGCGCGGCCGGTACCTTCTTTTATATGGAGCCCGCCCGAAGCGGCGGCGGCTCGCCTCCACTGAACGTGCATCGTTATCAGCTCCGGGAACGACGCGCGGCGGCGTTTCTCGAAGGCGTGCGCTCGTACTCGCTCTCGGCCGATGCGAAGAAGCTGCTCTATCACGCCGACGGCGACCGCTGGGGCATTGTCGGCACCGATCGTCCCGCGAAGGTCGGCGAAGGCGCCATCGACGTGGCCAAGCTCGAGACGATGGTCGATCCACGTGCGGAGTGGGCGCAGATTTTTCGCGAGACGTGGCGCATCGAGCGCGAGTTCTTCTACGACCGTGCGATGCACGGCGCCAACTGGGAGGCCGTCTACGCGAAGTACAGCGCGCTCGTGCCGTACGTGCGGCATCGCGCGGACCTCGGCTATCTCATCGCATCGGTCGGCGGCGAGCTGGTCGTGGGCCACTCGTATCTCACCGGCGGCGGCGACCAACCGGAACAGGATCCGGTACAGGTCGGACTGCTGGGCGCGGACTACGCGATCGAACAGGGACGCTACCGCATTCGCAAGATCTACACCGGTGAGAATTGGAATCCGGATCTTCAGGCGCCGCTGAGCGCGCCGGGCGTGCAGGTGGCCGAAGGCGATTACCTGCTGGAAGTGAACGGCAAGCCGCTCGTCGCACCCGCGAACGTCTACCAGTTGTTCGAGGGAACCGCGGGGAGGCAAACGCTGATTCGTGTGAACCGCTCGCCGGCGCTCGAAGGATCTCGACTCGTGACGGTCGTACCGGTCGCCAGTGAAGAAGGTCTTCGGACTCGCGCATGGGTCGAAGCGAACCGGAAGCTCGTGGACAAGCTTTCCAACGGACGGCTGGCGTACGTCTGGCTGCCCAACACGAGCGTGCCCGGATATTCAGCGTTCAACCGCTACTATTACGCCCAACAAGACAAAGACGGCGCCGTGATCGACGAGCGCTACAACCAGGGCGGCATGGTGGCCGACTACATCGTGAACGAGCTCGATCGAAAGCAGATGGGCTACTTCGCGCGGCGCGACGGCAAGCCGTCGCCGTCGCCGACCGCCGGCATCTACGGACCGAAAGTGATGATCATCAACGAGTCCGCCGGATCGGGCGGCGACGCGTTGCCCTACTACTTCAAGCAGCGGAAGATCGGTCCGCTCGTCGGCACGCGGACGTGGGGCGCCCTCGTCGGCACACTCAACATCCCGGCGACGATCGACGGCGGCGGCATCACGGCGCCGTCCCTCGCGTTCTACGACCTCGCTGGAACGTGGGCGATCGAGAACGAGGGCGTGCCGCCGGACATCGAAGTCGAGAACACGCCGGCGGCCGTCATCGCCGGGCACGATCCGCAGCTCGAACGAGCGGTGCAGGAAGCGCTGAAGCTCCTCGAGCAGAATCCGGTGCGACGCGTCCCAAGGCCGGCGCCGATCAATCGCATCTCGAAGAAATAAGTCTCCGTCATGAAGCGTCGCCTCCTGCTCGGTCTCGCCGTTGCGTCCCTCTCGTTCGCCGTGTTCGCTCAGAACCTCGACGCTCCGATCTACGACATCGTGATCCGCAACGGCCAGGTCCTCGACGGCGCCGGCAATCCGGCGATTCGCGCCGACGTCGCGATCAAGGGCGGGCGGTTCGTCCGGATCGGGATCGTGACGGGTCGCGGCCGTCAGGAGATCGATGCGGCCGGCAAGTACGTCTCACCCGGCTGGATCGACATGATGGATCAGTCGGGCGCAACACTCCTCGAGAACGGGCTCGCGGAGAACAAGCTGCGCGAGGGCGTCACGACGGCGATCGCCGGCGAGGGCGGCACGCCAGTGGCCGCCGACAAAATCCCGGAGTATTTCTCGAGACTGGAGCGTCAGGGAATCAGCATCAACTTCGGCACGTACTTCAGCGAGACGCAGGCGCGCGTCGCCGTGCTCGGCAACGACAACCGCGCGCCCACCGCCGACGAGCTCGCCCGCCTGAAAGCGATCATGGAGCAGGCGATGCAAGGCGGCGCGATGGGTATGACGACGGCGCTCATCTACCCGCCATCGAGCTTCGCGTCGACGCCGGAACTGATAGAGGTGGCGACGTCGGCCGCGAAGTACGGCGGGATCTACGCGAGCCACATTCGCGGCGAAGGCAAGGAAGTCGTCGCCAGCGTCGACGAGGCGATCGCGATCGGCGAGAAGGGTGGATTACCGGTGGAGATCTTCCACCTCAAGGTCGCCCACAGTCCCGGGTGGGGCACGCTGATGCACGAAGTCGGCCGGCACGTCGAGCAGGCCCGCGCCCGCGGTGTCGATGTCGCGGCGGACCTCTATGTCTACACCGCTGGCGGGACCGGCCTGGAAGCGACGATTCCGTCGTGGGCACATGAAGGCGGCCGCGATGCGCTGTTGAAGCGTCTCGCCGATCCCGCGGTTCGGGATCGGTTGAAGCGCGAGATCGCAACCGGTTCACCCGGCTGGTGGAACATCATCGAAGCCGCCGGAGGGTGGGACGGCATCGTGCTGGTCAACGCGAATAATCCTGCCAACGCACGATTCGAGAAGAAGACCATGACGGCCATCGCGCGCGAGATGGGAAAGGATCCCGAGGACGCCGCGTTCGATCTGGTGTCGCAAGGCCAGGGCCGCGTGATGGCCGTGTACCACATGATGAGCGAGCCGGACATCGAGACCGCGCTGAAGTTTCCCTGGACGAGCATCGGCAGCGACGCCGGCAGCGCGCTCGGTCCCGATCGGCCGGACGCGATCGGGCTGCCGCATCCGCGCGCGTACGGAAATTTTCCGCGCGTCATCGCGCGGTACGTTCGCGAGCGATCCGTACTGACGCTGCCGGACGCGATCCGCAAGATGACGTCGTGGCCGGCGACGCGCATGCGTCTGAGCGATCGCGGCCTCGTTCGCGAAGGGCTCTGGGCCGATGCGGTCGTCTTCGACTACGACAAGATTCAGGATCGATCCACATACGAAGAGCCGAGCCTCTATCCCGACGGCATCGACTGGGTGCTGGTGAACGGAGAGGTGACGATCGAGCGCGGGCGGCACACCGGCGTGCGATCCGGAAAAGTGTTGTACGGACCGGGACGAAGGATCGCGCAGCAGCAGACCGAGGCGAGCCGGCCCATCCTCACCGCGCCGGTCGACGTCAGCGTGGCCAAGGCGCCCACGCCGTTCAGGGCCGACGGCAGAACGCATCTGGTCTACGAGCTGACCGTCACCAACGTCGGCGCGGACGATTGTCTGCTCGATCGCGTCACGGTTCGTGCCGCCGCCGGCACCGATCCCGTCGCGGCGGTTCGCGAGCCGCCCCTCCTCGATCTGCGTGACGCGGCGCTGACCGACGCCGTCGCGCGTCCCGGCTCGCCGGCGTTGCGAGGCGCGTCGAAGCTGAGCATCGGCCCCGGCCAGCGCGCCGTCGTGTACGTCTGGACGTCTGTGTCCGGCGAGGCGCCGCAAGCGCTCCAGCATCATGTCACGATGAAGCTCGGCGAGACCGGGCGCGTGGTGTCGACCGATGCCGCGCGAGTCACGCTGTCGGCGAGACCAAAGGTGATTGGCGCGCCGCTTCGCGGCGCAGACTGGCTCGCCGCGAATGGACCGTCGAACGCGTCGGGCCACCGGCGAGCGATTCTACCGGTCGACGGCAGCGCGCGGATTGCGCAGCGCTTCGCGATCGACTGGATTCAGCTGCGCCCCGACGGCAGCCGGCACGAGGGCGATCCGCAGGACAACCGGAACTACCGCGCGTACGGACAGGACGCGCTCGCTGTTGCCGACGGAATCGTCTCCGCCGTGAAGGACGGGATTCCAGAGAACGTGCCCGGTCCGACCTCGCGCGCGGTCCCGATCACGCTCGAGACGGTCGGCGGCAATCACGTCATCGTCGATCTCGGTGACGGTCTGTTCGCGTTCTACGCGCACCTGCAGCCCGGCTCGATCAAGGTCAAAGCCGGCGATCGCGTCCGGCGAGGCCAGGTGCTCGGACTCGTCGGCAACTCGGGGAATTCCACCGAGCCGCATTTGCACTTTCATCTGAGCGACGCGAATTCCCCGCTCGGCAGCGAAGGCGTGCCCTACGCGCTCGAGGCATTCGACATCGAGAGCCGAAGCGCCAGCTTGCAGGGAGAAAAACTGTCATGGACACCATCCGCAGCTCCGGAGCGGCACACGCGCGAGATGCCGCTCGAAAACGTCGTCGTGCGCTTCCCGCCGCCGGAGTAGCGCAGCCCTTTCGGGCTGCCAACGCGGCGGATCCGGCAGGCCTGAAGGCCTGCGCTACGGCAATCCTGGTGTTGTTACTCGCCGCGCCCGGCGTGGCTCAGACGGCGCTCGGCACCGTGCGCGGCGCGGTTGTCGACCAGCAAGGCGGCGTGCTGCCTGGCGTGACGATCACGGTTCGCCAGGTGGACACCAACACGGTGCAGACGGCGCAGACGAGCGCCGAAGGCCGCTACTTTCTGCCGAATCTTCGGCCGGGCCGATACGACATCTCCTCCGAGCTCTCAGGCTTCGCGACATCCAAGCAGCAACTCGAGCTGCGCGTCGGCCAGGACGTCACGCTCAACTTCACGATGAAAGTCGGCGGCGTGGCCGAGCAGGTCGACGTCGTCGCGCGCAGCGTCGCCGTGGAGACGCAAAGCACGCTGGCGACCGTCATCACGAACAAGCAGATCGACGATCTGCCGACGGTGACGCGCGACTTCAGCGCGCTCGCGACGATCGCGCCCGGCACGACGACGTCGACGGCCACGGGAACCGGACAAGGCACCGGCGTGTCGATCTCGGGTCAGCGTCCGTTCACCAACGGCATCGTCGTCGACGGCGCGAGCAATCAGATGCAGTTCTACGGCCGGCAGTCGAACGACTTCCCGCAGGACTGGATTCAGGAATTCCAGGTGCTGACCAATTCGTTCAGCGCGGAGTACGGGCAGGCGGCCGGCGGCATGCTCAACGTGATCACGCGCAGCGGATCGAACACCGCGTCGGGACGCGTCTACGGATTCTTCCGCGACAACAAGTTCGATCGCCCGCCGTTCTCCGGACGTTACGATGCGGACAAGCACCCGATCTTTCTCGGCACGACGCCGCCCTTCGATCAGCAGCGCTACGGCGGCTTCGCCGGCGGCCCGATCGTGAAGAACCGGGTCTTCTACTTCGCCGGTCTGGAGCGGCTGAACAACACCTCATCGGAAGTGCTCGGCATCTCCGACTACTGGCGACAGACGGTCACCGACACGGTCATCCCGACCGGCCAGCGTCAAACGGTCGGCATGGTGAAGGTGGACGTCGACTTCAATGACAAGAACCGCGGCTACTTCCGGTACACCGACGACTACAAGCGCTTTCCGAACGTCGGCGGCACGTCGCCCGGCAGCGCGGCGCCGCTCGAGACGCTCGAAACGCGGCAGACCTTCGGCGGTCCGTTGTGGAACGTGATGGGCAACTGGACCTCGACGCTGAGCAACCACGCGTTCAACGAGCTGCGCGTCACCTACGGCGTGAACAAGCCGTGGATTCTGGCCAACATCGCCGGCGGCCTCGGCGGATCGGATCTGCTGGCGGCAGCCGGCTACACCCCGACCACCGGCAATCCGACCGGAAAGTTCGCACGCATCACGTATCCGGGCGCGAGCTTCGGCGCCACGTCGTTCACGGGACTCGAAGGCGAAGGCAATCTGTTCTTCGTCGACAATTTCTCGTTCGTCCGGGGACGTCATCAATTCAAGGCGGGCGGCGTGATCGCCCGCCAGCAGATGTACATGGACGTCGAAGCGGCGCACGTTGGCAGCTGGAGCTTCACGCAGGACAAGCGATTCGATCCGAACGACCCGAGCAGCTTTCCCTCGTCGTTCAGCGGCAACATGGGAAGCGGACTCGCGTTCCCCGTGGTGTGGAATCCGTCCGCGTACGTGCAGGACACGTGGCAGGCGCGCGACAACGTGACGCTGAATCTCGGAGTGCGCTACGACGTCGACCTCACGCCGACGTCGGTGAACCGGTACATCGATCCCTACAACGATCGCATCGTCTCGCGGCTCGGCGGCGCGGCGCCGCTGCAGAAATCAAGAGCGGACATGAACAACGTGTCGCCGCGGCTCGGCGTCGTGTGGGTGCCGTCCGCGGATCGCCGGACGACGGTGCGGAGCAGCTTCGGCTTCTACTACGATCAGAACCACTGGAACTTCACCGACATCTATTTGAACGAAACGCTGCTCGCCTTGCGGCGCATCACACTCAACGCCAACACACAAGGCGGCAATCCATTCTGGACGCCGGCGAACACCGCCATCGGCATCGCACAGATGCGATCGTTTCTCGCGCGATCGTTCCCCGCCTATCCCGACATGAACGGCCTGCCGTTTCCACAGGAAACGATCCTCGGCGTGCAGCCGAACTACAAGATTCCGTACTCGGCGAACTTCGCGATCGGGATGACGCGCGAGCTCGGACCGCGGACGAGCGTCCGCGCCGACTACGTGCGCACGCGGACCTACGACGCGAACATCGGCGGCGACTCGAACTGGACGCGGAATGCCGACGGCACGTTCACGCGCCGCGATACGCGCTACGCCAACATCACGCTCGTCGGCAACGGCGGCGCGATCTGGTACAACGCGCTCGAGACGCGGCTCGAGTACCGGCCCACACCCTCGTCGCGCGCCGGCGTCTCGTACACGCTCTCGAAGACGCGCTCCAACACCGGCGTCGGGTTGAGCACCGGCGGGACGACCAACCCGTTCGATTTGAACGAGGATCTCGGACCCGACGACAACGATCGGCGCCACAACGTCGTCGTCGATGCGTCGTACCTGGTGCCGCGCATCGACGTCCAGCTCGCCGGCATCTCGACGTACCGCGGCGCGCTGCCGTACAGCGTGTCCACCAGTTTCCAGCTCGACTCCGACCCGTTCGCCGATCGCCCCGAGCCGCGCAACTCGCGCCGAGGGTCGCCGGAGAAAACCACCGACCTGCGCGTCAGCAAGATCTTCCGTTTCGGAAGGAACCATTCCGCGACGGCATTCTGGGAGATGTTCAACGTCTTCGACGTCGACAACTGGCTGCGGTATCAGGGCAGTGTGCAGTCCACGAGCTTCGGCCTGGCGCTGACAGAAGGCCCGAAGAGAAGGCAGCAACTCGGTTTCCGGGTGGATTTCTAGGCTCATTTCGATGCAACCAGCGAAAACCGTTCGACACAAAGGACACGAACGACACAAAGGTAATTCTTTTTCTCTGTGTCCTTTGTGTCCTTCGTGTCGATCCGGCGGGGTGCTCCTGGCCGTGCTGGCCCTGGTCTGGATCGCACCTACTAATAATGTTGCGCAGGAATCATCTCTCGCGGCGACCGAGACGATGATTCCGATGCGGGATGGGGTGCGGCTCTATACGCAGGTGTACACGCCGAAGCAGAAGACCGAGCCGATCCCGATCATCCTCCTCAGAACACCGTACGGCACGGGACCGCTGAATGCGGCGCGCGTGGCGGCGGCGCTCGCCTATCTTCCGCCCGACGGTTACATCGTCGTGCAGCAGGACATCCGCGGCCGGTTCAAATCGGACGGCAAGTTCGTGATGCTCCGGCAGCCGCGAGATCCCAAGGATGCCAAAGCGATCGACGAGAGCACCGATACCTACGACACCATCGCGTGGCTGCTCGAGAATCTGCCGAACAACAACGGGCGCGTCGGCATCGCCGGCACCAGCTACGGCGCATGGCTCGCCGTCATGGGGATGCTCGATCCGCATCCGGCGCTGAAGGCGGTCGTGCCGCAGGCCTCGCCCGCGGACATGTGGATCGGCGACGACTTCCATCACAACGGCGCGTTCCGATTGAGCTACGGGCTCGAGTACGCGTACCGGATGGAATCGTCCAAGGAAGTCACGAGCCCGGCGGCGATCATCGATCGGTACGACACGTACGACTGGTACCTCGAGCTGGGGGCATTGGCGAACGTCAACCGGAAGTACTTCCACGAGAGCATCCCGACGTGGAACGACTTCGCGCAGCACCCCGACTACGACGCGTTCTGGAAACGTCAGGCGTTCGCCCCGTGGTTGACGTCGCTCACGCGCGTGACCGCGCCGACGCTGAACGTCGCCGGC
>Ga0114129_10018157_pt1 | contig 10017 bp, 7 predicted proteins | sample RhiMetdeltSRZDD1_FD_80071 | JGI IMG/M metagenome (GOLD analysis project Ga0114129, IMG submission 80071) | Populus rhizosphere microbial communities from Tennessee, USA - Rhizosphere MetaG P. deltoides SRZDD1 (version 2) (version 2) | ecosystem: Host-associated > Plants > Roots > Rhizosphere >...
CAGCCAAAGGAGGGTGCCGAGCGACTGGACGTGCGCGAACAGGGGGCTCGTCTGGGCCGAGTACAGGTCGCCGAGCGTCAGCACGCGGACCGTGTCGACCCAGATCGTCACTGGATTGTGTTCCACGAAGGGCTTCAGCCAGCTCGGGAATGTCTCGAGCGGCACGAACGCCGTGCTCACGAACACGAACGGGAACACGATCGTGAAAAGGGCCGCCTGGACCGCCTCGACTGTCTTCAGCGATAGGCCGGCGAACGCCGAGACCCACGTGAACGCGTATCCGACCGAGACGATGCCGACGAACGCGAGGAGCGCCTCGGCCGTCCCTTCGTGGAGCCGGTAGCCCACCAGGTAGGCCACGATCAGCATCAGCACCGTCTGGACGGTGACGGAGACCGCGTCGGCCGCCGTGCGCCCGGCAAGGACCGCCGAGCGTGCCATCGGGAGCGAGCGGAACCGATCGATGAGCCCTTTCTGCAGGTCGTCGGCCAGCCCCACGCCTGTCTGCGTAGACGCGAAGATCGCCGTCTGCACGAAGATGCCCGGCATCAGGAAGTCGACGTACGGGACGCTCGGCGGAAGGAGCAGTTCGAACGATCCACCGAACACGTAGACGAACAGCAGCACGAACATGATGGGCTGGATCGTCGAGAACACCAGCAGATCGGGCTTGCGAAGGTACGTGATGATGTTCCGGCGGGTGATCACCCACCAGTCCGAAACCGTGTTCGCGAGGCGGCCGGGCGTGTGGAGCGTCTCGGTGATCGCGCTCATACCTTCTCCCGCTTGCGATCGCGGCGCTTGGACCTCCCGCCGTCCTCCGACGGCTGCTCCTCATCGCCCTCCTCGGCCGCGTGTCCGGTGAGCGACAGGAAGACGTCGTCGAGCGTGGGACGGCGCAGCCCGATGTCGGCGAGCTGGATCCCATGGTCGTCCAGGCGTCGGACGGCCTCGGTCAGGATTGCCGTCCCGTCTGTGCCGACCGGCACGTTGATCTCGCCGGTGTTGTTGTCCACGTTGCCGCCGCCGGGTCCGAGCCCCAGCACGGCGCCCGCCGCGTCCGGCGCGCGGCCGCGGTCGGCTACGCGCAGCGCGAGCACCTCGCCGCCCACGCGGGTCTTCAACTCGTCGGACGTCCCCTCGGCGATCACCACGCCGCCGTCGATCACCGCGATCTTGTCGGCGAGCTGGTCGGCCTCGTCGAGGTACTGGGTGGTGAGCAGCAGCGTTGTCCCCTCGGTGACGAGATCGCGGATGACGTCCCACATCTCCAACCGTCCGCGAGGGTCCAGGCCGGTCGTGGGCTCGTCCAGGAACAGCACGCTCGGCTTGCCCACCAGGCTCGCGCCCAGGTCGAGCCGCCGGCGCATCCCGCCCGAGTACGTCTTGGCAACACGGTCGGCCGCATCCGACAGCTCGAAGCGTTCGAGGATCTCCCGACCCCGCCGTTTGGCCTCGGCCGCCGGCACGTGGTACAGCCGGCCCACCATCTCGAGGTTCTCCAGGCCGGTCAGGTTCTCGTCCACCGCGGCGTTCTGGCCGGCGAGGCCGATCACGTGCCGCAGCTCCTCCGCCTGCTTGACCACGTCGTAGCCGGCGACGGTCGCGCGTCCCTCGTCGGGACTGAGGAGCGTGGTCAGGATCCGAACCGTCGTGGTCTTGCCGGCGCCGTTGGGGCCGAGCATCCCGAGGACCGTGCTGGGCGGGACTTGCAGGTTCACGCCCTTCAGCGCCTCGACCTTCCCGAACCGCTTGGCGAGGCTCTCGACGACGATCACGGGATCGGTCATAGAGCGCGCCATCCTACTCGCGACGTCAACCGCAACCGGCGCCTCACGCTGCTCCTCTCGTCATGCATGTTGGTGGAGACCCCCTTCGAGCCCCGAACTCATCGGCGCCGCAAACGAGTCGGAGCCGGCCACCTTGGGACGACATCCCGCAGGGGTCAGCCGCCGCCGATCGCGGCCATGATCCTCCGCTGGCCGTCCTCGAGCCGCCCGACTGCTGCCGAGTCGATCCGCAGGCTGCCGTACCGCACGTCCTCGTAGGCGCGCGTGAGCTCGGCGAACGCGTCCGCGCACGAAGGCACCGCGCCGGCCACCACCGGAGCGAACTCGGCGGGGGTCTGCCAAGGCTCGCGAACGATCTCGCGACCCCGGAGCGCCCACAGCGCCTCGGCGTACCAGCGCCGAACCGTGTCCGCGGGCGGCTCGCGCCGGAAGCGCGGCCGCGGCGGCAACGGCTCGACCGAAGCAAGGGGCGCCTCGGTCTGGGTGCCGACGGCGCGCGGCTCGGGTTCGGCGCCGGCCGGCGGGCGGAAGCGCCTGATCGCCCGGAACACCGCGTACCCGATCGCCGCGAACACCAGCAGGCCGAGGATCCTCTGCACGAGCGTCTCGCCGGCCGTCCGTTGCTCGGTGAGCGCGCGTCCGACCTGGCCGTTGCGGAGGCCCTCCAGCAGCTCGCGCACTTTCCGCGGATCGATCCCGAGGAGGTCGACGAGCCAGAAGACCGGGCGCGCGGCTTGCGAGAGCACCCATGCAAAGAACGAGGCGAACGCGTTCGCGGCCGGCGTGAGCCAACGGCCGATGCTGTCGAACACCCCGCCCTCGATGCTCAGCGCGACCGCGGCGATCATCGCGCCCAGCAGGGAGACGCTGGCGACCAGCGCGCGGCGGATCCACGCCGCCCGAACGTGCTCGTCCAGCTCGCCCGCCGCGCCGAACGACCACACCGTGCTCGCCCGGCTGGCGAACGCGGCCACGAAGAACACCGGGACGATCAGCAGGAGCGGGTCGTGCCACTCGCGCGTCGCGCCCGCCGCGATCAGCACCTCGAAGCCGAGCACAAGCGCGAACCAGCCCAGCTCGGCGTGGATCGGCAGTCGCCAGTCGCGCAGCGCCAGCGTTACCAGACGGAGAGCGACCAGCAGGCACACCAGCACCGCGAACACGATCTGGTTCATGTCGCCGCGCCCGAGCCAGATCCCGGCCAGGGCGGCGAGCACGGCGGCTGCGATCGCGACGTTGGTCGAGGCGCGGAACCGGCACGCGAGCGCGGCCCCGCCCACATACACCGCCACGAACGGGACCGCGAGGGCCATCACTCCGATCTTCAGGCCCCGGGTCTCGGTCAGGACCAGCCAGAGCGGCAGCGCCAGCACGCCGGCCTCGGCGAGCGCGGCGAGCGCGCACGCGCGCAGCTCCCGCGACTCGGGCCTCGTCACGTTCCGCCACGACATCACGAGGCGGCCCTCCGAGTGGCCTCGAGCGGCGACAGGTGGATCACGTCGCTCCCGCGCCGCCGCAAAACCTCCATCTCGTACGAAAGCCCGGGGCCCGGCCGTGGGGAGACGACGATGAACGTCGTCCGCCGGACGAGGCGGCGGCCCACCTCGCGAAGGACGGGGCCGAGGTCGTTGGTCGGCTGGTTCGGCATGCGCGCGAGCGCCGCGAACAGCGCGGACTCGTTGCCCACCGAGTCGGAGGCCGGGATCCGCAGCGGCCCGCCACCCCGACGCAGATGCGTGTTGGCGATCAGGCCGGTCCGCCACCCCGCGTGGATCGCCTGGCGGGCGAGGTACGACGTCCAGCCGATCGTCTCCTCGGCCGTGTCTGGGTCGACGGCGTGCCAGAACGGCTCCCCGTTCGAGACGTCGAGCGCGAACAGCACCTCGGCCGAGCGCGTCGGCTCGAACCGCTTGGTCTGCAGGCGTCCGGCGTGCGCCGAGAGGCGCCAATGCACGTGGTGCATCGGGTCTCCAGGCTCGTAGTCCCGGACGCCGGCGAAATGCTCTCGGTCCTCGAACAACCGCATCGACGGGGCCGGCGAGCCGAACGGCAGCCGCCGCGAGATCCGCAGCGGGATCGAGACCCGGGGCTCGGGCATGACCAGGAGCGGACGCCCGGCCTCGGCCTCGAGCTTGACGGGGGCGAGGTCGAACGGATCGGAGGCCACGATGTCGACGCCTTCGAGCCAGTACTCGCCGCGCGTGGTGATCACCACCGGGAGCCGGAGCTCGACCTCGGAGCGGCCGGCGATCGACAACCGGCGTCGGTGGCCCCGAAGCGCGGTCGGGTGCGGGTGTGCCTCGGGCAGCAGGCCGCGTGGGAACCGCACAAGCAGACGGACGATCGGCAGCGGCATGCGCTTGTCGTTGGCGATCCGAACCCGCACCGTGACGTCCTCGCCCACGAACGCCCTCGCCGGCTCGAACGCGACCTCGACGCTCACGCCGCGCAGTGCCGACCGCGCCCACAGGGTCGACGCGACCGCGATCACCGCGATCGCCGAGGCCCACAACAGGACCACCATCTCGCCCCACGCCACTGCGAACAGGCCGACGATGCCGGCGACGTAGAGCGCGATCTGCCGCCGCTCCGGCGTGTCCGTGGCCGGTCCTTACGCGTCGAGCTCGGTCGGGACGGCGACCGAGCGCAGGACGTCTCGGAGGATCTCGTCGGCGTCGCGGTCGCGGATCCGCGCGTCGGTCGTGGGCACGAGACGGTGACCGAACACCGGCTCGGCGAGCGCCTTCACGTCGTCCGGGAGCACGTAATCGCGACCGTCGAGCATCGCGAACGCGCGCGCGGCGTCTCCCATCTGCTCGACCGCGCGGGGGCTCGCGCCCACCGAGAGCTCGGGATGGTCGCGGGTAGCGCGCGCCAGCGCGACGACGTACGAACGCACCGGGGGCTCAAGGCCGATCGACGCGATCTCGTCGCGGAGTGACGCGAGCGGAGGCAGGTCGGCGAGCGCCTCGGTCGGCATGGTGCGTTCGGCGGGTCGGGTCTGCAGGATGCGTTCCTCCTCGCGCTCGTCCGGGTATCCGAGCCTGACGCGGAGCAGGAATCGGTCTAGCTGCGCCTCGGGCAGCGGGAACGTGCCCTCGAGCTCGACCGGGTTCTGCGTGGCCAGGACGAAGAACGGGTCAGGGAGCGGATGGGTCTCGCCGTCGGCGGTGACCTGGCGTTCCTGCATGGCCTCGAGCAGCGCCGCCTGGGTCTTCGGTGTCGCGCGGTTGATCTCGTCGGCGAGGAGCACCTGGGTGAACAGCGGGCCTGGGCGGAACTCGAACTCGCTGGTCTTCAGGTTCAGGACCGAGGTGCCCGTGATGTCGCTGGGCATCAGGTCGGGCGTGAACTGCACGCGCTGGAACCGCAGTCCGAGGTACGTGGAAAGCATCCGAACCAGAGTGGTCTTGCCGACGCCGGGGACGTCGTCGATCAGGACGTGGTTCCCGGTCAGGATCCCGACCATCACGAGCCGCAGCGGCTCGCGAACGCCGAACAGCCGCTCGTCCACCCGGTCGGCGATCTGCTTGAAGAGAGCCCGCGCCCCCTCGGCCTCGACCATCCAGCCAAGGATAGGGGTCGGGGAGGGCCTCCGGGGTTGCGTGATCTTGCCGTTCGAGACCTCGGCTCGCGCTCCGGCACGTATCGCTTGACGATGGAGAGAGGGGCTCCACGCCTGGTCGCGCTCGCCTTCGCGGGCGCGCTCGTCATCCTGACCGGGTGTTCGAGCGACGACGGCGCGACAGGGGCCACCGCAGTCACCGATCCGGCGACAACGGGCCCGGCAGCGTCGACCGGTCCGCGGCCCGCCGACGTCGAGGCGACGGTCGAGGTCGGCGCCGATCCGATCGGCGTCGCGACCGGCGAGGGCTCGGTCTGGGTCGTGAACGCCCAGATCAACGCGAAGCAAGGGACGGTCAGCCGCATCGACCCGTCCAACAACGAGGTGGTCGCCACGATCGACGTGGGTTCGATCCCCCTCGAGGTGGTCGTGGGCGAGGGAGGCGCCTGGGTCTCGAACTCGGGAGAAGACACCGTCTCGCGCATCGACCTGTCCAGCGACGAGACCGCCGACACGATCGACGTTTGCGCGGCGCCCGAGGGGCTCGCCGTCGCCAGTGGCTCGGTCTGGGTGGTGTGCGAGGACGATGGCGTCGTAGCGCGGCTCGATCCGAAGACCGGGACGATGGGCACGCATGTCGACGTCGGCCTCCAGCCGCGGTTCGTGACGGCTGCGTTCGACAGCGTGTGGGTGTCGAGCTACTTCGACGGCACGATCACGCGGATCGACCCGGAGACCGACAAGGCCGTCGCCGAGATCGCGACCGATCAGGGTCCGCAGATCATGGCCGAGGCCCGCGGGCTGCTCTGGGTCTCGTGCACCGACACCGACACCGTGCAGGCGATCGATCCCGAGACGAACGAGGTCGTGGCGACCCTCGACACTCCTGTGACGCCGGACGGGCTCGCGTTCGACGGCACGACGCTGTGGGTAGCGACCGAGCTCGGCCCCGAGCTCGCGGGGATCGACCCGGCGACCCAGCAGATCGTGGCGTACGTCGTCGTGGCCGAGCACGGTCTGATCAACGCCAACCAGGTGATGGCGTTCGAGGAGGGTTCGCTGTGGCTGCCGATCCTGGACGACGGGACGGTCCTGCGCGTCCGACGTCCGGCCATCGAGACCGGATGAGCTCGCGGTGGGTCGGACATCGGGTCTACCCCGAAGCGGCCGGGGCCGCTCGAGCATCTCGTAGGAGCAAAACTCAGTCGGGTTGAACGGCGGGAGGTCGCCATGGTCACGTTGGGCACCCGGGTGACGCGGCGTCGAACGTGGGCGATGTGCCTCGCCGCCGCCCTTGCACTCGCGTTCGCGCCGTCGACCTCTGAAGCTGATCGCGGTCCCGTCGCCCTTGCCAAGGGCAGCAAGGCAACGAACTTCGAGGTTCTCGGACACAAGGACCTCGGGCCGAGCGTCGCCTTCGGCGACATCTTCGTCTTCGACCACGGCCCTTCCGTGGGCACGTTCGCCTACCTTGGCACCTCTTTGAACTTCGAGGACGAGAGACCGTGCGGCCGGGGAGTGAAGATCTTCGACGTGTCGCGCTCGCGACACCCCCGCCTGGTAGCGACGGCGAGGGGGATGGGACCCCACGTCGACTACGAGGACGTCTCGGTCGCGCACGTCGGCGGCATCGATGTCCTCGCGGCCGGGGTCCAGTCGTGCTTCGTGCGGAAGGCTCGGCAAGGGCTCGCCCTCTACGATGTGACGGACCCAACGGATCCTCACAGACTCTCCTTCCTGCCGATGCCAGGGGGGGTCCACGAGCTGGATCTCGTGACGCGACCCGACGGGCGGTCGCTCGCCCTCGCGACCGTCCCGCATTCGGAGAGCGCGGGCACGGGCGGCGATCTGCGGATCGTCGAGATCACCGATCCGGAGCACCCCGTCGAGCTGGCCGACTGGGGGATCCTGGCCGACAGCTCGCTCCCCGTGGTCGGGGGCGACTTCGAGATCACCGATCAGGACGCGGGCATCGGCGCCTACTCGACGAACTACGCTCACGGCGTACGAGCTGCGGACGGCGGGATGACCATGTACGTGTCGTACTGGGATGCCGGCGCGCTCAGGTTCGACATCTCCGATCCGGCGAACCCGCAGTTGATCGGACGGACGACCTTCGACGTCGACGAGGATGGGGACGCGCACTCCGTGGCGATCTACGAAGCGAACGGGGCGCGCTACGTCCTGCAGAACAACGAGGAGATCAGCCCGCTCTCGCCGCCGGTCATCACCTCGAGTGCCACGGGGGACCGAGAGCTTCCCGGCCTCGAGAACCACTTCATGCCGACCCCGCTCAGCTCGATCGGGAAGACGACGGGCGAGGTCTTCGACGCGGGCGACGCGTGCGAGGCGTCGGACTTCGATGGATCCGCCGGAAAGATCGCGCTGTTCGACGCGGGCGAGGCCGTCGCGTGCGGGATCGGTGGGCAGGTCGTGCGCGCCGTCAGCTCCAAGGCCGAGGGTTTCCTGATCAACGCCCTCGGGACGTCCCGACCCTCGTATTTCCAGTTCCTGCTCGGACGCAGGGCCGCCATGAAGGTCAACCGCGAGGCGGTCGGCGTCCCCTCGGCGATGTTCTCGCAGATCGACGGCGGGGCCGATGCGATCCGGGCACAGCTCGGGAGCGGTCCCGTGACGGTCACGATGACGCCGACCGAGCCGTCATGGGGGTTCCTCGAGGTCTTCACCGAGAACGACCCCACCGATCACGGCGGGGTGCTCGAGTTCCGGCAGGTCGGCGAGTTCTCCGCGCTTCCCCACGTGGTCGGCGATCCGCTCTACCATCGCGGGTGGTTCACGATCCACAACACGGAGACGATGGGAGCCCGCGCGTACTCGTCGTGGTACGCACACGGCATCGTCGCCTTGGACATCTCGGATCCGACGACTCCGGCCCTGGTCGGAACTATCTCGCCTCGGCTCGACGGACCACCCGACATGTGGGGCGTAGCCGTCGACCCGGCTCGGTCCCTGGTGTTCGGTAGCGACATTCAGACCGGCCTGTGGATCCTCAGGCCGACGGGACCGGCCGCTCCTTGAACGCAGTTTCGGCACGGTCCGTCACGTGACGGTGCCGATCGCCACGCCGCAGCGGCTGCAGTAGGCGATACGCACGGACATCGTCTCGCCCTCCGACGTCGTCTCCACCGTCCTGATCGCGAGCGTCTCATCGAGGGCGGCGAAGCAGTTCGAACAGGTGGGAGCGTCCTCCGGAAGTTCCGAGACGCGACCCATCTCCCGGGTGAGTTCGGCTATCTCTGTCTCACCCTCGGCCTTCGATGCTGTGTCGACGCCGGCGGTGTAGCCGGACAGGAGCTGGATCACGGTCTGGCGAACGCGGTTCAGGTCGGCGCCGAGCTTATGCAGGACCTGCGAGGCGACACCCTCTCCCTCACGGACCAGGCCGAGCAGGATGTGCTCGGTCCCGATGTAGTTGTGCCCCAGCTGCAGCGCCTCCCGCAACGCGAGCTCGAGGACCTTCTTCGCCCGCGGCGTGAACGGGATATGACCCATTGGGGCGGCCTGGCCCTGGCCGATGATCTCTTCGACCTGCTGCCGAACGGCCACGAGCGAGATGTTGAGCGACTCGAGCGCTTTCGCAGCTACTCCATCCCCCTCGCGGACCAGGCCGAGAAGGATGTGCTCGGTCCCGATGTAGTTGTGGTTCAACATCCTCGCCTCCTCCTGGGCGAGGACGACCACCCGTCGGGCGCGGTCGGTGAACCGCTCGAACATGCTGGTCAGGATAGGCGCCCGAGCGGCCACCAGTGATCTGTAATCTTGCTTACACACCGGGAATACCATGCCTGACCAGCGCGTTCACCCAACCAGACGCCCGATGGGGGCCCATCAAGGGAGACGAACGACTATGGCACAGCTCGACACCATGATCCTGCCGCTCCTGCCGCTGACCTCCGGCGTGGTCTTGCCCGGCATGGTCGTGACCCTCACGATCGAGTCCGACGAGGCCCGCCGCGCGATCGCCGCCGCCGAGTCCTCGGACGGCGAGCTCCTGCTGGTCCCCAGGATCGGCTCGAGCTACGCGAAGATCGGCACCGTCGCCAAGGTCGAGGACATCGGCCGCCTCCGCAGTGGCCTGGAGGCCCTCGTGATCCGCGGCTTGCACCGAGCCGTCGTCGGCACCGGCGTGGCCGGGACCGGCGAAACGACCTGGGTGCAGTTCGAGCCCCGCCCCGACCCGGAGGACGTCTCCGAGCGCGGGCGCGAGCTCGCCCGCGAGTACCGGGCGGTCGTGGAGAACATCGTCGAAGCGCGCGGCGTCCCCGAGGTCGCTGACTTTCTGCGCGGGATCACCGATCCCGGACAGATCGCCGACACGGCCGGCTACTCGCCGGACCTCACGATCGAGCAGAAGGTCGAGATCCTCGAGACCCTCGACATCGAGCAGCGCCTGGAGAAGGTCCTCGACTGGGCCAAGGAGGTCCTGGCCGAGCTCGAGCTGAAGGACAAGATCCGCAGCGACGTCCGCGACGGGATGGAGAAGAACCAGCGCGAGTACATCCTGCGCCAGCAGATGGACGCGATCCGCAAGGAGCTCGGCGACGAGTCGGGCGAGGGGATCGTGGACGAGTACCGCAAGAAGATCGCGGACGCGAACATGCCCGAGGGCGCGCGCAAGGAGGCCGAGCGCGAGCTCGGTCG
>Ga0114129_10018158_pt1 | contig 10016 bp, 7 predicted proteins | sample RhiMetdeltSRZDD1_FD_80071 | JGI IMG/M metagenome (GOLD analysis project Ga0114129, IMG submission 80071) | Populus rhizosphere microbial communities from Tennessee, USA - Rhizosphere MetaG P. deltoides SRZDD1 (version 2) (version 2) | ecosystem: Host-associated > Plants > Roots > Rhizosphere >...
CCAAGGAGGTCATCGCCAAAGTCAACAACGACGTGGGGCGGATTCTGGCGATGCCGGACGTGCGGCAGCGCGGGGTCACCGCGGGCTATCGCTTCATCGGCGGCCCGCCCGAGAAGCTCGGGGCCCATCTCAGGGCCGAGATTGCCAAATGGGCCGATGTGGCGCAAAAGGCCGCGCTCGCCACACGCTGAGAGGGATCAGGGTCGAAAGTGCTCGGGGGTTTTCTGGCTCTGCTTTCGGCGGCAACGTTCGCCCTCGACAATGCCACCGCCCGGCGCGGCATGCTGACCGGATCGGTCTCGCAGGCGATGTCGATCACGGTCCCGCTCGGCGTGCCGATCTTTTTCATCGCAGTCCTGATATTCGGCGGTCTCGGCACGATCGGCAGCTTTTCCCCCGTAAGCATGCTTTGGCTCGCGCTCGCCGGAATCGTGCATTTCGTCTGGGGTCGCTACTGCAACTATCGCGCGACCAAAGCGATGGGAGCCAATCTCGTGGCGCCGGTGCAACAATGCAGCCTGATCGTCACGCTTGCGCTGGCGATCTGGATCCTCGGCGAATGGCTGACGCCGCTGCGGCTGATCGGAATCGGATTGGTCGTGCTCGGGCCTGCGCTCGCCTATGAGCGCAATGATAAAACGACCAAGCCGAACGAGCGCGCAACCCACCGGGCGGAAACGGCGGTCGAGACGGACGCGGCGATCGAGCCCGCCAGGCGCGCGGCGTTCCAGCCGAAATACGCCGAGGGTTATTTCTTTGCGCTGCTGTCCTCCACCGGCTACGGCGTGAGCCCGATCCTGGTGCGCATGGCACTCGAAGGCAAAGGGCTGGCCCTGAGCCTGGCCGGCGGCTTGATCTCCTACCTCGCGGCAACGGTCGCGTTCGCGCTCGTCACGCTGTGGCCGGGACAGATCCGCCATCTGCGCACGCTCGATCCGCGATCGGCGAGATGGTTCACAGTGTCAGGGATCCTGGTCTGCTTCTCCCAGCTCTTTCGCTACATGGCGCTGGCAATCGCGCCGGTGTCGGTGGTCACGCCGATCCAGCGCCTGTCGCTCGTGTTCCGGCTGTACCTGAGCCGCCTCATCAACCCGCACCACGAGGTGTTCGGCGGCAAGGTGACCATGGCGACGGCGGTGTCGCTGGTCGGCGCACTCGCACTGTCGTTGAGCACCGAAGTGATTCAGGGCGTCATTCCGCTGCCCGACTCCATTGTCTCGCTGCTCAACTGGCATTGGCCGTGATCAATGACCGACCGCCAGCGCACCGCGCGAGCGCGCGTCGGCAGCGCCGACAAGGCCCTGCGGCGTCACCAGGATAGAATTCGCTGACGTACCCGGCGCCGCTTGCACCACTTTGTGGCCGCGGGCTTCCAGCGCAGCAATCACGTCGGCCGCCAAGTCGCGCTCGACCGATACCTGGTCGGGCGACCATTGGTGGTGGATACGGGGCGCCGCCACCGCCTGCGCGATCGGCATTTCGAGATCAATCGCGTTGATGATGACCTGCAGCACCGTGGTGATGATGCGGCTGCCGCCCGGCGAGCCGGTGACCAGCACCGGCCGACCGTTGCGCAGCACGATCGTCGGCGTCATCGACGACAGCGGCCGCTTGCCGGGGCCGGGCGCATTGGCTTCGAAGCCAATCAGGCCGAACGCGTTCGGGGTCGCCGGCTTGGCGGCGAAATCGTCGAGCTCGTTGTTGAGCAGCACGCCGGTGCCCTCGGCGACGAGGCCGACGCCATAGCTGAAATTCAGCGTCGTGGTATTGGCGACCGCATTGCCGAAGCGATCAACCACCGAAAAATGCGTGGTGTTATCGCCCTCGTTCGGGAGCGAGACGCCCGGAGCGACGTCGGCCGCCGGCGTTGCATGATCGAGGTCGATGCCCGCCCGTAGCAGAACGGCATAGCGTTTGGACATCAGCCGCGCGAGCGGCGCGCTCACGACCCTCGGATCGCCGAGGTACACAGCACGGTCGGCGTAGGCGCGCTTCATCGCCTCGACCATCACGTGCGCCCGCGCGCCCGCATCGAGCTCGGCGAGCCTGTAGCCTTCGAGGACGTTGAGCATCTCGATCAGGATGACGCCGCCGGATGACGACGGCGGCATCGATACGATCTCGTGGCCGCGGTAATTTCCACGAACCGGCCGCCGCAGGATCGGCCGATAGTCACGAAGGTCGTCCGCCGTCATGAGCCCGCCCGCCGCTCGCACCGCTGCGGCGAGCTTCTCCGCAATGGGGCCTTGGTAGAACGCGCGGGGTCCATCCCGCGCGATGGCTTCAAGCGTGGCCGCAAGATCGCTTTGCACCAGTGTGTCGCCGGGCCCGAGTACGCCGCCGTCGCGCTTGAAGAAGATCTTCGCCGACGACGGCCAGCGGCCAAGCCGTGCCTGCGCGCGCGGCAGCGAGTCGGCAGTGTCGGCTTCGATCGGGATGCCCTCACGCGCGAGCCGAATCGCCGGCGCCATGAGCTGGGCGAGGGTGAACCGGCCGGAGCCGTAACGCCGATGCGCCAGCGTCAGTCCGGCGACCGTTCCGGGCACTCCGATCGCGAGCGCGGAGTCGCGCGACTTGCGCGGATCGGCGTTGCCCTGTTCGTCAAGAAAGATATCGCGCGTTGTCTCCGCCGGCGCGGTTTCGCGGTAGTCGATGGCAATTCGAAGATTCCGACTGGCGAGATAGATCACCATGTAGCCGCCGCCGCCGATATTGCCGGCGCGCGGATAGGTCACGGCAAGCGCAAAACCGGTGGCGACCGCCGCATCGACCGCATTGCCGCCCTTCTCCAGCACCTCGGCGCCGATGCGGCCGGCGCGCGCCTCCTGCGCGACCACCATGCCGTGGCGCGCGGTAACGGCGTCTGTCGGCGGGACGCTTGTCAGTGCCGGCCGGCCAGCGGTCTCGGCGATAGCCGACGGGCCTGCTGCCAAGCCCCAGAGGACGGCAGCAAGAGCAACGACCAGCCGGCGCGTCGTCATTTTCTCAAATGCGTACTGTTTGCGAGTCATCATTAAGCTTGGCGCGCTGTGAACGTGCCGCAGGCTAGGCTAGACTTGATGCCCTGATAAGGGCTCGTTTCGTCACGGGCCGGCCAGTACGGAGAACAACAATGTTTCCCTCCGCTGAGAAAATCATTCGCCTTGCCCGCCTTCCGCTCGCAGCCGCTCTGCTCGGCCTGCTGGTATCGGGTTGCGGCGTCAACAATATTCCAAGCTACGAAGAGCAGGCAAAAGCGAAATGGTCGGACGTGCTCAACCAATACCAGCGCCGCGCCGAACTGATCCCCAACCTGGTCGAGACCGTGAAGGGCTATGCCGCGCAGGAGCGGCAGGTGCTGGAAGCGGTGACCAACGCGCGCGCGCGAGCCACCTCGATCCAGATTCCCGCTGACGTCCTCACCGACCCGGAGGCTTTCAAGCGGTTCCAGGAGGCGCAGGCGCAACTCACCGGCGCGCTCGGCCGTTTGCTGGCGGTCTCGGAGAGATATCCCGACCTGAAATCGAACCAGAACTTCCTGGCGCTGCAGTCCCAGCTTGAGGGCACCGAAAATCGCATTGCGGTTGCCCGCCGCGACTACATCGAGGCGGTGCGGGTTTACAACACCGAGCTGCGCACGTTCCCGGGCGTTGTCTGGGCGTCGACGCTTTACCGCAATGCCAAGCCGATGCAAACTTTCACGGTCGCCGAGGATGTTACGCGGCCGCCGCAGGTGAGATTCTGACGGCGATACGATGCGCCTTGCGGTTCGGAGCAAAATTGCCGCGCTCCCGCTGCGGGCAAGTGGGATGCGCGTCGCGCTGGCCGCCGTCTTCGGCGGCCTGATATCCGTCGCCGCGCTCGCCCTCAATTTTCCCACGCTGACCGGCCGCGTGGTCGATGACGCCGGCATTCTCGACCAGCCGACGCGAACCGCGCTCACCCAAAAGCTCGCCGATCTCGAGGCCAAGACGACCGATCAGCTCGTCGTGGCAACGCTCCGATCGCTGCAGGGCACCTCGATCGAGGATTTCGGCTACCAGCTCGGGCGCTATTGGAAGATCGGCCAGCAGGGCAAAAATAACGGGGTCGTGCTGATCGTGGTGCCGAGCGAGCGCAAGGTGCGGATCGAGGTCGGCTATGGACTGGAAGGGACGCTCACCGACGCGGTCACGAAGCTCATCATCGAGAATTCGATCCTTCCGCGCTTTCGCGCCAATGATTATCCCGGCGGCATTGCTCGCGGCGTCGACGACATCATCCAGGTGCTCACCGGCGACGCCGAGGAATGGCAGCGGCGGGCGGTCCGGCCGGCGAGCCGCCAGACCGATCCGTTCCAATGGCTCTTTTTCGCGATCTTTTACGGCGTGATCGCCTGGATCATCCTCTCCAGCATCGGATTCCCGCTGATCTACTCGCTGCTGGTCGCGCTCGGGATCGTCAAGAAGCGGCCGCGCAAGGGATTTTGGAACTGGGCGAATTCTTCATCGAGCGGAAGCTCGTGGGGATCCTCCGGCTGGTCGTCAGGCTCAGGCTCCTCCTGGGGCTCCTCGGATGGCGGCGGATTTTCCGGCGGCGGCGGCTCGTTCGGCGGCGGCGGCTCCTCGGGAAGCTGGTGAACTGCGATGATCTCTGACGCCGACAGAAGACGCGTCGCCGAGGCGATCCGCCAGGCCGAGACCAAAACCTCTGGCGAGATCTTCTGTGTCGTGGCACGAAAGTCCGGCGACTACCCGCTCATACCAATCGTCTGGGCCGCGCTCATCGCGCTCTTGGTGCCGCTGCCGCTGATCTACTTCACGCTCTGGCCCAATTTGACCATCTACCTGATTCAGCTCGCGTCCTTCATCGTCGTCGCCGTTGGGTTGTCGCATCCGGCCATTCGCTATCGCATCGTGCCGCGGCAGGCGAAGGATGAGCGTGCGCACACGGCGGCGATGCGCCAGTTCCTTGCGCAAGGCCTGCACCTCACCGAGAATCGCACCGGCGTGTTGATCTTTGCCTCTGCGGCCGAACGTTATGCCGAGATCATCGCGGACGCCGGCATCAACGCGAAGGTCACGCCGGAGGTGTGGGACAACACCATCGCCGCGCTCATTGCCGCGATCAAGGCCGGCCGCCCCGGCGACGGCTTTGTCGCCGCCGTCGAGCAGTGCGGCGCAGTGCTCGCGCAGCACTTTCCGCCGGGCGCAATGAATCGAAACGAAATCGCCGACAAGCTGGTGGAGATTTGAGCCGCGCATGAGCAAGCGAGGCCGGGAGGAAGCCATGTTGAAGACCATCTCGCGACGGACGATTCTGCAAGGAACGGCGGCCGGACTGGCATTGCCCGCGATGCAAATGGTTCCCAGTGAGGCCGCAGCGCAAATCGGAGCAGCACCGTGCGCCGCATTCAGCCCACGCATTTCGTGGTTCTCGGTCGCAGAGCGCGACCGGCGCTGGGCCGCGGTGCGCGCGATCATGGCGCGGCCGCAATGGAACCTTGACGCCATCATCACCGTCGCCAGCGATCTGCCCGGCAACTACGCAAAATATCTGACGCAGATCGGCATGCGTGCCGGCGGCGGCGACGGCACCGAGGTGATCTTCCCGCGCGATCCGGCACAGGCCGTTTATGTGCAGGTCAACGGCACCCGTTTCCGCGACTTCTGGAAAGCACGGGCAACAAGCTGGATGGCCGGCGGCAAGCTCACCGTGAGCGCCGGCGGCGGCGCTGCCGCGCTGGCCAAGCAGCTAAAAGCTCAGGGCCTCGATCGTCCGGGCATGCGCATCGGCGTTGCGCGGCTTGCCGGCAGCCGGTTCGAGGCCGAGGGCCTGGTCGCGGCGACCTATCTCGACCGGCTCAAGGCTGCGCTGCCGGGCGTCGTGTTCGCGCCGATCGACAAGTGGGGTGCGGATGCCGGGCCGGTCGAGGAATCCGGCATGATCAAGGGCCCCGAGGAGCAGGCGGTGATCCGCCGCGCCGCTGCCGCCAGCGAGCACGGCATTGCCGCCATGATCGCGGCGGTGCGTGCCGGCGCAAAAACCCAGGGTGACCTGTGGTTTGCCACCTACAGCGCGATGTTCGCCCGTACCGGCGAGGATCCGACCCGTGTCTCGATCTCATTCGACGGCCCGGCCAACGCCACCGTCGGCGAGCCGGTCGACGATGCGTTGCGGGCGGGCCAGATCGTCAACGAGGAGATTGATGCCACCGTGCAGGGTTACCGCGCCCAGGTGAACCACGCCGTGTTCGTCGGTGGGTCCTCGACCCCCGGCTACGACTATTATCGCGCGGCAATGGAGATCGCGCTTACGCTCGTCAAGGAGGTGCCTGCGTCGATCGTGGCAGGGAAAACCACCCTCGGGGAATTCGTACGCCATCACAGCGCGCGCGTCGGAGAGCTCGGCGGCGACGATGCCTCGACCGTGATGTTCCACTCGAGCGGCATCGGCAATCTCTCGCGCCCGCGGGTCGGGCCGAGAAGCGGTATCGAGGAATTTGACATCGTGCTGCGGCCCGGCATGACCTTCGATTACAAGCCGGCCGTCCGCGTCAAACGTGCCAAGCTCGCGGATGTGGGTGCGGAGAATCGCGAGGTCAACGTCGGCGAGCACTTCCTGGTAACCGAGCAGGGCGCGGTCCGCCTCGGCACGCGCGACCTCGTTCCGATTGCAACGCAGGCGTAGCCCGCTATCGGCCCTGCCCGTGATATTCGCTGTTCGGCCGCATGTCGGTGGCCGAAGCGAGCCGGTTGGTCATGTTGTAGAAGGCGGCGACCGCGGCGATGTCCCAGATGTCGCGATCAGAGAAGCCGGCGTGGCGCAGGCGCTCGCGGTCTTTTTCCTCGATGCGCCAGGACTCGGTCGTGAGCTTGACCGCGAAATCGAGCATGGCGCGCTGCCGCTTGGACAGCCGCGCCGCGCGATAATTCATCGTCATCAGTTCGCCGAGCACCGGGTCGCCGGAGAGATAGCGCACCGACGCGCTGTGCGCAGTGATGCAGTAGTAGCAGCGGTTCTGCGCCGACACGACGGTGGCGATCATCTCGCGTTCGAGCTTCGAAAGCCCGGAATCCGCCTGCATCAGGTCGTTGCGGTAGGCGACGAACGCTTCGAGCTTGGCGTTGTCGAATGAAAACGCCTTGAGCACGTTCGGGATAAAGCCGAGCTTGTCCTGACAGAGCTTGAAATAGGCCTTCATCGCCGGGCTGAGCTTGGCCGGCTTCAGCTTGAGCGCCATAATCTCGGTGTCATCGCCGGCGGCAGCGCCGGCCGCTGCCGGTCGTGCCTTTTTGGTGGCGTCGGCTCGTGTTTTGGCGACGGTTTTTGGTCGCGTGCGCATCCGTCATCTCCCTGTCGGCGATCCCGCAGCCTATACCCCCGCGGCCGGGAACGGTACCGGGCGCGGCGGGGTTAGCGATCGGTCGCGCAAATCCCTCGACGCGGCGGGACGAATGGGAAAAACTGATAAGGGGACCCGATCCAGGCAGATCACGGACGAGCATGGCGATCGAGCACGTGGCCAGCAGTGAAGACGAAGGCTCGGCAGCGGTGACCATCGCCGCAGCGGAGGCGCTTCTGAGTGCAAGCCGGTCCGGCGTTCCCAGCGACTTTGCGGTTGGTCTTTTTGCCCGCGCCGTGCCGGAGGATTTGCTCGCCTACAACGGCCGCGAGATCGCGGCGCTGGCGGAAGCTGCATGGTCCCTGCTGGGCGTCCGCAAGCCGGGCACGTCCAAGATCCGGTTCGAAACCCCGGCGCCGGTCGAAGGCGACCGGCGGCTGCCACAGATCTCGGTACTCGAGATCATCAATGACGACATGCCGTTCCTGGTCGACTCGGTGATGAGCGAGCTCGCCGAGCGAGGCCTTGATATTCGGCTGGTCGTGCATCCGATCTTCGCCGTCGCCAGGGATCCGGACGGCAAGCTCACCTCGTTCGGCGGCGAGCGCCCGGCCACGGGCAACGAATTGCGCGAAAGCTTCATCCACATTCACGTCGAGCGCATCGAGGACGAGGCCCGCCGCGCCGAGATCGTCGAGGCAATCGAGAAAGTGCTCGCGGACGTGCGCGTCTGCGTGACCGACTGGCGGACGATGATGGACCGTGTGCGCGAGCTCACAGCCAGTCTCAAGGCGAGCCCGCCGCCGCTGCCGGCCGAGGAAGTCGCCGAAGCGGCCGAATTCCTCGAATGGCTCGTCGCCGACAACTTCACGTTCCTCGGCGTTCGCGAGTACGTCTTCACTGCCAACGAGGACGCGCTCGAACCGGTTTACGAGACCGGGCTCGGGCTGCTGCGGGCGCGCGAGATGCGCGTGCTGCGGCGCGGCAGCCGGTTTGTCATCGTCACGCCGGAGATCCGCGCGTTTCTCAATGAACCAAAGCTTCTCATCGTCACCAAGTCGGCGGTGCGCTCGCGGGTGCATCGCCACGTGTACATGGATTACATCGGCGTCAAGCGTTTCGACGAAAACGGCAAGCTGGTCGGCGAGTTCCGCATCGTCGGCCTGTTCACGTCGACGGTCTACACCCGCTCCACCCGGACAATCCCCTATCTGCGCCGCAAGGTCGACGCAGTGCTGACGCGCGCCGGCTTCAACCCGGAAGGACATTCCGGCAAGGCGCTGGTCAATGTGCTGGAGACCTATTCGCGCGATGAGCTGTTCCAGATCGACGAGGATACGCTCTATCGCTTCGCGCTGATGATCCTGCAGCTCGACGAGCGTCCGCGCGTCCGCGTGCTGCCGCGCCGGGATCGCTTTGACCGGTTCGTCTCGATTCTCGTGTTCGTTCCGCGCGACCGCTACGACAGCGACGTCCGCAAGGCGATCGGCGATTATCTTGCCGAGGTCTACAAAGGGCACGTCAGCGCCTTCTATCCGTCGTTCACCGAAGGGCCACTGGTGCGCGTGCATTTCATCATTGGGCGGCACGAAGGCGACACGCCCAATCCGGACCGCGCGACGCTGGAAGAGGCTATCAGCGGCATTGTCCGCACCTGGAGCGACGGGCTCGCGGACGCGCTTTCGGCCGCCTATGACCCGGCGCGCGCACGGACGCTGCTCAAGCGCTACCGCGAGGCGTTTTCGGAGGGTTTTCGCGAGGCCTATTCGCCGCTCAGCGCCGTCAACGACATCCATGTCATCGAAAGATTGACGGCAAGCCGCCCGCTGAGCGCCGATTTCCACCGCCGCCTGTGGGACGACAAATCCTGCATCGGATTGAAAGTCTGGAGCTATAACCGCCCTATCGCCCTCTCCGAGCGCGTGCCGGTGCTCGAGAACATGGGCTTCCGGGTGGTCGACGAGCAGACCTACCAGATCGCGGTAGGAACGGCGAACGAGCCCGACGTCTGGCTCCACGACATGATGCTGGAACGCGCCGACGGCGGCGCGGTCGATCTCCGCGACCGCAAGCAGCGGCTGGAAACCTGCTTCCTCGTCGTGATGACCGGCGTTGCCGAGAGCGACGGCTACAATGCGCTTGTGCTCGCTGCCGGCCTTGCGTGGCGCGACGTGGCACTGGTGCGGACAATCTCGCGGTTCCTGCGGCAAATTCGCGTGGCGTATTCACAGGGCTACATGTGGGCGACGCTGGTAAAGCACGCCTCGATCGCAGCGAAGATCGTGCAGCTCTTTCATACGCGCTTCGAGCCCGGCCGATCCGATGACGAACGCAAGGCAGAGGAGGCCGAAACGCTCGCCGCCATCGAGCCCATGCTGCAGGCGGTCGAAAGCCTCGATGAGGACCGCATCCTGCGCCATTTCGTGAACGCGGTGCAGGCAGCGGTGCGCACGAATTTCTATCAGCTCGGCGCCGACGGCCAGCCGAAGCCGCAGATCGCCATCAAGTTCGCGAGCCGCTCGTTGGAAGCAGTGCCGTTGCCGCGGCCGCTCTACGAGATCTTCGTCTATTCGCCGCGGGTGGAGGGCGTGCACATGCGGTTCGGCAGGGTCGCGCGCGGCGGCATCCGCTGGTCCGACCGGCCGCAGGACTTCCGCACCGAGATCCTGGGCCTCGTCAAAGCGCAGCAGGTCAAAAATGCCGTCATCGTGCC
>Ga0114129_10018160_pt1 | contig 10015 bp, 5 predicted proteins | sample RhiMetdeltSRZDD1_FD_80071 | JGI IMG/M metagenome (GOLD analysis project Ga0114129, IMG submission 80071) | Populus rhizosphere microbial communities from Tennessee, USA - Rhizosphere MetaG P. deltoides SRZDD1 (version 2) (version 2) | ecosystem: Host-associated > Plants > Roots > Rhizosphere >...
AGCACACCTGGCGTCGTGCTGGCGAGGCTCCACACATTGCGGCTGTTCAACGGCAACTCCACGATGGCGCGCTCGCCGATCGTTTCCGAAACCGTTGCCCGATCGGTATCGAGCACCTGCGCCGAGCCCTCGACGTTTACCGACTCCGTAACACCGCCCACCTGCAGGGTGGCGTTGGTGCGCACGATCTGGTTGGTCGCGACTTCGACGCCCGTTGCCGTAAACGACTGGAAACCGGAAATTCGTACCGTGATGTCGTAGCGACCAGTGCGCACGAACTGGATGTGGTATTGCCCTTCGCTGTTCGTGGTCGCTTCGTACGTGTCTTTCGTGCCGGTGTTAACAGCGGTCACCTGCGCGCCAGGCACGACGAGCCCGCCGCTATCGGTCACAGTGCCCACGAGGGCTGTTTGAGACGCCAGCTGCGCGAACGCCGCTGTCGTCAGGGACAGGACGAGACCCAAGGCCAACAAGAGTCGCCGGTACATACTCCCCTCCCCTTCGGTCCGGCTAAGGCCGGACGCCACCGAGGTCCGGCTAAAGCCGGACTCTACAAGTCATCGTCTTCGCCCGCGCGTGTTGTCCCACCGCGGGTCGCCTCCTCGAGCGCCAGACGTCAGGGTGTCCCAGCGCTCCGCCGTTAGACCGTTCAAGTCGTACACGACCTTTCCATCGCGCAGCGTTATCTCGCACGAGAGACGCTGCGAGCTGTCCATCCGTCCTCCGAGCGGATCGACGAAGCCAAACTTGCCCTTCTCTACGCGTAGTACCGCAATGTCGCCCGGTGAACCCACCGACAGGTTGCCCAGCTCCTCGAGCTGAATCTCGCGCGCCGGATTCCACGTCGATTTCGCGATGACGTCGCGAAGCGACAAGCCTGCGGCCATGAACTTACCCATCACGTTCAGCATGTCCTTCATGCCGGCGTTCATGCTGGTAGTGTGCAGATCGGTCGAGATCGAGTCCGGCAGGAAGCCGGCCTTCATCAGCGGCATCGCGGTCGACCACCGGAAGCTGGTCCCACCGTGACCGACGTCGAAGATGATGCCGCGCTTGCGGCCGTCGATCATCGCCTTGCTCGGGCCCTTCGTCTCTGGATCCTGCTCGCCGCGGACGCCGCCATACATATGCGTGTAAATGTCGCCGGGACGAAAATACTTGCCGAACAGATCGTCCAGCGTGCGGCCAGCCTTGACGTTGCCGCCGAAGTCCACCATCACGGGAATCTTTGCCAGCCGTCCGACCTCCACGGCTTTCTCGTACGGTGTCCACTCCGGACCGTTGAAGTGCGCGCTCTTGATGCCGACGATCAGGCCCTTGTGTTTCAGCGCCATGTCAGCGGTCGGCTGCATCTCCATGTCGGCCAGATTCTGCTCGATCGGTCCCGAGCCCATCCCGTTCCCAACGATGTTCAGAAACGCCGTCACGCGGGTCTTCGCCTGATCGACGATGCGGCTCTTGAAGTCGTCGAAGTTGCGCCAGCCCGAGCTGCCCGCGTCCGTGACCGTCGTCACGCAACTGCGCAGCGTAAAGCCGTCCGGGTAGATGCTCGAGTCGCCACCAGCGTAGTCATTCGTCTTCGGACCCGGATAGACGTGCACGTGAATGTCGACGAGGCCCGGCGTCACGTACAACCCTGAGGCGTCCACGGTCTTGAGCGCCTTCGACGCGTCGAGTGACGATGCCACGGCGGCGACGCGTCCATCCTTCACTGCCACGTCTCGCACGGCATCGATGCCGTTCCGGGGATCGATGACGTGTCCGCCTTTGATCAGAAGGTCGTAGTCGAGCGCCGGCTGGGCGGGTGCTTGAGCCCAGCCAACGGCCGCCACGACGCTGAGAAGAAACGCGAGAGCCTGCTTCATAGTCGTCCGCTGTCCGCTTATTTTCTTGGCAGATCGGTCCACATCGGCGCGGCGATTCCGTTCAGGTCCCACACGACCTGGCCGGCGCGCACCGTCAACTCGCACTCGAGCTTTTGGTCGCCGAGAAGTTTGCCGCCGGCAATGTCAACAAAGCCGAACTTGCCCTTGCGCAGATTCAGGACCGCGATATCCGCCTCCGCACCGACGCCGATGTGGCCGAGGTCAGGCCGCTTGATGACGTCGGCGGCCTTCGCGGTGTTCGCCTTGATCACGTCATTGAGCGGCATGCCAAGGTTCAGGAACTTCGACATCGTGTTCAGGATGTCCTTCATGCCGCTGTTCATGCTGCCGGTGTGGAGGTCGGTGCTGATGACGTCTGGAAAGAACCCTTCTTTCGTCGCGGGCACCGCTTGGCGGAACAGGAAACTGCCGCCGCCGTGACCCGCGTCGAAGATCACGCCGCGCTTCCGTGCCTCCCAGACATACGGCCGCACCTTGCCGTTGTCGTCGACGATCGGAATGCGTCCCGCGACGTGCGCGTAGGTATGCGTCAGGATATCGCCCGGGCGCAGGTGCTTGAGCAGCAGGTCGTCGAGGCCGAGCGGCGGCGTGTGCCCGCCAAAGTCGATCATCACCGGCACGTTCATTTCTTTGCCGGCGGCCACCGCGCGATCGACGGGGTCCCACTCCGGGCCACTGTAGTGCGCGACCTTGATGCCGACGATCACGCCGGGATGCTGCTTGATGCGCATCGCGGTGAGGCGCGCGTCCATGTCGGCGAGGTTCTGCTCGACCGGACCGCCCTTCATCCCCGATCCCACAATGTTGATGAACGACAGGACGCGGGTTCGCGCCCTGTCGATGACCTGCTCCTTGAACTGTCCGAAGTTCCGCCATCCCGCCCCACCCACATCCACCAGCGTCGTCTGACCTGCGCGAAACGAGTGGCTGTCGGGCGGCACGGCGCTCTCGCCGTTGCTCAGATACGCATCGCGCTCGGTGCCGTAGAACACGTGCGCGTGCATGTCGATCAAGCCAGGCACGACGTAGAGCCCACTGGCATCCACGACGCGCCTGGCCAGTTTTGGATCGATGTTGGCGGCGACACGCGCGATCTTGCCGCCCGCCACCGCCACGTCCGTGACTGCGTTGACGCCGTTCTTCGCGTCGATGACGTGGCCGTTTTTGATCAGGAGATCGAACTCCTGAGTCTGTGCTCTTGGCGTGACGGTTGTCGCCAAAAGCGCGAACACCAACGCACACGTCATAGCCGTTCGAAGCAGCATCTCTTGTTTCTCCACTCTTGTCGTTCCCGGGTTCCCGGGTTCCCAGGTTCCCAGGGTTCTTGGTTCAGAGTGTTCGAAATATGAATTCTGAACCTTGAACCAAGAACCTGGGAACTTGGAACCCGGGAACCTGGGAACCTCGTAAACCGAACCCCACCGACTCAGAAATGGAACTTCAACGCAAACTCGAGGTTTCGCGACTGGCTCACCGTGCCCGTGATCCGCCCGAACGTGTTAGGCGTGCTGAAATTCGCCGCAGGCGGAGAGAAGCTCGGATGGTTCAGGAAGTTGAAGAACTCGGCGCGGAAGTCCAGGTATCGTCCGCCACCCAACATGAACTTCTTGCCGAGGGACACATCCAGGTTGAAGTACTTCGGCGCCCGGACGATCCCGACGCCGGCATCACCGAAGCTGCCCTGCGCGGGCATGACGAATGCGGTCTCGTCGAGCCAGTGATCGATATTCTGATCGGCCGGCACGCCGTTCCCGATGCGGTTGGGCCTCGACGCGCCACGCGGGTTCTGCAGCGAGACGTCATTGGCAGTCACCGTAATCGGAAATCCGGTATGCCAGCTGACGATTCCGCTCACGTTCCAGCCGCCGAGCACTGCGTCGACGAGTCCGTTATAACCCCCGCTCCGGTTGCCGAACGGCAGCTCGTAAATCGCCGAGGCGGTGATGTTGTGTGTGGCGTCGAAGAACGCGGGACCGTAGTTCAGGCCGCGCCGATTGTAGTTGTTGTACGAATAGGCGCCCTGCGCCGCCACACCCGCGCTGCCGTAGTAGCCGAGGTTGTCGGTCATGGTCTTGCTCCACGTGTACGAGCCCATGTACTCGAGGCCCCGCGAAAACCGCTTGCGCAAACTCGCTTGCATCGCGTGATAGTTGCTGATCGCCCACGAGTCGGTGCCGCTGATCTGCGTCACGAGTGGCAGCGCGGAGTACAGGGGCCGGCGCTGCTGGAATGGCAGCCATGTTGAGGGCGGCCCCGTACCAGGCAGTGGCTGGTTCCAGTCCGTCGGCGCAACCAAGTGCGTCGCCTTGTGGCCGACGTAGCCGAGCGTGGCAGCCGTGGAGGGCGTCACCGCGTACTCGAACGTGAGGTTCCACTGCTGGGTGAATTGCGGTCTCAGATTGGGATTCCAGACCCGGATGAGTCCCGCCGGCTGATCGCGAACGATGACGTCGGTAAAGCCACGCGAGATCGTGCCGGCGCCGGATGATCTGTCGAAACTGATGTCCGCCTCGGAGAAGAACGGCGTGTTGAGAGGCAGGCGCAGGTTCGAACCTGTTCCCTCCATGTACTGCGTAATGCCGTACCCACCGCGGACTACGAGCTTGTCCGCGAACATCGACGGGGTCCACGCGAACCCGAGCCGAGGCTCAAAGCCTTTGTAGTACGGTTCGTAGAGCGCCCGGCTGTTGCCATCCTGCCCCGCAAACAGCTGTTCGCCCGTGACGATGTCGAAATTCGACTGGCGATCGTGGACCTCGTAGACAGGTGACGTGTACTCCCAGCGGATGCCGAGGATCCACGTGAGGTTGCTCCGCATCTTGAAGTCGTCCTGGAAGAACAGGCCAATGCGGTTCTGTCGGTGCCCCCAGGTGCCCGAGTTGCTGCCGAGGCCCTTCCGCTGTAGAAGGTCGAGCAGGAAATCGGCGTACGCGGATCCGCTAAACGTCCCGTCGTAGACGAACAATCCGAGCAGGCCGTTGTTCCCCGGATAGAAACGATTCTGCTGATAGCGCAGCCACTGGCCGCCTATCTTCATCATGTGCCGATCGCGGTTGATCGTCAGCGTGTCGCCGTACTGGAACGTGTTCGTAACGTTGTCTTCTATGACGGCCGTGCTCCCAAGGGTCGTGAGGCCGTTGCCCATGGCGATCGAGCTCAACCCAGGCTTGGCCTGACCACCGGGAATGCCGAGGGTCGCGTTGCCATCCCCAAGGCCGTACCAGTCGAGCACGTCGGTGATGAAGACCGCGCGGTTGAAGCCGATCCGTGCTTCGTTGACGATGGTTGGACTGATGATCTTGGTCCAGTTGAGCGCGATGTTTTGCGGACGATTGAAGCTCTTCCCCGTGAGATTCGTCGGCAGTGTGCCGCGAATGCCGTCCGCGTTGAAGTTGCCGAACGAATAGCGGCCTGAGAAGTTGTCCGAGTTGGTCAGGCGCGCGTCGATCTTGACGTCGAACTGATGGCCCTTGAGCTCGTTGTCGAAGCTCGTCACATAGTTGCCGGTAATGTTGCTCGTTCCGGGGCGCGTCGGCAGCGGATACAGCGCCTGGTCCGCGAACAGGGCCCGCGCCGCCGGGTTCACGATCCGGTTGATGGGGATGCGGTTCCCTGGAAACTGTTGACCGGTCGTCGGGTCGATGATCGGCGTCGTGAGACTCGACAGATCGCCGAGGCGCCATTCGAGCGGAGCGACGGTCGCCGTGGTGCCGCCGCCAGTCGTCTGCCGCGTGCCCTGGTAGTCGCCGAAAAAGAAGATCTTATTCTTGACGATCGGGCCACCGATCGTACCGCCGTAGATGCTCTGGTCGAGCTTCTGTTTCGGCGCGCCATTGCGGTTGTTCGACCAGGAGTTGGCGTCGAGCGCGTCGTTGCGGAAGAACCCGAAGACGTTCCCGCGCAGCTGGTTCGTTCCAGACTTGAGCGTCGCGTTCACCGTCGCACCGGTGACGTTGCCGAACTCCGCCGAGGAGTTGCTCGTTTCGATCTTGAACTCGGCGATCGCATCGATGTTCGGCTTGTAGCCGATCCGGTTGTCGATCGTCTCGTCCACCGAGATGCCGTCGAGCAGGAACGCGTTGCCCTGCTCGCGGTTGCCGTTCACGAACGGCCGACCTTGCCCACCCTGAACACCAGGTCCAGTGAATCCTGCCGGATTCGGCGTGATCGCACCGGCGACGAGCAGCGTGAGCTGCTGGAAATTGCGGCCGTTGAGCGGCAGGCTCACCGTCGTGTTGCCCGAGATCACCTGTCCCACGGTCGGATTTTCGGTCTGCAGAACCGCCGACGAGGCTTCGACGGTCACCTCGTCGGTCAACGCTCCGATCTCGAGCGTCAGGTCGACGCGCGCAGTCTGGTTGACCTCCAGCTGGAGGGGGTTCGATACGACTTTCTTGAAGCCGGTGGCCTCGACGGACACGACGTACGTTCCGATTGGAAGAAATGGAAGTCTGTAAACACCGGTCTCGCTCGTTGTCGTGGAGTGTTCGAGCTTCGTCGCCTGGTTGACTGCGACGACTTTGACATTCGGCACTGTCCCGCCGGCCGAATCCGTGACGGTCCCGGTCAGCGTTGCGGTGATGGTTTGCGCGACCGCCCCTGCAGGCATCATGACTAAGGCGACCGTGAACAGGATCAGCCCTGTCCAGAGGAAGCGTTGATGAGTCCTCATTTTTCCTCCCTTACCCGTTATTGATGGCGCGGCCGTGAAGGGCCGCCGCCCGCACATTTAGCGATCCACCCTTGCACTCTGTCGAAGAAACACTCTGCCTCCCACGCGGAGCGCGGGCAGGACGAATTCGGTGTAGCCATGCCGATGCTGGTGCGGCACGATCCCCGGCGGCTCCTCGGGCGATTCGTAGTGCACGGCGCCGAACGTCCCGCGGACGCGCAGTTGCACAGGCAATGGTTGATAGGCGTAGTTGAGCACGGTCACGAGCACGGTGTCGGTATCCGGCGACTGATACGGTGCGATCAGCACCGTGATCCCGTTCCAGATATCGACGACGCGATCGTCCGCGCCGAGCAGCTTGCGGATCTCGAACGCGAAGCTATTGGGATCTGAGACGCCGGCAGTCACCTTGTGAACCTTGCCGCCGCCTCGCGCGAACCGTTCGAGGGCGTCGAGCGCCGCGCCCTCCGGCTGGTCGAGCACGATGAGCAGCCGCAACGCCTTCAGATCGCGCGTTGCCAGCTGCACGGGAGTCAAAACCTCGAACGGCACGTTGTGCCGTGCGAGCAGGTTCATGGTCTCGAACCAGACCATGGGGTGTGACGTGATCACGCCGACGTTGACCACGGGACGGTAGCGAGTTGGGAAGTCCTTCGAGTAGAACTCGAGGTAGCGACGGATCTCGATCCACTCCGATCGCGCAGCCGCTTCGCCGGCGAGCAGCCGCTGCTGAAAGCGCTCGTGCAGCGGCAGCACCAGGTCGCCGCCGAAACTGCCCGCTTCGGCGATGGCGACCAGGTAGTGCTCGAGCGACGGCCCTTCGTCGATCTCGGAGCGCGTGATCGGCTGCCACCGATATGTCAGGAGCGGCGTCCGGCCCGGACGTTCCGCCTGCAGGATGCGGAGCAGCGCGGCATTGTTCTCGATCCACGGTTGGGCGGATCGGCCGGTCACCTGCAGCACATCGTTGTTCTTCGTGACCCAGTTGGTGCGGATATGCGGCCATTTCGCGCCGCTCTGCGCGACGAGGACGCGGTCTGCGGACAGCTTGAACCTGGTCCGCAACCCGGCAATGTCCGCGTCGCTGGCGTTGCCGGTCACGACAATGCCGTGCACCGGCGTGCCGGCCGGCGTGAAGCCGGACACGTTGGCGCCATCGACTTCCACGTAGACCTGATACCCTTCGGCAATCGCATGCCGCACGGCGTCCGCATTGGCGCCGGGCACGACGATCGTCGTGATGCCGAGGACCTGCTTCGATGGTGCCTGGGTCTGGTCCCATCGCACGAGGACGTCCGCGAACACACACGTCGCGGAACTGACCAGCGTCAGAAGTGCGAGGAGCACCGATCGGGCTGCGGTTGCGATCGTCATCGTGCTCGAGACAGCGACCAGGTCGCTGGATGCGAACCTTCGAGTCTGCCGTCGGCAGACACCCAATAGGCCGACACGCCTTCGAATCGAGTGAGCAGTTGCCTGGACGCCTCGACGGGAAGGAGCAAGACAGCGGTTGACAGGGCATCCGAGAGCGTGGCGCTCGGCGCGATCACGCTCACGGTCACACGACTGCGAATCGGCGCTGCGGCTTGCGGATCGACGATGTCGCCGGACTGATCCGGCTGCTGCGACGTCGATATGGACGTGTCCTTGAGGAACAGCGTCGGACCGTCAGAAGCCGATGACAGGTTGACAAGCCAGCCCTCGCGGTTCGGCGGTGCGCCCATGGCCGCAATCGAGCTGGAGCCCGCGTTGATCAACGCGTTCGTGATTCCACACGTGCGCAGGATCGCCATCGCGCGATCGACCGCGTAGCCCTTGCCGATGCCGCCGAGGTCGAGCGCCGCGCAGTCAGAATTGAGGCGCACCTGATCGGGCGCGCGAAGCTCGATCTTGTCGAAGCCTACGCAGCGCTTCGCTTGGGCAAGTTCCGCGTCCGACGGAATCCGGTTTTCGAGGCGGGCCTGCTTCCAGATCTGCACCAGCGGCCCGATCGTGACATCGAACTTCCCGCTCGAGAGCTGAGAAATCCGCAGTGACTGCTCGAGCACTTCGTAGAGGTTGGGATCGACACGCACGAACCCCGCTCGTCCGTCTCTCACCAGGCGGGAGAGGTCGCTGTCCTTGTCGAAATGACTCAGGATGCGATCGAGCCGAACGACCTCGTCGAGCGCCTTCTCGGCGGCGCGGCCAGCGACAACGCTCGACTCGTGATACACGAGCACGTCGAACATCGTGCCCATCGCGTAGCGCTGCCGATGTTGAAATACAAGATCCGACCCCAAGGGCAGCGATAGTGCCAACAGGGCTGGCACGACTAAGGCGTGCGAGCGAGCGTCGCGAGCGAGCCACGCGAACAGGGCGCGCCGGCGCAGCGGTGCGCGAGAGAGCGTGTTGGGGAGTCCGATGGGCGAAGCCCCTCGGTTAAGACTAGCGAAGCGCATACAACACGCCCGGATAGGTGGCGAGATAGATAGCGTCGTTCGACAGGATCGGCGTCGACTGCAGCGAGCCACCGAGGTTGGCACGCCACAGCTCCTTGCCACTGGCTGCCTCGAACGCCTGCGTGCCGCCGTAGAACGTCTGGATGCACACGACAGCGTCACCCGCGACTGGCGGTGCGGTCAGCGTCCGGAACGATCGTGATTTCCAGATTTCCTTGCCGTCGGCAACCGCGAGCGCGTAGACGTATCCGTCCTTGCCGCCGAAGTACACCGCGCCGCCCGACACGGCGGGCGACGAGTAAATGCCAAGGCCGGTCTCAACTTTCCAGCGGACCGCACCAGAAGCAGCGTCGAGCGCATAGAAGCGATGGTCTTCCGACCCAGCGAGCACGAGCCCATTGACCACCGCCGGGGAGGTGACCACGCTGTCCCCTGCGCGGAATCGCCATGATTCCTTGCCGGTGCCGCAGTCGAGCGCGTAGACGCTCCCGTCGCTCGATCCGAAATAGACAAGACGCTCCGCGGCGTACGCGGTTGAACAAATCTGCCCGTCGGTCTGGTGCGTCCACTTGATCGTGCCTCCGGCAAGATCGACCGCCCTGAACACACCGTCGTTCGACCCAAAGAACACGACGCCGTTTCGCACGATCGGGGATGTCCAGATCGAGCCGCCGGCCTCGAGCTTCCATCGCACGGCGCCCGTGCCCCGCTCGACGGCGTAGAGCACACCCGCGTCGTTGCCAAACAGCACCAACGGTCCCGATATCGATGGCGTCGAATCACTCGACCGGGCGGTCTCGACGCGCCACCGCTCCTTGCCGGTGCGGCTATCGAACGCGTAGAGGCATCCGTCTCGGCACGTGACGAACACGACGCCGTCGTGCAGCACCGGGCTGGATCGAACACCGTCGTTCAACGTTTGCTTCCAGATCAACTCGCCCGGCGACTTGCTTGCGGACGCAGTGGTCCCTCCCCGGCGGTCGTTGTCGCCGAGCAGGGTGATCCAGTTGGTCGAA
>Ga0114129_10018162_pt1 | contig 10015 bp, 5 predicted proteins | sample RhiMetdeltSRZDD1_FD_80071 | JGI IMG/M metagenome (GOLD analysis project Ga0114129, IMG submission 80071) | Populus rhizosphere microbial communities from Tennessee, USA - Rhizosphere MetaG P. deltoides SRZDD1 (version 2) (version 2) | ecosystem: Host-associated > Plants > Roots > Rhizosphere >...
CATCAGGAGGCGACTCTCCGCGCCGATGTCGTCGCTGAACGGCACCTTGGTGGCGTCGCCGCGCTCGGTCGCGATCAGCAGGCGGCGAAGGAAGCCGCCCATGGCGATGCCCCCGGTGCCTTCGTACGATGTGAGGCTGTTGGTTTCTCCTTGCGGGTAGTTGAACTCCTTCTGTCGCGTCTTGACGTAGATGTCGGTGTTGGTGAGCTCGCCGAAATAGATCTCAGGACGCGTGACCTTGATGCTCGGAATCGTGCTCTGCACCGGCATGTTGCTGAGAATCAGCGTCGGCAGACCTTCCGGCGTGAAGCCGTTCACGGGGTTCATCGTCACGCCGTAGCCGTGCGTGTAGATCAGCTTCTCGTTGATCCAGTTCCGGCTGCTTTCCGGCAGCCTGTCGACGTTGAGCTCGCGCGCGGCGAGCATCATCTGCCGGACGGTGCCTTCCACCTCGTAGCGGTCGATGTCGATGTCGGGGAAGTCGTAGTACGTGCGGATTTCCTGAATCTGCCGCAGCGTATCCTGCAGCGCCCGCCAGTCCCACAACCGGATGTTCTGCAGCGTCTCCTGGTTGTTCGCGGCGTCCGCGGCTTCGACGCTGGTCTCGGCCGGAAACGGCTGCTGCGCGATGCGATGGAGGCCGTACGCCTGCCGCGTCATCTCGATGTTGTGCGCGATGTACGGGCTCTCGCGCACCAGCTCGTTGGGCTTGACGATGAAGTTGCCGACGTACCAGGCGACGACGGTCACGATGGCGGTGCACAGGGCGGCCGGGACGACGGCGCCGATGAGCCAGCGAAGCTGAGGACGGAGGACAGCGTTGACGAGTGCCGCAACGGCGCCCAGGACGAGCGCGAACGCGATGATCAGCGAGCCGGTGAGCGTGACGTGCGCCTCGGTGTAGGTCACGCCGGCGAAGACCGTGTGATCGTCGAACAGTCGCTCGAATCGCCCGAGGTACACGCGCGCGGCCAGCATCAGCAGCGCGATCGCAAAGGCCACCGACAGGCCGCGCCATGCGCCAATCCCGTATCGGTCCCCCGCACCTGCACGAGGGACAGGTCCCCACGTACGCGTCAGCAGGCGGGTCCCGCCGCTGACGACGATGAAGAACACGGCTATCGCGCCGACCATCACCGCCAGCGTGAGAATCCATCCAGTCAGGAGCTGCCAGGCGGGCAGCGTGAACAGATAGAACACGATCGGCTTGCCGAAGATCGGATCGCCGGCGCCGGACGCTGCGGGCGCGTGCCAGTACGCGGCGAGGAGGGGCCACTCGGCCATCATGCCGGCGCCGGTGATGACGGCAACGAAGAGCGCGCCGCCGATCGCGATCAGCCGCAAGACAGGCTCGACCGGAAGCCGGATTGGCTGGCCGTTGATCAGGATCGGCAGGCCGGCCAGGTCCCCCAGGCGCGGCGGCTTCAGCAACAGAAACGATCCGTAGAGGACCAGGAAGGTGATCAGGAAGAACGCGGTAAAGATCCCCCCTTGCAGATTGAGCGTCCTCCAGAACACATCGGCGTATCCGAGCGAATCGAACCAGAGGGCGTCGACGTAGTACGAGAGCGTCGTGCCGCCCCCGATGAAGACGAGCGCGAGCACGGCGAGCAGCACGAACCAGATCCGCCGCCGGCGTTTCCGCGGCGGCCGCCAGTCGATTACCTCGTCGTCGCGGTCGCCTGGGATGCGGGCCATAGAGTCAGTACGTATAGCGTAGTGCGACTTGCGTCGTGCGCGGAGAGTATTGAGTGGATGCGCCGAGGATCCGTCCGAACGTCGCGTTGTTGATGTCGGTGGTCGGGAAGCCGAACTGGACGCGGTTGAACGCGTTGTACGCTTCGATTCTGAGCGTTAGCCGGTGTCCCGATCGCCTCAGGCCGAACGTCTTGTACAGCCCGAGATCGACGTTTTTGACGCCCTGTCCGAAGAAGGCGTTGCGCGGCACGATGGCGTCGATCGTATCGCCGAACGTCGTCGGCCGGAACGCCGCCAGGGGCAGCTGCTGGTCGGAGCGTGCCACGTCGTCCACGGATGCGCCAATGAGACCGCGGTCCAGGAGCACGGGCCGCGTCTCGGCGAAGCCGTCGAAGTTCAGGTCGCGGCCCGTCGAGTCGGTGACGCTGAAGGGAGTGCCTGACGCCAGCTTGACCACGCTGGCTACCTGCCAGCCGCCTAGCACCTGCCCCATCACATCGCGCCGTCCCTCAAGGAACGGGAGACGGTAGCTGGCGTTGAGCGTGAAGCGATGCGGCGTGTGAAAGCGCGAAAAGCCCTTCGCGAACCTCTCGTCGGGGCCATTCTGGTTCGAGTCGCCGGCACCGACCGCGGTAGCTTCGGATGTCGTGTCCAGCGACCGGCTATACGTATACGCCGCCTGGAACTGGAGTCCCGCCCGCAGCCGCTTGATCCATTCGACCTCGAGGCCGTTGTACCACCCTTTCGCGGCGTTGCTGATCAGCAGGTTGGTCCCGTACCGCGGGTCGGGCCGTCGTTCGGCGGTGCGCGGGACGCGAAAGCTGATTTCGTTGTCGGCGATCGGCACCGGGTTCGGACATTGCGCGGTTGGGTTCACGCCCGGAATCGTGCCGGTTCCCGCGCAGAAGACGTCCTTGGCGATGCGATCGATCCTCACGCCGCGCAGGTCCGGCGCGCCGGGCGCCGGCGCATTGTTCGGGTGATCGACAACGACGATGCCGCCGTCGAGCGGGGAGACCGGCAGGTTGCCGAGCGAGTACTTCAGGCGCTTGTCGCTGAAATTGCCTTCGTAGGCGATTTTCAGCGTCGAGGTCCACGGGAAGCTGCGCTGGAACGACAGGCTCCACTTGTCGGTCGACGGCATCTCGAGGTTTGGATCCGGCAGGGTCAGCGATATGCGCGCCGTCTGCGGGCCGGGGACGAAGACGAAGCCGAGACTCGGATCGGCGATGTTGAGGATGTTCGGCATGGTGCTGAACGTGCGGAGCGCCGCGTTGGGCGGGTTGAACCTCACGTTCGCGCCCGACTGGGAGAAGATCGACTGGAAGATACGGCCGTCGTAGCGTCCCCAGCCGCCCGCGATCGCGGCATTGTTCGGCCCGCCGGTCAGTCGCGCGAGCCATCCGCTCGCGGCTTTCGGGCTGTAGGCGACGCCGAGGCGCGGCTCGAGATTGTTCCTGTCGTCGCCGTAGCCGTAGTCGATGCGGCGTTCCTTTTCATGCGGCGCGCCGACGTATTCATAGCGCAGCCCCAGACTCAGCGTGACGCCGCTCCGTACGCGCCATTTGTCCTCGACGTAGCCGTTGTACTCCGCCGTCCGGTTCTCGAGATAGAACGGGCCGTAGCCTTTCTGGTAGCTCTGCACGCATCCATCGAGAAACGCCGCATAGGGCGTGTCGTACGTGACGCCGCCGCACGTGCGGTTGAACGTCCAGAAGCCGCGGGAGAAATTGTCGGCGAGATCATCGAGACCCTGCCGGCGGATGTCCACGCCTGCCTTCCACGAGTGTTGCTCTCGCAATAGCGTCAGGTTGGAGACGAACTGATGATCCTTCTGATCCCGGTGAATCGGAAAGTTGCCGGCGTTCCCGATGAGGGAACCTGACACGGGCGAGGCTGTGAACCGGATGATCGGCGTGTCGTCGCCAGCCGCGATGTCGACGTTCGTCGAGCGGAGCCCGAGCCCATACCGAAACTCGGCGACCATCGCCTTCGACACGATCCGCGTCCAGGTGATGCCGAGGTTCTGCTGGCGGTTGTTCTGCAGCGCCTGTTCCCCCACGACGACATCGTCGGCTTGCCGGATCTGGTGGGTTCGCTGCCAGCGGACCACGATCGTGTCGCCGCCGGGCCGGAGGTTCCAGTCCCCACGGCCGGACACGTCGTTGTCGGGCTGATCGAACGCGATCTGGCCGGCGAACGTCCGGATGCTGCGCACATCGTTGTTGATCATCGCCCCGGGGAAGCGGGAGAGCACCGAGTCGATGAAGGCGCGATTCTCGGGCGTGTCGTTGCCGCGGGTGAGACGGGGCGCCGCCAGCTCCGCCGGCAGAAAAAAGTCGCGCGTGTAATTGAGGAAGCCATCCCGCGAGGTCGTGTCCGCCGCCCCATACCCGAACAGCCGTCCACGCACGACCGGGAAGCCGACCGTCACGCCGTCTTCCATGCGCTGGTTGACCGGCTTCGGCACGCTGGTCGAGAAGAACGCTTTCGCGTTCAGGTCGCTGTCCTGGCGATAGATGTACGCGTCGCCGTGGATCTGGTTGGTGCCGGCCTTGGTCTGGACCAGCACGACGGCCCCGTCGCCGCGCCCGAACTCCGCGGAATAGCTGTTCTTCAGGACCTGGAATTCCTGAATCGTCGAGATGGCGGCGCCCTGGCGGTGCTGGTTCTCTGACGAATCGTCGTTGTTGACGCCGTTGATCTGGAAGGTTGCACCGCGGGTGCCGGTGCCGTTGAAGTTGATCGACGATCCCGAGGAGGTCGTGGGATTGTTCTGGCCGCTCGTCGGGTTCTCCTGAAATCCGGTGAAGGTCTCCGCCAGGCTGAGGAAGCTTCCCGGACTCAGCGTCGGCTTGTCGGCGATCTGCTCGGCGGTCAACGAGCTCGTGACTTCCGCGTTCGCCGTGTTCACGGCCGGCGGCGCGGCGGTGACGGTGACATCCGCCGTGAGCCGCGGCTCCAGCGTGAAGTCGATCACGCGCGTCTGATTCAACCCGACGTCAACGTTGTCGCTCGTGACAGTGCCGAAGCCCGTGAGCGTGGCCGTCACGCGATAGCGGCCGATCGGCACGAACGGCGTCGCGTAGAATCCGGTTTGGCTCGTGACGACGGTTCGGATCTGGCCGGTGTCGATGTGGCGAACGGCGATCGTGGCGCCGGGCAGGACACCGCCGCTCGAGTCGACGACCCTGCCCTGGATGGTGCCCGTCACGGTTTGCGCCCGGGCGGCCCCCGCGACGCCGACAAGGACGGCCACGACGCCTGCGCACACGCGCGCGAGGCGCCCGGGTCTTCCGTCCACCTTCGTCCTCGTCAAACGTCAGCCCGATTCATCGCAGCGGCTTGGCCTCGCCCACGCCGTAGTCCTTCCAGGCGTGGTCTTCCTGCACGGCCGCGGGCGCGGCGACGGCGTTGCCGAAGACCGGTTCGGGCGTCTGGTGCCGGATCGGCGGCAGATGACGCAGGTACACGACCACCGCATGACGGTCCTCTTCGCTCCAGATCGAAAAGGACCCCCACGGCATGCTCGTCGTCGGCACGACGTGGCCGTCGGGAAACACGCCGCTTCGCAGCACGCGTTTGATTTCATCGTCGGTGCGCCGGCCGAGACCCGTTTCCTTGTCCGGCGTCAGGTTCCGGCTGACGTACGTCGCCTGACGCGTCTTGCTCTTGAGCCCGCCGCCCGCCAGGTATTTCGTGAGGTCGGGCCCCTGCGGACCGTTCGTCGCGTGGCAGCCGTTGCAGCCGGCCGTCATGACGATGTACCGGCCGCGCTCTGCGATCGCCCGCTCGGCCGGATCGGTGATCCCCTCGACCCCGGGCGCGGCCTGGGCCATGGCCTTGCCGAAATCCTCCGGCGACATGGTGAAGAACGGCGGGATGAAATACAGAAACGCGCCGAGCGCGCAAAGCACCAGGACGACGATCACCAGTGCCGCCCATTTCAGGATCCGTATCATCGCGCGCCTCCCTGTCTGCCCGCGTTGCCTGTGAAGATGGCAATCGGCGGATCGCCGCCGAGTACCAGGAGATTGAACTTGCCCCACAGGTACGGGATCAGCCATTTGTATTTCGGCGGCGGCACCTTGTTCGAGACGGGAGGCACGGTGCGCAGATAGGCGACGATCGCGTCGATGTCCGACTGCTTCATGGTCGAGTACGACGGCCAGTCCATCGGGAACGGGAGGAGCCGCGTGCCGTCCCGCAGCGTGCCTTTCGTGATCACGCGCTTGATCTCGTCGTCGGTCCAGTTGCCGAGCCCGGTTTCCTTGTCCGAGGTCAGATTGCCCGTCGGGAAGTCGCCGTATGGGTTGATCCGGAGGAGCAGGCCGCCGGCGAGCCGCATGCCGGGCAGCATTCGCTTCTGCTCATCAACCGGCGAATGGCACACGACACAGGCTAACGCGTCGACGAGATGCGCGCCGCGCTTCACCGGATTCGCTTTGGCTTCCGCCTCCTCGCGGGCGTACAGGTCCGCGACTTCCTGCGCCGTCATCGACCACACCGGTTTTCGACCGAGCGAGACCATATAGTTGGCGAGGTCCCACATCTCCGCGTCTGTCGCCGCCTCGGCGAAGGAGGGCATCGGCGTCCCCGCCATCCCGGTGCGGAACCGCAGATACACGTCGCGCGATGTCGCGCCGCCGCGAAAGGTCCACGGCTGCGTCAGGTCCGCGGCGGGCAGCGGCTGCTGCCGGTCGTCCTGAAACTCGGTCGCAACCGCACCGGTCCCGCGGCCATCGGTCCCGTGGCATTTGCCGCATTGGAGCTTGTCGTACACCTGCTGCCCCCGGCTGATGCTCTCGGGCGATGAAGGCGTCCCGGCCCCGAGCGTGACGACCTTCGGAGGCGTACCGAACTGCGGCGACAGGCTTTTTGTGTACGCGACGACGTCCTGGATGTCGGAGTCCGAGAGAATACGATCCCACGCGGGCATCGCCGTCCCGTACAACCCCTGACGGACCGACCGCACGAGGTCGTCGTCGGTTGGGACGCTTCCGGTCTCGGTGGAGCGGATCTTGTAGCGCCCGCTCGAGAGGTCGCGCGGCCGGGGCGCGACATAGGCGGCGCTTGGGCCGTCGCCCTTGCCGTCGGGGCCGTGACATTCGGCGCAGTGCTTGTCGTACACCGCCTTCCCGCGCCCCTGCGCCTCGAGGCGCGTTCGTGTGACGCCGAGGACGGCCGCGAGGAAGACAGCGGCGATGACGACACATGCCAACGCCAGTGGCCGAGAGTTGAGTTTCATCGTGTCGATCGACTCCTGCTGCAAATGAGACTGAATCATACGATCAAGACGATCTTTCCGAGCGCGCCGGGCTCCATCACGGCCGCGTGCGCCTTCGCCGCGTCGGCGAGCGGCATTTCGCGACCGATCACCGGGTTGAGCGTGCCGTTGGCGAGACCGGCGATGATCGCGGCGTGGATTTCCGTCACGTCGCGATCCGGGGCGTTGAACAGCGTCATGCCGAGGATGGCGGCGTCGCGACCCATGAGCTGACGCGGGTTGATCTCGATCGGACCGCGGCTGCCGACGACGACGACGCGTCCGTGTTTGGCGAGCAGGGCAAGGTCGCGGTCGAGGTTGATGTGCGCCGCCATCTCGATGACGGCGTCGACGCCGCGGCCGTCGGTCGCGCGCATGATCTCGTCGGTGTAACCCGGCGTCCGATGATTGACGAGCACGTCGGCGCCGTGCGCGCGCACGACCGCGAGCCCCTCGTCGGTTCCGCCGCTGCCGATCACGCGCACGCCACGGGCGTGCGCCAATTCCACGACCGCCAGACCGACGCCTCCGGTCGCACCGTGCACGAGGATCGTCTCGCCCGGCCGAACGGCGGCACGGTGGAAAAGCGCGCGATGCGCCGTCGCGTAGGGTACTCCGAGCGCGGCGCCTTGAGCGTACGACGTGCGGTCGGGAAGTCGAAACAGCTGGGACGGCGAACAGAGCGCGAGCTCGGCGTACGTGCCGGCGCCGCCGGGCGAACTGCCGTAGCCCGCGATGTACACGCGATCTCCGCGCGCGAATGCCTTGACGTTGGCGCCGACAGCTTCCACATCGCCTGCGCCGTCGGATCCCGGCGTGTACGGCAGCGACGGTTTCCGCGCGTACGTGCCGGTCCGGATGTACGCGTCGACCGGATTGACGCCTGCCGCGCGAGTCCGCACGAGGACCTCGTCTGCACCGGGCGCGGGATCCGGCAGCTCTTCGAGCCGCATGATCTCGGGGCCGCCGAAGGCGTGGACGCGGATGGCTTTCATCGGTTGCGAGATACTCCGTGTCTCCAAGCAGCGGATGCTATCATGGGAATTTCATGTCAATGGCAAGGCTCCACAAGACTGTGGGCGTGAAAGTCGGTCACGTCCAGGTGGGCGGCGGTGCGCCGATCGCGGTGCAGTCGATGACGCTCACCGACACCGCCGACGCGCGCGCGACGGCGGCGCAGTGCATCGAGCTGGCCGAGGCCGGGTCGGACCTGGTGCGCGTCACGGTGAACCTGCCGGACGCGGCGGCCGCGGTCCCGGAGATCAAGCAGCGGATGCTGGACGCGGGCTGCCACGCGCCGCTCATCGGCGATTTTCATTACAACGGCCACCTCCTGTTGACGAAGTATCCCGACTGCGCGCGCGCGCTCGACAAATACCGCATCAATCCGGGCAACGTGGGGACGGGACGCCGGCGCGACGAGCAGTTCGCCACGATCTGCAGCGTCGCCGTCGACAACGGCAAGCCCGTGCGAATCGGCGTCAACGGCGGCTCGCTGAATCAGGAGCTGGTGGTCGCGAAAATGCAGGAGAACACCGATCGCGACCTCGGCAAGGCCTCGGAAGAGATCATCAACGAGTGCATGGTGCTCTCGGCGATCGAGTCGACGGCGCTGGCCCTCGACAGCGGCCTTCGCGAAGACCAGATCATCATCTCGTGCAAGACCTCCCGCCCCCGCGATCTCATCTCCGTGTATCGCGATCTCGCGCGCAAGACCAGGCAGCCGCTGCACCTCGGCCTCACCGAGGCCGGCATGGGCATCAAAGGCCTCGTGTGGTCGGCGTCGGCGATGGGCACACTGCTCGAGGAAGGCATCGGCGACACGATCCGTGTCTCGCTGACGCCGCGTCCTGGGGGCGATCGCCGCGAGGAGGTCTACGCGGCGTGCGAGCTGCTGCAGGCGCTCGGGCTGCGGACGTTTTCGCCGAGCGTCACGGCGTGCCCCGGCTGCGGCCGCACCACGAGCACGACGTTCCAGGAGCTGGCGGAGCGGATCCAGGCCTACGTGCGCAACCAGATGCCGGCGTGGAAGACCACCTACGAGGGCGTCGAATCGATGACGCTCGCGGTGATGGGCTGCGTCGTCAACGGGCCCGGGGAATCGAAGGCGGCCAACATCGGGATCAGCCTGCCCGGCACCGGCGAGGCGCCGACCTGCCCGGTCTACATCGACGGCAAACACGTCACGACACTGCGCGGGACGTACGACGAGCTCGCCGCGGAATTCCAGCGCCTCGTGGATGACTACGTCGAGCACACCTACGCCCGACGCTGATCGCCTTCTGCGCGACGCCCTGCATCGCGTGTGGGGCTTTTCCGATTTCCGTCCGCTCCAGCGCGACGCCATGCACGCGATCCTCGACGCGCGCGACAGCGTCGTCGTGCTGCCGACGGGCGGCGGGAAGTCGCTGTGCTTCCAGGCGCCCGCGATTATCGAAGAAGACGCTCGCCTAAGGGCTCGCGCTCCATCGCGCCATGGTCTCGCGCTCGTCGTCTCGCCACTCATCTCGCTGATGAAAGATCAGGTCGACGGCCTCCGCGCCGACGGCGTGGACGCCTCGTTCTTGAACAGCACGCTGCTGCCGCACGAGCGCGACGAGGTGCTGGCGAGCGTGCACGCGGACCGCTGCCGGCTGTTGTACGTATCACCGGAGCGCATCGTCGGAGAGGGCAGTCAGGCGCTGCGCCGCGTGCTGCAGCGGGCCGGGGTGCGATTCATCGCCGTCGACGAGGCGCACTGCATCAGCCAGTGGGGCCACGACTTCCGGCCGGAGTATCGACAGCTCGGGCGCTTGCGCGACGATTTTCCGGACGTCGCGGTGCATGCCTTCACGGCCACGGCAACCGACCGCGTCCGGCGCGACATCGTGAGCGAGCTGCGGCTGCGCGATCCGCTGGTGCTGGTCGGATCGTTCGACCGGCCGAATCTCACCTATCGCGTGCTTCGCCGCGGCAATCTGCATCGTCAACTGCTCGACATCCTCGCGCGCCACCCCGATGAAGCCGGAATCGTGTACTGCCTGTCGCGGCGCGAGGTGGAATCGCTCGCCG
>Ga0114129_10018163_pt1 | contig 10015 bp, 11 predicted proteins | sample RhiMetdeltSRZDD1_FD_80071 | JGI IMG/M metagenome (GOLD analysis project Ga0114129, IMG submission 80071) | Populus rhizosphere microbial communities from Tennessee, USA - Rhizosphere MetaG P. deltoides SRZDD1 (version 2) (version 2) | ecosystem: Host-associated > Plants > Roots > Rhizosphere >...
ATGGATACCAAGACCGGCAAGGTGGAATACGGCGTGGTCTCAATGGCGTCGGACGATCATTTGATCGCCGTCCCCTGGAATGCGTTCAAGGTCAATCGTGAAACGGGCAATGTGCGCTTGAACCTCACACGCGACGAGATGAACACGTACCTCGTTCCAAAGGAATTCAACGAACTGTCGCCGAGCCTTAAAGAGCTCATGACGGAAATCGAGCAAAGCCGTGCCGACGCGAAGAGCAAACCACGGCAACCGGCAGGAGGGACCTTCCGCTGATCACGTTGAAGATCGCCGTGTGCTGACCGGTTTAGGCCGAGCGGCTTGAAGGGGTATCGGGTGTCGAAGCGGGTGACAGACCGTCGGATTTAGGCCATCGTTTCCTGATGGACGCGTCATAACCGTCTCGACCCGGTACTTTTTCAGGCCAGGCGGCAAAAGCAGTCTCACCCTGCTCCTGCTTTTCCCACACTTTCAAGACGACATAGGCGTCAGAGTCATAGCACCCAAGATTGACACCGTCAGTCCCCAGAACGATCAGACCTGCCAAAGCCCTTCAGACACATCCCGAAAAGGTCGGCTGGTCGTTCTTGAGGCAATTGAGAAGAAGGGTGGGATCCACGTTGCCAGTTATACCAAGCAACTACCGCGTCAGGAAAGATGATCAGGGCCATGCGGCGAATGAGAGGAGCGTGGCGAAGCCATGGCTAGGTCGGATTGAAAACCTCCTCTAGAATCTCGAGGATTGTTTTCTGTACCAAATCGGTGGTGATTTCGGATGCGGCAAAATTCCCGCGCGGACCGGCAAAGGCACGGCGGGTTTTGACCGACGTCGTCGCATGAATAGTGATCGAGCTGTGCCCCGTGCGAGCAAAGGAAATCGAGACCGCGTTTTCGGGCGCATAGGTAGACGTGCGGACACCGACCGTGACGCTCATGGTGATTTTGGCGTCTCGTTTTCTTTTTTCATCTCCGGCTTCCGATATTTCACAGCCATGCCCTCTGGCTTTGAGCAGGGCTTCAATATCTTCCATCGCAGGACGAATGACCTGTGCTCGAACTCGGTCAAACTCGATGTAAAAAGCATCTTCTTTGGATTGTTGGAGATCTTTTGCATCTTTGGAATCCGCCAATTTCTGCTCGAAGCTTTTCAATATGGATTCTAAATGCAATTCGTCTTCTTTTTTCATACCTTCATCTCCTCATTCGTCGGCTATCCGTCATTGTAAGGCAGTTATCTGCCAAACTGCTACAGGCCGTCGGACGATGCTTGGATGTGATTACCTGCGCCGAAAGACCTCCGCGGACACGCCTGCGGGCGCGCTCGCCTTCGGGTCGGCGAACACCGCGCGCCAGCGGTTCAGTCCGAGCACTCCTTCGCCATAAGGGATGGTGGCAACCTGGCTCCGATGCTCCGCGATCGCCCGCATTTTCTTCGCCACATAGGCATCGATATATTCGAGACGGTCCCAGGTGCTGAATGGGCCCCAGATTTCGTAAGCCCAGGTGCCGGCGCTTGGGGCGTGGCCGGTTTCAAGGAGGCTTTCCGTAACCAGCGTACCGACTAAGCGATGCGCCGGATGTCGATCATGCTCTTGGTCCAGGGTATAGACTTCAATCGGCCGAAGGCGACGAATGATCTCAGTGAGTTGCTGTTTGACCGCAATGGCATTGATGTCTTCCGCGGCATCAGGCTCATCGAAGAACACGACATCCTTCACGCCCAGGACGCCGGCCGCGGCAAGCGCTTCCCCCCGTCTCACCTCGGCCATCCGCTGCTCGGTCCATGCAAACGGGTTCGACGCGCGCCCGCCGTTGGTGACGATGACTGACGTGATGATCGCCTGCTCGGCTAATTTTGCGACGGTCCCGCCCATGCCGATCTCCATGTCATCGGGGTGAGCGCTGACAATTAAGATGTTATGGCTCATTGAGCGCGGTTTTCACCTCACCCGTCAACAGAAGTGATCTCGTCCGCTCTTTGGCGGAAGGCATAAGCCGCTACCTGACCTTCTTCCAGTAGTCGATACAGACGCGAGGCAAGGCCTCCTCTGAGAAGGTACAGCGCGTGCGGCTGCAGAGTACGCCTGGCTGAGATGGCCGTCAATTCCGGATGAAGAAGCGCGGAGAAGGTTTGATCTGTGGAGGAGAACTGGAAAGAGAAGACGATGACTCAACCGCAGCCACTATCGGACGAGCCAGTCACTCCAGGATCTTCCGGTCACCGTCATGCGCAACATGGCGGACAGATCATCCATGGCCCCGGCGGCACGCAAGAGGTCGACTGTGGTGCTATAGCCCGTCTCGAAGCTGAAGGTTGTCGTTGACAGGGGGTTCCGGAAGGCATCCCAGCTCAAACGGCTCTTGGCGTTGAGCTTCCCGAGGTCCAGATTCCCCATGTCATTGTATGTGTGACTGTATGAGCTTCGCACGCTGACATCGAGATTCTGAGGGGTGCGATACGCCAAGCCGATCTCAGCGGACGGCGTCTCCACCCGTTGTCCCGATACCTGGTTACGCTCATCTGTCATGCTGACGGCGGAGGTCAGCGTCACCGGAGGCGCCGGGGAGTACGATCCCGAGATCCCATGGCGGATCCTCAGAGAAGACCCCGCGGGATGCATGAGATCGTCCGTCACCGCATACTCGGTTCCAGCCCGGAGCTTTACACTGGAGATTTGATATGTAAGGGACGTTTCCATGATGTCGCCTTTATTGAGGGCGGTCGTGAGTCCGATCGGATCCGGTGCGCTGTTCGACACTGCCTGAGTATAGGCGACGGTCACGATCGGCCATGCCGGAAGTGTCAGATCAAGCGCAAACCGTTTTTGTAGCGTGGTCATGCCAGCCTGAGGCGAATTCGGAACGATATTATGAGAGATGTGCTGAATCGTGCTCGTCATGGCGCCGATATTCGTCCGCCAGCCGACCCATCCTTCCCGTGATTCTTGATCGCGGTTCACGATTGCGGATTCGCTCGCCGGGCGATGTCTTGCGCCATAGGTGAAATGCCGCTCCGTTCCAGCCAGTCCGAGTCGGACAGCCTGATACCTGTCGTCACGGCCGTAGTCTGCCGAGTATTCGCGTCGTTCCGTCGCCGTTCCGTCACGCAGGAACCTGCCATTGCTCAGCGGCCCTTGAATTTCGACATCTCGCGCAGGCTGATCGTGTGATTCTATAACGAGATCGGGCGTCCCGCTGGGCGACGCTGTCGCCGGTGCCCGATCATCGGATGAGATTGCGCTGTTTGAGAGCGCGATGACCTGCGCCGTTGTAAAGACAGCACACAGGAGAGCGCCAAGGTCTCCGCGCCACAAACACCACACGGTTTCCTCCTAGTGCGTTGGGGGGATGGAACGGATATAAAGATAGCACCAGGAGGAAGAAGCGCAAGATTATAATACGTTGCAGTGGTGACAATGGTGGGCCGGAAGGCCGGCCCACATTTTGGCAAGGTTCAGTTGCTCAATGCCCCGCTGCTCTCAGCACCTCGATCAGGTCTTTGTCTTCTACCACCGGCGTGATCTGTAGATACAGGACATCGCTCCACTCCAGGGCAAATTGAGTCAACGGCTTCGCATCGTCGCTTTCCAGCAGGTCGAACCCTTGGCTGAAGTCGGCTTGCATCCATCGTCCCAATAACTTGGCGTCTTTTGGTGGCTGGCCTCCGGTTTTCATGAAACGCTGGATGGCCTCGTCCCGCTTTGCTTTGTCAACCGGCATCGTAAAGGTCAGCATGAATTTCATGGTGGCCCTCCTGTGAGAGTGATGATGTGATTAAGGTCGATTCGACGGTCTTGCCCACCTCTACGGCTTCCCGACGGAATCGGATGTGTCGGCTTATTGGTTGAGCGAAACTTACGACAGGGCGGAGGCCGCAGGCAGCTGCTGCCGTAGCACCGCTCTGGGGCTCATGCTCGAGAGCGAGGAGGGCAGGTCCTAGTGTGTTGAAACCGCCGTGGGGCGGTTCACTTTGGGCAAGGTGGAATCCTCGAGGATTTGGTCTCGGATCTGTTTCACCGCTTCGGAGAACGCATGATTGAGGCGTTCCCCCGGCGGCATCTCTCCGGTTGGAGTAAAGGTCTCACGGAAGCTCGACCGACCGGTGTATTCCTTGACCGGTTCCCCGCTCGGCTTTAGTAAGACCACCGTGAGATCGGCCTCCCCACTCGCGACATAGGTATTGACGCGGAGGATCCGCGCCACCATTCCCGCTCCTGGGGCATAGGTCCAAAGCTGGGGCCGGTAATGTTCGTAGAATTTATTGATCCGGCCCGACAGAATGAGATCCGGCTGCGGATCGTAAGGCGTCAGGTGGCGAAACACATGGGTGGCGGACAATTCCTCGATCAGCGCGTGCTCAACCTGCCCCGTGAGCTCCTTTCCTGAAGCAGTCTTGACCTTGGGCGCAATGACTCCGAAGCTCTCATGGCCTGACAATAAATCGCGGGCGGTTTGTAACGAATGAAACTCGACCGTGGCATCGACGGTGTCCGGGCTTTCGAGCAGAGACACGTCCGGCTCATAACGATGGGCACAGCCTGAGGCAAGGAGGACAAGGGCCAGCGAGACCGTCGACAATATCACACGACACGTCATATGCATCTCGATCTCCAATGAGCCAGTAAATGACGACAACTGAGAAGAGCACTGTTGGTTCATATGGCGAGGGGCAATGTCCCTGCCCCTCGCCACGGTCCCATCCAGGCGGGATCAGTGACCGACGCCGATAAGCCAGAGAATAAGAATCAAACTGAGTGGGACGCCAAGCAGCCACATCAATATGAGCATCATGGTATTACCTCCTTACGCAGCATCGCTGAGATTGCGTTTCGCCCGCCGATAGGTGAGCGACATCGGTTCCCCCGAGGCCATCCAACCACCCACGACGCTACCCACCAACCCAAGTAAGAGCGCGGTGATCGACCCGAGCGCGGCGTTCCGCGCGATGACCGCGGCGTTCGGGTCAGCCGCGACCTTCGTCGAAGATGCCCAGATCGGGGTGCCCGCCAATCCGCCATACCAGCCGCCAAAGAACGATGCGGCGCCGAAGGCGGCGAGCAGGAGTAGGAGCGGCACGGCCACGAGCCACACAATGCCTCCTTGTAGCGAGGCATTTTCAGCCCTTCTCAGGCCGGCGATTTTGGCTGCCACCCAGCCGCCGATTACAAACGAGAAGAACGCCCCCCCGACGCTAAAGAGCAGCGTACCTAAGCCGAACTCACTCCACTTGGTGACACGCTGACCGAGTTGGTGCGCGCCCACAGAGACGCCGATCAGCCCGAACAACAAGGCTGCGGCCAAGGCTGCCAGGGCACCCACCCAAACGGCGCTCCAAGCCACCGGCCATGGTCGGGATCCTTCCTCAGTAAACCCAACCCGGACGATCCGTTCTTCAATTTCCAGTTCCGGTTCTACTGCCACCGTACTGCGCATGGTGTACCTCCAACTGCTTTGCCGACGCTTGAAAAAACCCCGCACACTTCATTTAGGATAGTGCAAGGCCAGGACCAGGCCATGCAATTGTGTAACGCATTGTTTAAACAGGTTCCCAGACAACGGAACCATTCCACCCGACGACTCAAGCGAACAAACTGTCCTCACCTTTTAACGAGTAGTCCAGCCCGGGTTCGCTGAGGATGGCACAGAAGGGGTGTATTGACTGGGGATCGGTGATCCCTAGTTTGTACCGATCACACGGGTATCTTCAGAGATACCATTTCGTATCCGCTATGATAATCCGCCAGGCTATCCTGAATCGCATTCCATGTCATTCACATTGAAAGGAAAGAGAAATTTCAATGGGTTCGTTGGTACAAAGAATGCGTCCACGGAATGGTTGAGACCGTCGAGGACTGATCCCGATGAAGAAATCGGACTCCATGGGCATTCAATCAACGGTAACCCCGCCGGAGGGAAGCATGGTTGGTTCGAAGGCCGTCCCGGCCTTGTCCCCTCTTCTCTGTCTCCTTGGAGCGGTTGTCCTGCTGAGCTCAATTACGCCTGTCATTAAATATGTGTTCCAACACAGCGAACTCCATCCTATCGGCATGGCGGGGTTCCGCGTGACGATCGGCTTTTTCTTCCTGTTTGTGAGCACGCTCCTCTGTGATCGCCGGGCGGTTGGAGGCGCGAAGGGCATCGGTCAGGGAGATATGGCCAAGTTGATCCTGCTGGGGCTCATGGGAGTCGCCTCCTATGCCGTCGCCGCCTGGGGATTGCTGTATACCAGCGTCACCCATTACATCCTCATTTACAGCCTGATGCCGTGTTTCACGGCGATGTTCAGCTGTGTGTGGGCGAAGGAAGTCATCAGTCCCGTCAAGCTGATCGGGACTTTGATTTCATTGAGTGGCTGTCTCATCGCGGTCTCGGATGGGGTGCTCGAATTCGGCATGAGCTCGGCCGCCGGCGATGCGCTGGTCATGCTGTTTACCATCATGATGGCCGCCCATCTGGTGTTGAGTTCAGGGATGGCGAAACAGGTTCGGCCGTTACCGGCGAATGCCCTGATGTTTGGCGGAAGCTCCCTCGTCTTGTCCCTGCTCATGGTGTTAGTCGGTGCAACCGGATGGCCGGCCGCGAAGCTGGACGATTTTTCTCCTGTGACCGGCGTCTTGGTGGTCTATGTGGGCATGGCCACTGCAGCGGTCTTCTTGTTGCGATATCTAGCCCTGCGATCGCTGACCCCGATGACCGTCGGCGTCTATCACAATCTGGTCCCTGTGTGTACGATTTTCATCGCAGGCCTGTGCCTTGATGAAGTCGTCGAGATAGGCACGATCGTGGGAGGGGTCTGCATCATCGCCGGTGCCGAGCTGGTCCGGCGCGCGCCTTCCATCGGCTGGAAATTGGAGAGCGATTGGCAGGTTACTGGAGAGAGTTTACCTGATCCAACGGTGATCCGAACGGCCTGAGTGGCAATTCAACCGCGTGCGCCTATGGAGGCGTTATGATCGAACCAACGGATACCAAACATCCGCCGCAGGTCGGGCACGAAGATGTGGAAAAACGGTTGGCGCTGATGACGGAAGAGCTCAACCGGGCCAACAAGGCGATCCAGGAAAAAAGTCGTCAGCTGGAACAGCTGACCGCTTCGTTCGAGGCTCTGGAAGCGGCGAACGAGAAGCTCCGCAGATTCGATGAGCTAAGGTGGGCTTTTTGGACGATCGAATGATCAGCACGCCGACCATTCGGGCCGCGTGACTCCGGACTGCTCGCCTCGGCTCCGCAGTGCCGGAAGCCATTACGAGAGAACTATTTGGGGACGGCGACGTTCCGACTCATGATCTCACGCTCGGCCTCCAACCAGTCGTCGAGCGGGCCTCGAGCGGTTCGGTACTCAAAGAGCTCATAGGCGCGCTGTGCAATGAGCTGGTTCAGAACATCGGCCTCAGCCGTAGGACTATGAGGTTCGGCTGCTCTGGCCTGGGTCTTGCTGACTTTCTCCGAGGGCCTTCTCTTCGTCGTCGCCGGTTCTCTCGATAACATACAGCCTCCTCGCAATGAGGTCACCCTTTTTCGGAGGGGGATACTAGTACGAAAACGACTGTTCATCAATCAGGTAAAATACTTCGTCGGTCTTGGCTGGCCGACCGAGAGCCCAGTCCAGGACCCACCCGCCCGATCGACACGGTCCCCCGCTCGTCTGTCATGGAATTGCGCGCCGGTTCCCGGCCTCGGCTAGTGTTGCCTGACCCACTCTCGTACGCGAGGGAGCACCAGTTCTTGCAGGAGGATTTTGAGGCACGCGGCGACGGGAATTGCCATGAGGACGCCGAAGAACCCACCCAGCGCGCCACCGACGAACAAGACGATCAGAATGGTCGCGGCGCCCATGTCCGTGGAACGACTTTGAATCCAAGGCGTCAGGATCCATCCTTCAATGAGTTGTGGAATGAGATAGGCCAGGCTCGGCCACAGGAGCACTGCGACCCATGTGATGGCCTCTCCGGATGTCGCCGCATCGAGATATTTGAAGATCAGGGCAAGCGGCCAGCCGATGATCGACACATACGGAACGATGGTCAGCAGCCCGGTAATACAGCCCAAGATCGACCAATAGGGCAGGTCCACCAAGGCGAAGGCCACAGTAAAGAGTGCAACAGAAATCGCGGCGATCAGGAACCGGCCCCAAAAGAACCCACTCACCGCTTGATCCATCTTTTCGACAACCTCGAGAATGCGTTCCTTCCGGCTTGCCGGCAAGTACGATCGCAAATGCTGGACACCGCGTTCGTAGTGGATCGCGAAAAAGAAGAAGTAGACGGGTACCATGAAGATAGAAATGAGTATGTCGCTGATCTTGCCGATCAGGAATCCGAGCACGCCCACTGCCTGCCCCGTGCCGCTCACCACGGGCTGAAGGGTGCCCACCGGGTCCTTTTTCACGTCTGACATGAGACCACGGAGATGCTCGGCAAGACTGCCAAGGCCCAGCCCCTGGTGAGCCGAGAGGCTTTCGAGGTACTTGGGGGCCTTCTCAGACAGCGTACGGATCTGATCGGTGACGATCGGCCCGAGCCATGCCAGCATGCCATAGATGGCTCCAATCATCAGGGTGATGATAGCCAGCACCGTCACGGCTCGCGGGACACGCCATCGCTTCTTCGTCCACCCGATTACCGGGTTGAACAAGTAGGCCAGGATTAGGGCCACGAAGATCGGCGCCAACACACCACGTAAGATGTACGCCAGCCAGACGAGCGATCCGCAGAGCAGAATCCAAAACAAGTCTTGGATGGCGACAATCTGCCAGATGTGCAACCGCGCCGCTGCCGGTATGCGTTCCGCAGATATGCCGGCGTGTTGAGGTTCGACTTTCCGCACCGGGCGCCGTGGGTCTTCCGTGTGTCTTTCCTATTTTGACTTTTCGTCCGTCCGGCCGTGCGGGAAGATGTCCTCGAACGGCCGACCTTTGATTTTCTCGAGGCAGTCGCGCAGGGCCTCGTCGGCTGAGTGGCCCCAGCCGGAAAACTGCATGTCTCCATTCACGACGAGATGGGGCACCGCAATCCAGGTGCCTCTCTTCGGGCCGGAAAGCACCTGATGAACGAGAATATTGAAATTCGCCCCTTCGCCCGTCAGGTGATACTGCGTCACCTGCGATAACGTCCTCTCCTCGAGGAGGCTGTCCCACTCTCCCATCGGTCGTTATTCCGTGTGCCCGTCCCGAGCCGCCGTTTCATTCCGCCGGTTTTTCGAACGGCGTTGCTTGGATGGTTGCGTCGGTTTCGTTGCTCCCGTCGTCGCCCGCCGTCCGCCAGGGATCCCACGCAGGACCGTCGGCTGGGATCGCCCTCGTGCCGGTGCATCGACCGGCTTGTTTCCGGGTGCTTCTTTCCGCACCGAGAGCTCCAACTGTGCCCGCGTGATCGCGTCGAGCAAGGCTCGCCGTTCGGATTCGATGCGGGCGTGGCGGGCGGCCTTCTTTTCAAACGCGACGGCGGCAGCCATCAGTTGCCGGAGGGTATCGCCAAGATCTCTTTGCGGCATAAGGCCACTGTATCAGGGTCGCCTCGTTGCCTGCGTAGTCATACAGGTGGGATAGGTGTCAGCGGTCGTTCTAGAGTGCTCAGCGACGTGTGAGCTCAGCCAGGCGGTCCAGGTGCCTCCGTCACAGTCGAGTGGGTCAAGCACCGAGCGAATGACGGTGTGGCTGACGCTGCCTCGCAGTCTGACAGAGATGTCTTGGGGGCGTGTTCGTCACGCGTCCCCTTTGTCTAACGGGCTTGTGGTGGCGAGGCTCTAGACGAGAGCGGCTGGAAAGAAAGTCGCCGAAATGCCCGAATTGTTAGTCTTTTTTATTGGTTTCTCTGTCTCATTTTAGCATCGGCCTTTCGTCCTATTGCAGGCTCCGTGCTACCTGCTACCTTTTCACAGGATCCATTTGACCTTCCCGGCTGCGGCTCGGGAGCTGCCTGCTGCACCAAGACGATGGATACACCTCACTACATCCCGCCATCCCCTGATGGAGAACAGACCTGTGCGGGGGCCGCATTGCATGAGCTCGGGGAAAAGC
>Ga0114129_10018165_pt1 | contig 10014 bp, 9 predicted proteins | sample RhiMetdeltSRZDD1_FD_80071 | JGI IMG/M metagenome (GOLD analysis project Ga0114129, IMG submission 80071) | Populus rhizosphere microbial communities from Tennessee, USA - Rhizosphere MetaG P. deltoides SRZDD1 (version 2) (version 2) | ecosystem: Host-associated > Plants > Roots > Rhizosphere >...
CGCGAACTGGTCCGCCTTGGCCGCGAGTCCCCTGGCGAGCGCGCGCGCGGCGCTCAGGACGGCCGGGATCATCCGCAGCAGCGCCAGCCGCGTCGCCGTCGGGAACACGTCGTTGGTGGACTGGCCCATGTTGACGTGGTCGTTGGGATGGACCCGCTTGTACTCGCCGCGGCGGGCGCCCAGGATCTCGGCGGCGCGATTGGCCAGCACTTCGTTGACGTTCATGTTGTGCGAGGTGCCGGCGCCGGCCTGATACACGTCGACGACGAACTGATCGCGCAACGCGCCGCCGAGGATTTCGTCGGCCGCCGTTACTATGGCGTCCGCGATCTCCGGCTCGATCCGTCCCAGCGCCCGATTGGCTTCGGCCGCGGCCTTCTTGATCAGCACGGTCGCGGTGACCAGTTCGGCGGGGGCGGTCATGCCGCTGATCGGAAAGTTCTCGACCGCGCGCTGCGTCTGCACGCCGTAGTAGGCCTCGGCGGGGACGCGGACTTGACCGAGCGGGTCGCTTTCGAGCCGGAATTTCATGATGGGCTATCCGCTGGTCCGCTAGTCCGCTAGGCCGCGGACCAGCGGACAGCGGACCAGCGGCTAACCCTGAATTATACTGCCCGGATGTTGCCCGCCTTCTTCGACAGCATGGTCGAGTTGATCACCCGGACGTCGACGGATCTGCCGCCCGACGTCCGCGCCGCGATGCGTACCGCACTGACGTCTGAGGATCCCGCGACCCGCGCCGGGCAGGCGATCACGATCATCGCGCAGAACATCGATCAGGCCGAGTCGTGCGAGGGCCCGATCTGCCAGGACACGGGCATGCCGACGTTCGAGGTCAGGGTGCCGGTCGGCGTCAACCAGATCTGGATGAAACAGCAGATCCGCGCGGCCGTGGCCGAGGCGACCCGGCGCGGCAAGCTGCGGCCGAACTCGGTCGATTCCATCACCGGCGAGAACTCGGGCGACAATCTCGGGCCGGGCACGCCGATCGTGCACTTCGAGCAGTGGGAGAAGGACGACATCGAGGTGCGGCTGATCCTCAAGGGCGGCGGGTGCGAGAACACCAACGCGCAGTACTCGCTCCCGGCGGAGCTCGATCATCTCGGCCGCGCCGATCGCACCCTCGAAGGCGTCCGGAAATGCATCCTCCACGCGATCTGGAAGGCACAGGGCAAGGGTTGCGGTCCCGGCGCGGTCGGCGTCTGTGTCGGCGGCGATCGGACGTCGGGATATCTGCATGCCAAGGAACAGCTGTTCCGCACGCTCGATGACCGCAACACCGATCCGCGGCTGGCCGCGGTCGAGGAGGCCGTGCTCGAGGAGGCCAACCGTCTGACGGTCGGACCGATGGGCTTCAGCGGCAAGACGACGCTGATCGGCTGCAAGATTGGCGCGCTGAACCGCCTGCCCGCCAGCTTCTTCGTCTCGATCGCTTACGACTGCTGGGCGTTCCGGCGTCTCGGCGTGCACCTCGACGCGACGAGCGGCGCGATCGAATCGTGGATGTATCGCGACGCGGAAGTGCCGTCAGTGCCGATGTTGACGCCCGAGGCCGTCGCCGCGGGATTCCCGCGGACGGGACGCGAGATCCCGCTCCAGGCGCCGATCTCCGAAGATCAGATCCGGCAGCTGAAGGTCGGCGACGTGGTGCTCGTCTCCGGGCGCGTCTACACCGGCCGCGATGCCGTGCACGCGCATCTGATGAAGCACGAGCCGCCGGTGGATCTGCGCGGCGGCGTTCTCTATCACTGCGGTCCCGTCGTTGTGAAGGACGGTGAGGGCTGGCGGATCACCGCGGCCGGCCCGACGACCAGCATCCGCGAGGAACCGTATCAGGCGACCATCCTCGAGCGCTACGGTGTTCGCGTCGTCATCGGCAAGGGCGGGATGGGCGCGAAGACGCTGGCCGGTTTGAAGAAATCGGGCGCGGTCTATCTGAATGGCATTGGCGGCGCGGCGCAGTTCTACGCGCGGTGCATCGAACGCGTCGACGGCGTCTCGCTGACCGAGTTCGGCACACCGGAAGCGATGTGGCACCTCGAAGTGCGCGACTTCCCGGCGATCGTCACCATGGACGCGCACGGCAACAGCCTGCACAAGGACGTGGAGGAAGAGTCCGGCAGGATTCTGGCCACGCTCGCTACGCCGTAGCGGCGCTCAACGCCTGTTCGAACAGCGATTGGAGGCTGCGGCCGGGATTCTCCCCGGTCACGTGGATTCTCACCACGCGGCGGCCGTGGGCCGCCAGCGTCTCGTAGTCGCCCAGCGCCTGCGCCCGTTTGAGCACCGAGAAGGAGTAGCCCGCCTCGGGTATCTCGGTCTGCGTCCGATCGTCGGCGGTCACGAGAAACACCAGCGCGGTATTCGGTCCGCCCTTGTGGTACTGCCCGGTCGAATGGAGATACCGGGGCCCGACACCGAACGTGGTCGCGGCCCGGGTCTTCGTGCCGATCGCCTGGCGAATCCCGGCAACCACCGCCTCGGTCGCCGCCTCCGGCGGCAGATACGAGAGAAACGCCACGTAGTCACCGGGCTTCACTTCCTCCGCAATCGCAGCCCGGATCACGTCCGCGGGTGCGTTCCCCGCGAACCCATGGGTGAAGACCGCGACGTCGCCGGACTTCGCGGTCGGCTCCGGTTCCGGTAGACGGTGATTGGCGGCGTAGCCGCCGAGCAAGGCCTTCGTCTTCCCCTTGGCTTCGGCGACGTTCGGTTCGTCGAACGGATTGATCTTCAACCCGGCGCCCGCGATGGCGGTGGCGAACTCCCACCGGAAGAACTCGGCGCCGAGCCCGTCCAGCCGGGTCGTGAGGTGCAGGATCGGATGCCCGGCCGCATGAAGCGCCGCGAGCTTGTCCTTGTCGGGCGCGTCGCGATCGGTGGCAATCGCAACGAACGCGCGATCCTGTCCGTAGTGCTCCGGTCCCCCCAACGGCTCGTCGACCACCGGCAGTGCGCCCTTGCCCTGCTTGCCGGTGCTCTCGGCGATGAGCTGCTCGATCCAGAGTCCGAGCATGGACAGCGAGGCGGGGAGCACCACCGTCAGCTTGTCGCGTCCGGCCAGCGTGGCCGCGGCGATGAACGCGCCCAGCTCGAGTCCGGCGTTCGCGTGGTTCTCCTGGCGGCAGCCGTCGGCCATCGCCGTGCCCGCGGCGAGGAGATCCTTCGCCGGGCCGCCAATCAGCGCGGTCGGAACCAGCCCGAACAGCGACAGCGCGGAAAACCGCCCGCCGATGTCGGCCGGATTGATGAACGTCTCGCGGTAGCCGCGAGTGGCGGCCAGCTGCTCGAGGCTGGTCCCGGGATCGGTGATGGCGATGAACTGCCGACCGGCCCGCTCGGCCAGCGCGGCGGAGATCCGGCTCCAGAAGAAGCGTTCCATCGACGCGACTTCGACAGTGCCGCCGCTCTTGCTGGCGACGATGACCCAGGTCCGCTCGGGGACCATGCGCGCGGCCGCGGTGGTGAGCGTCTGCTCGTCGGTCGTGTCGAGGACATAGAGCTCCGGAGAGCCCTGCGCGACACCGTAGACCGAGCGAAGCACTTCGGCGCAGAGGCTGCTTCCGCCCATGCCGAGCAGATAGACCGACTCGATGTGCTCCTCGCGGGCGGCCCGGCCGAGCGCGGCGAGCCGCTCGAGATGCGGCGGCATCGTGGCGCCCACATCGAGCCACCCGAGCCTCGACGCGATCGACTTCGCGGCGTCGGAGCCGGGCTCGGCGCTCCACACCGAGATGTCGCGATTCCAGATGCGCGAGACGGCATGGTCGTGCAGCAGCCGGTTCGCCAGGTCCGCCGCTGGTTCGTAGGGAAGAGTCATAAGCGCAGTCGCAGCCGGGCGTCTCAGGACAGCTGGCGGTTGATCACCAGCAGCCGCGGTTCCGTCATTTCCTCAATTGTGTATCGCGGTCCCTCGCGGCCGAGGCCGGAATCTTTCACGCCGCCGTACGGCATGTGATCGACGCGCCAGGTCGGCACATCGTTCACGATCACGCCTCCGACCTCGAGTCGATCGAACGCGAGGAGCGCGTGCTCGAGCGAGGACGTGAACACCCCGGCCTGGAGGCCGAAGACCGACGCATTGACCTGGGCGAGGGCGTCCTCGAAATCGGCGAAGGGGGTCACCACCACGAGCGGCGCGAACGCTTCCTCGGCACAGACCTTCGCATCGGCCGGCACGCTCGACAGCACCGTCGGCGCATACATCGCGCCCCCGAGCCGTCGTCCTCCGGTGAGCACCCGGGCGCCGGCGCGCACCGCTTCGTCCACCCACTCTTGGACGCGGCCGGCTTCGCCTTCGTCGATCATCGGCCCGACCTCGGTGTCGGGACTCAACGGATCCCCCGCCTTCAGGGCGTTGACCGCGTCGACGAGACGGCTCGAGAAGCCGGCGGCGACGGCCTCGTGCACGAACACGCGCTGCACCGAGATGCAGCTCTGACCCGCGAGCGTGAACCCGCCCGCGGCGATGCGCGCGGCGGCGAAGGCGAGATTCGCGCTCTCGTCGACGATCGCGGCGGCGTTGCCGCCGAGCTCGAGAATGACCTTCTTGCGGCCGGCGCGGGCCTTCATGTCCCAGCCGACTTCGGCCGATCCGGTGAAGGTCAGGAGCTTGAACCGCGGATCGGTCACGAGTCGATCGCCGGTCTTCCGATCCATCGGCAGCACGCTGACCGCCCCTTCGGGTGCGCCGGCTTCGGCGGCGAACCGTCCGAGCGTCAGGGCCGACAGGGGAGTCTTGGTCGCCGGCTTCAGCACGATCGGGTTGCCTGCGGCGAGCGCGGGCGCGATCTTGTGCGCGCTCAGGTTCAGCGGGAAGTTGAAGGGAGAAATCGCCGCGATCGGGCCGATCGGGACCCGGCGGACGATGCCCATCCGGCCGCGGGCGTGAGGCGCGAGATCCATCGGCAGCAGCTCGCCGCCGAGGTTGCGGGCGGCTTCGGCGGCGACCTGGAACGTCATGACCGCGCGATCCGTCTCGATGCGCGCGTCGCGGATCGGCTTGCCGACCTCGCCCGCCAGCGTGCGCGCGACGTCCTCGCGGTGGTCGGCCAGCAGCCGTGAGATCCGGTTCAGAATCTCGCCGCGCTCGTATGCGGCGAGGTCCCGCATGCGCCCGGTGGCTCCGACGGCCGCCTCGGCCGCGGCATCCAGCTCGGCGTCGCCGGCCAGCCAGGTCTGGCCGACGATGGAGCCGTCAAACGGGTTCACCACCTCGAGCATTCGGCCCGAACGGCCGGGCTGACAACCAATATAGAAGGGATACTCGCGCACGGCTGCATGCTGTCACAAGATCGGGGCTCGGGGTTCGGGGCTCGGGGCTCGGCAGAGCCGGTTGTAGCCAGAGGCCACCCGCCGCTTGGATTTATACCGTTGCCTCTGAGTATCACCGGCTCCGTGCCGAGCCCCGAGCCCCGAGTCCCGAGCCCCGAGTCCCGAATCCCGAGCCCCGAGTCAGGCGTCTAACTGCCTGATATCCAGTCGCTTACATGAATCGGCGGGGGAAATTTCCCTGCCGTGCCGGTTGAAGCCCCCCCGCCGAGCCGGTATACTTTTGTAAGTAAGTTGCCGGGAGTCCAGGAGATTAGCTGATGATCAATGTCACACCGACCGCCGCCACGAAAATCACCGAGCTGCTGACGGAAGAGAACAAACTCGGCGCCGGCCTGCGCGTCTTCGTGCAGGGAGGCGGCTGTTCGGGATTTCAGTACGGCCTCATGATCGACGAGGGCGAAGGCGACGAGTCGACGGACTCGGTCATCGAGTCGAACGGCGTGAAACTGCTGGTCGATCCGATCAGCGCGCGCTACCTGCGCGGGGCCGAAGTCGACTTCGTGGACAACATCACCGGCGGCGGCTTCACGATCAAGAACCCGAACGCCAAGTCCACCTGCGGCTGCGGCTCGTCGTTCAGCGTCTGAACGGCTCCCGGCCTTCCGCCAGGACGACGCCGGCGCGTGTTCACACCGGTGCCGGTCCGCGGCGGCTGAGGGCTGGTGGCTGATGGCAGGAAGCTGTCAGTGGAACCGACGACCGCCTACCTCGACAGCCTCAGGCCTGCCGGCAGCAAACGATCCGGCAAGCGCGATCTCATCGTCAATGTCTTTCTCCGCCAGGAAGGACATCTGACCGCGGACGACCTGTACGATCTGATCCGCCGCGAGGATCAGAAGATCAGTCGTGCCACCGTCTACCGCACGCTCCAGTGGATGGAGGAGGCGGGGATCGCGCGCAAGGTCGACTTCGGCGAGGGCCGTTTCCGGTTCGAGCACTCGTATCGCCACCCGCGCCACTTTCATCTGATCTGCAAGACCTGCAATCGATCGTTCGAGTTTCTGAGCTCGGACATCGAGGCGCTCCTCGAGGAGGTCGCCGCCGCGCGCAACTTCACCGCGCGCCAGAGCATCCTGCAGATCCACGGCACCTGCGAGGCCTGCCGGACCGGCCGCACGCCGGCGGTCGAAGGGGGCACCACCGAACAGCTCTTCGCGCGCGACGCGCTGCGGATTGCGATCGCGACCGAGCGGAGCGGCCTGGAGTTCTATTCGCGCGGCGCGCGGATGACCAAGGACGCCCGCGGCCGCCGCGTGTTCGAAAAGCTCGCCGAAGAGGAGAAGGAACATCTCGGCAAGCTCGAAGCGCGCTACAAGGAGCTGCTGCAGGCGGATCCGCTGCTCGAGTCCCGTCCCACGTTCCTGTTCTTCAAGGGGGCGGCCAACGGCCTCTTCGCGGCCGGCGCCGAGCAGCTCGCCAAGGGGGTCGACGATCGGCAGGCGCTGATGATCGGCATCCGGTGCGAGCGCGCATCGCACCGCTTCTTCAAGCGCTACGGCGATCGCTTCGAGGACTCCGAGGGCAAGCAGATCTTCCTCGAGTTCGCCTCCGAGGAGCGCGAGCATCTCGAGCTGCTGATCCGCGAGTACCGGGCCCTGCTGGATCGCCAGCGCCGCGGGCCGGCCTCGCGCGGCAAGACCCGCCGCCATCAACCGTCGGCCTAACCGTGACGCCGGACCGCTTCATCCGGGCGGTGCGGCCGGCTGCATGATCGATCTCCACCTCCATACCACTGCGTCCGACGGGTTACTCGCGCCCGGCGCGCTCGTGCGCCGCGCTGCCGATGCGGGATTGACGACGATAGCCGTGACCGATCACGACACTGTCGGCGGGCTGGCGGAGGCGGCTGAGGCCGGCGGGGAGTCCGGCATCCGCGTGATCGCCGGCATCGAGATCACGGCGGTCGAGAACAGCCGCGACGTCCATGTGCTTGGCTATTTCCTCGATCCTCACGACCCGAGGCTGTCCGCCTTCCTGCACACGCAGCGGGACGATCGAATCCGCCGGGTTCGCGAAATCGCCGCCAGGCTGGCGGGGCTGGGGTATCCCGTCGACGTGGAGCCGCTGGTCGCCGCCGCCGCGCGCGGCGGACGGAGCATCGGACGTCCGGCGATCGGCGATGCCCTGGTAGCGGCCGGACACTGCGTCGATCGCAACGACGCGTTCGCGCGGTTTCTCGGCCGCGAGCGTCCGGCATTCGTGCCACGCACCGGCGTCTCCGGCGCGACCGTCATCGCGGTGCTCCATGCGGCGGGCGGGATCGCCTCGCTCGCACACCCCGGCGTCGTGGCCAACGACGAGCTGATCGAGCCGCTGGCGGAGGCAGGCCTCGATGCGCTCGAGGTGTGGCACAGCGATCACTCGCCCGAGCAGCAGGAGCACTATGCGGAGCTGGCCGATCGTCTCGGCCTGGCCAGGTCCGGCGGCTCCGATTATCACGGCGACGGGCTCCATCGCGCCTGCCGTCTCGGCGGCGTGGTCCTGCCCGCCGGCGAGCTCGCGCGCCTCGAAGCGCGCGCCGGCGCACGATGACGGCCGCTCCGGTGATCGAGCTTCGCGGCGTGACCAAGCAGTACAGCGGACTGCGTCCGCTCCGCATTCGCGAGCTCGCGATCGGCGCCGGCGAGCGGGTGTCGATTGGCGGCCTCGATGCGGGTGCGGGCGAGCTCCTGGTCAATCTCGTCACCGGCGCGTCGGTCCCAGACGAGGGCGAGGTGCGGGTGTTCGGTCAGCGGACGGCCGACATCGCCGACGGCGATGCGTGGCTGGAGCTGCTCGAGCGCTTCGGCATCGTGTCGCCGCGCGCGGTCCTGCTCGAAGGATCGACGCTGCTCCAGAACCTGGCGATGCCGTTCACGCTGCAGATCGAGCCGGTCCCGCCGGACGTCGTGAACCGCGTCGAGAGTCTCGCGCGCGAGTGCGGGCTCGACCCGGGCCGCTGGCTGCCGGTGAGGGCCGGGGAGCTGCCGCCCGAGATTCGCCTGCTCGCGCACTTCGCCCGCGCGCTCGCCCTCGATCCCGACTTCATCGTCATCGAGCATCCCACCGTGGATGTGGCGGCGAAGGCGGTCGAGGCGCTGGCCGCGCCGATCGCGCGCGCGTGCGAGGGCCGCCGCCTGGCGACGCTCGTGTTGACCAACGACGAGGGCTTTGGAAAGGCGGTGGCGCCGCGGAACCTCAGGCTCGACGGCGCCACCGGACAGCTGAAGCCGCTGAAGAAAGGCTGGTTCGCGTGAGCGACCGCCTCACTTCACGGTGATGGTGATCTTCTCAGAGACGACCGGCTTCTCGTGTGGGATGTGCAGGGCATCGCCCAGCACCAGCTGCAGCGTGTGTTTGCCCGGCGGCAGCGTGAGCTCGGTTTCGGTCTGGCCGGCGCCGAAGTGCTTGATGTTGTCGGTGACCGGCAGCGCCGCGTTGAAGTCGGGCGGCGTGGCCAGATCGACCAGCAGGTGATGATGACCGGTGTTCGGCGTCGTCACGCCGGCCGGGGCGACGCCCATGCCCTTGAGCCCGAACCGCACCGTCACCGGCGACGACACCGTTTCGCCGTCCTTCGGCGACTGGATATAGACGACCGCGGTGTCGCTGCCCTTGGTCTTCGGCGGCGCTTGAGCGATGGCGGCGGCGCCGGCGAGAAGTGTCAACGAGATCGTGCAGGTAAGAAATGGCTGTTTCATACGGTGTATTGTCCGGTGTGAAGCACCGGATCGCAAGCGCTTCCGATACCTCCACCTCCATGTCCAAACTCGTGCTTTTCGATATCGATGGAACGCTCGTGCTTACCGGGGGCGCCGGCATCCGCGCCATGAACCGCGCCGGTGAGGCGATCCTCGGACTGTCCAACCTGCTCGACGGCGTCCCCGTCGCCGGCCGCACCGACTGGATCATCCTGCACGACGCCTTGAAGAACGCGGGCCACGATCTGGACGAGGCCCTGTTCGTGCGGATGCGCGACGCTCACATCGAGTTCCTGCGCGAGGAGATCCTCCAGCCGGGCCAGGGCGTCAAGGATGTGATGCCGGGCATTCGCGAGCTGCTGCCGGCGCTGCAGTCACGCGACGACGTCGCGCTCGGACTCCTCACCGGCAACTTCGAGGAGGCGGCCCGCATCAAGCTCGGGCACTTCGACCTGTGGGACTATTTCCGCTGCGGCGCCTTCGGCGACGACGCCGCCGATCGAAACCAGCTGGTGCCGTTCGCCGTCGACCGCGCGAAGGCGTGCGGCCTGGGCGAGTTCGCATTTGGCGACGTGATCGTGATCGGCGACACGCCGAGCGACGTCGCCTGCGCAAGAGCCGTCGGCGCCGTGCCGGTGGCCGTCGCGACCGGAACCTACAGCCTCGATGCGCTGCGGAACACCGGCGCGCCAATCGTGCTCGAGGATCTGAGCGATACGGAAGGGTTCCTGAGGATTTTGGCGGAAGCGCCTGGGAGTCGAACCCAGCCTGCCCGCAACGCGGGTAGCGACCGGTTTTGAAGACCGGGAGGGCCACCGGGCCCCCTTCGCTTCCTTTTGTCTTGTCGGGGCTCCGTCCCGAACCCCTGCGATCTCGCTGGTGGCAGTTGTCAGTGTACAGCTACTCTCCCAGCCCCGCGAGATACGCGGCGAACTTCGGGAGCTCCGACAGCATGTAGCGGATGTCGGTGCGTTTCGTCCACCAACGCGACGGTGTGGAC